>JAEEGH010001077.1_pt1 | contig 81712 bp, 80 predicted proteins | sample 9134181 | NCBI WGS metagenome assembly JAEEGH01 (sample SAMN16246544, study PRJNA631951) | gut metagenome | biome: gut microbiome; feature: rumen; material: DP-attached | host: Bos | place: Iran: Karaj | collected 2018-10 | reverse complement strand
CAAGGCAGCCGCATCTCGTTTATACGGAATTGTCACATTATAACCGGCATATTCCTTTTTGGCGAAAAATCCGCTCACTTCTTCAGGCTCAAGGTTGATGATGTTGTAGTCATAATCTGCAAATGCGGCGTGAATCTCTTTTGAGAACGAATAGCCGATGTTGCGGCCTATCAAACCGAATTTAGCCTTGCCGACAAGCTTTGACTGATAGCGCTTGCTCGTTGCAAAGATTGCTTCGTAGACTTGCTCGATTGCGCCCGCATATTCCGGCGGAATGAGCTTTGTAAGGCGCTTTATGATAGATTTTTCCCTTTCAGACTGGTTCACGCCGAGCGCGTTTTCTTTTTTGTAGATTCCTATTTTTTCAACAGCGTCCATGCGCTCTGCAAAGAGCTTTGCAATTTGAGTGTCGATTTCATCGATTTTATTTCTCAATGTTTCAAGATTTTCTGCCATATTTTTCCTTTGCGTTTGCTGATTTTTCTTGTTTAGCGTCTGCTTTCCAAAAGAAGGTCATAAATTGCTATTGCTGTTGCAGCTTCTACGCAAGGCACTGCGCGAAGCACAACGCACGGGTCGTGCCGTCCTTCAATTTTGAGTTTCTCGTTCTTTTTGGCGGTCAAGCTGACTGAATCCTGCTCTTTTGCAATTGAAGGCGTCGGCTTGAATGCCGCCCTGAAAATAATTGGCATTCCTGTGCTTAAGCCGCCGAGAATGCCGCCGTGGTTGTTCGTCCTTGTTTTTACGGTGTCGCCGTCAAAATAGAACGAATCATTGTTTTCAGAGCCGTATAACTGGGCAGCGCCGAAACCTGCGCCGAATTCAATGCCTTTGACTGCCGGAACAGCAAAAATTGCTTGCGAGATTCTGTTTTCAATGCCGTCGAACATCGGTTCGCCGATGCCTGGCTTTAAGCCGATGCATGCACATTCAATTATGCCGCCGACTGAATCGCCCTGAACCTTTGCGTCAAGCACCGTCTTTTCCATTAAAGCCCATGTTTCTTGATTTAGCAACGGCATAGGTGAATTTTTCAGCTTTTCAAGCTCTGTTTTTGAGATGGAAACCATGTCGAAAGGCGAATCGTGTACGTCTTTTATTGAAGAAATGTGCGCGCCGATGTAGATTCCTTCTTTTTCTAGTAGCTGAAGGCAGACTGCGCCTGCAAAACAGAGCGGCGCGGTGAGCCTTGCCGAAAAATGGCCGCCGCCTCTTATGTCGTTAAAGCCTGAATGTTTTACAAAAGCCGGAAAATCAGAATGAGCCGGGCGCGGTACTTCTTTTAGCTTGGAATAATCTTTGGAGCGCACATTCGTGTTGTTGATGATTGCGCATAAGGGCGCGCCGCATGTTACGCCGTCAACAAGGCCGCTCACAATATGCGGCTCGTCTGCTTCGGTGCGTGGTGTTGAAACAGCGTTCTGCCCCGGCGCACGGCGTTTCATGAATGCGCTTATTGCGTCCATATCAAGCTTGAAGCCAGCTTTCAGCCCGTCTATAACGACGCCGATTGACTCAGAATGAGACTGACCGAAAATCGAGATTTTGATGCAGTTACCGAAGGCTGATGACATTGAAAGCACCTCCCAGCTTGTTAAAATCTTGAAAGAATGTCGGATATGACTTTTGAACGGCTTCTGCGCCGTCAATTGTTACAGGCTCTTCTGATATTGTTGAAGCAATGGCCGCCGCCATAGCGATGCGGTGGTCGTTCTGGCTTGAAATTTTGCCGCCTTTAAGTGTGCCGCTGCCAAAAACCGTTAGAGAATCTTGTGCGGTTTCAACCCTTCCGCCAAGATTATTCACAAGGTTTGCAACAGATTCAATGCGGTCGCTTTCTTTGAGCCTTAATCTGCCCGCGTTTACAAAATGTGTTGCGCTTTTTCTGGCACAGGCGGCAATTGCAAGCGGCGGCACAAGGTCTGGTATATCAGAGCAGTCTACGGAACATTCTTTAGATGATTCAAACTTTTTCAAGATTTCCACAACAGCCTTATCGCCTTGCGGAGAGCTTGAATCAAGGTTTAAGACTGAAATTTTTGAGCCCATAAACGCGGCGCAAAGCCAGAATGCGCTGCATGACCAGTCGCCTTCAACGGTGTAAGAGCCGGGCGAGACAAGCTTCTGGTTTTCTGGCACTTTGTAGCAGCCGTCAGTTTTTTCAGTTTTTACGCCGAATTTTTCAAGCACGCGGCATGTTATTTCAACATAAGAAGCAGATTCAAGCTCAGAAGTTAGGCTGATTGTGCCTCCGCCGCTTACGGCAGAAGCGAACAGAAGACCGCTTATGTATTGCGAACTTACGTTACCGGGCAGGGCAAAATCTCTGCCGGTAAGCTTACCCGAAAGCGTGAGCGGCAAAAAATTTTCAGAATGTTGCTTGAATGAGATGCCGTTGCCTTGCAGAGTTTTGCACAATTCTGTCATAGGGCGCTCAGGCAGTCTGCCCTGACCTGTAAAAAGCACTTCGCCGCCGACGGCAGCTGCAACCGGCAGAAGAAACCGCAGCGTCGAGCCGCTTTCGTTGCAGTCGGCTGTGCATTTCAGCGCCTTGCATTTTGACGGAATGACTTTGTACAAATCATCAGACTGTTCGATATCTGCACCGAAAGCACGAAGGACTTCGGCTGTTGCTTCAATGTCTTTTGACGTTGTTGAAATTTTCAGGCTGCACGGCGCATCTGCAAAACTTGCACAGATTAAAGCTCTGTGCGCGTCAGATTTTGAAGCTATTGCCTCAACAGTGCCTTTCAATTTCCCTGGTTGTAATTCTAAAATCATCGGAACTCCGTCAGTTAAAAGCTTGAAGCAATCAGGCTTTCAAATTCGTTAAGCTTAAGCGGCAGAAGTTCTGCTTTACCAAGTTCCGGCGAATAAACTACAGTTATTGAGTCTGCGCTGCGCTTTTTGTCTGAAAGTGCGGCAGAAAAAAGCTCTTGTTTGGTGTAATTGTGATTTACAGGCAGGCTGTTTGTCTCTAAAACCGAAATTAATTCGCCGTATAAAGATGAATTGATCTTGCCGAGCTTGGTAAAAGCCTTTGTGATTACAGCCATACCGATTGCAACTGCCTCACCATGTGCAGTTTTGTAGTCGCTGAGCCTTTCAATTGCGTGGCCGATTGTATGCCCGAAATTCAATATTTGGCGCAATCCGCTTTCTTTTTCGTCTTGGGCAACTACATCCGCCTTTATTTCAACGCAACGCGCGATTATTTTTTTAAGCGTATCTGAATCATTTTTCGTAATCTTTTTCTTGAAAATCTCAAAAAGCTTTGCATCGCGGATAACGGCTGTCTTAATGGCTTCGGCAAGCCCGCAAGCGAAATCTTTATCGTCTAAAGTTTGAAGGCAGTTTGTGTCGCAAATCACAAGTTCCGGCTGATAAAAAGCGCCTGCAAGGTTTTTGCCCGCGCTCAAATTGCAGCCTGTCTTGCCGCCGACCGAAGAATCGACCATTGCAAGCAGTGTCGTCGGAATTTGCACGAACCTGATTCCGCGCTTGTAGATGGCGGCAGAAAACCCGGTCATATCGCCGGTAACGCCGCCGCCGAGCGCAACCGCCAAATCTTTGCGCGTAAAATCATTCTGGGCAAGGAATTCTATCATCTGAACGATTGTGCCCATGTGTTTTTGGGCTTCGCCGTTCTTGAAAATGAATTTGTATGTTTCAAAGCCGTTGTCTTTAAGAGATTTTTCTACCGCGGCGGCATAGAGAGATTCAACCTTGTCGTCGCAGAAAAGCGCAGCTTTTGCAGGCAGCGGTGAAACAGTTTCTTTGATGAACTTTCCGGCATCGCCGATGAGGTTTGAATCAATAAAAACAGGATAAGTTTTTGAAGCTTTTACTTCGATTTTCTTCACAGGCGGTCTTCTCCTTTGTCTGCGTTTTCTTTGCAGATTCTGCCCTCTTTAAGAAGTTCTTTCAGCGTTGTTTCATCTTTAGCTTTAATGGCATCTCTGTATTTTGTCAGATTTTCGATTACAGTGTCCACTTCTTTTTCAAGATTTTCTGCATTTTCAAGAAAAAGTTCCGTCCACATCGTTTCGTTGAGCCTTGCGACGCGCGTCATGTCCTTGTAGCTTCCGGCTGAAAAACCGGCATGTTCTTTTGCGGTGGGGCTTTTTATGTATGCGCTTGAAACAACATGCGCAAGCTGCGATGTATAGGCAATGATTCTGTCGTGTTTTTCGGGTGTCGTAATTTCAAAATTGGTGAATCCAAGTTCGCTCCAGAGCTGCTTGATTTTATGCAGAAGCTCAAGGTCTGTGTTCTGCGGCGGCACAAGAATAATCGATGCATTGTTGAAAAGCTTGCGCTGTGCGTTATCAAAGCCCGAATATTCAAGCCCCGCCATCGGGTGTGCGCCTATGAATGTAAAGCCGTTTTCCTTTGCCAATGGGAACAATTCGTCACAAACGGCCTTCTTGATGCCGCAACAGTCCATCACGATTACGTCTTTCTTGAATTTTGTATAATTGTTCTTCACAAAGTCGATGCAGATGCCAGGATATGTTGCTATGATGATAATGTCGCAAATAGAGAGCTTCTCGTCTGTCAATGAATCATCAACCGCATCCAAAAGAATCGCTTTCCGCAAAACCGGCTCAAGAACATCCCTTCCCAAAACTGTATGCGGTGTGCTGTGCTTTATCGCTTTTGCTACAGAGCCGCCTATAAGACCTAAGCCTACAATTCCAACTATCATTAATCACTCCGAAAATACGTTTTTTAGTCTGAAATCCTTTGAAACTCAATCAGCCTTTATAAGCATAAGGTCTGAGCGCAAAGCAGCTTTTTGCCACATCATCGAAAACCTGTGGTGTCAGCGACTGTGCACCGTCGCAAAGAGCATGCTGCGGATCGTTGTGAACTTCAATCATAAGACCGTCTGCACCGGCGGCAGTTGCAGCCATTGCGAGCGGTTTTACATAAGAAGAAATTCCGCAAGCGTGGCTCGGGTCAATAACAATCGGAAGGTGCGTCTGCTTTTTCAAGACCGGAATCGCCGAAATGTCGAGCGTGTTTCTTGTGGCGGTCTCAAAAGTGCGTATGCCGCGCTCGCAGAGAATCACGTTCTCGTTGCCGCCGGCCATGATGTATTCAACGCTCATAAGAAGTTCCTGAATTGTATTAGCAAGGCCGCGCTTAAGAAGAATTGGCTTCTTGATGTGACCGAGTTCCTTCAAAAGCTCAAAATTCTGCATGTTGCGTGCGCCGACCTGAATAAGATCAACGTCGTCAAAAAGCGGCAGCTGAGAAAATTCCATAATTTCAGAGACAATCGGAAGACCTGTCGCTTCTTTTGCTTTTAAAAGGTATTCAATGCCGTTTGCACCGAGACCCTGAAAAGAGTAGGGCGAAGTGCGCGGCTTAAATGCGCCGCCGCGGAGCATTGTTGCGCCAGAGGCCTTAACCTGCTTTGCAATGCTTGTGACCTGTTCTTCAGATTCAACTGAACAAGGCCCGGCTATTATATTGAAGGTTCCGCCACCGAATTTGACGCCGTTAACGTCTATTACGCTGTCTTGCGGATGGAATTTTCTGTTTGCGTTTTTGTAAGGTTCCTGGATGCGCTTTACGTCTTCTACAATGTCGAGTGAGCGCACCAAGTCGATGTCGACTGTTGAAGTGTCGCCGACAAGGCCGAGCACGATTGAATTTTCGCCTTCACTAGTGTGGATTTTTACGCCGAGGCTCGTAAGCCATTTTGTCAAATTATCAAATTGTGTTTGATCGTGGTCTTTTTTTACTACAACAACCATATATATTCTCCTGTAAATCTGTGCTAATTGATGTTTTATATTATTTGAATTAAAAAACGTGGGCAAGTAGGAATTCGACAATTCTATAAAAAAATATAGCACAAAATATAATTTTAGCTATACTTATTTCTAGTTGTTAGTTGAAAAAGATGATTATTGCTTTTATTTTGTATAGTTATTCTGGAATATAGACCTAAAAAAGTGGAATAAATTATTTTGTTAACGAGAAGCGGATTTGTAAAAACTCGTATTATGTGTAGTAGTCTGAAGGTTGTTTTTATAGGGGGTTTTACCTATTTGTAAATCGTTTAACGTTAGCTTATCATATTTACATAAAGGAATATGGAGGAAATATGAAAAAAATCGTGTTAGTTGCTGCAGCAGCAGTCCTGGCATTGAGCTTGGTAGGATGTAGCAAGGGCGGTTCTTCTGCTAAAGGCAAGAAAGAAGCTCTTAACATCTCTGTTTTCACTATTCAGCAGCGTGAACAGCCGCCTGCTGACAACAAAACTTACAAATGGATCGAAGAAAAATTCGGTGTAACATTTAACTGGGATATTCTGGTTGGTGATAAAGACCAGAAAATCGGTTTGCTTATCGCTTCAGGTGACCTTCCTGATCTCGTAGAAGTAGATTCAGAGAAGTTCCAGGGTGCAGGTTGTCTCCGCGACCTTAAGCCTCTTGTAGAGAAATATGCTCCTAACTTAAGAAAGCATTATGAATCTGCATGGAAGAAGATGATCGATCAGGATTCAGAGAAAGATGCTAACGGAAACATCACAAAAGAGCACATCTACTCTCTTCCTAACTATGGTGTTTATGACGGAACACCTTCTGATACATACTACAACCAGAACGGTTGGTGGATTCAGAAAGCAGTTCTCAAAGAATTCGGCTATCCAGAAATCAAAACAGTTGATGAATATTTCGATCTTATTGAAAAATATTACAAGAAATATCCAACAATTGACGGTACACCGACAATTCCATTCTCAATCATCACAGCAGACTGGGAAGCATTCGACTTGTGGAACCCGCCAAACTTCTTGGCTGGTTATCCAAACGATGGTAACGGACACATCACTCTCGAAAACGGTAAGTATATCTACACAGACAACTTTGTTGATGAGAATGCATACAGATGGTTCAAACTTGCTAACGGATATTTCCAGAGAGGCTTGATTGATCCTGCTTCTTTCACAGACAACCGTGACCAGTACTATGCAAAGATTGCACAGGGCCGTGTTCTTGGTATGTTCATTCAGGGCTGGCAGTTCATGGGTGAACCAGAACAGACACTTTGGTCAGCTGGAAAAGATGAAAGAACTTATGCACCTCTTCCATTGACATTTGACAGATCTATTAAGCCGCACTACCGCGACCGCTCACTTCCAAACCTTCAGAGAGGTTATGGTATCACTGTTAAGTGTCCTGAAGACAAAGCTATCAAGATTCTTCAGTTCATGGATGAAATGATTAAAGAAGAAAACCAGAAAGTTCTTTACTGGGGCTTTGAAGGTGAAGACTATCTCATCGATACAGACGGTTCTAAGACAGGCGTAAAGGGTGCTGCTTACAGAACTGACGAACAGCGCGCACAGCAGAGAGATCCTGTATGGGTTCAGAAGAACCGTGCTTCTCTTTGGATAGAAGAAGCTCCAAAACTTGAAGGTGTAATGTCTTCTGGATATTCACGCAATATGGATGACCTTGAATGGGAATATGCTCTTACTCAGAAGCCGGTTGACATTGAGCTCTGGAAAGCTTACGGCGTAGGTTCTTATGCTGAATTCGTAGATCCTAACCCGCCAAAGAATGCCGGTTGGTATCCAATGTGGCAGTGCAACCCATCTGCTGAAAACGGTGGATTCGAAGAAGAAGCTGCTGTTGCTATGAATGGATTTGAAACAGTTCAGAGAAAGTACCTCCCATTGATGATTATGGGCAAACCTGCTGATTTCGATAAGACATGGAACGAGTACTGTACATTGTTGAAACCTCTTACAGAGAAATACAACAAGTTCATGCAGCAGCAGCTCGATCACCGTGTTGAAGCATTCGGTGGTTTTCAGGACTAATTAAGTCAAGCCTTGAAGTTGTAAAGCTTTAAGGTTTGGACACAATAGTGTCTAGCTTAAACATGGGTAGAGAGCTGTGAGTTGCAGTTCTCTGCCTTAAAAAAGTCCACGGAGATATTCTGTGGACTTTTTTTTAATCATTTTTTTGGATGAGTGTTTATATGAAAAATAAAAATGATTCTAGTTCTGCATCGGCACCAGTCAATCCAGAATTAGTAAATAGGAAAACAAAATGGATGATTTTGAGTAAGCAGAAAATGCTTATTCTTATGTCTGTTCCATTCGTTCTATACATTATATTGTTCAGATATGTCCCTCTCTGGGGCTGGACAATGGCATTTCAGGATTACAAACCATATAAATCTTTTTCACAGCAGACTTGGGTTGGCTTTAAGTGGTTTGTACAGCTTTTTACAGAAAAAGAATTCCTGCTTTCTTTAAGAAATACAGTAGGAATGAGCCTTATCAGTACGGCTCTCGGTTATATTACTGCTATTATTCTCGCAGTTTTTTTGAACGAAGTACGTTATATTGGTATCAAAAAATTCGTTCAGACAGTTTCTTATCTTCCGCACTTCCTTTCTTGGGTTATAGTTACAAGTTTGGTTGCGAATGTACTTTCCGTTGAAGACGGAATTTTAAATGATATATTATTGTGGCTTGGAATTGTTAAACAGCCTGTTCAGTGGCTTGCCGTACAAAAATACTTCTGGCACATCATCGGTTGGACTTATGTTTGGAAGGAAGTAGGTTGGAACACAATTGTTTATCTTGGTGCAATGACTGCCATTGACCCTTGTTTGTACGAAGCAGCACAGATTGACGGATGCGGCCGTCTCCGCAAAATCTGGCACATTACACTTCCTGGAATTAAACCGACAATCATTATCATGATGATTATGTCTGCCGGTCATATTCTTGATGCAAACTTTGAAATGCCGTACTTGTTGCAGAACGGTATGATTCAGGATGTAGCAGAAACTATTGATATTTATGTATTGAAATACGGTTTCAAACTATCTAGATACGGTCTGGCTACTGCTGCCGGTATCTTTAAGAACGTAGTTAATATTCTTCTTCTTATCATAGCAAATACTATCGCTAAGAAGAGCGGCGAGGAGCGTTTGATATGATAGACGAAAAAAAACGAAGCGAATATGCTGCCGCTAAAAGACGCACAAATTTAACCAATTTGATTTTCGATATAATTATTTATCTTGTGCTTGCATTTGTTGTTGTTACTACAGTTTATCCTTTCTGGAACACTATTGCCATTTCTTTGAATGACGGTCTTGACTCTTTGAAAGGCGGAATCAAATTCTTTCCAAGAAAATTCACATGGAAGAACTATCAGGATTTGTTTGTTACACCGCGTATTTTTAACGCCGGTATAATTTCAGTAACAAGAACTGTTTTGCAGACTATACTAAGCGTATTTTGTACATCAATGCTTGCTTATGCTTTGAGCCGTAAAGAATTTGTTATCAGAAAGTCTTTAACAGCAATCCTTGTAATTTCTATGTATGTAAATGCTGGTTTGATTCCTGGATATATGCTTATCAAGAATCTTCATCTTCTTGGTAAATATTCAGTTTACATCATTCCGTGTCTTGTTGATATTTTCAACTTTATTCTTGTAAGAACATACATTAATGGACTGCCGGACAGCTTTGTTGAGTCTGCACGTATTGACGGTGCCAATGAATTTAAAATTTACATGAGCATCATTATGCCGTTGGCTATTCCTTCAATTGCAATGATTTCATTGTTTACAGCCGTAAACGCATGGAACAGCTGGTTTGATACATACATGTACTGTTCTGATAAGCCTAGACTGCATTCTTTGCAGTACGTTTTGATGTCATTCTTGCAGCAGAGCCAAAATCAGAGTTCTTCGGCTGCCGATGCAAACTCAATGGCAATTGCCGCCGGAGCAGGTTCAACAGCGTCTAAATCAACGCCTATCAGTATACGTTCTTCTATTACTATGGTTGCAACATTGCCTATCTTGGTTGTATATCCGTTCGTACAGAAGTATTTCGTAGTCGGTATGACAATTGGTGGTGTAAAAGAGTAATCTTTTAAAAAGGGGTAAAGGGGAGAGGTTCAAAACTTAAGCACATCTGGTTTTCAGATGTGCTTTTCTTTTCTCTTTTGCCTGAAATTCTTTGTTCAACAAAAGATTTTTATTCGTGCCGAGGGTTTAATACCTGTTTCCGTAGGAAACATCCCCCTCTGGGGCGAAATAAGGTGTATTAAACCTGAGAGCAATTCCTTAGCAGAACGAACGACACCAAGAACGCCGCTAGGAGCTTCGCTGCGAGTCTGCGTCGGGGTTCGTTCATTTGAATAGCTTTTTAAGAATTTTTTCTACTGTTTTTTGAACAAAATCTTCTGCCTGTTCTGGAGTAAGATATTTATATTCACGATCAAGTTCACCTCTTTCATCATTTCGGTAAAACCAGGTAATGTATTGTCTTCTGTTTTCAAAGGCATCTTTGGCAAAAATGTCCATAAATTCATTTTCAAAATTCACTGCATTTTCATAAATTGAAAAACCACGGAAATCCGGATGTTGCTTTAAGTACAGAAAATCAATATCATACCAGTCTTTCTTTGCTGCCCACACAAGCTTATATTCATCTTCAGCAGCTTCTTTTGGATATGCCTGAATTAAAGGCTTATAAACAAAGTTTGACCATTCAATATCAGACAATAAGTGAACATAATATCCTAGAAAAAAAGAATATTCTTTTTTTGTATATTTATCATTTATTTCTTCATTAAAGTATTTTGAACAAAACCCGTCTATATTTATGGATGCATTATATAAACCGTCATTGAAATGTGAAACAGTTTTGGGAGGTGTGAATTTTGTCCAGTCTTCATTTGGAACGCCACTGTCTGGTGCAATGTTTCCCATAACAAATGCTGTTTCATCAATATCCTTTAGTTCATTAAGCAGTTTATCTGCTATTCTTAAATGTACCATCCATGAAGCCATATATTTCCCCATAATATTTTTTAATTGATTGTTTCATTGCCATAATATCCGGTTAAAAGCAAAACCAAAGCAGAACAAGCGAGAAGGCCGTCAACGATTCCCACCGGAATCATAAAAAGCATAAGATTCATCGTTAAAATGCAGTTTATCACCGAAAGAATAAAACCCCATTTGAGGTTTTTAAGGACACCGGTTGCACCAATGACTCTTGCTATACCGAAAACAACAGACATAGGTATCATAAAAATAATGTTGTTTCTGAAGAAGTCAATCGCAAAAATCGGAGGAATTGCATTGAGATCTAAAGCTCCTTTAAATACAAAAGGCATCAGCATTAAGCCAGAACCTGCTTCCATCATTGCACCGTGTATTATCATAATAATCGCGGCAATTTTAAATTTTCTGTTTTTCATTTTAACCTCTTTTATCTATATGAATTTTTGGAATTAAACTAAAAAGTTTTCAACGGAATATTAACTGCTATGTCTTCTGTAACAGTAAATTTATGTTTTTTGAATTTACCGGGGATTCCTTTACCGTTGTAATTACTTAAGCCTACAGGCTCTTTTGGAATATCCATAAAACCTGTATCAAGGTTACCGTTCATGTTGATGTCATGACAAAGCATTATAAGATATTCACCGTCTGACAGATGAGTTTCAAAAGAAATACTGTCAATTTCTGGTTTTAGCTTAAATTCTTGAAAAGCCTTTCTCTTATCATAATTATCTGAAGAGTTATAAATGCATAAAATAATCTGTCCTTCAGAAGATTGAATCTTTGAGATATTGACGGTTACTTTATTCTGTTTGGAAACATCTTCTGCCATAAGCGATAAAGCACACATAAGCTGAATTAAAACAGTTAAAATACTTTTCTTTAAAATATTCATCTTAAATACTCCTCAATATGCCTAAAAATAGATTTCTTGAATATGCCGATTTTTTCCTGTGTCAATTCGCCTGAAATAAGGTAGCGAGAAAGACAAAAGAAAAAAGGTGCATAAAATTTTTCTGCAGCAAAGGCAGGATCATCACAAGAAATAATTCCTGCATTATTAAATATTGAAAAAACGAATTGCTGAATTTCGAGTGGTTTTTCAAAAAGCCAGAACGAATACATTTGATGAACTTTAGGATTATTCAATTGATCGATACTCAGAATTCGAATAACTTTATTGCAAAAAGGGTCTGTAAGATAGCCATCTATATATTCATTCATAATTTTTGGCAAAAGTTTTTCAATTGCCTGTGGGTCTGACATAAGTGCAGGAAATGCAGAACTCATCTTTGCAATAAGCGATTCTGAGTGATTTTCAAATTGTTTAAGAATTTCATTCAGAATTGCTTCTTTATTCTGAAAATGGTAATAAACGGTACTTTCCTTGATATTTACTACTGAGCAAATATCCCGGATTGATACTGTTGAAAAGCCCTTTTGAGAAAATAAATTCAGAGCTGCATCTAATATTTCTTCTTTAGTTTTATTCATCTTATTATACCTAACATACGTTAGATTATATTCTAACAGATGTTAGAATGTCAAGATGATTTTTTTGTTGATTATTTTTTTAATGGAATAAAGTAGAGAGCGTTTAGTGTGTCGGATAAAGATAAATTTTTTGAGTGAATTTAGTTCATGTCGCCGATATCAATAAGCAAATCGAATTTCCATTCAGGCTCATTTATTGTAAGCATTACCAAATTGCCTATAGAAGTAGCGGTTAATGGTGCTTTGCCTTCAAGCTGATACAAGAACGAATAAATATTAGTTGAGTCCTGGAGAACTGTCACAGCGACGTCGTAGGTCTTGTCTGAAGATTTGTTAAACAGAAAATAGAAAGTCTCACTTCGGGTTTCGTTGTTTGATAAATATTTTCGGTCGCCTGTAATGAGGAAGCTTCCGTCGGTAGATTTTCCTGAAGAGAAAATTTCACGGCATGTTGAAAGCAGGTTATATCCGTTTGCAGTAAATCTTATGATTTTTGCCTTGTTCTTGGGCTTTTCATCAAAAGTCTGCGGTTTTTCCTGTATTGAATCGAAAACAGGTTTTTCATCTGCTTCTTTCTGCATTGTTTCAAGCTGTGTTAATATCTGCTGAAGTAAGGTATTTGTTGTTGCAGAATTATTAGCCTGCGAGCTGTTTTTCCCGAGTAGAGAAGAAATTATGTCGCCGCTTTCGCCGGTGTTGCCGGAAAAATAGCGTGTAAAGTCAGCAAGACTTGCTGCTGTAAGATAACTTTCATTTTCGCGGGCAGATTTTGTACCGGTTTTATCGGCGGTTTGTGTATTTTTGGCCGGCTCATTTGCAGCAGGTGTATTAGACTGTGTAACTTTCGGAAACGAAGAAAAAGCAGGCATTTCGGGTGAAGATACTGTCGGCATTGTCTGTGCAAAAACCGGCAGATAAGCTAAGCAAATAAGAATAATAATAGCTGAATGTTTCATGTATTAATTCTACCTTGTAAAGCAATGTACCGCAAGCTTTTATGCGCGTTTACGGTTGAAATTTCATCAAAATGGTTTGTAATTTCCACTTAAAGCAAGAAGTGCAAAAATATAAAGGCAATTGTCGTAATAGCGTCTTTTGCCTGTGCGGAGCGGTGTGTGCCAGAAAAGACGGACAAAATGCTCGGCGGTTTTAAGGCTTTCTTGGTCGGCATTAGGATTTGCAAAGATTGCAAGACTTGACTGTGCAAGAGTAGCTAGTAGCCCGACAGGATGAAGAGCTGTGCCTTCAACTGGTGTTCCGTCAATTTTGTAGATGCCGTAATCGCATGGAGCAATGTCTTTAAAGAAGTTCTGAATTGCTTTTACACGCTCATAAAGCGGCTGTGTCGTTCCGTTCCATAATGCGTCAAGCCCGACATTTGCAGCTGTCCTGTATGAATCGCTGTAAAACCAGCCGTGATCGCCCCATGCACAATCTAAGACAGGTGTGCCGTCAAAATGCGCATATTCTGGACAAAGACCAGTGTCTTTGTTCATGCTCTTTTCAAGATATTCGCGGCTTGCTTTTGCAGCTCTTTTCCAGAAATCATGGTTGTCTGCATCAAATTCTGCGAAAAGCTCATAAAAATGCGGCAAATGATATGAAGGGTCTGTGTCAGGGCAAGCCGGAACAAAAAGAATGTAGCCGTTTTCACTGTTCCACATCGGATATTTGTGTGTAAGACATGTGTTGAGCAGGCTTTTTGCTTCAGCTTCATAATTGTAGATGCCTGAACCGTTGCCCCATCTTTTTGAAGCAAAGAAAAGAGCCATTGCATAGAATTCTTCGCCGTCTGGGGCCGGGCCCTCTGCATTATGCTTGCCTTCAAGAGTGCAAGACCATGCAAAATAGCCTTTCATTTTTCCTTCAGTCATGAACATATATTTTTTAGACCAGTTCCAGATGCTGTCAAAAATATCTTTGCGGTTCATCTGAACGGCCATCATCATACCGTAAGACATGCCTTCTGTGCGTGCATCAATGTTGCCAGTATCTTCCATGCAGCCTAAATCGTCTGTCTGCTGATGATAGAATTTCTCTTTTGAAGACTGGTCAAAAACTGTATTCCAGACTTCCTGTATGCGGCTGTCAATTTCAGATTGTGAATATCCTAGTTCTAAAAGCAAATTTCTCATGGCTGAATCCTAATGGAAGAGTATTATCAATTCTATCAGTAAATTTACCCATAAAGGCAAAAAAAATGCAGGCAGGCAAAAAAAAAGCGCAGACTCAAAAAGTCGTGCGCTTTCTTCAGTTTCAGGCTGCTATTATTGGAGCAAGCCCAAAATTGACTGTGGCTGCTGATTTGCCTGTGCGAGCATTGCAAGACCAGACTGTGTAAGAACCTGATTCTTTGTGTGCTCAACCATCATTTCTGCCATATCAGTATCACGGATGCGTGATTCTGCTGCCTGGAGGTTTTCAGCACCAATATCAAGACCTACGATTGTATGTTCAAGACGGTTCTGGTAAGCACCGAGGTCTGCACGCTGCTTATTGATTCTCTTGAGTGCTTCGTCAAGTGTATTGATTGCGCGGTTAGCATCATCCGGTGTTTCAAGAGAGATAATCTCTTCTGTACCCAATGCGCGGACACCGAGAGCTGTAGCTGTCATTGTGCCGATGAAAGCCTGTGTGCGCTGATCCATGTTTGCACCAATGTGGAACCACATAGAACCTGTAATTGTATTGTCGCCGTTATCTTTTGCATAACGTCCTGTGAGCATGTTCAAACCGTTGAACTGAGCTGTTGATGCAATGCGGTCAACTTCAGCAACGAGCTGTGAAACTTCAACCTGAATCTGCATACGGTCTTCTGCAGTGTAGATACCGTTAGCTGACTGTACGGCAAGTTCGCGGATGCGCTGAATAATGTCAGTTGTTTCCTGAAGATAGCCTTCAGTTGTCTGAATAAATGAGATAGCGTTCTGGGCGTTTTCTGAAGCTTTATTCAAACCGCGGATCTGTGCACGCATTTTTTCTGAAACAGCCAAACCTGATGCATCATCGCCTGCACGGTTGATTTTGTAACCAGAAGAAAGCTTTTCCATTGTTTTCTGGCTTGAATTGTTTGTTTCACCTAAAGTTCTGTTAGCAAACATTGCACTAAGGTTGTGATTAATAACCATATTTTTTTCTCCCTTCCAAAAAATTTTAATGCCTGATACTAATCTATCGGTGAACGGAAATAAGACTTTAGAATTTGTTTGAATATTTTGAAAATCAATGGAAAGGCTTGTCGCTTAGCTTATAAACCGTTAAAATATTCTGCTATGCTGAATCCTACAAATCCGCTGATTGTTCAAAGCGACCGTACAATTTTGCTTGATGTTCATGCACCGCTTGCAGAAGAATGCCGTAACGCACTTATTCCTTTTGCAGAGCTCGAGCGCTCACCGGAACATCTTCATACATATAGATTAACTCCTCTGTCTTTGTGGAACGCCGTCAGCGCTGGTTTTACAGCAGATGATGCAATTTCAACATTAACTGAATATTCAAGATTTCCTATGCCGCAGCCGGTAGAATTCTGGATTAAGGAAACAGCCGGAAAATTCGGAAAGCTGAAAATGACGCTGCCGGAAAATGCTGACGCAGCAACCTGCGATTTTTTGTTTCTTGAAACGGCATCGATTCCAATTTATAAGGAAATAAACGCCGCAAAGCAGATGAAAGACTTTCTTTCGCCTGACCCGGATGATAAAAAACTGCGTTTTGTGCTTAAATTGGTTAACCGCGGAATTGTAAAGCAAAAGCTTTTGCAGCTAGGCTGGCCAGTTGAAGACTTAGTTCCGCTTAGAGACGGCGAACCGCTTGAAGTAACCATGCGCGAAAAATGCCGTTCCGGTGCTGTTCTTAAAGTGCGGGAATATCAGAAAAAGGCGGCGGACGCACTTGTCGGCGACAAAGGGCCGGGAACAGGTTTCGGCACAATTGTGCTTCCATGCGGGGCAGGCAAAACAATCGTCGGCATGGAGATTATGTCCCGGCTTAAGACGAGTACGCTTGTTGTAACAACAAATATTTCTGCTGTTCACCAGTGGATAGCGGAGCTTCTCGACAAGACAAATCTTGAAGAAGACCAGATTGGTGAGTACACGGGCGAAGAAAAAGAAATTAAGCCTGTCACAGTTGCAACTTATCAGGTATTAACTTGGCGGCCTGATCCAGATTCGCCTTATCCGCATTTTGATCTGTTCAGAAAAAGAGGCTGGGGCTTAATCATTTATGACGAGGTTCATCTGCTGCCTGCTCCTGTTTTCAGAATTACGGCGGAGCTTCAGACTATAAGACGCGTCGGGCTTACTGCAACGTTAATAAGAGAAGACGGCTGCGAAGGGCATGTTTTCAGCCTTGTAGGGCCAAAGCGTTATGATGTGCCGTGGAAGGAGCTTGAAACTTCGGGCTGGATTGCAGAAGCTGAATGCATAGAAATACGAATTGACTTGCCGGAAGATAAAGAAATTGAATACGCGGTTGCCAATCAGCGGGCAAAGCACAGAATTGCAAGCGACAATGTTTTAAAGCGCGGTGTTGCCAAAAAGCTTATAAATCTCTGTCCCGAAGATAAAATCCTTGTAATCGGGCAGTATATTGAGCAGCTTGAGATTCTGGCAGGCGAGCTTGGTGCACCGCTTATAACAGGTAAAACTTCAAATGCAGAGCGCGACAGAATTTATGCGTCTTTCCGTTCTGGTGAAAACCGCATAATTGTAGTTTCCAAAGTAGCCAACTTTGCGATTGATCTGCCTGACGCTTCTATGGCAATTCAAATTTCCGGTACTTTTGGAAGCAGACAGGAAGAAGCGCAGCGTCTTGGGCGGCTGTTAAGACCGAAAAACCGCAAAGCAAGGTTTTTTACACTGATTACGCGCGGTACAGTTGAAGAAGAATTCGGTATGCACCGTCAGAAGTTTTTGGCGGAACAAGGCTATGATTACCGCATTTTAAAGTATGTCGATGACGAAAGTCTGCATGAAGCGGCTGATTTATAAGGATTTTTGATGGAACAGACTGAACATGCACAAGCTGTGCTGGCATGGCGTGAATCGCTTGTAACATTAAATGATACGCATTTTTTTGAGCTTTTGCGGATGTATCTGGGTGAAATCAAGACGCCGTATAACAAGCAGAAACTTATAGAAGAATTGAGCGCGTTTTTGCGAAAAGACGAAAACGTTTCTATGATTGTTCGTCTTTTGTCGCCGAACGATATTCTGATACTTTCAGCTATAAAAATATTGAATCTGCCGACACAGGAAAAACTTTCTCAGTTTTTTTCTACAGATTTTTCTTTTGCGGAATTATATGAGCGGCTGCTGAATCTTGAAGAACGTCTGCTGATTTATAAAAAAACCGAAAACAAGCAGATACGGTTTGTGCTGAATCCGCTGCTTGAGCCTAAGATTGAGCCGCTGCTTTCGGTTTCTGTGCTGATGCCGTCAGGCAGTTTCTCAGGTACAAGAAACACAATATTTGAGCCTTCTTCAATCTTTTTTGCTTCAATTTTTTCAATTTTTTTCCATTATAAAGATTTATGCAAAAGTGACGGTACGCTTAAAAAGAAGGGTGAAAATCTTATCGCTTCGGTTTTCCCGTTTATGGAACAGGCTGACGGTAAAGAGATTTTTCAGCTTGTTTTTGACGGCTTAAAAAATTTGCAGCTTTTGGTTCAGCAGGGTGCAGATTATGCGCCAAATATGGAACGCTGGAAGCAGTTTGCGGCTTTAGATGATGCGGTACGTTTATGCTATTTGTGCGCGGCTTCGTGCTCGCACTTTTCAAATGAAATGCTTTTAAAGCACGCGCAGTTTGTATTTTCGCTTTGCAGTTCTGTGCCTGACGGCGGCTTTTCATACCCTGTTTTGATGCGGCTCGCTCTGCTGCAGAGCGAAAAAGCCCCTGAACCGTTCACGCTGAAAAAAGGAAGGCTCGCTTCTCTGCTTGAGGACATAAAGCCCGCAAAAACTGACGGAATTGAGGCTGGTAATGATTCTCCGCTTTCGGTAGAGCTTTCTACAGTTGTTAAGCAGATAATTAAGATGAAGCTTCTTGTTGAGTCTGACGGTGTTTTTGTAAGGGCTGAATTTTTTGACAAGGCTTTACAGAACCACAATTCAGATATTAAAGCAGATTTACCTGAAATGTTGAAAGGACGCCTATCGCTTAATCCTGATTTTTCTGCTGCTCTTATTCCGGGTGCGGCTCTTTCAGAAATGCTGCCGCTTATGCAGATTTTGTGCATAACCCGTTTTGATACAGTTCCAGTTTTTGAAATTTCAAAGCAGTCTTGCAGCAGTGCATTTGACTGCGGCATGAGCACTGCAGAAATCAAAAAGATTCTTCAAGCTGCATCAGCATATGAGATTTCGCAGAGCATAGATTTTTCGCTTGAAGACTGGGAACACGCATACAATTCGGTTACGCTTTATAAGGGCTACGTTCTTAAAGTTGATAAGGAAAAGCGCGCGGTAATTGAAAGCAGCAGTGTGATTAAGCCTTATCTGCTTGCAACACTTGCCGACGGTGTTTATCTTTTTGATTTTATAGACGATGAGCAGGCTGGCGAGCTTCTAAAAAAAAGCGGACTTGAATATATCGGCGCTGTAAAAACATCAAAGACCGTGCGCCGCCCTCTGCCGTTTTCTGCATTGAGAAGCGGTGAAAACCTGCTTGTAAAAGAGCCTGAAAGAGAAGCTCTGCCCAAAAATGAGCGCGATAATCTTTTGAGCAGCTTTTATGCGGAACTTGAGAACAAGCATCTGCCCGAAGAACAGGCTGACGGCCTCCGCTCAAGAATCAGAAGAAAGATTATAGTAAATGCAAACCAGCTCCGCGGAGAATCTGTGCGTTTTGAGCGCATTGAGGCAGGCGGCATGGACTTTTTAGGTAAGGTACATGTAATAGACCATGCAATTTCTACCGGCAGCATGATAGAAATCTCGTTTGATGAAGAAAGCGAGCGCATTGTCGGCACGCCAATCGGAATTGAAAAAAGCGAAGGCGATGCACTGCTCAAGCTTTGTGTTGAGCCTGACAAAAAAGTCCGCGTAGTTTCTGTCAGCCGTGCCGGTTTCATCAAACGGATACGCGGCGCAATTTTCAAAGAGATTTAGGCAGGTGTTTTATGCGAATGTTGATTCAGAGCGTGGCAAACGCAAATGTTGCTGTTGACGGCAAAGTTATAGGCGAAATCGGTAAAGGCTTCCTTGTTTTTCTTGGCGTTTCAAACGAAGACACGGATGAAATTGCTGAAAAGATGGTGAAAAAGCTGCTGGGCTTACGGATATTCAAAGACGAAAACGGCAAGACCAACCTTGCGCTAAAAGACGTGGGCGGAAAGATTCTGGTAATTTCGCAGTTTACGCTTTATGCAGACTGCCGCCGCGGCAACAGGCCGGGCTTTGACCGCGCGGGCAAGCCTGATTTTGCAAATGAAATGTATGAGCATGTGCTTGAGCTTATCAGGCAAGAGACCGGCAGCGTTGAGCATGGCAAATTCGGTGCAGACATGAAGGTGAGCCTGCTCAACGACGGACCTTTTACAATCTGGCTTGATTCAGACGAAATCTGCAAAAAAAGCAATGTATAATTGAAAAATTGCCGGGTCACGCCCGGTAATAACAGTTATTGAAATTATTGGTGATTCCTATTTCTTCAGCTTAAGAAAGCTTCTGGCGGTGAATTTCATAGAGAAGCACGCCGGCTGCTACAGACACATTAAGGCTGTCGAGCTTGCCGCAAGTTGGAATCGACAGAATTAAGTCGCATTTTTCGCGGACAAGACGGCTCATACCAGTGCCTTCACTGCCCATAACAATTGCAACTTTACCGGAAAATTTGGTTTCGGCTAAAGGTGAACCGCCTGCGTCAGCGCCGTAAATCCAGAAGCCGCTTTCCTTAAGCTTTTCAAGTGCTCTGTTAAGGTTTGTAACAACTGTCTGTTGGACCCATGCTGCAGCGCCCGCACTTGAGCGCATAATTACATCACCTTCGGTTACACTGTGTCTCTCCGGCAGCACAACTAAATCTGCGCCGAACTGGTCGCATGAGCGGATTATAGCGCCGACATTGTGCGGGTCTGTAACAGAATCAAGCAATATAACGGTTGCATTGTCTTTTTTGCTTATCTCAGCCACAGTCTGCTCAAACTGAACAAAATTCTGCACAGCCTGCTGACCACCTTCAATAATAAGGACTATGCCGCGGTGGTCTTGTGCTGTTTCAGAAAGCTCTGCTGTAAGGCGGTCAAGTTCTGCCATTGTAGTTTCTTTGGCAGGTATATTGCGCTTTTTTGCGTCCTCAAGAATTTTTTTTATGCGCGGACCGGGTTTTGCGTATTCAATATGCGGTTTTGCTCCGTCTGCCGTACATTTGGCAGAGCGCATCATTTCTTCAACAGCATGAAAACCTGTAATTATCTGCATAGACTTCCTTTTTTTCAGTTTTGTTCGTGATAGATTAGCGGCCGCAGCACTGCTTGTATTTTTTGCCTGAACCGCACGGGCATTTTTCATTTCTGCCGATTTTTCTGCCTTCTCTGTGAACTGTTTCAGTACTCAGATAACCGTCAGAATAAACCCAAGTGCCGTTGATTTTCTTGAAATTTGCGGTTTCGTGGTGAATGTCGCGGATACCTTTTCTTGTGTAGTCGGCTGTAAATTCAACAACACCTTCTGTATCGTTTTCTCCACCTTTTTCTGTGCGGATAATCTTAAGTCCGTTCCAGATTGATTCTTCGCTCCACTTGCGTGTTTCTTCCATGTCAATTTCGTTATCTTCAGTTTCACGTATACATGAATCTGCAATATAGTTTATTTCGTGTTTTACATAAGCTGAATAACGGCTGCGCATTAAAGCTTCTGCAGTAAGGGCTTTTGCTTTTCCCTTAATGATTGGTTCACAACATTCGCTGTATTTTTTCTTTGAACCACATGGGCATAATGTTCCGTCCATAATAAACCTCCTGCGCGTTGCGCATTTTTTGAGATTATAGCAGAATCTTCTTAACATGTACACGACTAACCGGCCGCCATGCTGCACCAATAAATAATTCGTTCTGTAAAATTGATTAAGAAGCACTTATAAGTGCCGATAATAAAATGTGGCTGCGCTTCAATTTTTAAAAAAACAATATAATCTGCACAGCATTTAGTTTATGCGAATATTTAAATTTCATAATTTAGTTTTAGTTTGTCTTTATTCTGTTTTTTGTCTGGCATTCCTGTTTGTTTCTCATGCGCTTTTTGCTGTTCAGACGGAAAATAAGACGGAAGAAGCGGATCAGCCTGTAGAAATTACCGAACCAGTATATGGTCCGGTTACCGAAGAAGAATCCATAAAAGAGCAGGAAGCCCTTCAGGCAGCAGAGCCTGTAATTCCTGACGAAGATTTAGCCCTGCATTTTTTAAGCTCTTATGACCCGATAATGATGAACAGTGACGTAATGGCTTTTTACGGTCATCCGAATGCTGCATCAATGGGAATTATAGGACAATATTCACTTGAAGACTTAGAGCCGCTGCTGATCAAATTTGCGGACGAATATGATGCCGTGAACGGCGTAAGAACTGTTACTCCGGCATTATACCTCATTTTCGGTACATGCTGGCCTGAGGGCGAAATCGGCTATCTTAACAGCGAAACTTGCAAAAAATATATAGATTATGCTGCTGAGCGCGGCTGGCTTGTTTTCTTAGACCATCAGATTGGCAAATACTCCGTAGAATACGCTACAAAAAGACTTTTACCGTATCTTCAGTATGAGAACGTACATCTTGCGCTTGACCCTGAATGGCGTACAACTAAGCCGATGCAGGAAATCGGCTGGGTTACGGCTGAAGAAGTGAATAAAGCCCAGCAGATGATTCAAGACTATCTTATTGAGAACAATCTTCCCGGTAAACGTATGCTCGTCATTCATCAGTTTAAGCCGTGGATGATAAGCCGCCGTTCAGAAGTGCGCTCTAATTTTGAGAGAGTTAATCTTGTTCATTGTGCAGACGGCTTTGGAACACCGGCTCAAAAGAAAGATTCATACGCTGCAAATGCAGAAGCTAAGAACATTCCGCTTAAATCGTTCAAGCTATTTACAAAGCCGGCAATTGCAGGTGCCGGCTACGACTTGCCGATGATGACGCCCGAAGAGGTGCTTGCGCTTGAGCCGCGTCCTTATCTGATTATGCTCCAATGAACGGTCCCGGTGCTGAGCGTTTGGGGTATCCTTTGTTCTGCTAAAAAAACAGCAAACCCCTTGAAATAAAACGAAACTTCTCTATAATGGTGGGCAGATAACATCAAAAATCTAGAAAATTTTTACTAACCTAAAAGATGTTGCAGGTTATAGAAAATCTTGCGGCGGTCTGATGGGAAAGGGGAATTAATATGGAAACAACTGAAACAAGGGTTGCTTTAATCGGCATTGTAGTTTCTAACTTAGATGCGGTGGAAAAGCTTAACCAACTTCTTCATGAATACGGCGAATACATAATCGGCCGTATGGGCATTCCTTACAAAAAAGAAAATATCTCTTTAATAAGTGTTGCAATTGATGCGCCGCAGGACAAGATTAATGCATTGAGCGGAAAACTTGGGGCAATTGACGGCATCAGCGCAAAAACTGTCTTTCCGAACAAATAATGCTTCGAATGACTCAGCTGTTCTTGTAAACACTTATTCAGAATCATCACGAAAAACGTTTCACATTATGGAGGAAAATTATGAGTTATAATGTAATGTCAAATAAAGCAGAAGAATTTATCAACGATGAAGAAATTCTTGAAACATTAGATTATGCCGAAAAGCACAAAACAGACGAAAAACTGATTACCAGTATTCTGGAAGAAGCTGCAAAATGTAACGGGCTTAATCACCGGGAAGCTGCTATTCTGCTTGCCTGCGAAGTACCTGAACTGAATCAGAAAATCGAAAATCTGGCAAAAGAAATTAAGCTTAAGTTTTACGGAAACCGCATTGTTTTGTTTGCACCGCTTTATCTTTCCAACTACTGTATTAATGGCTGTACTTATTGTCCTTACCACGGAACAAACCGCCACATTCCGCGCAAAAAGCTTACTCAGGAAGAAATCCGCGCCGAAGTAATCGCGCTTCAGAATATGGGACACAAGCGACTTGCTATTGAAGCAGGCGAAGACCCAAAAAACAATCCAATTGAATATATCATAGACTCTATCAAGACAATTTATTCAATCAAGCACAAAAACGGTGCAATCCGCCGTGTAAACGTAAACATTGCGGCAACAACTGTGGAAAACTACACACGCCTTAAGAATGCCGAAATTGGAACATACATTCTGTTTCAGGAAACCTACAACAAAAAGCGCTACCAGCAGCTTCACCCGACAGGTCCGAAATCAGATTATGCTTACCATACAGAAGCGATGGACCGCGCTATGGACGGCGGAATTGATGATGTTGGCTGCGGAGTTTTGTACGGTCTTGGTACTTACAAATACGAGTTTGTTGGTCAGCTTATGCATGCAGAGCATCTTGAAGCAGCAAAAGGCTGTGGCCCGCACACAATTTCTGTACCAAGACTCCGCGCTGCAGACGGCATAGATCCTTCGCTTTTCCCTGATGCAATTGATGATGAAACCTTTGCAAAAATTGTTGCATGTATTCGAATTGCAGTACCTTATACAGGAATGATTGTTTCTACCCGCGAGTCGCAGAAAAGCCGCGAAAGAGTGCTTGCTCTTGGTGTAAGCCAGATTAGCGGCGGCAGCCGTACAAGTGTCGGCGGCTACTGCGAAGAAGAACGCCCTGAAGATACAGCCCAGTTTGATGTAAGCGACCGCCGTACTCTTGATGAAGTTATTAACTGGCTTATGAGGATGAATTATGTTCCTTCGTTCTGTACTGCATGTTACCGTGCGGGAAGAACAGGAGACAGATTCATGTCGCTTGTTAAATCTGGTCAGATTGCAAACTGCTGCCATCCGAATGCGCTTATGACTCTTAAGGAATATCTTGAAGATTATGCATCACCGGACACAAAGCAGCTTGGCGACAAGCTTATTGAAAAAGAACTTCTGACAATTCCAAACGAGCTTGTACGCGAGCGCTGCGTTCAATATCTTAAAGAAGAAGTAAACGGCAAACGCGACTTTAGATTCTAGGGGGTACCATGGAAGCGACAAAGGGACAAAGACTTCACATCGGCATTTTCGGAAACACAAACAGCGGAAAATCAACGCTGATGAATATGCTTGTGGGTCAGGATTTTTCGATTGTGTCCGAAGTTTCGGGCACAACGACAGATTCGGTTCAGAAAAGCATGGAGCTTCCTGGTATAGGACCTGCTGTTCTTATTGATACAGCAGGTTTTAACGATAAGACAGAGCTTGGCAAAAAACGGCTTGCAAAAACTTATGATGCACTTGCAAAATGCGATGTAGTTCTTGCAGTAATTTCAAGCGAAGAACTGACAGAAGCAGCCGGTACACCAGAAAAAATCTTTCAGACGGAAGGCTTTCAAAAGCTCATTCAAAGCAGTAAGCCGATTATCTGGGTAATTTCAAAGACAAAGGCTGGTGAAAACTCTGTGCTTCAAAAGATAGAACTTTTCAAAAACAATCAGCCGGTTTTTGTAGATTCTGCGTCAGGCAAAAACAGCGAGGCTAAAAATGCCATATTTTCTGCAATAAAAAGCAGAATACCCGATGATTTTTACAGCACATCACTTACCGAAAACTACTGTAGCCCGGGCGACAATGTTTTGCTCGTTATGCCGCAGGACAGCCAGGCCCCAAAAGGCCGTCTCATATTACCTCAGGTTCAGACAATCCGTGATTTGCTTGACCGTAAGGTTTGTATTCACTGCTGTACGCAGAACACTTTTTTGCAGACAATTGATTCTCTTAAAAATCCGCCGGATCTTATAATCACCGATTCTCAGATTTTTCCATTTGTGAATGACAACAAACCGGCAGGCTCAAAGCTGACGTCTTTTTCAATTTTGATGGCGGCGTACAAAGGAGACATAGAGCTTTTCGTTCAGGGCGCAAAAGCATTAAAAAAGCTTACCGACAATTCCCGTGTTCTAATTGCTGAAGCATGCACCCACGCACCGGCAGGCGAAGACATCGGTACAGTAAAAATTCCGGCAATGCTGAAAAAAATAGCACCAAAAATTCAGATAGATTTTGTGCGCGGTACAGATTTCCCTGAAACGCCGGCCGATCTTCAAAAATACGATTTAATCATTCATTGCGGTGCCTGCATGTTCAACAAAACCTACGTGCTTCAACGCCAGCAGAATGCAAAGGCAGCAGCTGTTCCAATGACAAACTACGGAGTTGCAATTGCTGAATTAAACGGAATTCTTGATTGTTTATACCGTTAGCAAATCTTTTCCCCTAAAAAGTTTTATCGATAAATTTTGGATGAATCTCTCAAATTTCTGCATAAATAATGAATAAAATGCAAAAAATCTGCATGAATATGCAAAAGTTTATTGCCACAACACTTCATTTCTTGTAAACTGAAAACTATACGCCGGTCTTTTACCGGAATTTCCGTTCGTTGGAGAAAAAAATGTATAAAATTCTTGAAAAGCGGCAGCTTTCTGCCGACGTTTTTTATTTCAAGGTTAATGCACCTGACATTGCGCGCAACCGCAAGGCAGGTCAGTTTGTATTGGTTCAGCTTGACCTTGAATACGGGGAACGCATTCCGCTCACAATTGCAGATGCAAATGCAGAAGAAGGCTGGATTGCTCTTGTCTTTCAGGCAGTAGGAGCAACCACGCTCAAATTGTCAAAAAAGCAGAAAGGCGATGAGCTTGCGGCAATTCTTGGCCCCCTCGGAAACCCGACCCACATCGAAAAGAAAGACGGCCCTGTCGTTGTAGTCGGCGGCGGTATTGGTGTTGCACCTTGCTATCCGATTGTAAAAGCCCACAAAGCTATTGGAAACAAGGTGATTATGGTAATTGCCGCGCGTACAAAAGACCTTTTGATTTTTGTTGATGAAATGAAAGCAGTTGCTGATGAAGTTATCATCATGACTGATGACGGTTCAGCCGGCAGAAAAGGCGTTTCAACAGTTCCTCTTAAAGAAATCTGTGAATCACAGTGCCCGCCTGCTGAAGTTGTAGCAATCGGCCCGCCGATTATGATGAAATTCTGTGCAGCAACCACAAAGGAATTCAACGTTCCAACAACAGTTTCGCTCAACACAATCATGATTGACGGAACTGGCATGTGCGGCGGCTGCCGCGTTTCAATCGGCGGTCAGACAAAGTTCGTCTGCGTAGACGGCCCTGAATTTGACGGTCATCTTGTCGATTGGGACAACATGATGATGCGCATGAAGTCATTCAAAGCGCGCGAAACTGAAGATTTCCACAAGTGCAAGATGGAAGCACAGGCTGATGCACTTGCTGCAGGAGCAAAATAATGTCTGAATATATCGATTTTAAAACTCTTGACGAAGCTGCAAAAGCTGAATATGCAAAGATTCAGGGCAAGACCCTTTCTCCAAAAGACCGCATGGCTATTCCTCAGCAGGTTATGCCGACAGGCGAGCCGAAAGCACGCGCACGCCAGATGACGGAAGTTGCGCTCGGCTATACAAAGGAGCAGGCAATCGTTGAAGCAAACCGCTGCTTGCAGTGCAAGAACCAGCCGTGCGTTTCAGGCTGCCCTGTAAATGTTCCGATTCCGCAGTTTATAGCTGAAGTTGCCAAAGGCGAATTCAAAAAAGCTGTAGATATCATCAAGACGGCAAACCTTCTGCCTGCAATTTGCGGCCGCGTTTGTCCGCAGGAAAAGCAGTGCCAGGGTCAGTGCACAGTCGGAAAGACTTATAAAGATGCAGAAAAGGCTGTTTCAATCGGCCGTCTCGAAAGATTTGTTGCAGATTTTGAGCGCAACAACAATTTGCAGACTGTTCCGCAGGTTGCAGCTTCAACAGGCAAGAAAGTTGCCGTTATTGGTTCTGGTCCTGCCGGTCTTACAGTTGCGGCTGATGTGCGCCGTGCCGGTCACGATGTAACAGTTTTTGAAGCTTTCCACAAGTCGGGCGGCGTTATGGTCTATGGTATTCCAGAATTCCGTCTGCCGAAAGCAATTGTTGCCAAAGAAATTGATATGCTCAAAAAGATGGGCGTTGAATTCAGAACGAACTTCCTTGTCGGCCGCACTGGCACATTGATTCAGCTTTTGAAAGAGCACGGCTATGATGCAGCGTTCATCGGAACTGGTGCAGGTCTTCCGAAGTTTATGAACATCGAAGGCGAGAACCTCATCGGTGTTTTCAGTGCAAACGAATATTTGACACGCGCCAACCTCATGAAGGCTTATGATACAGAAAAGGCCTGCACACCTTTGTATGAAGCAAAGCATGTTGTAGTTGTCGGCGGCGGAAACGTAGCTATGGATGCAGCCCGCATGGGTTACCGCTTGGGCGCAGAAAAAGTTGACATCGTTTACCGCAGAACAAGAAACGAAATGCCGGCCCGCCGCGAAGAAGTTGCACACGCTGAAGAAGAGGGCGTAAATTTCAGATTCCTTGAAAACCCTGTAAAGATTAACGGCGACGAGAACGGCCGCGTAAAGAGCGTAACTGTTCTTTCTTATGAGCTTGGCGAACCAGATGCTTCAGGCAGAAGAAGCCCAGTTGCAATTGAAGGCAGCGAGCACGACATTGAATGTGATGCAGTAATCGTTGCACTCGGCAACGGCTCTAACCCGCTTATGGTTAAGACAACGCCGGGCTTGAACGCAGATAACAAGGGTCACATCACCGTAAACGACAAAGCCATGACTTCGATTGACGGTGTTTGGGCTGGCGGCGACATCGTTCTTGGTGCTGCAACCGTAATTCTAGCTATGGGCGAAGGCCGCAAGGCTGCACGCGGCATCAACGAATATCTTGCCAAGAAATAACCGGAAATCCGCTGATTTCTAGCTAAAAAGAAAAAGCATCTTCTGTTAAAGAAGGTGCTTTTTTTGTTTGTAGAGACATAAACCCACTGTTAAAAAAAGTTGAAATGATTTAGCATAATAATGTTGCTGAAAGAAAAGCTTTCGGTGTTTTGGTGCAATCAAATGGAAGAATCTGCAGAAAAAGCACAATTCAAAAAAATGACGGAAACGCCTGTTTCAAGACTGATTATTTCGCTTGCTGTTCCGACCGTGATAACGATGCTCGTGACTTCGTTTTACAACATGGCGGATACTTTTTTTGTTTCGCAAATCGGAACGAGCGCGAGCGCGGCCGTCGGCGTTGTTTTTTCGCTTATGGCGATAATTCAGGCTGTGGGCTTTACGTTGGGCATGGGCTCGGCGAGCATAATCTCAAGGCTGCTTGGCGTGCACGATTTGGGAAAAGCCTCGCAGACGGCCACAACAGCATTTTTTGCGGCGTTTCTTTTCGGTTTGGTGATTTCTGTTTGCGGAACAGCATGCCTCGATGATTTGATGCGGCTGCTCGGTGCAACACCTTCTGTGCTGCCTTATGCCAGAAACTATGCGCGGTTCATCTTGCTTGGTACGCCGTTTATCTGTTCGTCGTTTGTCTTGAACAATGTGCTGCGCTCAGAGGGCAAGTCTGCAAAGGCGATGATTGCGCTGACTTCGGGCGGCTTTATCAATATCGTCTTAGACCCGATTTTCATTTTTGCGCTCAAGCTTGAAACCGCCGGTGCGGCAATTGCCACGGTGATAAGCCAGATTATAGGCTTCAGCTTGCTTTTGCAGTTCTTTTTGCGCAAAAAGACGCTTTGCCGGATTTCGCCCAAATATTTGAAGCCGGACTTTTCAAGGCTGGTGCTCATAATTTTGACTGGTCTTCCGTCGCTTTTCAGGCAGGGCTTGGCAAGCATTTCAACGATTATGCTGAACAGGGCAGCCGCCGTTTATGGTGATGCGGCTTTGGCAGGCATGTCTATAGTTATGCGGCTCATTCAGCTTGTTGCGTCTGTGATGGTCGGCATAGGGCAGGGCTTTACGCCGGTTTCGGGCTATAATTATGGTGCAAAGAACTATGAGCGCGTTAAAAAAGCTTATTTTTTCACTGTAAGGGCGGGCTTTATGTGCCTTGCAGTTTGCGCGGCCGTTCTTTTTGGTTTTGCGCCGCAAATAATCAGACTTTTTAGAGATGACGCTGATGTAATCAAAATCGGGGCGGCTGCCTTGCGGTTTCAGGCGGCAGGTCTGCCGTTTCATTCGTTCATCATCGCCACGAACATGCTGATGCAGTCGACGGGCAGAATCAAATCGGCTTCGCTTCTTTCGTGCATGAGGCAGGGCATATATTTTCTGCCGCTTGTTATTGTCATGCCTTTGCTGTTCGGGCTTTTAGGTGTTGAAATGTCTCAGGCAATTTCTGATTTTATGAGCTTCCTTACTGCAATTCCGTTTATAATTGTGTTTTTCAAGAAACTTGATAAAAATGAACAATGACGCCGGTAAGCTCCAAAAAAAGATAAATCTCATAATTACAGCTTTGCGCTTTGTTGCAATAACTGCTGCCGGAATAACATGCATCGTCTTAAAGAGAATGACTTTTGATGCGGGTACAAGGCTGCTCATCTTTTTCGCCGCTGCCGAGCTGATTGTTCAAAGCAGCCTGCAAAAAAACGGCAGGCGGATTCCGCATGTTCTTTTGTTTGTGCTTCAAAGCGGCTCGCTTGCGGCAGTTGCGCTTTATTGCATGGGCAGACCCAAAATGGATTTGCTTGTGTGCCTCGGCATAACCGCCTTTGTTGCCGTCTTTCTTCTGCTGTGCTTTCCGCTTTTATATAGAAAGAAAACTTTTGGGCGTCATTATCGGGCGTGACCCGATAATCTTTTTGCTTTTTAGAATGATTCCCGCGTCAAGCGCGGGAATGACACACATTAAAGCCTTATGAACTGTTCGATGAAACGCAGAATCTCGCACTTAAAAAGACTTTCGCGGCGGTAATAATCTTTTTCGTTGTCAGGTGTTTGGGTGCAAAGCTCTACGATGATGCGCGAATAGTTTTCAGGCAGCTTTTCAAGCGAAAGCGAATAGTACAAGTTTCTGTCTTCGGCAGACCAGTAAAGCCCGTTTATGTAATATAGGCAATGAATGGCCGTTCTTATTGCCGCGTTCAGATTTTCGTTCATTTGAAGATAAGCCTGTCTGCGGTTCCAGCGGTCAACCTTGTAAGTACCGAGCAGATAAATCATATAGCGGAATTCTTCGTGAAGCTGCTTTTTTAGATCCATTTGCGACCACATGTTTATCTGCATGAGTTCGTCTTCATATTTATGGTTTGGGTCATAAAGGATTTTCGATTCAAGCAGCGTGTTCCGTTCCGGAATCTTCATCTGTTTGAAGCATTCAGCTGTGATAAAGTCAACAAAATTGATTGAGTACCATAATCCGTTGCGTTTTATGCAATGAAAAGGAATTTCCTTGTCTTCGTCTTTGCCGAAAATTTCGTCCGGGGCTGCTTCAGAACCGGGTTTTTTCATAACGATAAGGTCAATCATTCCGTCAAATTTGCCCGGAAAGAAATCGCCGCGCGCCACGCTGCCTGAAAGCAGAATCGTCTCAATTTTGGTTTTGTCTATCGTGTAGAGAAAATCAATTGTCTGCTGCTTCAAGCCTTCAATAAAGCTTTGCTGCTGTTCCGCAATTTCAGTTTTGCTTTTCATTTATGATTCCTGCGAATATTTTAGCATAGTTTTCCACATATTGTGTAAAATTTACCGGTACGGAAGCCAGTTCTTATGCCGGTGCGCAGGCTGTATAAATCAGACACGATTTTTATATGATTCAGTGCTTGTTTACACTTTTGCTTCGTGATATGCTACTTACATGAAAAAGATTTTTTTTGTTGTATTTTTAGCAGTATTCACATTAAGTAATTTTGCTTTTGCACAAGATGCGCTTGTGCTCTACCGTAACGGCCGCAATATGGAGCAGGCTGGTCTTATGGATAATGCGAATTCTTATTATTCGCAGTCTGTTTCCGTCTGCAAAAATGAGCTTCTGTTGAATGACAAAAATATTGAATCTTATGTTGTAATGTGCTGGGCATTGTTCAGATTAAAGAGATACGATGAAGTCGTTGCTAACTCAGTAAAAGCTTTGAAGATTAATCCTAACGAATACCGGATTATAGAAAATCTTGGCGAGACTTATTTCTACCTCGACAGATATTCTGAATCTTTACGCAATCTGGAACGCTATGTTGATGCTCTTCCTAACGGAGACCGGGCTGCAACCGCTTATTTCTTTATGGGTGAAATATACCGCATTGAAGGCAAGAACCATCATGCTGATATAGCATATTCTCACGCTGTAAAAAAAGAGCCTACAATCGCTTTGTGGTGGTACCGTTTGGGTATAGCCAGAGAAAAGGCAGGAAACCCTGAAAAAGCCAAAGAAGCATATAAAAAGGCGCTCGCTCTCAAACCTACTTTCCATGAAGCCGAACAGGCCTTAAACCGTCTGGGCTGATCTGTTAATAAAGCAGATATATCTTCTTGACAGATATATCTGTGCGACATATACTAAACTCATGATAAAAACATTCGGGAATTCCGAAACTGAAAAGATTTGGAATGGGAAATAATCAGCTAAGTTTCCGCCGGATATTCATAAAAGAGCTTTTTCAAAACTACTTATAATACACTCTGCGGAATCAGAAGATGATTTAAAGATTCCGCCAGGCAATAAATTTGAGCATTTACAAGGAAATTTAAAAGATTATTGTTCGATAAGAATCAATAATCAGTGGCGGATACAGTTTAAGTTTCAAAATAACGAAGCTTATGAAGTTCAGATTGTTGATTATTATTAAGGAGGTTCGATATGGACGAGAAATTTGAATTGCCGAAAATCGGAGATATTTTAGTTGAAGAATTCTTAGAACCTCTTGAAATAACTCCCTATAGACTTGCAAAAGATTTGGGCGTCTCTACAAGTTCAATTTTAGATTTGGTTCACAATAAAAGAAAAATCTCCGTAGAAATGGCTTTGCGGCTTTCAAAATATTTCGGAACAACTTCAAAATTCTGGCTTAATATACAGAACGAATTGGATTTAAGAGAGATGCAGGAAAAATTGGAAAAAGAATTGGATAAGATTCCGAATTGCAAAAAGACAGCATAATAGACCTGTTCGGAAATCTGAAGATCGTCAAATATGCACATCAAAGTGTGCTGTACTTAAGGGCTGAAACCAAAAGATTTCAGCCCTCTTTTATAAGCAGGTGATTACTGCCTTATACGGGCTGCCTGTGCGTGGCCGGCAAGACCTTCTGTGTCGCCAAGAACAGCAGCTGCAGCCAGAGAGTCTGCATAGCCCTGACCTTTCGGGTCTTGTGTTCTAAGCGTTGTAACAGTCTTTAAGAAGTGCCGCACTGAAAGACCGCCAGTATAGCGTGCTGCCATCGAAGTCGGCAGCGTATGGTTAAGACCGGCTGCATAGTCGCCCAAAACTTCGGCTGATTCATGGCCGATGAAAAGCGAGCCGTAATTGTGAGCCTGCTCGACAAGGGCATCTCTTTCTTTGCCGGCATCAAGCGCAAGCTCAAGGTGCTCCGGGGCTTTTTTATTGGCAATTTCTGCGGCTTGGGTCAAATCTTTTGTGATGATGATTTTACCGTGCCTTTTAAGGCTTTCTCTTGCAGTTTGTTCTGTCGGCAAAACAGCAAGCTGCTTTTCAAGCTCTTCCGCAACCTTTTGGGCAAGTGCCTTTGAAGGCGTTGCAAGCACAGCCTGCGCGTCAACGTCGTGCTCTGCCTGTGCAAGCATATCGGCTGCAACCCATGCAGGGTTTGCGCTGTCGTCGGCAATGATGAATACTTCAGTCGGGCCTGCAATCATGTCGATGCCGCACTGGCCGTAAATCATGCGCTTGGCTTCTGCAACAAATTTATTGCCCGGCCCTACAATTACATCGCAAGGCGGAATTGATTCTGTACCGTAAGCCATAGCTGCAATCGCCTGAGCGCCGCCGCAAGCAAATACTTTGTCAGCCCCGCAAATTGCGGCCGCCGCCATAATGCCTTTGTCTGCATAAGGCGCTTTTGCGTCTTTCGGGTTTTCGCGCGGCGGCGTGCAGAGAACAATTTCTTTGCAGCCGGCGGCTTTTGCCGGTGTTATGCACATAACAACTGAAGAAAGCAGCGGAAAACGCCCTGCCGGAACGTAAACACCGGCGCGTTCTATCGGAATTGTTTTTTGACCGGTAAATAAGCCCGGTGCAATTTCCATCTCGAAATTGTCGAATGAATCTTTCTGCCTTAAAGCAAAGGCAAGTGCAAGGTCGTGTGAACGGCACAAAGCCTTGTAAAGTTCAGGCTTTTGCGTTTTAAGTTCTTCCTTTGCAGCTTCAAGTTCCGCTTTTGGAATTTCTAGTGTGTCTGGTGTTGCGCGGTCAAATTTTGCAGAATATTCTTTAACTGCAGAATCTTTTTTTGAGCGGACATCGGCAATGATGGCAGCAACCTTGCTTGAAACGTCGCTAGTTTCTGCCGTGCTCGAAAGCCGCTCAGATGTAAAAAAAGAAGCCTCTAAATCTTCGGCTTGAATAATCTTAATAGTTTCCATGCATAAAATTATACAGAAACTGCATTTTTTATGCTAGTAAAGCCTTGCTTTAAAATAGGCTTATTCAGCTGCATTTTGCGTTGCGTTTTCGGCATAATCAGCTTCATCTGCGGTAGTCACGCTATCATCTGCTCCGGCTTCTTCAGCTTCGGCAGTTTCGGTTTGTGACGAAACAAGCTTTTTAAGGCGGTCAATTATTGTTTCGTCAGGTTCAAGTTCGTAAATCTGCCAGGGCGTGTTTGCGCTTAGTTCCTGCTTCAAAGCCTCAAAGTCTAAAAACACAGGCGGAAGCTGCAAAATTTTGTCGGCGTTTTCGTTATAAATGAAAATATGCCCGTCATCTGGGCCGCCTTTGACAAGCCCTGCATGCGTTATGTCTTTATATTCAAACACAAGCTTTTCTCCGCCGGAAGTGTAAGCTGTGCAGCTTTCTGTGAATGTCTCAATTTTTGAGTTTTCAAGCCGTTTAAGCATTTTTATAATCGTGAAAGACACCCATAAACCGGCGGCTGCACCGACTACGCCGACAAGCAGTCCTGCAATAAAATAAAGACCAGCCCCTGCCACAGGAGCCGCAATGCAGACCAAGAAAATTACCGGTCGTTTTTTATTCACTTTCGGATTGTATTTATAAACCATAGCTTACTATAAAACATTTTGAAGCTGCGGTTCAATCGCTGTAATTTTGGCACATGCGGGCAATGCGGGTTTTTAGGCGGGCGCGTAAGTCAGGCGGCTCTAAAACGGTTACTTCGTCGGCATAGCCTAAAAGAGTGTATTCTAGCCAGGGAATGTCGGGCATTTTCAGCGTTATACGCTTTTTGCCGCCGGGAGCATCAGTAACAGAATCAACTTTAAATTCGTCAAGCAGAGCTGGTAAAGCCTGTGCGTCAGCTTCAAGCACCACGTTGATAAGCTTAAAAGTTTGCGTTTCTTGCTGCGCCTGCACCGGCTGAGATTGCTGCCCGCAAAATTTGACCACCGGCTTTGAAAGCAGTGTCAGATTGCGCATTCTGTTTAGCTTAAAGTAGCGCTCTTCGTTAGCCTTGTTGCACCAGGCGTAAAGATACCAAGCCTGATTTTTGAATATGAGTTTCCAAGGCTGAACGCTCCGCCCTTCGCTTTCGCCGTGCATCGAATAATAGTCAAAGCTTACCTGCTGTTCCGCAAAAATTGCGTCCTTCAGTTTTAGAAAAAGCTCCTGAACTTCTGTTCCCTTAGAACTCCAGGGTTCAAAATCAATCTGAATCCAGTTTGACTTGTCCTTTACATTTATTTCCGGAATATTTCCGATAAGAGAGCGGAGCTTAGAAACAGCAGACTGTGTAGACGGAACTCCGCTCAAAGAATTTACAGCCTGTACGCCTGCCAGAAGTTCTTTTTTTTCTTCGTCTGTAAAAACAGTTTTGTCGAGCGCGTATTTTTCAGAAATAAAGATGCCGCCGCCCCGGCCTTTGCTTGTATAAACAGGCACACCGGCCAGATTCAATGCATCAACCCAGCGGTAAATTGTGCGCGGCGAAACACCGAAATGAGCCGCCATTTCTTTTGCCGTAACGCTTTTTTTATCGAGAAGAATATATGTCAGCTCAAAAAGATTTTCAGTCTGCATGATTCAAGTATAGCATAATACCGTGTTATTTTTGCGCAAATTCTATTATATATGTTATTATATTAAGCATAGAGGAATGATATGCTTTCTAATAATTTTGCTTTCGGTACCGCGCTTGCTTCGCTGCTTATCTGTATAACCAATCTTATTTACACATTGAGTTTGCAGCGTACCGAAAAGGCACAAAACAAAATATACATCATTATTCTCGTAATTTTAATCACAAACGCAGTAAACGGCGTTATTTCGTCTGTTTCACAAACCATGCTGTCGGTTTCAGACTCTATAAATTCGCTTTATCTTTTTTCGCGCTATATTTATTTTGTAACGCATACGGCGCTCTGCCCTATGTTCCTTTATTATATCTATTGCCTTATAAATGAGAGATTCATCTTTGAAGACTTAAGGACAATAATTTATACGCTTTTATTTGTACTTATTGAGCTTATACCGCTTACAAATCCAGTTACAAACTGGGTTTACAGCATTGACGCAAACAACGTACTGCACAGAAACTGGGCGGAATATCTTATCTACATTATGGCGGGTGTTTATTATGTAATTGCGCTCAAGCTTCTGTTTTCTTCGTGGAAGGTACTGGATGAAAAACGGAAGCTGGGGCTTGCATTTTTTATGTTTGTCGTCGCACTCGGCGTTCTGCTTCAGCTTTTGAAGAAACAGCTCAAAGTTGAAATTCTAATGGAAGCCGTCGGCTCTACAGGACTTCTGCTTGCAATTGAAAATGACGACGAGCGCATTGACTTTACGCTGGGCTTTTATAACCGTGCCGCGCTTAATATGGATGCAAAAACCTGTCTCTACAAAAAACGTCCGGCTTCTTTCATCATTATCCGCATAACAAATACAGATTCTGTGCTGAAACTGACTGGTGCAGAAAGCACAAGCATTATTGCCGAAATTACAGGTTCGTATCTTAGGTCGCTTGTAAAGGCTGAGGGAATATCCGCCTGGAGAGGAAACCCGGATGTTATATACACGCCAAAACCCGATATATTTGTCATGGCGCTGTACAGTAAATCTACGCAGCAGGTAGAGGAGCTTGCAGAGACAATAAGCGCACGCTTTGAAGAGCCATGGGACTATAACGGCAGAGAAATTCCTGTTTCTGCGACGCTTCTTCTGACTGATATTCCGGACCATATTTCTTCAGTTTCAGAATTGTTCTATATGATTAACTGCCCGTTACCGAAAAACACAGACAAGAAGATTTTGAAAGGCAGTTCGCTTGACTACATAATCAGACGGCAGACCGTAGAAAAAGCCATAGCAAGAGGGCTTTCTGACAACAGCTTTGAAGTTTATTATCAGCCTGTTTATAAATTAGACGGAACGCTCTGCGGCGCAGAAGCTTTGCTTAGGATGCACGACAAAGAGCTTGGTGATGTGTACCCCGACGAGTTTATTCCAGTTGCAGAGCAGGTAAGGCTTATAGATGATTTGGATGAATATGTGCTTGATTCTGTGTGCAAGTTCATCAAGACCGGCGTGCCGCAGCAGTACGGCTTGAGTAGCATAAGCGTAAATCTTTCGGTTACGCAGTGCCTGCGCCCAGGTTTTATTGAGCACATAAACCGTATCGTCGAAGAAAACGGTGTGGATAAAAGCCTTATCAATTTTGATATTGTCGAATCAATTGCGGCAAGCGACTACAGAATTTTGAGCGGAGTCATTACCCGCCTTAAGCAGGACGGCTTTATGTTCTCTATAGACGATTACGGCACAGGCTATTCAAATGTAAGCTCTGTATTCTCGCTTGATATGGACGTTATAAAAATAGATAAAAGCCTTTTGTGGAACGCCAAAAAGAACGAGCGCGGTATGATTATACTTGAGAACACTATCCGCATGATTCAGCTTATGAGAAAAAAGATTCTGGTTGAAGGTGTTGAAACAAGTTCACAGTTAGAACTTCTCAAATGCCTTAATGTAGATTATCTGCAGGGATTCTATTTCTCAAAGCCTGTTTCAAAAGACACGTTTGTCAATCTTATAAGCTCCTCAACTTCAAAAGAATGCTGAAACACGTTTGTCAGTTGTACTTGCACTGCTGGCATGAGCTTCAAGTCAATGATTTTTGTTAGTGCTGCATCTATTGAAAGAATTATGAATATCACCTTATACTTATATATAATGGGAAAAAGTGTAATTCAAAGGAGTTTTTTATGCTTAAAAAAGTAATTGCCTGTCTGCTTTTCTCCTGCTGCTTTTTGTTGTTTGCCCAGCAGGAGTATTTGGGATGCATTAGAAATGGGGAATATGCATATTTTTTAGATTATAGACATGAAACACCTTATGCGCATGGTTATCTTGTCGCTCATCCCGATGAAAGTACTTCTTATGTTTTTTGTAATACAGTAGAAATAAATTCAGGTAAAAGATGGTCGTTTTATTTTGTGACCGCGCTTGACGACAAGGGAATATACATAAAAGATTTGGGCGGGCTTAAAAATGTTGAAGAAGATAAAAGAGATATGGTTATGCAGACCGCTGTTGATTTTCTTAATTATGCTGCAATGCGAAAAAATTCTTCAGATTCAATTACAGAAAATTGTATATTAGAAGATCCTTGGTCAGATGATTTTAGTCAATGGTATTATTTTTCAACTGCCGTTCCTTTTTTGGGATTTACAAGAATAACCGACAAAAAAGATGCAGAAAACTCATTGATAGAAGCTTATTGTTTTGGTTGTCTCACTTCGCTTGAAAAAGAAGCGATAGATGCCTTTTATGATAAAGAAATTATACTTTCTAAAGAAGCCGAGCATGATTTTGACTATGTATTGCCAAAAGCAAAGAAAATGACTGTAAATCTTAATGGGTACAAAATTCCTTTGGATGAAAATTGGAAGGGCAATCTTTTTGAAGAAAATGAATCTTACTGGCTTTCTTTAAAAAGTGTCCGGGATGCGCAAATTATGGTTGAGCGTTGTCCGGAAAATATTTCTATTGCTACAAATGAAGATAAACTGGCATTTGTCAGGGTGGTTATATCAGCCCAACAGGGTATAGTTCCTCTTTCAATAAAAGCTCAATTTGATAAAAAAGATTTACTTGTTGAATATTATATATATGATGAAAATAGATATTTGACATATACACGACTGCGCTTAAAAGATGATTGCCTTATAAATTTCAGCTGTTTTAAGGATATTTATGAAAAAAACTCAAAGTATTTTGAGAACATCCTGAAAAATATAAGAAAATAGAATGGTTTGACAATATTGTTGTCGACTGCTAGCGCAGCTTTATGCGCACGAACACACCGTCTGCTGTTTTGTGGTGAATTGTGCCGCCGTTTTTGAGCATGACGCGGAGGCTTGCCAGATTGTCGGCGTTGCAGTGAAGATAAAGCTCATTTTCGGGCACAATCTTGCGCGCTTCTTCGATTAGCAGGCGCAAACCCTCGGTGCAGTAGCCTTTGCCGCGGAATTCTTGCTTTATGAACTGACCGACATGGCCGCTGCCGTTTTCGAGCGAAGGCACAAGATGGTGGCGCAGCCGTAATTCGCCCACGATTTGGTGAAGCGCGCGCTCAGCTTGCCCTTCATCGCTCCAGAGAAAATAATAGGTTTCCGGCACAAAACCTTCCGGCAGATTTTTGCCCTGTGCCCAGTCAATCATCCGGGGCAGGGCAACTGTCTTAAAGTTTTCAAATGAAATTCCAGAAAAATCGTTTGTAAAGCCGTTCTCGTCAGCCGGTTCAGCAGCCACAAAACGGTGTTCTTTCTCTATGTCTTCAAAATTTGCCGGTTTCAGATAAAGCATTGCGTCTCCTACAAATGCAATATATCAGTTCAGCTGTAGTTTAGCAATGAAAGCTGAAACGCAAGCTCCGGGTAACCGTGCCGGAACTTGTGCCTAATCCAGCTTTATGTTCCGGTATAATCTTCTATCAAGACCAACCGCAATTAATCCAAGAAGAACAAAAATAAGCGATTTTGAAATCAGAGCTGGTAAAGGTATTTCAACACCAGAAGCAAACTGCACTGCTGACTGTGTAATCATCATCACCGCAACAACAATAATTGCATTCAATAAAACCGCATAAAGAATTACGCCAAGCGGATCTTGTTTTTTCATCAGAAACAAAGAAATAAAACACAATGGTGAAATAATTCCAAGATCTAAAACATAGGTTACTTCTGTCGTGTAATTTTCAATCAGATTAAGCGAAGTTCCGTTGAGGATTGCAGGAATTATATCCGGCAACCAGGCAATACAAAGTGAAACTCCGGAAATTATCAGAAAAACAGCATCAGACTTTTTTATATCATACAGAACTTTACATCCGTTCAGACTTTTCATTTCTTTTATAAGCGTAAAGAACAGCAACGAAAAGAGGATAACATATAACAGAAAAAGGCAGTTGTATTTTACGCCGGTACATAAACTGATTGCGTAATAAAGGCTTATTGCCTCTATTGAAATAAGGCGCATCTGCGTTTTAATACCGTGATTCCGAAAATCCTTTATGAAAGAAATTATAAAAAGCGGTACAACGAAAAACAAAACGCATAAATCAGTGCCTATAAATATGGCTGCCTTAAAATATGAATCATCTTTATAGATTCCGCTGCCAAAGAGTTTTACTTCATCACCAAATTGATTGATATATGAATGTGCATTATCAAAATCAAGCGAAAGAAGTCCGCAAAGAGAGACAATAATCAAAAGAAGGATAATCAGAATTTCTGGAATTTTCTTTTTCACTTGAATTTTTTGGAATTCCATCGTGTTACCTCAAAGCTTTGTTTACAGCATTCTTAATTACTTCGCTTGAAACAGTTGCGCCGCTTACGGCATCAACGTCAAATGTGTTCTGCTCAACCATTTTCTCGGTGATTGCTTCTGCCGGGCGGCCAAGACCGCAGGCGTGCCGGACTAAATCAATTTTTGTAAGCTTGTGGTCTGTTACATGCACTTTAACGTCAACGATAACCGGCCCAAGCTCGCTGTGGCCGCTGTAAACGCCGTCAGCAACATCGTTCATGTTTATTGCGGCATTTTCAAGAGATGCAAGGCTTTTTCTAATTGATGCAGAAAAAACCTGAAAACCGATAAAGCCCGAAAGAATCAGACCGGCAAAAACTAAGGAAAATTTCTTCATTATCTAAGCTCCGCAAGAATCGGCTCAATGTATTTTTTGTCAGAAATGTCATAAGAATGAGAAATCATCTCTGCCATTTTCTTTTCGTCTTCAGTTGCATCTTTTTTTGAAGCGAGGACCTTCGTAAACATCTTCATCATAAGCTTTGAAGCTCCGTTCATCTTTTCATAGTTGAAACCGCCCGGGCAGTAAAAAACTTTTACGGTTTTGCGGTCTTCGTCAGTGAAAATTTTATTTATTGCAGCGGTAACATCCGGGTTTTCTTCGGGGCTTCCGCCGACAGCATAGACAATCAGTTTTTTGCCGGCGGCTGCAAGAGCGGGCATCTGCTTTTTGAACCAGGGCAGTTTTGCAATGTTGCCTGCCATGCACCAGCTGCCGAATACGATTGCGTCATAATCTGCAAGGTTAAGCTTTGCGGCTTGTTTGAATTCCACACATTCACATGCGGCGGCTTCGCTAATCCATTCGGCATACCTTTTCGTAAATCCTGTCTGGCTGTTGTAAATTACGATTGATTTCATTTTTTAAGCTCCTGCTTCAAAAGATTTTTTTCCATTCTGGAAATTATTTTATAAACACAGCGGATTTCATCATCTGAAATTCCGTCATATAAAAGCTTCATAAACTCCATTTCTTTTTGCTGATATTTTTCAGCCAGCTTTTTGCGTTTTTGCGTCAGATAAATCCGCTGCTTGCGCCTGTCGTTTTCATCTTGTTCAAGAATGACAAGCTCTTTTTTGCACAAGCCGTTGAGAATTTCTTTTACGTTCTGGCGCGAGCAGCCCATGGTTTCGGCAAGCTCGTTTGCGGTCGGCGCTTCGTCGGGGTAAAGGTTCATGCACGCCAAAAGGAAAAACTGCTTGCAGGTGATTTCATCATAAAAGGCGTCGCCTGCCGCCTGAAGCCGGTTCATAAACGCAAACAGCAGCCCGAACAAACCGTTCTGCGGCGGCATTACTTCCAGAATCTGGTCAGTTGTTATGCTCATATATGCAATATATTGCATAATTTTATTCTTGTCAAATGCTAAGTGAACGTGCTAACATGAAAATATATAAACAAAGAGAGAAAAAATGTTTGAATTAAATAATACTTATCCGCTGACAAAAATACTCGATTTTAACATTCAATATGTTTCGTTGATTTCAAAATATCAAGGCAAGTGGGTTATATGTCATCTTAAAGGAAACGATAAATGGGATTGTCCTGGCGGTAAGATAGAGCCGGAAGAAACGCCAGTACAGGCAGCAAAAAGAGAATTATACGAAGAGACTGGTGCAATTCAAGCAGATTATTATCCTCTTTATATTTATGAGATTTTATCTGATAAAGGCTTGTCTTATGGAATACAATATTTCTGTAATATAAAAGAATTAACTACGATTCCAAATTATGAAATGGATAAAATCGAATTAGTAGATGAACTTCCATTTGAAAAGATGAAGACGCCGCAAGTGCATTCTTTATTGATTAAAGATATCAAAAATATATTAGAATATGGAATGCTATAAAAGAAATTACAGCAAGTTGTAGCCGGGGCTTTGTGACCGGTGCGGCTGCTAAATTAAAAAATTGGAGGATATTAAAAATGAAAGTACTGATAATAAACGGAAGCCCGAAAGGCAAAAACAGCAATTCACTGCGCCTGGCTGTAAGCTTTGTAGAAGGCTATAAAGCAAAAGCTGAAAAAAAAGGTGCGCCGGTTTCAGTGGAACAGCTTGATGTTGCTGCACTAAAAATTGGTGCCTGCCGCGGCTGCTTTGCCTGCTGGAAAAAGACACCGGGTCTCTGCTGCATCAAAGATGATATGCCTTCAATAATTGAAAAGGAGCTTGAGGCAGATTTAATTGTATGGAGTTTTCCGCTTTATTATTTTAATGTTCCCGGAATGCTTAAAAATCTTATAGACCGTCAGCTTCCAATGAACCTGCCTTTTATGAGCGAAAACACAAATGGAACCGGCAGCGGAAGCCACGATTCAAGATATGACATGAAGAACATACGCCATGTGCTGGTTTCTACCTGCGGGTTTTATTCAGCTAAAGGAAACTATGACAGCGTAACAAATATGTTTGACCACTTTCTCGGCAAGGGAAACTATGAGACAGTTTTCTGCGGACAGGGCGAGCTCTTCAGAGTGAATGAACTTTCTGACAGAATCAATCAGTATCTTGAAACGGTTAAAAAAGCCGGCGCACAATATGCTGAAGGCAAAATCTCAGATGAAGTTCATAATCAGCTTAAGGCACTTCTTTATCCAAAAGAGGTTTTTGAAAAGCTTGCAGATGCAGACTGGGGCATTAACAAAGAAACCGGCGAAAAAGAAGCCGAAGACCTTACCTTTACGCGGCAGATGGCGGCTCTGTATAACAAGAATTCTTACAAAGGAAAAGACCGCGTGCTTGAAATGCGCTACACCGATGTTGGAAGAACCTATCAGATTCTGCTTGGAAAGAACGGCACAGAAGTATATACAGATAACAGCCTTAAAGCCACAACATGTATTGAAACTCCGTTTGAGGTCTGGAAATCAATTTCGCGCGGTGAACTGGGTGGAGCAGAAGCACTTGGGAAAAAACTCTACACTGTAACTGGTGATTTTTCTCTGATGATGGACTGGGATAAAATATTTGGAAGCAATGCTGTCGGCACTGGTGATGATTCAAATTATGCTGATTCCGGCAAAACTGCATTAAAAAATCCGTCTATGACAACTATGCTTATTCCATGGATTGCTTTCTGGATTGCGGTTGCAGTCAATACAAAGCTTGGTTCAATAGCTGCAATGGCAGTATGTGCGCTTGTTCCATTTATAATGAGAAAACGCAGGCTTATTATCTGGGATCAGCTTTCAATAGCCTCAGTTGCAGTATTGTCTGCCGCTGCAAATCTTACAGGAAACGGTGAATTGACCACAAATGCCGGTTATCTTATTTTTGGTTTATTCTGGCTTGCTTCATGCTTTTCTAAAGAGCCTTTATGTGCAGCCTATGTAAAATACAGCTATGGCGGAGACAAAGCAGATAAGAATCCGCTTTTTATGAATGCAAATTATATTCTTGCGGCATGTTGGGGCTCTCTTTATGTTCTTACCGCCGTATGGACTTTCTTTTTGAGAAAAGCCGGTTTTGGGAATATTCTGCTTGTTATAAACAATCTGGTTCCTGTTGTAATGGGCATTTTTACCGGCTGGTTCATAAAATGGTACCCAGCATGGAAGGCAAGCGGAAAATAGAACACTGAACAAAAGGAATATTTGACAACCGCGAATTTTTGAATTATCTTCAATTAAAAAATAATGGGGAAATCATGTTCCGTATCGCTATTTGCGAAGATGAAAAATATGTACTCGATTTTGAAAGTTCTCTTGTAAAGCAGTGGGCTGACGGCTCTTTGTGCAGCGGTGCCCTCGAGCTTGATACCTATATTTCTGCCGAACAATTCCTTTTTGAAAGTGAAGACAAAGCCCCGTATGATGTGCTGATTTTTGACATTCAGATGAAGAACATGAATGGCATGGAACTTGCAAAAACACTCAGACGTCGCGGCTGTGATTCTGTAATTATTTTTGTGACCGGCGTTCCTGATTATGCAATTGAAGGCTATGAAGTCGGTGCTGTCCGCTATATTCTGAAGCCGTTGAAAAGCGGAGTGTTTTTTGCCCTGCTTGATTCTGTTTATCAGCAGTGTCAGAAAAAAGCTGATGATTTTTTTGTGCTTTCTCAAGGTGCTGATATGGAGCGCATTCTCTGTGAGAAGATTGTCTATTTTGAAGCCCGCGGACACTACGTTTTTATAAAAGGTACAGATTTTGAGCGTGAATGGAAAAGTTCATTTGCAGATGTTACAGATTCTGTAAATAAAACTGCCGCGCACTTTTTCTGTCTAAGGCGCGGGCTTCTTGTGAATCTTGAGCATGTTGCACGCATAACACGCACTGACTGTGTTCTTGATAACGGCGAGACACTTCCTGTTGCAAGAGGTGTGTACAAAGAATTGAACGAAAGCTTTATAGAATTTTTCAAAGGCGGTATCAAAGGCTGATGAATGAATTAATAAAGTATTTTTTGATTTGTACCGCCGCTGCCTTGTTTTCTGCTGTTTGTACTGTGCTTGCTCTCAAAAAGCGTAACGAAAGACAGCTCGAAGATTTTCAGGATTCAGTTCTTAAAAAGCAGAGAGACGAGGTTCAGAATATCTACCAGACAATGCGTGCATGGCGTCACGATTATCACAATCATATTCAGTCTGTTAAGGCGCTGCTTTCAATGGGCAGGCAGGCAGAATTATCTGAATATTTAGACAATCTTGAAAAAGACTTAGACAGCATTGATATTGCTATCAGAACCGGCAATGTAGGGCTGGATGCAATCTTGAGCAGCAAAGTTTCAATAGCACGTAAAAATAATATAGAAGTGAATTGTACAGCCAAAGTTCCGCAAAACTTAAAGATTACAGATGTGCATCTCTGTGCAATTGTAGGAAACCTTATGGACAATGCAATTGAAGCGTGTGAAAAAATGCGCTGCAGTACAAATTGCAAAGACCCGGAAAAAGCTGTTCCTAGATTTATCCGCGTGTACATCGGGCTTTTTAAGAGCCAGCTTTATATTTCTGTGACTAATTCCACTAATGCGGTAAAACGCCGGCGCGTGACAGAGCTGGTAACAAGCAAGCTTGGCGAGCATGGTTTCGGGCTCCGCCGCATTGATAAGATTGTTGAGCACTATGACGGCTATGTAAACCGCAAAAACGAGCCGGGTGTGTTCGCTACAGAAGTTCTGCTGCCGTTGTAATCAGTGTTATTACAGTTCGCGTCCTATTTTTTGCATTTCGTGCACATTTTAATCAGATAATCAATTCTCATTATATATTTCAGGCATCTTAAAAAACAGAGGTCGTTGATGAAGATTAAGAAAAAAGAAAAGAAAAAGCAGAATAGCTTACTTAAGAATATCTGCATTGTTTATTCGGCGATGTTCAAAAGATACCGTTCGGCACCGTGGCTTGTGGCTTTGTATATTGCGGTGTCAGTTGCAATGCCGTTTCTTACAACTCTTACACCGTCTCTTGCCATTGCAGGAATTACAAGCGGCAGCATTAAAACTTTTTTGATTTACAGTACGGCGGCGGTTACGGCATTTTGTGTGCTTTCGGCATTAAAGGGTTTTTGCAACGCAAAGATGATGAGCAAGCATACCTATACCAGAATCGGTTTTTTTATGATGAACTTTTTCAAAAAGACCATACTCACAGATTATCTGAATATTGAACCGCAGCCAAAGCAGAAGCTTATGGGAAAAGCTGTAAATGCTGTTAATTCAGACTTTGAAGGTGCGCAGAATCTTTCACGGCTTGGGCTTGAAATGATTATAATTCTTTTTGGAATAACAATTTACGGAACAGCTATTTTTATGCTCGACTGGAAAATCCTTCTTGTTATGCTCGGTATGTTTACAGCTGACATTCTTTTGAGGAACCATGCGATTAAATTCGGAGACGATCACCGCGAGGACTTTACCGAGGTTTACCGTAAAATCAATTATCTTGAAAAAAACAGCCTTAGCGTTAGCGCCGGAAAGGATATCAGAATTTATCAGATGAAAGACTGGTTTCAACAAAAATTTGATACTTTGATTAAGGCAAGCAAAAGTTTCCGCTGGAAATATCAGCTTAACTGGTACTGGCCGACTGTTTCTGACACATTCTTCAATTCTTTGCGCGATGTTCTGGCTTATTCGCTTTTATTAAGGCAGGTTTTGACCGGGCAGATCAGTATTGCAGAATTTACGCTTTATATTGGAATTGTTTCTGGTTTTTGTGAATGGATTTATTCTGTTTCGGAAAATATGGCCTATCTTAAGGAATCAAGCCACAATTTTAATGCTTATAACGAGTTTATGGCACAGAAAGATTTCTTTGAGCATTCAGAGGTTTCGGCAGGCTCAACCACCGTATCAGCCGCTGAAGCTGACAAAGCACCGGAAATTGAGTTCCGTAATGTGGGCTTTACCTATGAAGGCAGCGACAAGCCTGTTTTGAAAAACCTCAACTTCAAAATAAAGACGGGCGAAAAAATTGCTCTTGTAGGAAACAACGGAGCTGGTAAGACAACAATCGTAAAGCTTTTGTGCGGTCTTTATCCGCCGACTTCGGGCGAGATTCTAGTAGACGGAAAAACAATCGATGAAATCGGCATTGATAAATATCAGGACAAAATCAGCGTGCTCTTTCAGGACACAACTCCGATTTCGTTTTCGATTGCGGAAAATGTCTGTGGCTGTGACCTAAATCATATTGATAAAACCCGGCTCAAAGAAAGTCTTGAAAAAGCTGGAATTGCAAAAAAAATTGATTCGCTTCCTAAAAAAGAGAATTCTTATATTACGCAGACGCTTGATGATGAAGGCATTATGCTCTCTGGCGGTGAGACGCAGAAGCTGCTGCTTGCAAAGGCAATGTACAAGAACGGGCCGTTTCTCATTCTTGATGAACCGACATCGGCACTTGACCCGCTTGCGGAGAGCAAGATTTACGAAGAATACAACAGCATGGCAGAGAATAAGACTTCGCTCTTTATTTCTCACCGCCTGGCAAGTACAAAATTCTGCGACAGAATCATGTTCTTAGATGACGGGCAGATTGCGGAAGTCGGCAGCCACGATGAGCTTATCAAGAAGGGCGGAAAATACCGCGAAATTTTCGACATTCAGAGTCATTATTATCAGGAGAACGCAAATGAAAACTAAAAAAGAAAAAGGCACTATAAAGAAAGTCGTGTCACTTGTACATAAACTTACACCTGGTTATCTTACACTGCTTGTGATTATCAGAATTCTTGCGGCAACATTTCCGTTTGTCGGAATTGTATTTTCAAGCATAATCCTTGACCAGCTTGTACAAAAACAGCCTTTTGAACTCATCATGAAGAATGCACTTATAATGATAGCTGTTGGCAGTACTATAATGCTGATACGCTGGGGTCTTGAAGCTGCTAACTGGGTAAAAAAATTTGAGCTTTCGCACAAGATAAGCCAGATGATCTGCGAGAAAACCTTTGACATTGATTATGATGTTCTGGAAAAGCACGAAACTCTCGATATGATAAAAAAAGCTAAAGACGGAATGAACTCTTCAGGCAGCATCAGAAATTTCTGCGACAACCTTTCCAGTCTCATAGAAAAGGTAATCAGCATTATTTATTCTGCTGTAATAATTGCGACTCTTTTTATTCCTAAAGTATTTGGACCGCAGAAAGGCTTCGGCTTTTTTCTGAATCAGTGGTACAGCGCATTTATCATGCTTTTTGTAATGGTTCTGCATATTGTTGTTTCATATTTTGTGAACAAAAAGTCAGCTGCCCTTCAAATGAAATTTTTTGAGCGTAATGTTTCATACAACCGTTATTTTTCATATTGGTTTAATCTTGTTTTTGATTATTCAATTGGAAAATATATCCGGCTTTATAAGATGCAGAAGCTTGTGCTTTCGCGCGTTCAGCAGACTAATGACACGCTTGAAAAGGAATATTCCGGCTATCTTCATGAAAATCTTAAAATTACGCTTATCCCTATTCTGACGGAATTTGTGCTTCAACTGACTTCTTATACTTATGTCGGTTTAAAAGCTGTGTTCAATTTAATCAGCGTGGGCAGTTCTTTGAAATATGTTACTGCCTACAAAATACTTGTTGAATCAATTGCAGGAATTTCAGACACTTTTGTGCAGATGGACGTTCAGAGCAAATATCTTTCGTTCTTCTATGATTATATGCAGATTGAAAACAAGCGCTACGAGGGAACAATTCCTACAGAAAAGCGTGATGACAATATTTTTGAAATTGAGTTCCGCGATGTTTCGTTTAAGTATGATAACAGCGAAACTTACGCGCTCCGTCATGTAAACCAGAAAATTACGCTTGGAACTAAAAATGCTGTTGTCGGAAAAAACGGTGCCGGGAAAACTACGTTCATAAAGCTGTTGTGCCGGCTTTATGAGCCGACTGAAGGGCAGATTCTGCTCAATGGTGTAGATATCCGCTACTACGATTACAAAGACTATGCGAGACTATTTTCGATTGTCTTTCAGGACTATAATCTGTTCTCGTTTCCGCTTGGTGAGAATATTGCAGCCGCCGCAGATTATGACAGAGAGCGTGTGCTTGAGTGCATAGACAAGGCCGGGTTTACAGACCGGCTGAACCGGCTTGAAAAGGGGCTGGATACAAACCTTTATCAGTATAATGACGAAAACGGTGTCGAGATTTCCGGAGGTGAAGCGCAGAAGCTTGCAATTGCGCGTGCGCTTTATAAAGATGCGCCTTTTGTAATTCTTGATGAACCGACTTCAGCGCTAGACCCTGTTGCTGAGTTTGAAATCTACCAGAACTTTGACAATATGGTAAAAGGCAAAACTTCGATTTATATTTCGCATAGAATGTCGAGCTGCCGTTTCTGCGACAATATCATTGTATTTGATGAAGGGCAGGTAATAGAGCAGGGCAGCCATGAAAAGCTTATGTCGAGCGGCGGCTTGTACAGTCAGCTTTGGAATGCACAGGCGCAGTATTATGCATAACGGGTTCATAGGCTGATGAGGGCAGCGATGTACACATGCTGCCGGTTTTTGTGTAAGCAAAAAAGCGACAGCATGCTAGAGTGCTTTCCGCATAATCAGCATATTGTCTTTTTCTTCTGTAATAGAAAAGCCGGCCTTATCGTAAAGGCGTTTAGGGCCGGTAAAGGCGAGCCCCTGCATTGCTTCATTTTTAGCCGGATAGGCTTCAACAAATTTGTAGCCGTCTAGTTTTGCATCTTCACAGATTTTATTGAGCAGCAGGGTTGCAATTCCTTTTCCGCGGTAATCAGGCGAAATTTCAAAACAGACTATAGATTTAATTTCGCCTTTTTTTGTGCAGTAGCCGCAGGCTTCATCTGGCGGAACATTGGACAAATCAAATTCGCCCACGCGGAAATAGTTGAGTCTGTCGTTTGTGTTGCACCAGCCGATTGCGAGGTTGTTATCATAAACAAGATAGCCCTGGACTTCGCCATTTTGAACCATGCGGACAGCAGATTCGCGGAGTGCATTTTTCCAGCCGCTGTTGCCGCCGCCTAATTCTTCGGCATGTGCAAAAAAATCACGTTGAATTCTTTCACGGCTCATATTGAAAGCATTGCAATAACATGGATAAAACGGTGAACCGTCTGCAAAAGCACGGTTATCAAAAAAATCAAAATAGTCTTCCAGCAGAGCTGGAGAAAGTCGTTTAATTACAAAATCAGGCATTTTTATTCCATAGAAGCCAGTTTTTTTAAGACTGAAAAATTTCGAGAATTTTTTTATTGATTTCACTGCTTAATTCGTGGTTAAGCCCATGGCCGGCATCTTTATAGAAGGTTGCGTTCATGCGGTTTCCAAGCAGAGCAGCTTTGCCGCCAAGCTTTTCAAACGGGTCTTCTTCACCTACAAGGTAGACAACCTTTTCACGGAGGGCATCGGCTTCCTGTCGCGTAAATGTCCCGATTTTATGGTGCTTCATCGCCATATTATTAAAGCCCAGAAGCAGTGCCTTATAATGTTCCATTATAGTTTTATTCTGCGTAAAGACGGTGTAGTTTTTTCCGCAAAGTTTTTTGATGAGCTTAGACACGTTCCTGTCAGTGGGGAAAAGCGCTTCAGGCAAAAAGATTTTCATCATTGCTTTAAGATGAACCGACCGTCCGCCCGAAGCGTCTGTTCCGCCGTTTTCTTCCGGTGGCGCAGGAACAGTGCCTGAAATGCTTATTGCCTTGAGAACTTTTTCCGGGCGTCTGAGCGTATAGTCTTGAACACGGTAAGCGCCATGCGATACACCGGCAAAAAAAGCGCGCTCAAGCTTTAAGCCGTTAAGAATTTCGTCAATCCAGACTGTATCGTCAAAATCAGCATTATAATTCCCGTTTGGCACACTTTTACCCGGGCCGCCGAGTGTATCAACTGCATAAAGCTTAAAATGCTCTGCAAGAAACGCCGCGTTATAAATCCACATTAGAGCAGAATCATCGCCTACACCATGAAAAAGAACAAGCGGCGGTGCACTGTCTTTGCCTGCCTCAATTATATGGGTTGTTCCATAAGAAGTGGCAATGTCTTTTTCAACAAACGGGCAGCCCCATCCGTTAAGAAGCTTGTCATAAGTTTCAAGGATAATTTTCTGCTGCTTTTTGGTTCTGTAAATTTTCATTCCGGCGCTCCCACACTAATTTTACCCTATATTCAGTTTTGCTTTCCAGTAACCGTCTTTCATCATTTCTACACCGAGATATTTGCTGAACCTGTAGAAGGCATCCTGAATAGCGGCAGTTATTTCATCTGTAATTTTTACGTCCGGTTCCCACCACCAGCTTTTAATCTCAAGCGGAGCTTTGCCTTTATTGGGTTCAGGCTCAAAGCGTGCAACAAACTGATTTTTGTACAAAACCGGCAGAACATAATAGCCGAACTTGCGCTTTGCCGCCGGCGTGTAGACTTCCCAAGTGTATTTAAACCCGAAAAGTTCCTCTATCATTCCGCGGTCCCATATAAGGTTATCAAGCGGCGCGATAAACTGCGCAACATTGTTTTCAGCAGGTTTATCAAGCAAGGCGGTATCTTCTTTTCTAATATAGAAGATTTCTTTTGAGCCTTCAACCTGAAATTCAAGCAGTTCGCCTTCGTCTATCAATTCGCGGAGAATCTGTGTACGGAGTTTTGAATCTGAAACATAAAAGCCGAGCCACGTACCGCCGTTTTTGTTCCACACCAGCCCCACAGCACCGGTTCTGCGCTTGATGTACCATTTTGCAAAATCGTGTTCGTTTTTGAACGGCTCTGCAGCATTCAAAAGTTCCGGCGGAAAAAGCCTTTCGCTTAAATCATAGACTTTGTGGGTTTTGAGCTTTGAGCTTATGCCAAGCTCGCCTGAATGATAAAGATAATCAAGCGCCGCGCTCGAAAGCTTTTTGTGTCCCCATTTGCCTGAATCCACGTTCTCGCCGATGTTGATTTTGGCTGCCGGCTGCGCGCCGTTAGCTCTGATAAAGTCTTTGATTTCATCAAGCAGCTCAAGCGCGGCAAGCGATTTTCTCCAGGTGAGAATGTCCTTAAGCTGCTCAACTGTTTTCTGTCTTATGCGCACCATCGCCGGATAATCTTCAACAGGAATAATCGAAATCATTTTGTCGGCGGCATCATAAAGCGTGCGTTCTTTATAAAGCAGATCAGACAAAATTTCGGGCTTATAGTTTTCTACCCGCGGCTGAAGCACAAGATCCGGGTTCCGCCCCACAACATTGAGCGGGTCGTACTGAATACAGCGCACCTTCTGCATGTAGCTTAAAACGCCGCCGCTCCCTTTCAGATTTCCGTTTCCGTTCAGATTCTGATAATTTACAAGAAAGTTCCTGGCTGTTTCATTCGAGATTAATTCCATATTCTTACCAAAAAAAGTGCAGAAAATGAAATCATACTGGCAGCTATAAAAAGTATTGTCGGAATGATTCCATATCCAAGCGGCAGCATAGTTAAATCAAAAATGCTCCAGACGAGAATTCCGTATAGAAGGATAAAAGCTTTTTTACCATAAAGTTCTGCCATTTTAATGGCATAAAACGATACCGAAGCGCCTGTAATAAAAAAGCCTGCTGCCATTACAAGATAAAAAAACAGGCGGTTTTCTTTTGCAACATTTAATCCGTCTGCCATATTTTCAAATCCTATAACCGGTAACAGCAGTTCGTTTATAACAATAAGTACGCCTGCAAATAAAAATCCGGAAATAAGATTCTGTACTAAATGGCTTTTTTCTGTATCAGCAACTGGAGTGTATCTGCATGGAAGATAACACACCATAATAAACACTGTAATAAATAAAATGACAAAATCAAACAGTTCAACCTGAATAACCGGGAAACCGCCTTTAATCAAAGCCGCGGCTCCGTTTGTGGCATCTAGAAAGAACACCTGCGGAATGTAATTTGTCAGATAAATGAAAGCCGCAAATTTTATACCCTGCAGCCACTTTTTATTTGAATGAAACAAATGACCGCAAAGATAATAAAATATCGCCAAAGCAATTCCTACTATAAAAATCGTAAGAATCAGCAAAATTACCATTCCGTCTTTTATTCCATTATCCGGTTCAATTCCCAATAATGAATACAGAAGATTAGCAAGCGGAACCTGTACAATGCAGGTTATAACTGCATAAATGAGGCCGGTTAGAATAAACTTGAAGATTAATGAAGTTTTTTTCATTTTTTACCCGCAGTAAGCTACAGCATCAGCCTGAAATTTCAGACCTTTTTCGCCGCCTTTATCAGCAAATTCGGTTTGAATTGACTTTCGCACAGGGTATTTGCCCTTGAAGCGCTTCTTAATCACTTTTTCCATAATCGGAATGTTCCATACGTCGCGGAAAAGGCAGTCCATCTGCACAACATTTTCAAGCGTAAGCCCGAATATTGCAAGCCTCTGTTCCATCTGGTCAAAAGCGCCGTTTATCTGCTCTTCAACAGTGCCTTCAATGTTTCCTACACAGTAACTCAAATAGCAGAAATCGCCTGCCTTAATAATTCCAGAATGTGCCCATTCTTCGCTTATGTCTTTTCTGATAATTTCACTCATTTTGATACCTCATAACTATTATAGCATTAATGGAATAAAAAGCTGAAAAAATGCACGAACTGCTAAAATTCGTGCATGAAATGCAGCCAAGCCGCCGGAAAATTCCGTCATTACAAAATGCACTGTCCATTACCGCTTTTTGGGCGCAGGAAGCTCATCATACATTGCTTCGAGCAGATCTCTCAAAAATTCTTTATCATCAACATTGTCTACAAGCAGCATTTCTTTTGCGCCTTCATAAGGCAGTTCAAGCGGTGCATCCGGCATTTTTTTCTGTGCAGCTTTTACGTTTTTCACAAGAAAGCGGTCATCATAAACTCCGCCGATAATCTTTCCTTTATAATAGATGATATATTCACCCATCATAGCTTTGAAGCTTATTTTGTCCAGCATAGAAAGCTGTTCAAGAATAAAATCCAGATACTCTTTGCTTGATGCCATTTCTTTTCTCCCAAACTTTATATTTCAAAGCTTTCAGTTTTTAAATCACAGTAATATCTTCCGCTTATGGCCGTGAACTTGAGCACGCAATAATCTGGGTCAGTTTTGCCCTGCTTATAAAAGATTGTGTCGCCCGGACGCCAGATTTCGTCTTTTGTCGGCTGGTCAGTAAGCACTTCCATCTTGCCTTTAAGCATAACACCGGTGTATTTTATCAGCCCTTTGTAATAGAAGTAAATGCTCGCATTTGGGTTTTCCCTGAACTGCCTGACCCGCATGGACGAAGTGTTCGTCGAAAAATAAAATTCTTTTAAGCCGGTGTGTTTCCGGGGCTTAAGCATAGCCTTGACGTTCGGAAAATTTTCTTCATCAACTGAGCAAATAAAAGCTACATTCTGTTTTTCAACAAATTTTTCAATTTTGTGCAAATCCATTTTTTCCTCCAAATATTTGTGCACGGGCTGGTCAGTTGCCGGATTTCCGCAAAAGCAGTCTTCCTTTTTGAATCATTTTTCAATAATACAGGGTATTAACTCTGAACGCAATTCTTTTTTAGGAGAACCGACAACCCTGCGGATATTTTGAGATATAAAGAATTAATTTGTAAATTTTTGTAAAAATGAAATCTTTTTTTATCTATTATATCAAAAAAATATTTACTGTATGTAGAAATCTGTTTATAATATAAAACAAATAAACGTTTTTATCGCAATTAAAAAATGTCTTCATAATAAAAGTGTTAAAAAGTGCTTTTAGAAGGAGCTGTATTATGCGAAAAAGACGTGTGTCTATTTCAACACAAATCTCAATAATCTCGGTAATTATTATCCTTGCCGTAGTGGTCATTTCTTCAATTACAACAGGAATTCTTTTTTACAAGAACAGTCTTGCAAACTTTTATGAAAGCTCGTCAGTGGCACTTTCTGAATTTTCAGACTCAATTACAATGTTCTTTAATGCAAAAGAAGTTGAACTGAATGTATTTGCCGAGTCTGAAGTTGTAAAAGCTGCGGACGACACAATTCATTCATTTGTAGACGAAAAAGGCGAAATCCAGATTTTAGGCTACAAAAAAAGCCCGACTGAAGAAGCTATCCGGAAGCTGTGCAAAATTTTCGCGAAACACGACACAAACATCGCAGAAATTTACATCGGAACAAAATGGGGCGGTTACGCCACAAACTTTGACAGTTCCATGAACGGCGGCTATGACCCGCGTAAGCGCGGCTGGTACGAAACAGCGAACAAAGGCAATGGCAAGGTTATGATTACAGACGCTTTTGCCTCAACAGTAGGTGCAACAGTTGTCGGCATTACCCGCTGTGCCTATAATGAAAAAGGCGATTTTATCGGCAATGCGTCTATTGAAGTTTCGCTTGATACGCTGACCAAAATTCTTGAAAGCATCAAGCTGGGAGACGGCAGTTTCCTTATGATGATACAAAAAGACGGAACAATTCTAGCGGATACAAGCCCGGCAAAAAATAACTTTAAAAACATAAGCGAAATAAATATGCCGGAATTACTGCCGTTTTTGACATCAGGTCAGACGAGCGGTACGGTTACGGTTGAAGGCAAGACTTATTTCACAGAATTTACCACGAATGAAAAAACCGGCTATCAGATTGTGGCATTCAGCCCGACAGAAATTATCTTTGCGGCATATTACAAGACGCTTTCGATTACAATCATTATCTGCGCAATTTTTGCTATTTTAGTAGCAGCTGCAACCGCAATAATAGCAGGCAAAACTATGCGGCCTCTGCATGTTATCGGTAATACCATAAGTGAAACTGCCGGGCAGATTGTAGAAGGCAGGGCAGACCTTTCAAAGCGCATCGATATAAAAGCAGACAATGAAATCGGTGATGTTGCAGAAGGTTTCAATGTTTTCTACGAAAAGCTGAGCGAAATCATAAAGAGCATGAAGCAGTCAAAGCGTGCACTTACATCGGCAGGTGATTCGCTTAAAAACGGAACATCGGATGCATCTGAAGCAATCTCGCAGATTACCGGCAGCATTTCTAACCTTAAAGGCAATATTGCTGCACAGAACACAAGCGTTGAGCACACTACAAGGGCAATAGGTGGAATCCTCGATCACATCCATTCGCTTGATACGCTTGTCGGCACACAGGTAACTGTTGTTCAGTCCGCTTCAACCGCTGTTGAGCAGATGATCGGCAATATCGGTGAGGTAAATACTTCAGTTGATAAAATGGCTATGTCATTCGGAACGCTTGCACACACTGCCGAAAGCGGTGCGGCTACACAGAATAAGCTTAAGGAACAGATTGGCGAAATTGAAGTGCAGTCAAAGCTTTTGAATGAAGCTAACTCAGTTATAGCAAATATTGCGGAACAGACCAATCTTCTTGCGATGAACGCCGCGATTGAAGCTGCTCACGCGGGTGAAGCCGGAAAAGGTTTTGCTGTAGTAGCGGACGAAATCAGAAAACTTTCGGAAACATCTACATCGCAGTCAAAGACTATCGGCGACCAGCTCAAACGCATTCAGGGTGCAATTGAAACTGTTGTTAACGCTACACAGCAGGGTGTTCAAGACTACACAAACCTTGCCTCAGAAATCCGCGAGACAGATATTCTTGTTCAGCACATAAAAGCCGCAATGAGCGAACAGCGTGAAGGCTCGGCACAAATTACCGGTGCGCTTCATAATATGAAGACAAGCACAGCTGAAGTCCGTGAAGCCTCAAAAGATATGACTGAAGGAAGCAGTGCAATTATGGGCGAAGTTGGTACACTTCAGCATGAAACAGAGGCGATGAAGTTCAGCATGGAAGAAATGATACACGGCGCAGGCAAAATCGAAAGAATCGGTACTTCGCTGTCAGAAATTTCTGCCCTCATGGAAAACTCCATCGGCGAAATCGGCAAGCAGGTTGATCAGTTTGAAGCTTAGCGTGCAGCAGCTCTAAAAACGATGAAGCAGGGTTTGCCAAATAAGACTAATTTCGTAAATTGCGTCCCGCCGCAAACCCGTCATTGTCTGGCGTGAACCGCAGTCTATCTCAGTTTTGCAGAATAGCGGTGCATTATTTTATGCGCAAGTTTCAGGTTTACACCGACGCCGACAGCGCCCAAAACAGCCCCTGTAATTGCGGCAAGCTTCATGGGCTGGTAAGAGTGCATTAAAAGTAAAATACTTGGCGGCAGGCTCAAAACCGAAGTAATAAGCGCCGGTATGTACTTTCTGATTGCGGCAGCCTGAAAAATGTGAATTACAAGATGCAGGGTAAATCCGATAAGTCCGCCGAACCAGATTCCGCGGACAAATTCTAAGCCTGTAATTTCAAAAAGAGCGCAGACCGCTATTAAAACAACTAATTCCTCATAAACGGCAAGGGCAAAACCTTCTGTGGTGATATCTTTATATGCAGAGAGCAGCTTTTTTGCCGCCGGAAACCGGCTTGTAATTTCGTCCGTATTTTTTTCAAGCCAGGGCTTTATGCCCACAACTTCTTCCATATCGTGAAACATAAAAAGCACAGGAAAAATCCAAATATATTTGTTCATCCGGTGTCTCGTTCAGTTTTTCAATTTTGCTTCAATATAATAATGCTTGCTGTTGTGCACAGCACCATTATAAAAGCAGTCGTCAATATGGCGTATACGCTCAAGCACAAAGTCAAAAGCTGAAAAAAGCCGCTGAATATCGGTGATGTTCACATAAAAGTGCGGAACATCTTTTTCCGGACCGTCTGTCTTTATAAGGCTGTTTTCGTCAATATGCGGAAAATCTGCTTCTGCAAATGACCATGTCTCTTTGGAACAGAGCGTGCAGAAAATGCTGCCGCCGGGCTTAAGCACGCGTTTTATTTCGCCCAATATCTGATTTATTCCGTCTGAGTCGCAGTGCGAAATTGAATGATACGCAAAAATGCAGTCAAATGCATTATCTTCAAAAGGCAGGTTTTTCATATCAGCCTGTTTACACAGAATGTCAACGCCTCCTTTTTTCTGCCACTCACGCAAGAATTCGAGCCCGTCTTCTGAAATATCAGCAGCGGTTACTTTAAAGCCATATTTTGCAAATAAAATGGAATGCCGCCCAAGTCCGCTGCCCAAATCGAGGACTGCTTTCAGACCCTGCCGCTTCCATTTTTCAGCATAATAAAAGCTTTCTTCTGAAGGCTCAAGCCAGATTCTTTTATTGTCTTCTGAGCCTGATTTTACAAGATTCCAATCCCAGCCCTTCGATTCAACCATAAACACCAACCAAATCGACCGTTTCGGAGCATTTTTGCTGCACTTCGGTCACAGTTTTTTTCCTTATCTATGATATATGCTTCTCATTATAAATGATAAAACTGCCTCTGTATATAAACTGCAAGTTTAATTAGCGACCGTGTACAAGTTGACGCAGATTCATCAGTTTTGACAACGCGAGCAGAATAGCTTATGCTTTGAAAAGGAGCGGAAGATGAAAAAAGTATTTGAAACTAAAGACAAAGTTGAAGCTGAATGTTTGGCAGAGAAGCTTGAAGATGAGTGCCTTGAAACAAAGCTTGAGCAGAATGCAGGCAAGTATGAGCTTTATGTTGATGAAAATGTCTACGATGAAGCTCTACTGCAAATTGAAAATCTAGAATATGATTTGCCGAAAATAGTCTCTCAAAACAAAGCAAAATCAAACAAATTCCATGACGAGGACGAAAAAGGCTCATTCTTACATGCTGTCGAAAAATTTTTTCAGCTGAAATACAAACATTTACTGCTGATTTCACTTATTTTTGCTTTGTTTTGTGACTTCGTTTTTGTTTTACCCAGAGCCATTTTCATTATGAAAGGTATCGAAATAATTGTTGTCTTAGTATTTTTATTTATATGTACATTCTTTATTAGTCTATGGATTATGATTCCCACTAGGTATTATCAAATATGGAGACAAACAACAGTTTTTTCAATCAGAAAAAAGAAAGATTATTCTGGTATTGAATATAAAGAATTCTTTTTTGTATTAGCTACAATATTACATATAGCTTGGTGCGGCTTTTCTATATTTCTTGTTGGTTGGTTATTTAACGGCTGATGCAAAAATACGATATACTTGTAACGCTATCGCCACACCGCCCCGGCATAGCGAGGCGGCACGGCTTATCTTATAGACTGAATGTATTTTTCGAAACGCTGGTTGTGCGACACAATGGCTTTGTCTGAATCGACATATTCGAGGAAGCCTTGGCGGTCAACCCACTTGAAAGCGGTTGTTTCGCCTTCTTGTAGCGTAACGCGGTTTTTGTCGCCGCTGACATGTGCAAGGTATGAATAGAACATCGCATGACTGCCGCTGTCTTTGAACAAGACGTTTACAAGTTCCATGCTGTCGGCGGTCAAGCCGGTTTCTTCCAAAAGCTCGCGGGTTGCCGCTTCAAGAGGTTCTTCACCGCTTTTCGCCGCGCCGCCCGCGCTTGCTTCCCAAAAGCCCGGGTACACGTCTTTGTCGTCGCTCCGTTTGGTCAAAAGATAAGTGCCGTCTTCGTGCAGAGCAAGAATATCTACGCCAAGGTGATAGCGCCCGTCTGGAATATCCTTGTAATTGCCGGGCTTACGCACAAAAGTTTCGCCTGTGCGGTTTCCGTTTCTGTCATACAAATCCCAGATTTCAGGCTGATTCTCGGTGGCTTCGGCTTTTACGGCTTTTTGCGTATTGTGCGGCAGCTTCTTCATGGCAATAAACGCAATGACAACGCCGAGGCCGCAGACTGTTGTGCCGGTCAGAAGCATCGGGTTGATTCCAAGATTATCAAGAATAACGCCGCTAATCAGATTTGAAAAAACGCCGCCGATTGTAATTGCGCTTGTGATATAAGCCTGACCCTTCACCTGGTCAAGCTCTTCCATAGTTTCGCTTACATAATAAGCCGCGGCCGGAACAAAGACGGCGTAAGCAAAAAGCTGAAATGACTGGCTGAAATAATACATCGCCATGTTTCCGGCGGCCATAAGGATAATCATCTTGATAAAGAAAGCCGCGCCAGAGAACACAAGAAGCTTCCGCGAAGCAATCTTTTTCAGCACAAAGCCGATAAGCGCCATAACCGGCAGTTCAAGAATTGCCTGAAGAAAGTTCGAATAGCCAAGCTCTTTTTCGCCGCCGCCAAGCCCTCTGATAATCTGAATCATAAAGTCGTTTATCATGTTGTGGGCAAAGAAAAAGCAGATTGTGCCCACAAGAAAAAGCATAAAAGCCGGGTAAGTCTTGGCAAAGTCTGAAATCTTGTTATGAGCCGTAGCGGCTGTGCCGTTGCTTGCCGCCGCTTGCGTTTTCGCTGGTTCAGAAACGGCAGAACCGCCTGCGCCGGTTTCTTCAGGCTTTTTGAACGTAAACACGATTACGGCAGACAGCACCATCGTGATGATGTTCACCCAAAGCAGCACGTTTACGCCCTGCTTTGCGACCATGCCGCCGATAAAAGCAGAAGTTACCGCAAAGCTTGCAGAACCCAAACCGCGCGCAAGCCCGAAATAAATTGGGCAGTCCGCTTTTTGATATTCAAAGTTGAGCGCAAGTACCACCGGCTGATAAGAAAACTGAATCATATAAATCAGCGCGTAAATCGCAAAAATAAATGCCTTGCTTTTATTGAAGAACAAAAGCAGCAGTGAACCTGCAAAAATAATCAGCACCGAAATCAAAATGAAGCGGCGGTTCGTGAGCGGCCCGGGCTTGTCGATTACGCCCGCAATTAGCGGCTGAAAAACCGCCGAAACGATATTCGCCACTGCCAGCAGAATGCCGACCTGCGTGTTAGAAAAGCCGTTCGCAAGCAGATAAACCGCCGCATAAGCGTGTATCGTGCAAAACGCCGCAAAATATGTGATGTTTATAAGACTGTAGCGCAAAGTCCACAAGAAAGGTTTACGGTTCATTTATTTTTCCTTTAGTGCTTTGAAAAGTTGATATGCTTGGTGGGCAAGCGTCAGCTGCCGCTTTTACGCGGCTTTCCGCCGAAACCCCAGTTAATGTCGGGCTGCTCTATAATCTGAATCAGAACATCTTCCGGCGCGATGCCCAGCTTGCCGACGCTCTTGCACACTTCGCGGTAGACGGCTGCTTTTTGCTCGTCAGACCTTCCCGGAAAGATGTGCAGCTCTATAATCATAAAGTCTTCGCTCTTAAAATCAGGAAAAATGAATTCGTCTTTTGAAAATCTATAAACTCTGTGGAAAAAATCCCAGTCTTCAATACCGAGCGCGCTCTTAAGCCCGTCATGCACCGCCTGGTTCAGTTCCTTTATTCTGCTGCTGCTCCAATGGTCAAGCACGCTGATTTTTACTAACGGCATGTCTGCCTCCATAGATGCCCATTTTAGCTTATGACGCCAAGCTTGCACAATATATAGCCAAACAAAAAGCTTGATTTTACTCAATCCATTGAGTAAAATTACTCAGTGCACTGAGTAAATGCCTGTATCAGACTGAGTAAATCGCCAAACTTAAAGAGGAGCTTTTCATGGAACGCACAAGGTTCATCGCGGAATTATCAAAAAGGCTTAAAGAAAGCCGCAAGTTCATTCAAGTTGTTGCCGGCGCGCGCCAAGTAGGCAAAACCACAATCATCAATCAGTTTCTGCAACGCTATGACCGCGAGTATATTTACGAAAGTGCAGACGCAATAAGCGGTTCTTCTCAAGTCTGGCTTGAGCAAATCTGGAATGCGGCCCGGCTGAAAATAAAGTCGGGTGTTCCTGAGCTGCTTCTTGTGATTGACGAAATTCAGAAAGTCTCAAACTGGAGTGAAGTTGTCAAAAAAATGTATGACGAAGACACGCGCAGCAAAACAAACATAAAAGTGATTTTGAGCGGCTCTTCAAGGCTTTTGATTGAGAAAGGTCTGACCGAATCTCTTCACGGAAGGTTCGAATTGATTCAAGTGCCGCACTGGAGTTTTGCCGAAATGCAAGAAGCTTTTGGTTTTTCACTTGATGAGTACATCTTTTTCGGCGGTTATCCAGGATGCGCCCATCTGATTCATGACGAAAAACGCTGGAAAAATTATATGCGCGATTCGATTATCGAGACGAGCATTTCAAAAGACATTCTGATGCTCACCGCAATCACCAAGCCGGCGCTTCTGCGTCAGCTTTTTGACTTGGGCGCGCTCTACAGTTCACAGATTATGCCGTTCAATAAAATGCTCGGAACTTTAACAGATGCCGGAAACACCGTTACGCTTTCGCATTATCTGAATCTGCTGGATCAAAGTAAGCTGTTGGGAGGCTTGCAGAAATATTCTGGCAGCGAGCAGCGGATGCGTTCATCAAGCCCGAAACTGCAAGTTTATAACAATGCGCTTTTTGCTGCCATGAGCAATAAAAGCTTTGAAGAAGCGCGCAACAGCCCTGACATTTGGGGCAGGTTCGTTGAATCTTGTGCCGGAACGCATCTTGTGAACAATTGCGGCGAATCTGGCTATAAAGTCTATTACTGGCGGGACGGCAACGACGAGGTTGATTTTGTCATTGCTGACGGCGATAAGCTTTGCGGAATCGAAGTAAAAAGCGGCTCAAAGCTTATGAACAAAGGTATGCAAGTCTTCAAAAGCAAATACCCGTCAGCAAAAGTTTATGTAATTTCCGCCCAAGATTCTGACGGTACAGGCTGTGTGGCTCTAAAAGATTTTCTGAAACTTTCGCCCGAAACCCTGTTTTAGCCTGGTTGCTGAGCGCACTCTAAGCACGGTTGCTGTGTTTCGGCAGGCTCAACAACCGCACAGCCGAAGCACCGTTTTCAGATTGGCTTTTTGAAGATATACGTCCAATAAGGTTCGTTTGGTCCGCTGAACTGCTCATACACGTCTTTTTGAACGAGCGTGAAGCCGTGCTTTTCGTACCAGCGCCAGTTGCAGTCGCAGTCAGTCCAAAGATAAAGGTTTTTCCAGCCTTCAGCACGGAGTTTTCCGTATAGTGTATCAAGAAGCGCTGCGCCTGCGCCGGGCTTTCTGCTGACAAAAAGCGAGAGCTTTATGTCGCCGCTGTTCATTATGCTGAACGTGCGCTCGTCAAGCGTTTCAATGTATGTCCGGCTCATGCCTGATGCAATCTTGTATTCTTCGGGAAATTGCGCAGAATTTTTGGCAAACCATTCGGCAGCTTTATTCACATCGCCTTTTCGGGCAAAGAATGCCGCCGAAAGAAATTCGCCCTCATTGCCTTGCGTCTTTTCTTGCGGCACACTGCCGACAAGCTCAAAGTTGTATTCATTTTCAAAAATATTGTTCCTCATTATGTATTCCACATTGAACCGCTTGAACGTACCGTCGCCCACAGGCGGGCTCCACAGTGGAACAAGCACGTCAAGCAAAAGCGGAATATTCTTCATATTAAAAGGCTGAATTTTTGTATTGTCAGGCATAATCTTATCCCTTTATTCACACGGAAGGTTCGGAAACATCAGTTTTCCGAACAGGTCGATTATCTGTTTTTACCCGAATTTTGTCTATCATGTAATGGTTTAAATTTGCGGCAAAACAGCAATTTTATCCAATTCATGGATTTTGTTTATTGCTATGATTTCAGCATACAAATTCCAAAAGGAGATAATCTTTATGAAAAATGAAATCTTTGAAAAATTTAATGAAGGGCAGCTTAGAATGCCGGAGCAGACAATTTCGTTTGAGCAGATACCGTGGTCAAAGCACCCGACTTTTGAAGGTGTAGAACTAAAACATATCATCAAGGCAAAAGACACAGACGGAAAATTCAGCTGCCATCTTGTACGCATTGCACCAGATAAAAGCATCAAAAATCACATTCACGAAACTCAGCTTGAAATACATGAAGTAATTGCAGGAAATGGCAGATGCATTAATGCCGGAAAAGTGCTTGTTTATGAGCAGGGCATTGTTTCGATTATGCCTGAAAAAGTTCCGCATGAAGTTCACGCCGGCAGCGGCGGGCTTTATATGTTTGCAAAATTCATTCCGGCACTTTGCTGAACCTGAATCGGACCGGTTTTTCTGTGCTGCAAATTTTACTTTTTGGCTGTTCTCTGTTATATTTTAACTATGAAGCATAGAAAACTGACCGTTTTTTCAGTTCTTATAGCATTTGCTTTTATTTCCTGCTGCTCATACAAAAATGTTCCGGTTGTTCAAAAGAAAAACTGGAACACCAACTATACTTATGTTTTTGTACACGGACTTTCGGGCTGGGGACACTATGATTTTCAGAACAAGCTGCTGCCTTATTGGGGCTTGCAGAACGGTTCGCTTTTGAAACAGCTTAAAAAGTACGATTTTAACTGTTATGATGCTTCTGTTGCTCCACAAGGCAGCGCATGGGACAGAGCATGTGAGCTTTATGCCCAGCTTACAGGCACTGTTACAGATTACGGCGTAGAACATTCTTCAAGGTGCGGTCATGCGCGTTTCGGCCGGGATTTTTCAAAAGATCCGCTTATTCCGCTGTGGAATGAAAATTACAAAATCAATCTGATTGGTCACTCCTTTGGCGGTGTAACTGTCAGGCTGCTTGCGCATCTTATGGCGGAAGGCTCAAAAGCCGAACAGGACGCAACTCCGGCAGAAGAATTAAGCCCGCTTTTTAAGGGTGGCCATGCAGACTGGATTTATTCTGTTACGGCGCTTGCCGCTCCGCACAACGGCACAACCGCCTACCATATTCCGGCTGGAGATCTTGAATTTAAGACGCAGATGCAGAAAGCAATGGACAAAGCGAACGCGCCTAAGAAAGACGGCCGTGTAGATTATGACTATGCTGATTTTGATATGCACATTCAGAATGCGGCAGAAATAAACAAATGGCTCACAACTTTAGATTCTGTTTACTATTTTTCGTTTCCGTGTAAGGCAACAAAAACTGCTGAAGACGGAACTCAGGAGCCAATTGCTGAAATTATGGAAAAATTCCTGCAGCAGACTGCGCTCAAACTTGGGCGTTTTGAAGGAACAACGCCGGACGGATTGACGCTCGGAAAAGAATGGCAGGCAAATGACGGCCTTGTAAACGTAATTTCAGCCCGCGCACCGGATTATGCTCCTTCTGAGGAATTTATGGAAAACCCGGCGGATGTAAGAAGCCTCAAAAAAGGAACATGGTACATAATGCCTTATTTTGAAGGTGATCACATGTCGCTGCAGGGCGGTCTTACAGTAAAAAGCGATATCATAGAGTTTTACATCACCCACCTCGACATGATAAACAGACTTTAAGCAGTATCTACTAAGATTGAGTTGCTTTACTTTAGTACCGCCTTACAAAATTTTAATCTCCTGTAAATGAATTTACGTTAAAAATAAAAGAAGCCCGGCTTTGAGCCGGGCTTCTGGTTAACGGCAGTTTGGGCTACATTGCGAGAAGAATCTCTATGTTTGCCTTAACAAGATTATAGAGAGCGCTGTTTCCTGTGTGGTCTGGAAAATTGCGCCATACAATTATGGTAGAATTCGGGCTGACTGCCTTTGCAGGCTCTGCTATGGAATTGTGCAGATTGTCTATGATAATGTCGAACTTTTTTTCGGCAGCTAAAGCCAGCTGGTCACTTGTCAGCGGTGCAGACCCAAAAGTACCGGCAATATTCAAGCCTAAGTCTGTTGCAAGCGGAATCTGGTCTTTGTGCACATATACAGTAAGCTTGTCGAGACCTTTTTCTGCAACCTGAGCGCGGCCCCATTCAATGAGCTTTTTGTATTCGCCAAAGCGTTTTTCTGCTTCTGCCTGTGTGCCGGCTTTTTCAGAAAGCATCGTTACCATGTTTCCAAGATTTTCAAGCGAGTTGGTAGTTCTTACCTTTACAATTTTGTCTTTGTCAACTTCGGCTGCATTCGAGATGGTTTTCATCATTGCCTCGTAGCCGGCCTGCATGAATAATTCAGCCTGAGAAACCTTAACAATGTCTTCAGGTGTAATTTCATATTCAGGCGGATGCTTCAAATTAGCCGGTGCAATGGTTGCAACATTGTCTATGCCTGCAAGTTCAGCAATAGCGGCGACCCAGCTTGTAGAAGCAACATATGCCGGTTTTACCATTTGAGTAGGTTTGCTGTAAGACATGCACAATACAGAAACCAAAAGCAGTACAGTAAAAGAAAGAAGTGCTCTTTTTATTTTCTTCATCTTAAAACCCCTTATTCCTTAGAAATTTATATATTCCGCTCAGCAGAAAAATAACAACGGAAAGAACCGCCATAGTTCCGCCGACAGGAAGATTGAACAAAAGAGAAAGCAGATAGCTCACCAAAGAAAGAGAGAAACCAGTTGCAGCGCTTATAGCGAAAAGTCCCTTCAGGCTTTTTGCGTTTTTAGAAACCGCTGCAACAGGCAGAATCACAAGTGCGTCAATCAAAAGTGCTCCCACCATCTTCATGGCTACTGAAATAACAAGAGCCGTAATCAGCAGCATAAAAAAATTGTGCAGGCGCACGTTTACGCCGCATGATTTGGCAATGTCCTGGTCAAAAAACAAAAGCGAAATGGGCTTGAAAAACACAGCAACGTATAGAATCAGCAGAATGCCCAGCACAAAAAGCACCGCAAGATTTGGCAGGGTAAGCGCAAACGGACTGCCCCACAAAAGTTCAAGCGTGTCTTTTGCAGGCACATCAAAAATATGAGACAAAAGCGAGGCAAGTCCCATCGTAAAAACCATCATTGCGGAACTTACAGTAGAAAGCCTTGAATGTTTTCTGCCGTTCAAAAAATACATAATGCCCACAAGAACAATGTTTATTGCAATTACAACCGGAAGTAGTGGCAGCTTTAGGGCAATTGAAAAAATGCCGCCGAGCAGAACGCCATGCATGAGCATATAACGCATCGGTACAAGATTATTCCGCAAAATTACTACGCCGGCGAGCGGGAAACAAAGCCCGGAAACAAGCATTCCGATAAAGCCGTAGACAATCGGTTTGAGCGTAAACAAAAAAAGCAGCTTATTCATTCTTCTGCCCCCAGTCTGAAAACTTTCCAGTCTAGAGAGCGGATAACGTCTTCGTCGTGTGTAACGGCAATAATGGCGGTAGGCTCTGTGTTCATTTCCTGCAGGAGATGTAAAAACGTTTCTTTTGACTGTGAATCTAAAAATGAAGACGGTTCGTCTAAAAGCAGAAGCTCCGAATTCTGGCAGAAACACCTTGCAAGAGAAACTCTCTGCCGTTCGCCGCCCGAAAGCGTGTAAAAAAGCCGCTTTCTAAGCTGATAACATTCCGTTTTTTTCATGGACGCTTCAATCTGTTCTTTTGAGTGCTTTTTCTTGTACAAGCCCATTGCAACAACTTCTTCTGCCGTAACAGGAAAATCAGGATTCGGAAAGTCCTGCTTGCAATAGGCTATGCTGTTTTTACCGCTGTATTGTATTGTTCCGCCGAGAGGTTTTTCTATTCCGAGAATTGTCTTTAAAAGAGTTGATTTACCTGAGCCGTTTGCACCGCATACTAAAAGCTTGTCGCGCGGGTATATTTCAAGTGAAACGGGAGAACATAATGGAACACGGTTGTATCCGATAGAAAGATTGCTCAGTGCAAGAAGAGGTGCCAAAAGGAACGACCTTGAAAAAGTCTGCCTTCATGGGAACTTAAAAAAATTTTTAAGATGAACTTCTGTTCATAGAAAAGCCTTCATGACTTTAGCTTATTTTACAGGCTTTCTTTTAATTTATCAACGGCTAATTTTATGTATTCTTTCATCGGCAAATCCTGCACACCGGAAATTGTCACACATTTGTTGATCGGTATCAGTATTTTGTGTGCATGTGAAGCGCTGACCGCATGAGCAATAACCGGCGTAATTTCGCCCAGCATAGAATCTGCCAGAACAATACCGATTGGCCCGATGATAAAATCTGCATCCCGGCTTAGAACCACAACCGGATTTTCGCCTGTAGCGGCATTAGTTGCACCGCCTTTCAGCATCTGCTCGGTTGCAACAGCGTTTGTGCCGATTACAAACAGCTCGCATGGCAAAGCTTCAGAGAGAATCTGCTCAACAATAATTCTGCCGATTTTACCGCCCTGTCCGTCAATAACAACAATTTTCATGCGGACATTATACCATGCTTTCAAAACTGTACAAGCTGTCATAAGGAAAAGCTTTCCTATACATTGCTGAACGCCCAGTCGCGGTAGGTGCGAGCAGCTTCTTTTGCAAAGCCGCGCCGCCAATATTTCTTGTTGATGTGGTAGCCTATTTCGGGCAGCAGCTCGCCGTCGATATTCTGATGTGCGCTCTCCGTCAAACGGCGCGGGGTAGTGCTGCATCGTTTCTGCGTCAGACAGTACCACAATTCAGCATAAAGGAAAAGGCGGAAAGCGCTGTTATACTTTTTCTTTGATAAAGATTAAGCTGCCGATTTCGGTCGGGTGGTCAATAAAAAGCACGTCACGGTCTTTTGTCTTGATTTTTATAAGATTATAAACCATAAGAAAATCGCCTGCGCCGCCGAAAATCATGCCAAGCCCGAGCAAAAGAACAAAAGCGTTGCCTAAAAAAGAAGCAATTATGCACGGCAGAAAACCGAGAAAAAACGTCGGCATAAGCGCACTTATGATATAAGCCTTTTTTGAAAGCGGTTCAAGGCATGTGCAATAAGGCGCAAAAGCAGCCGCATTGAAACCGAAGTCAACAGATTTCCAGCCATCTGGCACAAAGCGTGAAAAGCAAATTCCATGAATCAGTTCATGTAAAAAAATAAGAACCGCAAATGCTGCAATAAATGCTGCTAAAAATAATCCGTAAGACGGAAAATAATTCCGCATTCTTAGGCTCTGCCAATTGGTGTCAGCCGAAAAATTCATGGCCGCAAAAAGGGCAACCATCAAAATAATATAAGGAAGCATTGCGAGTGTTCCAATTACATTCATGTGGAATGCACTGAAAATCTTTTCTTGGCAGATGTATCCGTCTTTTTCCAGATTTGCACGCTTTTCCATTATTATTTCAAGACGTTTCTTTTCTTTTTCAGTAAGTTTTTTCTCTTTCTTTTTCATTTATTCCTCTGGCTTTCTATTTTCAGCCTGTTCTGCTCTTCTTTGTATATTGTCCTGATATTATACAGTTCGTCTTTTGAGAATTCTGATTCTGAAAAATTTTTGTTTACAGCATATTTAGGATTCCATTCACTTCCTGTGCTCTCAAAATAAGCTTTTAAATCAGCTGCTTTAAATTCATAGCCATGAAAAGCATAGATTGCATTACGCACAAGGCGCAGCTGTTCTTTAGTGTACCAGAACAATTTTTGTTGTGGAATTTTTTCTTTGTAGCCGAAGAAACTATTTTTTGAGAGAAGCATTGGGCCGTCATTACCTAAGATGTCGCCTACAAAAATCCTGAATGTTTCATTAAATTTTTCTGGTTCTACATCATAAAAAACAGCTTCAAATATATTATCAGCTTTTCTGTAAAACTTGTCGGCAACAGGCACTTCAGCCTTGTATATTTGAATTGGATAGTCATAAAGCAGATTGTTCACAACTCTGAAAGTAATCTTGCCTATTGAATTTTTCCATGTTTCGCCTGTTCCATATAGATATGTAGCAATTGCAAACGATGGTGCAGCTATTCCATATTTAGACTTATAAGATATTCTTGTTTCTGTTATTTGGTTTGAAGGAAAGTTGATATTCCTAACGTATGCTTTTTCTAGTTTCAGCTCTGTATTATTCTGCCACTCTTTTGTAATTGGTAAATCTTTAAATGAAGTTGATTTTCCGTTCGTCCATGTTTCAAAATCCCAAATTTCACCATCACCACCAAGCCCAACACAAAAGAAGGGAAAACTGACATCCATGCTTACAGATTTTCCGTGATTATAGAAATAAAAATCAACAGTTATTTGATAAAAGCCTTTTTCAAGTGTTACAGTGATAATCTCTTCTTGCATCTCGACTTCAAGATTCTTTGCATCGGACGGATACAATTGTCCTCCAGTCATAAAAAAGAAAGTGTCGTTTGCATAAGAAAAAGTTGCAAGTGCTATGAGTATCAGAATCAAAAGATTTTTTTTCATTTGCCTCTCCGGTCTTCTGTCTTCAGCCTGTTCTGCTCTTCTTTGTATATTGTCCTGGTATTATACAGTTCGTCTTTTGAGAATTCAAGTTTAGCAATAAGATATAAACATCTGTTGCCGGCAGATTTATTTCGAAAGTTTTTGCAGTCCAGTGCAAAAACTCGGCCGTCTTTTCAGTTGGCAGCTTGAAAATCTGCATTTTTTTTGGATTTTCACATAAAATTCGTGAATTTAAACTACAAGTTTAATGACTATCGTGTTTAAATTTTGTATAATATCTAGCAATATAATACAAAGCCGGCTGCGTTGCGGCCGCACCGTTTCATAGTTCTAAGCTGTGAAGCAAAAAATCTAAGATGCCGTAGGCATCGGTCTATCTTTTGAAAGGAGAACTCACATGTTCACACGTTACACCAATTCATCAACAGCTAATCTTGCAGGTTTGTATACAGGCGTTTCAGCTCTAACCGCAACTAATGCATTGGCAGCCGCTTCTTCTATCCGTGGAACAGTGGGTGTTCAGCATGGATGGCAGGTCAGAGTCGATGATAGCCATAAATACGGAATTATTCCTGGATTTAAACAGATTGATGGATTTACGGGCATTATGCTTTTTTCTTATTTCATTAAGTCAATGAAAAAAGCTTTTGGGGATTTTTTAGCAGGCAGGAGATTAGAATTATGGAGAATGGCAAAGTATTTTTAAAACCAGTTATAGATTTAGAAGCCACGGGCGCAAAAATAAAGTTTCTTAGAAAATCGAGCGGATTTTCTGTTCATGATTTGCAGGATATTTTCGGTTTTGAATATCCTCAGGCAATTTATGCATGGGAGCAGGGCAAAAACATTCCGTCAATTGACAACCTGCTGGTGCTTTCAAATTTGTTTGCATGCAGAGTTGAAGAGATTGTTCAAGTTCACAGCATCGAAATTCAGATTGCATGTGCAGATGAGATGAAGCTTGAAAAGGCTCACAAAGAAGCTGAACCTTGCGAAGGCGGCAAGTTCAAAAAAATTGCGTAAATATTACAAGGCAGTGTCTTTTTAGGCACTGCCTTTTTTTGCGCCCGTTCCATTTAGCCTGAAACTTCATTTGCTTTTTTGCAAAAACGAAGCTACTATTTAGTTAATCGTTTTATTGGAAGTTTTGCAAAGAGGTTGTTTATGTTACGTGAAGTTCAGACTAAATATGGAAAAGTTCGCGGTTTGCCTGCTGCAGATCCGCGCATCACATCGTTTAAGGGCATACCGTTTGCCGCGCCGCCTGTAGGCAAAAACCGCTGGCGCGCGCCCCAACCTTGCGAAAAATGGGAAGGCGTAAAGGATTGCTACAAATTCGCACCGATTTCGGTGCAGAACACGCCGGGGCTTGGCACAGACGTTTATTGCAAGGAATGGCACGTTGATCCGCAGATTGACATGGGCGAAGACAATCTTTATCTGAACATCTGGACGCCTGCAAAAAAAGCTGACGAAAAGCTGCCTGTGCTTGTCTGGTATTTCGGCGGCGGCTTTCAGTGGGGCTACACAGCTGAAATGGAATTTGACGGCGAAAGGCTTGCCCGGCGCGGCATTGTAGTTGTTTCTGTAAACTACAGGCTCAATGTTTTCGGTTTTCTGGCACACCCTGAAATTACAAAAGAAGCGCCCGAAGAACCCACAAATTTCGGGCTGCTTGACCAGCGCGCCGGCTTGAAATGGGTCTATGAAAACATCGCTGCATTTGGCGGCGACCCTGAAAAAATAACAATTGCAGGCCAGTCTGCCGGCGCAGGCAGCGTAATGCATCAGATTACAACCGAAAAGAACAAAGGGCTTATCAAAGGCGCGGCCGTTTTCAGCGGCATGATTTCAAGCCCGTTTGGCAAAGGCGGCATCGGCTGCCCGATGAAGCTTGATGAAGCCGAAAAATGGGGCGTGGAATTCTTTAAATTTTTGGGCGCAAAGTCTTTAGACGAGGCGCGCGCAATTGAGCCGTTCAAGGTTCTTGCAAAATACGATGAATTTGTGGCGATGCACCCAAGAATGTTCACCGTGCAAGACGGCAAATTCTGCACCGCCGCGCCGACAGAGATGCTTTTGCAAGGCAAGTGTCTCGACATTCCGATTATCGCCGGAAACACGGCCGATGAATTCTTGAATTTTATTCCGGCCGCAGACGAAGCGGAGCTAGAAAAGGTGGCTGCTCAGATTTACGGCGCAGATGCAGAAAAGTTTTTGTCTTTTCCGCAGTCAAAAATCAAAACAGGCAAGTCGCCGGAATTTCCGTTCGGGCCGTTTGGTCCGCACATTATAGGCGACAAGCAGAAATATGCCGAAATCAGCGGGATTGAGCTGACAGTCAAGAAAGTCTTTGAAGCGCGGAAAGCTTTAGGCAGCAAGAACAGCTTCTATTATTACCGCTTCAACCCCGACATTCCGGGGCCGGACAATCCGGGCACATTCCATTCTGTTGATTTGTGGTTTTTCTTTGAGACTTTGGCCAAATGCTGGCGGCCTTTCGTGGGGCGGCACTACGATTTGGCGCGGCAGATGTGCAATTACTGGGTGAATTTCATCAAGAGCGGCAACCCCAACGGCAAAGACGCAGACGGAACGCCGCTGCCTGAGTGGAAACCTTACGAAGCGGCCACAAGATGCGAGATGGAATTCACTCCGAATGGTTCAGTCTTAAAAAAAGAAGAAGATTCGGCCTACAAAGATTTCTTGAAAGCGCACATGCTGTAAAAAACAACGCAGGAATTGCTTCGATTACGCTCAGCAACCGTGCTTCGACTACGCGGTTGTTGAGCCTGTCGAAACACAGCAACCGTACTTCGGCTCCGGCCTCTTTGTGTATTGCTTTTTTACATTACACCCCATATACTGAATGTAGTTATACTGAAAAAAAAATCAGTGAAAAATAATTCAGTATATGAGGTGTGCTATGTTCATTGGCCGTGTAAAAGAATTAAATGAATTAAAGACAGAATTACTCTCAAATAAAAAAAGTGCTGTTCTTGTTTATGGCAAGCGGCGAATAGGTAAATCAACCCTCATTAAAGAAGCATCAAAATGTTTTGAGGGAGTTATTGTTAATCATCTTTGCGTAAAAAGCTCTTTTGAAGGTAATCTGGATTTGCTTGCAAAAAGCATAATGCTTTCTCTTGAACTGCCTGAAACGAAATTTGCCAATCTTTTTGATTTATTTTCTTTTGTAGACAAACAGAATAAAAAAATCCTTATCATTCTTGATGAATATCAATACCTGAAAGAATCTCTTAAAGAAGGTGAAGTAGATTCTTATATGCAGGGTGTAATCGATTCAATTTCTGATAATATAAAAATAATTCTTTGCGGATCATATATTGCCATTATGAAAGAGCTGGTAAAAGAATCAAATCCGTTGTTCGGGCGTTTTACAAAAATACTCCGTCTTGAGGAATTTGATTATTATGACGCGTCTTTGTTTTATCCAAAGCTTCCGAACCGTGAAAAAATAAGGTTTTATTCTGTTTTTGGCGGCTCTCCTTTTGTACTTTCAAATCTAAATTATGAAAAATCTCTTGAGGAAAACATAACAGAGCTTCTCATAGAGCAAAACAGTCTCTTACGGACACATATTGAAAATGTCATGCTTACAGAAATTAAAAAAACTTATGATGTCCGTATTTTGGAAGTTATAGGTAATGGAAAGAAAAAGTATGGTGAAATTCTGAATCTTCTTGGCATGAAGGATTCCGGTCTTCTTGATAAACAGCTTAAAGAACTATTGAATATGGAGACCATAACTAAAACATTCCCTATAAACAAGCCTGATGACAAGAAAAAGCAGTTTTACGAAATAAAAGACAATCTCATGCGTTTTTACTTTTCATATATTTTCAGCAATGATTCAATCATATATAGGTTTGGTGCCTCTTCATTCTTCAATTTAAAAATCAAAACCACACTAAATACTTTTATAAGCTATCGTTTTGAAGGAATTGCGAATCAGTATTTTATGAGGCTTGCTAGAAGCGGACTGTTAAGTGACGTAGAAGATTTTGGTTCATATTGGTATGACGATAAGGAAACATCAACTAACGGTCAATTTGACTGCGTGCTAAAGAACAAAAAAGGCTATGATTTTTATGAAGTAAAGTTTTATCAAAAACCGATGTCTATAAACGAATGTGATAAAGAAGAGCAACAGGTTCGCGCACTTTGCGGTATGAACTGTAATAAAGTAGGCTTTATATGTTCGTCTGGTTTTGATTTTAAAGACAAAAAATATGACCTTATTGATGACAAGAAGCTTTATAAAAAATTATGAGTTCAACTCTCTTGAAGTTGGTTTCGCTCAGTGAGCATAGAACAGATGGTCACTGAGCGTTGGTTGGTGAGCGTAGCCGAACCAAGTCGAAACCATAATAAGCAGATTTTTTTGTTTAAAATTGAAAATCGGTTATTTCGACCTCGCTCAATAACCGATTTTCACTAAAAAATACGAATTTTAAGAATTCGAAATTGAGGGTATTAGACATCCCCAAGCAGTTTTAGAACAATCTCATCAAATCGGCTATCGTTTCGCGGCGGCGGATCTGCTTTACTTTGCCGTCTTTCGTGATAAGCACTTCGGCTGCACGGGGGCGGCTGTTGTAGGTTGAGCACATGCTCCAGCCGTATGCGCCGGTGTCGAGAATGCAAGCAAGGTCGCCGCGCTGCATTTTCGGCAATTTCCGTTCTTTTGCAAGAATGTCGCCTGATTCGCAGATGTTGCCTACGACGTTCTGCTCGATAAGGTTGTCGCGCGCAACAGCTTTGCCGTCGCGGAGCACTTCTACATCGTGCCAGCTGTCGTACATGCTCGGGCGCACAAGCACGTTCATGCCGATGTCAGTTCCGGCGTACAAGTGGCCGTTGTTCTGCTTTGTGGCATGCACGCGCCCAAGAATTACAGAACTTTCGGCGACGCAATAGCGGCCCGGCTCAGACTTGAACATCGGTGCGCTGCCGTATTTTTCAACAAAATTGTCGAGAATCGGCTCAAGGCGTTTCTTGAAATCTTCCATAGGATATTCTTTTTCGTCGTCAAGCTTGTGATACGGAATGCCGTAACCGCCGCCGAAGTCTATGAATTTAAGGCCTTTGAACTGAAGCGCAATCTGCAAAAAGTTCGTAACAGCGTCAAGATACGGCTGCGGATCCATAAAGCCCGAACCGATATGCTGGTTGATTCCGGCAATCGTTAAGCTGTATTTTGCGGCAATTTCAAAAATTTGCGGAATATCTTCTTCAGCGATGCCGAATTTGGTCTTTTTGCCGCCTGTAACGACTTTTTCGCAATGACCTGCACCAACGCCCGGGTTGATGCGCACTGCGCACTGCCGCTTTTCAGCCGGAATCTTGAGGTCTTCGCAACATTCGCCGAACAGCTCAAGCTGCTCAAGGCTGTCTAGGCTTGTCATAATTCCGTGCTTGAGCGCGTAGATAAGCTCGCTTGCATCTACGTTGTTCGGAATAAAGAAAATGCGGTCTTTCGGAAAGCCAGCCTTAAAGAGCATTTCAATTTCGCCGACGCTCATCGCATCGCAGTTTATTCCCTCTTCTAAGGCAATCTTCAAAATGTGAATGTTCGTGTTTGCCTTTACGGAATAATTCGCCGTATACGGGTACTTCGTGATTACCTGGCTTACCTTGTGCATACGGTCGCGCAGAATCTTTTCGTTATAGACGTAAAGCGGCGTGCCATATTCCGCTGCAATTTTTTCAGGGTTGTTGCCCTCAAAAAAGTTAACAGTTTCTACAAATGAATTCATGATTTTTCCTTCTGCTGCGTCATTGCGAGCGTAGCGAAGCAATCTATTTTACAGATTGCCGCGTCGCCTATTCAGGCTCCTCGCAATGACGGCGTTATTTAAAGCATGTGGGCTCTAAGCTCTTCGCCGCTCAACGGTGAAAGATAAGCCGGTGCAACGTCGAACACTGTGCGGCAGCCTGTCTGACCTTCCTTATTCATGCGGAAAATCGCGCGGGCAAAAGCCACAAGTACGCTTGACGTAAAAGCCGGGTTAGAATCAAGCGTAAGGCGGTATTCGATTACGTTGTTGAATTCCTTTTCCCAGCCGGTTTTGCCTGAGCGGAATACGAAGCCGCCATGTGGAATGCCTGAATGGTTCTTTTTCAGCTCTTCTTCGCTGATGAAATGAACTGTCGTGTCATAGTCTGCAAAATAGTTTGGCATTTCTTTGATTTCTTTTTCGATTCTGGCCTTGTCTGCGCCGTCTTCAGCAACAACGAAACATTCGCGTGTGTGCTTCTGGCGTGTCGTCAGTTCAGGGTTTTTGCCAGCGCGCACTGCGTCTAATGCAGACTGAACCGGAATTGTGTACTGCTTGCCGTCTTTTACGCCTTCAATGCGGCGGATTGCGTCTGAATGGCCTTGCGAAACGCCTTTGCCCCAGAATGTGTAGTCGTGGCCGTCTGGCAGAACGCAGTTGCCGTAAAGGCGCATCAAGCTGAACATGCCCGGGTCCCAGCCGCAGCTTATAAGAGCAATATGGCCGTTGTCTTTTGCAGCTTTGTCTACGTTTGCAAAATGTTCCGGAATGCGTGCGTGTGTGTCAAAGCTGTCTATTACGTTGAAGTATTTTGCATATTCTGGTGTCTGTTTTGGTAGGTCTGTCGCGCTGCCGCCGCAAATTACGAGCACGTCAACATCGTTTTTGTGCTTTTCTACGTCTGCCACGTTATAAACAGGAACACCGGCTGTAAGCAGTTTTACAGAAGCCGGATCACGGCGTGTAAACACGCAGGCAAGTTCCATATCAGGGTTGTTCTTTACGGCGCATTCAACGCCTTTTCCGAGATTTCCATAACCTAAAATACCGATTTTCATCTTTTATCCTCCAAAAGAATTATTTTATTTTTGAGTGCTTCTTTCATAACTTCAATAAGGTTTTTTTGTGCCGAATAAAGGCATGTGTCATGTTCATCGCCCGTAAGTTCGCCTGTCAAAACGTATGCCGAATCTGTAATCAGGCGCAGCTGTCCCTTTTCCGGGCTTGTTTCATAGATTTTTGCACCGGTCAGCTTGTAGCTGTCTGTCAGAATGACGACCTTCTTCTTTTCAGCAGTAAGCTGTTTCAGTTCCTTATCAAATTCAGAGATGATTTCACCTGGTGCTAAGATATAAAGCCGCAGCTGAGTTTTTTCAATCATCTCACGGATTTTGTTCCGGATGTTTTTTGCGCCTAAAACAGTTATGTAGCCTTCTGAAATATGCGCCTTTTTTGGCGCATGAGCTTCTAAATATGCGGCCGTTTTCTGAAGTTCCGCAATTGTGTTAGCCGTAAACTGCTTTAATTCAACCGGCGTATATTTTGTGGCATCGCCTTCTATAAGATATGCTGCGCCCTTTTCTACAAGTGCCGACAAAGCCGCATACACATTCGAGCGCGAAATGCCTGTTTCCTTTGCGACTTCGTAACCAGTCATTTCGCCGTGAGTAAGCAGTGCTTCATAAATTACAGCTTCTTGCCGTGTCAGACTGAAACAGCAGAGCTGTTCAATGTAATTGCCGTTTGACATATCTTACAACTAGTAGTTCTTATTGATACCACTAGGATAATGTGAAACAAATATGCTGTCAAGTATGTGCTTTAACAACGATAAAGCTAAACTCAATAAGCTTTATCAGCAGATTTGGCTATACGCTCCCGCCAAAATCCGCTCTACAAAACGGCTTCACCACTTCGTGGTTGCAGATGTTTTGTCTCGCAACTTTCGGCTACGCGTATAGCCAGAAGTATCTGTGAATTATGTTAGGGTTAGCTTCATAAAAATGAAATATATTAATATGGCTGCTGATGTACAAAAATATGATAGAACTAGTAAATTATTTATTGATATTTCGTATTTGTGAGTTATTGTTTTTTGAGGTCTATCTGTTATAGGTTTATCTGATAATTGCAAAAAATTGACTTTTAATAAATGCTCATGTGTCTTTTTTGAAAGTTCTAAAAAAGTATAATCGGTATACAAAAAACCTTGTTTTATAGTCAAATTACATATTTCAACATGCAAATTATGTTGATATTCCGTTATCATAGTATGGTCTGTAATTGTAGAACATGGAATATAATCAATTTTTTTGATTAAATTATCTTTAATGATTATTAATTCATCTTTTGTAATTATAAATCTATTATATATTGGCATAAAAAATAGAAAGCATAACATCCCAACTATAGTTGCAATACTCAAACATGCTATATCATCTATTTTACTGGCTGGATTTTCTTCAAAACAAATGCTTATAAAAAGACATATAAACCCTACATACCATAACAAAGCTATTATTCGTAGAAAATAACCATATGGGCTTGATTTTGAAGTAAATAGTATATCTTCTTTTTTGACTTTCATATTTCTCTCCATTTAATTAGAACAATTTAGTCAATTATTTATTATATGGCTAGGTATTTCAAGTGATTTCTGACAAATCCAGATAAATCCATGCTATTCTTGAAACTATGCTTGGAGTTTATATTGCAGTTGCCGTGTTTGTGCTTGTTTTGGTTGGCACAATCTATGGCTTGTATGAAAACAAATATTTGGTTGATTTGCTTGATGACACGGACGCCGGGCTTTCAAAGCTCAGGCGGCTCGGCATAGAAAAGCTTGAGCTTAAACGCTACGCCAGAACGATGTTTCTAGGCGGCGGTTTCAGTGCAAGCCGGAATAAGCGCCGGCAGATTCCGCTTGAATCATACGACCACAACAAGGTTTCGCTGTTCGGTGCAGTTGAAGACGAGCTTGAAGTGTGCGGCTTAAAAGGAAGCATGAGCCACACAATATACAAGTGCCCATATTCAGAAGAAAACAAGGCGCGTCTGCTTGAGCTTATAGGCAGGCTTCAATAATGTCATGCCGAATTAATTTCGGCATCTGCTCTGCATATAAGGCTGTCCAACAACATCGTTTCATAGCGTAATTCCGCACTCGTTTGAAGCTTCGCTGCGAATGATGCGGGATCTTTTGAGCAAGATTGCCCGGTCAAGCCGGGCAATGACACATCATCAAGCCCGATAATGACACTTGTGAAGTGCAGGCTTATTTAGCGAGAAAGCTTATTAAAGCCGGAAAAGCCGCAAACGTGCCGATTGAGCTGCCGATTGAAGAGAGCAGAAACACCAGAAGCACGCGGAGCAGGCGGTTTTTGTACCAGCCTTTGAAAGATGATACGTCAGTGTTCATGTTCTGCAAATCTTCGACTTTTGGCTTATAAACCCAAGCCTGCACAATGCCGGCCACAATGCCGATGCCGATAAGAGGGCAGAGCGAGGTAAGCCAAGCCGCCATAAAGCAGACAACAACTGTAATAGGGTGGGCGAGCGCGATTATTGCACCGAGCGCAGAAAGCGTGCCGTTGATAAGCCACCAGTAAAGAAGCTGGTCGAATGCGGCAGATGCACCGCCCTTAAAAGCAGATGCAGCGATTAATGCGATGATTGCAACCGGAATTGCCCAACCGATAAGCTTGCCAAAAAGCGTTGGCGGCGGCACTTGCGATATTTCTTCGGTGTCGGGTTTTTCTGTTGAAGCGGCAAAAGCGTTAAGGTGCTTTTCTACACCAGGCAGATGGCCTGCACCAAGAACAGCGATTACTTTCTTGCCTTCAGTTTTCCAGATGCTGCTTGCAAGATACTGGTCGCGCTCGTCGATTAAGACCGTCTTTACGCCGGGCAGATAATCTGCAAGTTCGCCCATCATCTGATCCATTTCGTTTGTGTTCTTCAGCTTTTCAATGTCTTCGCTTGAAATGTCTTCGTCTTCAAAAAGCGACGACATAAGCACGCCGAGCAGCTTGCATTTTCCCCAGAATGAATTTTTAGCCCATGCGCGGCGCAGTGTAGTCTGAATCGGGCGGTCTACCATCGCGGTTTTTATGCCAAGCTCTTCGCATTTGTCTGCGGCTGCCTTCATTTCTTCGCCGGGCTTTACGCCCACATCTGCGCCCATTCTTTTTTGGAACGAACCGAGCACAAGGTTTGCAAGCAGAACCCAGCCGCGCTTTTCTTTTAAGACCTTTATAATGTCAAGATTTTTCCAAGATTCAGGGTTTTTAAGCGAATCGTAGCGACCGTCATCAAGCTCAATTGCTACGCAATCAGGTTTTTCTTCTTCTATATATTGCTTTACTTCGTTTATGCTTTCTTGAGAAATATGCGCCGTGCCGATAAGAATGAATTCACGCTCATTCAGTGCAAGCCGTTTTATGTTCTGAGCCATTTAATCCTCTGCTAGATTTGAAATTTCTTGTATACCGTATCACAAATCGAATAAAAAGAAAACTTCTTTTCGCATTAGCCTCATCTACGAATTGAGCTAAATCGGCGAAAAGTGCCGCTTTTTGCATGCGCAAAAACCGGCAGCTCTATTTCGCAACAGCCTCATCTACGAATAGGGTTGAATCGGCGAAACTCTTTTCGCAATAGCTTAATCTACAAGCAGCGATTATTCAGCGAAAAGTGTCTGTTTTTGCAAGAGCAAAAACAGACAGCCCATGTAGCGCAAAAACCGGCAGCTTTTGTTCACCACTCCTCATTAGTTCATGTACAAGTATCCGTCATTACCGCGCTTGACACGGGAATCTTTATAGATTGCCCGGTCAAGCCGGGCAATGACATGCAGCCCCTGTACACCAATCTTTCAAGTTTTGCGCTAGCAAAACTTGGCGGGTTCGCTAGTTCAATCCCAATACTTTAGCATAAGCCAATGGCGAACCGCGCACCCTCTAGCCTTTGTGCATCAGCCCAAGAAGTGCGCCGTTGTGCACAATCTGGGCGTTTTGCGAGATTAATCCCAAAACGAAGATTAATCCCAATGCAAAACGCTTATTCCACAACCTTCACCGACTGGATTATTACGTCCTGCCCCATCAGGTACAGTCCGTTTGAGCCTTCGATTATCTTTGCGGTTTCTGAATCTATTTCAACAGTAAAGGTTGTTTTGCTTGGTATGACATTACCGTCTGCCAGCCTTCCGCCTTTAAGCTTTTTGCTGTTTTCAGGTATTTTATGCCACTGGTAAATTTCATCTGACCAAGTTATCTGAATTATTGGTGATGAGCCTGTTTTCTTTATAATGAATTCAAGCTTATAGCTTTCTGGAACAGAACGCACAAAAGTATCAGCTTTTATTTCATAGTTTACGCTCCATTTTTTAGTGTCAACAGGTTCTTCCAAAAGATTTTTGCCGACAATGCTTTCAATTTTTGTTTCATTGTTTTTAAGGAATTCTGCGCTCAAAGGATATTCCTTGCCTTGTGCTCCGTAGAAAATCGTATCAAAGTATTCAGGCAGTTCATTCCATTTTATGTTCCAGCTGTCAAAGTCAAAACGTTGGTGATAATCTTCGCCTGGATGCAGGAGTACGTTGCACGAGCGGCCATTCTTTGTCACTTCCGCCATAAAATCTTTCATGCAGCTGATTCTTTCCAAAATAGGAATGCCAAAAGGTCCTCCGCAGACTTCGTCAATATAAACAGGAACATGCTTTTTGAAATACGCTTTATCTAGCGCGTCAAACATGTCTTTTATTTGTTTTCTAATGCCTTCCGTATAATATGTTTTGCCGCCATTTATTGGTGAAAACCCCATCGGATAACTATGTATTGTAGGTATCAGCCTGTCTTTTATCTTGTCGCTTGGGAGCTTGAAAAGATTTGTTGTTATGCACTGCCATCTTGCAAAACCAATTCCTTCTACCAGAATGAAACGTTTTGCGTTGTTACCGCCAGAAGCGCGGATTGTGTCTACAATCAGCTGATTGTATTCATTCATTATTGCATAATCTTTTTTGCAGACATTGCAGTCTTCTCTTGGAAGGTCGTGCTCATGGAAATTATGGGTCGGTTCATTAAGTGTTTCAAAAATCAAATGCTCGTCGTAAGAATTATTGAACGCCGCGGCATACTGCTTCCATATTGCCTGAATTAATTTTTCTGTCTGATTCTTATTTTCCTCACTGACATCAACAAAGC
>JAEEGH010001076.1_pt1 | contig 81750 bp, 73 predicted proteins | sample 9134181 | NCBI WGS metagenome assembly JAEEGH01 (sample SAMN16246544, study PRJNA631951) | gut metagenome | biome: gut microbiome; feature: rumen; material: DP-attached | host: Bos | place: Iran: Karaj | collected 2018-10 | reverse complement strand
AACTGGACGAGAACTGCTGCATCTCCACCACGGACAACCGCCTGCTGCGCCGCATGGTACGGGATAACCGCGTGCGGGGCATCAGCCCGGAGGATACCCTTCTTCGCTGGCCTTCGGTGCGCCGGGGGGAGAACCGCTACATCTTCCCCTTCCAGGAAAATGCCGACGCCCAGTTCAACAGCGCCCTGCTGTACGAACTGCCCATGCTCAAATACTACGCAGAGCCGCTGCTGCTCCGGATCCGGCCGGATTCTGCGGCTTATGCCGATGCCTGCCGCCTCCTGAAGTTCCTGGGCTATATCGTGGCCCTGCAGCCTTCCGAGATAGCCGCCATCCCGCCCACCTCCATCATGCGGGAGTTCATCGGCGGACAAACCCTATAGGCATAGATGTCCGCAGAGTAGCCCGGCTATCCCAGCAGCGACTCCAATTCGGTAAAGGAATCTATGATATAATCGGCACCTGCCTCCAGAAGTTCGGGGCGGGTGCTGTTGCCATAGGTGACGCCGCAGGTACGGGCGCCGGCGCGGCTGCCCATGAGGATGTCCACGGGCATGTCGCCCACTACAAGTGCTTCGGAAGCAGGAACTTCCAGCGCCTCCAGCGTTTTAAGGACCGGCTCCGGATGCGGTTTGGCGTTCTGGACTTCGGTGACGCCGATAAAAAGGGAGAAAGGGGAAACAAGGTCCTTTTCTTCCAGCATCTGCACCATGGTGCGGGTGGTACGGGAAGAAGCTATGCTCAGCAGGTATCCTTTCTTTTTCAAGTTTTGCAGGGTTTCCTTCACCCCCGGGAACAACGCTACGGAGGAGGCGTCCCTGTCCTTGTCGAAGATGCGGCGATAGGTGGCCATGCAAAGCTCCGCCTCGGCATCCTGTATGCCCGGATACAGCTGCTGGAAGCAGCCTTTCAGGGGCAGGCCGATGGTGGCGGCGCACTCATCCGCCGGGCGAAGGGGAAGGCCCAGCTGGCGCATGGTCTTGTGCATGGTAGCTACGATATAGCCGCGCGTATCGGCCAGCGTCCCGTCAAAATCGAAGATTATCAGTTTCATAACACGTCCTTCAGATAAGGTCCGGTGACAGACGCGGGATTCTTAGCCAGTTCCTCGGGCGTTCCCTGGGCCACGATCCTGCCACCCCTCCGGCCTCCTTCCGGGCCCATATCCAGCAGATAGTCCACCGATTTGAGCACGTCCAGGTTATGCTCGATGATAATTACGGTGTTGCCGGCATCCACCAGGCGCTGCAGTACGTTTAGCAGCACTTTGATGTCTTCGAAGTGCAGGCCGGTGGTGGGCTCGTCCAGGATGTACAGGGTGTTGCCTGTGGAGGGACGGGACAGTTCCGCGGCCAGTTTCATGCGCTGGGATTCGCCGCCGGAAAGGGTTACGGCGCTTTGTCCCAAACGGATATAACCCAGACCCACGTCCACCATGGTCTTGAGTTTCACCGCAATCTTGGGGATGGGCTTGAAGAATTCGTAAGCCTCGGCAATGGACATTTCCAGCACGTCGTTGATGCTCTTGCCCTTGTATTTCACGGCCAGCACATCTTCGCGGTAGCGGGTGCCGCCGCACACTTCGCAGGGCACGTGCACGGAAGGCAGGAAATTCATCTCTATCACTTTGATTCCGGCGCCCTTGCACTCCTCACATCGGCCTCCCGGCACGTTGAAGGAGAACTTTCCGGCTTTGTAACCGCGCACCTTGGCGTCCGGCGTTTCCTCGAAGAGGGTGCGGATGTCGTTGAACACGGCCGTAAAGGTGGCGGGATTGGACCTGGGGGTGCGGCCGATGGGGCTCTGGTCAATCTCAATGAGCTTGTCTATGTGCTCTATCCCTTTCAGGGAATCGTACGGCAGGGGTTTTTCCTTGGAGCGGTAGAACTTCTGCTTGAGGATGGGCATGAGCGTTTCGTTCACCAGGGAACTCTTTCCGCTGCCGGACAGGCCGGCTACGCCGATAAGGCAGCCCAGCGGGAAATCGGCATCTATCCGTTTGAGGTTGTTGCCCCTGGCGCCCCGGAGGGAAAGATACTCGCCGTTTCCCTTCCGGCGCCTGGAAGGAACGGCTATGCTCTTATTGCCTTTCAGGTAATCCAGTGTCACGGATTCGCCCAGGATGGCGTGGGAGGCCGTATCGGCATCCATCTTCTTCCCTTTCAGCAGGGTCTCCAGGGGAGCGTTCAGGCAGATGCGTCCGCCCTGTTCGCCAGCGCCGGGGCCCACGTCCACCAGCCAGTCGGCACTGAGCATGGTCTCCGCGTCGTGTTCCACCACCATCACGGAGTTGCCTTCGTCGCGGAGGGTCTTCAGCGAGGCGATGAGCTTGCGGTTGTCCTTCTGATGCAGGCCGATGGAAGGTTCGTCCAGGATATACAGCACGTTTACCAGTTTGGAGCCGATCTGGGTGGCCAGGCGGATGCGCTGGCTTTCCCCGCCGGAGAGCGAACCGGTGGGACGGTCCAGCGAAAGGTAATCCAGGCCCACGTCCAGCATGAATTGGACGCGCTCCCGCAGTTCCTTAAGGATGTCCCGCGAAACGTTCTGCTCCCGCTGGTTGAAGCCTTCGGGGATTTTATCCAGCCACTGCCGGAGCTCCGACATTTCCATGGCGCTCACTTCCGGGATGGTCTTTCCGTCCACCCGGAAGCAGAGGGCTTCCCGGTTCAGGCGCGTCCCGTTGCAGACAGGGCAGGTTATGGTGTCTTCTATATGGTCTATGACTCCGCCCCAGGAAGCCATTTCCGACAGGCTTCCTTCTCCTACGCGGAAGAGGTCCTCGGAGCCGAAAACCAGCAGGCTGAGGGCTTCGTCCGGGAGGGCGGCCACCGGGTCGTACAGGCTGAAGTTGTATTTGCGGGCTATGGAACGGATAATGTCGAATTTGCGGTTCTCCCGCACTTTCCCCAGCGGGACTATGGCGCCATCGGCCACGGAGAGGCTCCGGTCCGGGATGATGCTGTCCATATTCACGTCCACGATGGTTCCCAGGCCCTTGCAGTGCGGGCAGTAGCCCTGCGGCGAATTGAAGGAGAAACTGTGCGGCTGCGGTTCCTGGAGGGAGAGGCCGCTGTCCGGGTCCACCAGGTGCTTGGAGAAATGTGCCAGCTTCTCGGTTTCCATATCCAGGACAGCCACGGAGCCCTTGCCGATATTAAGCGCCCGCGCCACGGAGTCCCGGATCCTTTTGTCGTCTCCAGCTTCCGGTTTCAGGCGGTCCACTACCAGTTCTATGAAGTGGGGCTTATAGCGGTCCAGCGCGGTAACGCTTTGCAGCTCAAATATTTCTCCGTCTATGCGAACATCGGTGTATCCCCGTTTCCGCATTTGGTCGAAGAGTTCCCTGTAATGACCCTTCCGGCCCCGGACCAGCGGAGCCAGGAGATAGCACTTGCGTCCGCTATATTGGGTCATAATAAGGTCCACGATCTGTTCGTCCGTGTAGCGGACCATTTCCTTGCCGGTTTCCGGCGAGAAGGCCCGCGAGCCTTTGGCATACAGCAGGCGAAGGAAGTCGTAGATTTCCGTGATGGTGCCCACCGTTGAACGGGGATTGTTCCCGGTGGTTTTCTGCTCAATGGCGATGATGGGGCTGAGTCCCTTGATCTCTTCCACTTCCGGCTTCTCCAGGATGCCCATGAAGTGCTTGGCATAAGTGGACAGGGTGTCCATGTAGCGGCGCTGTCCTTCGGCATAGATGGTATCAAAGGCCAGCGAACTCTTGCCGCTTCCGCTAAGCCCCGTAACCACCACGAATTCCCCGCGTGGAATATCCACATCAATGTTGTGCAGGTTGTTCGCCCGCGCCCCGCGTATCTGGATGTACTCCTTTTTTGCCATAGACTACAAAGATACGAAGAAAAACGGGATAATTCTTGCCGTGAATCCACAGATAATGCCTATTTTTGTAAAGCTAATAACGCAATTATGAGACTCCTTACTACATTCTTTTGTGCGGTGGCCTTCCTGGCGGCTGCCTGTGCACCGAAGGACCCGCTGGTGGTCCGCACCCAAGACGGCCTGGTCAAAGGCATCGAACAAGAGGGCACGCTGGCCTTCATGGGCATCCCTTATGCCCGGGTGGAGCGTTTCATGCCCCCGCTTCCCGTAGAGAAATGGGATACCGTCATGGTGTGCGACCACTTTGGCCCGCAGGTGATGCAGGGGAATGGCAGGCGGGAAGTGCCGGAGAGCGTCATGTCGGAGAAGAACTCTTGTGTCCTCAATGTCTGGACAACGGACCTGAAAGCCCGTAAGCCCGTGATGCTGTGGATCCATGGCGGCGGCTTCGACTCGGGATCGGCCGCCGGCAACCCCGGTATGGGCCTGGCTAAACAGGATGTCGTTGTAGTGAGCCTCAACCATCGGCTTAACATCCTGGGCTTCCTGGACCTGTCCGCTTACGGGGAAAAATACAAGCACTCCGGTATGGTGGGCATGCTGGATATCGTGCAGGCCCTGGAGTGGATCCGGGACAATATCAAAGCCTTCGGCGGGGACCCGTCCAACGTGACCATCTTCGGAGAATCCGGCGGTGGCGGCAAGGTGGGAACCCTTATGTGCATGCCCGCCGCCAGGGGACTCTTCCACAAGGCCATCATCATGAGCGGTACCATCCTCAACGTGAATACAAAGGCTATGACGGAGGAGCTGGGCCAGGCCGTAGTGGAGCAGCTGGGCGGAGATGTGGAGAAACTCTCCGATGTCCCTTACTCAGACCTGGTGGCAGCCGGCCAGCGGGCCATGGCTGCCAGTATCGGCACCCGTTCTCCCGGAACGCCCATGATGTGGGGCTTCGGCCCGGCTCCGGACGGTGAAGTACTGCTCCAACAGCCCTTCCAGCCGGATTTCGCAGAGATTTCCTCGGATGTGCCGCTGATGATCGGTACCACCTTCAATGAGCTCCAGCGCCGCGTCTATGGCACGCCGATGACGCTGGACGAAGCCAGGGAGCGGCTAAGGCCCACCTTCGGCGACAGGGTGGACGAGTATATTGCCGCCTTTGCCCAGGCCTGGCCCAACTACACGCCGCAGGACCTTCTGTCCATCGACATGATGTTCCGTCCCAAGACCCTCATTACGGCCGATGCGGTGGCCACTGCCCGCAAGGCACCCACCTGGATGTATATGTTCACCTGGAAATCCCCGGCCGACCAGGGCTCCGTGCACGGCTACGAATTGAACTTCTGCTTCAATACGCCTAACCTGCATGGCCGGGTGCTTCCGGAGCCTTCCCAGGCCGACTGGCAGCTGGCGCAGAACATGAGCCGCAGCTGGGCCAACTTTGCCATCACGGGCAATCCCAACGTAGAAGGGCTGCCGGAGTGGCAGCCCTACACTCCGGAAAACGGAGAATGCTTTATCTTCGATTACGAGTGCAGCGTCCGCCGCAACTTCGACCGCCCGCTGCAGGCCCTCCTGAACGAGTGCTGCTTCCGCCAGCTGGACGAATTCCGCCGAACCCACTGATCTGCTTTGCCGCGAATCCACAAAATCGGCCCTGTGCCGCCCTCCAGCTGGATTCGCGGCAAGGAAATCGGCCTTTTCGGCCTAAAACATTGCCGCCAGTACACACAGAATGCACTGGCGGCCCGTTTTTGTGGATTCGCGGCAACAAGCGGCGGAGATGGCGGGGAACTATCCCAGCGCCGCCAGGTTGCGGGCGTTGTGGATGTCTTTGGCTTCGGCGGTGTAGAGATAATCCAGCAGGGGGGCATAGTGTTCTTCCACCTTGCCGCGGACTATCTTCATGGTGGAGTTCATCATCTTGTTGGCGATGGTGAATTCCTGGTCGCAGATGCCGATGGCCGACGGCAGCCAGCGCTCCGGGAACATACCTTCGTGCCTGCCGCCTTTCTTGTACGAATCCGCATCGGCCTGGATGAGGTCCAGCATGTAGCGTTTGCCCTCCTCCGTGGCAGGGTCCAGTCCCTTCTTCTGGCAGGCGTCCGCAAGGGCGGCCTTGTCCGGGACCACCAGGGCCACGCAGAACGGCTTCTGGTCGTTGTGCAGGACGCAGGCAGCCACCCACTTGGAGCTTTCCGTAAGGTTGTCCTCGTATCCTTCCGGGGAATACTTTTCTCCGTCGGAGGAGATGAGGAGGCTCTTGAATCGGCCCACCACATACAGGAATTCCGGGTCTTCCGGGCAGATGTAGCCCATGTCACCGGTGTGCAGCCAGCCGTCTATGATGGTATCGGCCGTGGCCTTGGGATTCTTCCAGTAGCCGGCCATCACGTTCTCTCCCCGGATCACAATCTCTCCGCGGGTGCCGTGGGGAACTTCCTTGCCTTCGGCGTCCTGGATTACGCAATCCATGGGCTTGACCAGGCGTCCGGAGGAGCCGAAACGGGCATGGCCTTCCGAATTGGCGCAGATGATGGGCGTAGCTTCCGTGAGGCCGTAACCCTGGAACATGGGCATGCCCACGGCGCAGAAGAAACGCTGCAGCTCGATGTCCAGCAGGGCACCGCCGCCTACGAAGAAGCGCATCCTTCCGCCGAAACTCTCCCGGACCTTGGAGAAGATAATCTTGTCGAACAGGGCTACGAGGGGCTTTCTCCAGAAAGTGCCGCCGGTTCCCCGGTTGTAGTATTCCTTGTTGTACTTGATGGCGTTGTTGAGGGCGAAGTAGAAGAGTTTCTCCGTGAAGCCGCCCTTCTTCTTGATGCCGCTTTCAATGTTCTTCTTGAAGTTGCGGGCCAGAGCCGGCACGGACAGCATCACATGCGGACGGGTTTCCGCAATGGCTGCGGGAATGTTGCGCAGGGTGGCCATGGCGTTCTTGCCGATGGGAACGAAGCCGATGGAGCCGCCGTAGATCATCATGGTATACATGCCCGCCACATGAGCAAAGCAGTGGTCCAGCGGCAGGATGATGAGCATGACGGCCTTTTCGTGGATGCTGATGACGGAACTGCCCTGCTCCACATTGGCCGTATAGTTCCGGTGGGTGAGGAGGATGCCCTTGGGATCCGCCGTGGTGCCGGAAGTATAGGAAATGTTGGCATAATCGTCCGGGCCGATGCTCCGGAAACGGGCTTCGAATTCGGCCCGGTGGGCGTTGAGGAATTCGTCGCCCATCTTCTGGATCTCACTCATCCGGATTTCCCTGGCTTCCAGCTTATCATAGTCGAAAGCCGTGTCGTCAAAGACGATAACCTTCTCTACATTGGGACATTCCGGGAGGATGGCGCGGATCTTGGGCAGATGGTTGCCGGATACCAGGATCCACTTGGAGTCTGAATGGTTGATGCGGAACACCAGGTCTTTCCCTTCTCCCAGATTTACGGAAAGGGGAACGTCCGTTGCGCCTGCATACATGGCACCCAGCTCTGCCAGGATCCACATGGCGCGGCTTTCCGAGAGCAAGGCGATCTTGTCCCCCTTCTTGAGCCCCAGCGACATGAGGCCGGCGCCGATGCGGTATGCCTCCAGGCGGGTCTGCTCCTGCGTGATTTCCTTCCATTCCCCGTCTACCTTTTCCCGGAGATAGACATAGCTGGCATATTTCCTTGAATACTTTTCAACGAAATCTATGATGGTGGGTCTTTCCATGATGAAGTGTTTATTGTTCCGAAGGGAACAGTCCGTACAGTTCCGCGTCTATCTTGTCCGTGATATACTGGAAGTCTTCCGGCTTGTTCTCGAATTTGATGTTGTCCACGTCCACGATGAGCAGGCGGGACTTATAGTTCTGGATCCAGTCTTCGTAACGCTGGTTGAGTCCGGTGATATAGTCTATGCGGATGGAGCGCTCATACTCACGGCCGCGCTTCTGGATCTGGGCGATGAGGTTGGGGATGCTGGAACGCAGGTAGATCATCAGGTCCGGCGGGTTCACCAGCGACATCATGAGGTCGAACAGGTCGCTGTAATTCTCGAAATCCCGGGTGGACATGAGCCCCATGGCGTGGAGGTTGGGCGCAAAGATGCGGGCATCCTCATAGATGGTGCGGTCCTGGATAATCACTTCCTTGTGCTTGGAGATCTCCACCACATCCTGGAAACGCTTGTTCAGGAAGTAGATCTGGAGGTTGAAACTCCAGCGTTCCATGTCTTCATAGAAGTCGGCCAGATAGGGATTGAAATCCACCGATTCAAACTTGGGCGTCCAGCCGTAATGCGCTGCGAGCATCTTGGTGAGCGTGGTCTTTCCACTGCCGATGTTTCCTGCAATAGCTATGTGCATAATATCTGAGTTTTATTATTTATCTAAAACAGTCCGTACAATTCTGCGTCTATGCGGTCCGTGATGGAAGCGAAGTCTTCCGGCCGGTTGAGGAAGTCCAGGTTGTCGGCCTCTATGACGATGAGCTTTCCCTTGTACTCCGAAATCCATTTTTCGTACCGTTCGTTGAGGCCGGAGAGGTATTCGATGGAGATGGTTTGTTCATAGTCCCTTCCGCGCTTCTGGATTTGGGAAACCAGGTGGGGGATGCTGCTTTTGAGATAGATCATCAGGTCCGGCTCATGCACCACTTCCATCATCACGTTGTATGTGTCCATGTACGTGTTATAATCCCTTTCCGACAGGTTCCCCTGGGCATAGTTGTTGGCCACGAAGATGTGTACCCCCTCGAACAGGGTGCGGTCCTGGATAATGACCTCCTTGGATTTGGAGATTTCCAGGACATCGTGCAGGCGCTGCTGGAGGAAATACATCTCCAGGGCGAAGGACCAGCGTTTTATATCTTTGTAATAGTCGGCCAGATAGGGGTTGTAGGTGACGGACTCGAACTTGGGCGTCCAGCCATAATGGCGGGCCAGAAGGGTTGTAAGCGTGGTTTTTCCGCTGCCGATATTTCCTGCGATGCCGATGTGCATGTAATGCGTGGTTGTTGTCTTACAAAGTTGGCAAAATTATCGTAAATTTGCAATCGAATTTGACAAGGACTTATGCTGCATACCCGCATTTTTCAATTCAATCCGCTGGAGACCAATTGCGTGGTTCTCTGGGCCGATGAAAACCCCGCCTGCATAGTGGCGGATCCCGGCATGTCTTCGCCCGACGGCGTGGCGCGGCTCACCGGATTCCTGAAGGAAAAAGGCCTCACCCCGGAAGCCATCCTGCTCACGCACGGGCATTTTGACCATGTGTGGGGCGTGATGCGCCTGCTGGAACTATACCCGGTTCCCGTGTACATGCATCCGGCCGATAAGGATATCATGTCCCAGATCACAGGCGGCTTCCGGGGGATGGAAAAGGGCTTCGAGTTCCTTAAGAGCCGCTTTTCCACCCGCGACCTGCAGGACGGGGATGAGCTGTCCCTCGCCGGAATCGGCCTCAAGGTGCTGCACACCCCCGGCCATTCTCCCGGCAGCGTGTGCTTTTATGTGAAGGAGGATAATCTGCTGCTAAGCGGGGATACGCTTTTTGCCGGCAGTATCGGCCGCACAGACCTGGCGGGAGGGGATTATGACACCCTGATGGATTCCCTCCTCAAGAAGGTGATGGTCCTTCCCGGAGAGACGGACGTAATCCCCGGTCACGGCCAGCCCACTTCCATCGCCCGCGAAGCCCAGGCCAATCCCTTCCTCCAGCCCTTCAACGAACCCGACGCCGACTGGACCCAGGACGGCATCCCCATCCAGGGCATTTAGTTTATTGCACGTATGCTTATCACCCTTACTGGCTTCATGGGAAGCGGAAAGACAACGGTGGGGCGCATTGTGGCCGATGCGCTCCTGTGTCCGTTCCTGGACTTGGATGAGATCATTGTGAAAAAGGCCGGGAGGAGCATTCCGGAAATCTTCGGGGCCGAAGGTGAAGACGGATTCCGCCGCCTGGAAAAGCAGGCCCTGCAAAAGACCGTGGCCAAATATGCCGAATCCACCGTGGTCCTGGCCCTGGGCGGGGGCACCGTCACCATCCCGGGTGCGGTGGAACTGCTTCAGCAAAAGACCCTCTGCATCTATCTGCAGGCCCCGCTGGAGACGCTTCAGGCGCGCCTGGAAGGCCAGAAAGCCGGCCGTCCCCTGGCCGGCGAGGGCCTGGCGGAGCGCTTATCGGCCCGGGAGCCCTTATACCAAAAAGCCGCCCATGTGGTTCTTGACACGGACGGACTCACGGCCCAGGAAGTGGCCGATGAAATTATAATCGACTGCCTCTAAATAACGTCTTCCCGCTCCCGCACATCCTTGAGGCGGAGCTGGATGGTGGATGAGCCGCGGTAGAAGTTCTCCACGATGGAGTAGCAGATATCGATGGGGTTTCCCGCTTTGATGTACTCGTAATAATCGGACATGTTGAAGCCGATGGCCGCGATCTGGCGGTACGGCTGGCTCTCCTGCATGAGGTCCAGCTTGAGGTGCACGCCGCCGGCGCCCACCTTGCGGCCGTTTCCGGCGTCATAAACGTCCTCCGTAAGGAAAACCGGATTGCTGTTGCCGGGGCCGAAGGGCTGGAACTGCTTGAGGATGCGGGTGAATTTGGGCGTAATCTGGGAAAAATCCAGCCGGGCGTCAATCTCCACCACCGGGGTAAGCTCCTCCCGGGTGATATTGCCGGAAACGAACTTGTTCATCCGCTTGCAGAACTCTTCCAGATTGTCTTCCTTCATGGTGAGGCCTGCCGCATACACATGCCCGCCGAAATTCTCCAAAAGGTCTGCACAGCTTTCGATGGAGGCGTAAAGGTCGAACCCAGAAACGCTTCTAGCACTGCCGGTTACAAAGCCGTTGCTCTTGGTGAGCACCACCGTGGGCTTGTAGTAGGCCTCTACCAGACGGGAAGCCACGATACCCACCACACCCTTGTTCCAGGTGGGATTATAGACGATGGTGACATTCTCCGTTTCCAGCGCCTCCCCGTTCCGGACCATCTCCAGGGCTTCCTGGGTTATCTCCCGGTCTATGGACTTCCGCTCGTTGTTGCTGTCGTTGATCTGTTCGCCAATCCGGAAGGCCGTCTGGTCGTCCGTGGCTGTGAGCAGTTCCACCGCCAGGCGTCCGCTTTCCATACGGCCGGCCGCGTTGATACGGGGGCCGATCTTGAAAACTATATCGTCTATGTTGATGTGTCCGGGTTCCAGCTTGGCCAGGTTGATCATGGCCAGGAGGCCCTTCCGGGGATTCTCGTTAAGGCGTTTGAGGCCGTAATGGGCCAGGATGCGGTTCTCTCCCGTCATGGACACCAGGTCCGATGCGATGGATACCACCTGCAGGTCCAGCAGCGGATCCAGCAGTTCCGGATCCAAGTCGTATTTCTTCACATAGCCCTGCACCAGCTTGAAGCCCACCCCGCAGCCGCAAAGGTCGTCGAAAGGATAATGGCAGTCTTCCCGCTTGGGGTCCAGCACCGCCACGGCACCGGGAAGTTCATCCTCCGGCAGGTGGTGGTCACAGATAATCACTTCGATTCCCTTGGCCCGGGCATACTCCACCTTGTCGATGGCCTTGATGCCGCAGTCCAGGGTGATGACGAGGTTCACCCCGTTGTCGCCGGCCCAGTCCAGGCCTTTGTAGGAAAGGCCGTAGCCTTCGTCGTAACGGTCCGGAATATAGAAGTCCACTTTCTGGGTGAAGCGGCGGATGAAGGAATACACCAGCGCCACGGCGGTGGTGCCGTCCACATCGTAGTCTCCGTAAACCAGGATTTTTTCTCCGCCTGCGATGGCTTCATGCACGCGCTCCACGGCCTTGTCCATATCGGCCATCAAAAACGGGTCGTGCAAATCTTCCAGGCGGGGGCGGAAGAAGCTGCGGGCATCCTCAAACGTGCATACACCGCGCTGGACAAGCAGATTGGCCAGAACCCGGTCTATCCCAAGTTCCGCTGCCAGCTGCGCCGCGGTTTCCTCGTCCGCAACTGTCTTTACAGTCCATTGTCGTTCGGAAATGCCCATAATCGTACAAAGTTAATAATAATGGGCCGAAAAAACAATAGCTCTAGAATAAGGTAGGTTCCCAGTCGGAGAAGTCCACAACGGGGGCGTCACCTTCATCTTTGGACGGGGCGGCAGGGGTGTCTCCCTCTTCCGCCACAGGGGCGTCGTCCGGGAAGTCCTCGTCAATTTCCACGTCCATCGGCTCCGGGTTCCCGGCCGGTTCCATGTCGTCTTCCGGCTTGTGCAGGGGTTCTCTGAAGGCTACGGACTTGAGGTCGTACGGGGAGCATTTCTTGCCCTTGGCGGCGAAGCCTTTCTTGGCGATAAACTCCTCGGCATCAAGGATTTCCTCTTCCCGATGCTGGAACTTGCCGCCGAAGGTGAGGATTACCTGCGGATGCAGGTCGTCCGACAGGTCCACCAGTTTGGAACCGCGGGTATCGGCAATGAACAGCTGCGGCGTATTGTTGCTTTCCGGGAAGCTGAAGCGCTTGATATAGTACGCTTTGGCGGCGTTGTCCCAATACAGGACGGTGTACACCCGGCCCGGGTTCCACTTCTCTATCCGCACCACGTCTCCCTGGTACTTGTTCACCAGGTCGTAGGTGGTGGTGTAGAAGGAACCGTCGGCGAAGATGGCCAGCACGCGGTCCTGACCGGAGAACTTGCCCAGGTGGTCTCCCCGGCCGTCCTCGTTCAGGCGCTGGATGTCCGGATCGTACCAGATATCCTTGCCTTCCAGGGTGGTTACGCCCTTGGATTTGAGCTGGATGCGGGCTATGGCATTCTTGGTTACCAGATTGCCCCTGGAGGCGCGTCCCTTGATGGAGAGCGTAGCGAAATCCCACTCCAGCGAGGTCTTCTTGAGCCCCTTCCTGGGCCGCAGCGAAACGCGGACGGTCTCCGCCTCTCCGTTATGGTTCACCGTGAACCAGAGGATCTTGGAGCCATCGGCCCCGGTGGTGATGTCGTATTCCTTGTCGCGCGTGACGGAGGTGATGGCAAAGCGCTTGGCATAATGGGCCGGGCCCTTGCCCTCGCGGTATATCACGTTGTAGATGGTGCGTTCGTCGTTGCGGACAAAGACGCCGGCATAGAGGAGGTCCTTGCCGAAGAAGGCCTTGTCACTCACCTTGGTAACACGGAACTTGCCGTCCCGGCCGATGACGATAATCTCGCTCAGGTCCGAACATTCGCTGATGAATTCCCCGCCGTCGTCCCTCTTGAGGCCGATGCCCACGAAACCTTCCGCCAGGTTGGCGTAAAGTTTGGCGTTGTTGGATACCACCTTGGTGACGGTGATGTTCTCCAGGGAGGAAATTTCCGTGAGCCGGGGCCAGTCTTTCCCGTACTTCTTCTTGAGGCCCTTGAACCACTCGATGGTGAATTCCGTCATGTGGGCCAGCTTGTCCTTTACGTCCTTGATCTGGTCCTCGATGGCGTAGATCTTCTCGTCCAGGGCCTTGGTGTCGAACTTGGAAATCTTGCGCACGGGCTTCTCCACCAGCTTCAGGATGTCTTCCATCACGATGGGCCGATGCAGGAGGTCCTGGTACTGAAGCATCTGGTTGAGGATGTCGTCCAACTGCTCCTCCCAGCTCATCTGGTTCTGTTCCAACACCTTGTAGATGCGGTTCTCGAAGAAGATGCGCTCCAGGGAACTGTAATGCCAATCATTCTCCAGTTCACCCAGTTTCACCTGCAGTTCCGCCTCCAGGATGTCCCGGGTGTGCCAGGTGTCGTACTCCAGGATCTCGTTCACGGACAGGAAAACGGGCTTGTTGTCCCGGATAACGCAGGCGTTGGGGGCAATCTTTGTCTCGCATTCCGTGAAGGCGTACAGGGCGTCTATGGTCTTGTCCGGGGAGACATCGGAGGGAAGATGGATGATGATCTCCACCTTGTCGGTGGTCATGTCGTCTATCTTCTTGATGTTGATCTTCTTCTTGTCCTTGGCCTTGATGATGCTGTCGATAATGGCCTGGGAGGTCTTTCCGTAGGGGATTTCCGTGATGGTGACGGTGGACTTGTCCACCTTGTTGATGCGGGCGCGCACCTTCACCATGCCGCCCCTGCGGCCCTGGTTGTATTTTGAGCAGTCGGCAATGCCGCCGGTGGGGAAGTCGGGAAGGATTTCGAAGGGTTCCCCGCGCAGGATGGCGATGGAGGCGTCTATGAGTTCGTTGAAGTTGTGCGGCAGGATTTTGGAACTGAGACCGGCGGCGATGCCCTCGGTACCCTGGGCCAGCAGCAGCGGGAAGCGCACGGGGAGTTCCGTGGGTTCCTGGTTGCGGCCATCATAGGAAGTCATCCAGGGGGTTACCTTGGGGTCGAAGACCACTTCCTTGGCAAACTTGGAAAGCCGGGCCTCGATGTAACGCGGTGCGGCGTTGGAGTCGCCGGTGAGGATGTTGCCCCAGTTTCCCTGGCAGTCGATAAGAAGCCCTTTCTGGCCCAGCGTGACCAGGGCGCCCAGGATGGAGGCGTCGCCGTGCGGATGGTACTGCATGGCCTGGCCCACGATGTTGGCCACCTTGGTGTATCGGCCGTCGTCCATCACGGCCATGGTGTGCAGCACGCGGCGCTGTACCGGCTTGAAACCGTCCACGATGTGCGGAACGGCCCGGTCCAGGATGGTATAGGACGCATAGTCCAGATACCAGTCCTTGAACATGCCGGACAGCTTGAACTTGCGGCTGTCGCTGCTTAAAAGCTTGTCGAATTTCCCCGACGCAACAGCGTCCTCGCCCAATTCCTCTTCGGGTTCCTCTTCCGGGGCCTGCTTCTCAATATCGTCCCAATCTTCTGCCATAAGCTAAAACTCATAACCGAAACGGCGGAGCTCCTTCCGGCTCTCCCGCCAGTCCGGATCCACTTTTACAAACGTACTCAGGAAAACCTTCTTCTGGAAGAAGTCTTCCATGTCCTTGCGGGCCTCCGTGCCCACCTTCTTGAGCATCTGGCCGCCCTTGCCGATGATGATCCCCTTCTGGGAATCCCGCATCACGTAGATGACGGCGCTTATCTCGTACCGGTCCTCTCCTTCGTGGAAGGCTTCAATCTCCACCTGGCAGCTGTAGGGGATTTCCTCGCTGTAGTTGAGGAAGATCTTCTCCCGCAGGATTTCCGAGGCGAAGAAGCGGAGGTTCTTGTCCGTGAACTGCTCCTTGTCAAACCAGGCAGGTGCCTCCGGAAGACGGCTGGAAACCGCCTCCAGGATGCTTTCCAGGTTGAATTTCTCCTGGGCCGATGCCGGGATGATCACCGCTTTGGGCAACTGCTCCTTCCACCAGTCCATAAGTTCCACCACCTTTTCCTGGGTGGAGATGTCAATCTTGTTGATGACCAGGATCACCGGGCAGTCCAGTTTCCGGAGCTTCTCAATGTAGGCTTCGTTCTTGTCGCCCTTCTCCACGGTGTCCGTCACGTACAGGATGATATCGGCATCGCCGATGGCGGTGTCCACGAAACTGAGCATGTTCTGCTGCAGCCGGTAATTGGGTTTGAGGATACCCGGCGTGTCCGAATACACGATCTGGTAGTCCTCCCCGCTCACGATTCCCATGATGCGGTGGCGCGTGGTCTGGGCCTTGGCGGTGACGATGGAAAGCTTTTCCCCCACCAGGGCGTTCATGAGCGTGGATTTGCCCACGTTCGGATTGCCGATGATATTGACGAAACCTGCCCTGTGCGCCATTATACGTATGCTCCCATCTTAAGGATGTTCACTTCGCCTTCGGTAAGGTAGCGCCAGTCGCTCTTCTTGAGGCCCTTCTTGGTGAGACCGGCGAAATACACACGGTCCAGGGCGCGCACCTCGTAGCCCAGGGACTCGAAGATGCGGCGGACGATGCGGTTCTTTCCGGAGTGGATCTCGATGCCCAGCTGCCGGTGGTCGTGTGCGTCGATGTATTCCAGTTCATCGGCCGCCACAACCCCGTCGGTGAGTTCTACGCCGGCAAGGATCTTCTCCTTGTCTTCCTCCGTGAGGGGGGCGTCCAGGACCACCTGGTAGATCTTCTTCTTGTTATAGGACGGGTGGGTGAGGCGTTCGGCCATCTCTCCGTCGTTGGTGAACATGAGCACGCCCGTGGTGTTTTTGTCCAGCCGGCCCACCGGGAATACGCGGGTGGGGCAGCCTTTGAGCAGGTCCATCACCGTCTTTTCCGCATGCGGGTCGCTGGCGGTGGTGACATAGCCCTTGGGCTTGTTCATCACGATATACACTTTCTCCTCACCTTTGAGGCGCTGTCCGTTGAAGCGGACGTCGTCCGTGAGGATGTTCACCTTGGTACCCAGTTCGGTAACCACCTCCCCGTTCACGGTGACCACACCGCTCTGGATGAGCGTATCGGCCTCCCTGCGGGAACATACGCCGGAATTGGCGATGAACTTGTTCAGGCGCACCACTTCCTGGATTTCGGTCTTTACGGTGTCGTCGTCGCTGTAGTTGCGGCCGTTCACCTGGGGTTTGCGGCGAAGCATGGCGTTCATGCCCTCGTCGGCCTGGTTGCGTTTTTTCAGGACGGGCTTGCGGGCGCCGGGCTTGGCGGCGAAGGAGGGTTTTCCATATCCGCTGCGGCCTTCCGGCTTGGCGCCGTAGGGCCTGTGGGCACCGTCGGCGGATCTGCGGGCACCGTCGGCAGGTCTATGGGACCCGTCTGCGGGTTTTCGGGTGCCGCTATAGGGCTTCCTTTCACCGTAGGGACGGTGTTCTCCCTCGGAGGGGCGCCCGGGGGAGTATGCGCGGCGGGCCGGCCGGTCTTCTGAGTCGAAGCTGCGGCTGGTGCTGTAATCTACTTTTTCTGCATGGCCTTCATAGGCCTTTCTCACGATACGTTTTCTCGTACCTTTCTTATTTTCTTCCATAGATAAAAATGCGACTCACGTCGTTATTTGAGTTTGAATTTATAGGTGATGGTGCCCAACTGCCCAGCGGGGGCATCGGCCTTTGGGTTGAAGTGGGCCTTAAGGGCGGCGTTCCTGGCCGCGGTCCACAGGGTTTTGTCTGTTACGGTGGTGCCTTCCGCACCGGCGATGGCTTCCGTCACCTCTCCGTATTGGTTTACTTTAATTTGCACTACTACAATTCCTTCCAGCTGGGTGGAATAGGCGGGAAGGGGCAGGGTGCCCAGCACTTGCCGTCCCTGCAGGTGCGCATTGGCGTTGCCTTCCGTCCGGCCTTCCCTGGCATTGCCGTCCGGCTGGCCGGCCTTGAATTCCGCAGAGCCCTCCTGGGCGCCGTGCGGGGTGGTGGAGCTGTTGTCCTGGCTGCTCATACCGGGGAAGGAGGCACGGGGATCCAGCTTGGGTTCTTCCTGCTTGGGCGTGGGCACTTCCACGTCTCCGTGGCTGTCCGGCCTGGTGGCGGGAGTGGTGTTGGGGGTGTCCTTCACATAGGGGGATTCGGCCTGCTGGACCAGTTCCACGGGTTTGGTGACGTCCACATTCTCTGCCTGCGGTTCCCGGCCGATCTGGGAGGGGGTGGGTTTCTCCACCGTAAGTTCCTCTTCAAACTCTATCACCAGGGAGGTGCGTTCCGGGGGCGGCGGATCCAGATAGGACAGGCCGCTGGTGAGGCAGATTATCAGCGCCAGGGCATGCACCGCCACCGTAACGAGGATGCCCGTCACGTTGGCGCGCTTATCGCGCTGCTGCCTGGTCCGCTGGTAGGGTTGCATATGCTATTCGGGTTGAGTTGCCAGAATTACCTTGTAGTGGTTCCGCTTGGCAATATTCATAATCTGTACCACTTCTCCCACCGGGACGCTTTCGTCCGAATAAATGGAGAAGGTGGGATCCTCTTCGGCCGAAAGGAGGCCGATGAGCTGGTCTTCCACGGCTTCATAGGAGAGCGGGTCCTGCGCCCCGTTCACATGGTAGGTGTAGGTGTCGTCCCCCCAGTCCTTGATGCTCACGCTCACGGTGGCCTTGGCGTTCACCTGCCCGGTGCTCTTGGGAAGCAGCAGCTTGAGGGCGTTGGGGTTGATGAGCGTGGAGGTTACCAGGAAGAAGATGAGCAGCAGGAACACGATATCCGTCATGCTGGATACCGAGAACGAAGAGTCCACCTTGGTGTTTCGCTTGAGTGCCATACGCTATTCTTCGCCGGGTTCGTTAAGGACGATGTCAATGAATTCCAGGGTGGAGCTTTCCATCTTGTACACCAGGTTGGAGACCTTGGAGGTGAGCCAGTTGTAACCGAAGTACGCGATGATGCCCACGATAAGGCCGCCCACGGTGGTGAGCATGGCGGTGTAGATACCGTCACTAAGGAGGGTGATGTCAATGTTGTTGCCGGCCTTGGACATGTTGAAGAAGGCCTGCACCATGCCCATTACCGTTCCCAGGAAACCGATCATGGGGGCGCCGCCGGCGATGGTGGCCAGGATGGGAAGGCCCTTCTCCAGACGGGCCACTTCCACGTTGCCGATGTTTTCGATGGCGCTCTGGATATCGGCCATGGGACGTCCCATGCGGTGGATACCGGTCTCTACCATGCGGGCCACCGGGTTGTCGAACTTGCGGCAGAGCGTGATGGCGCTCTTGGTTTTGCCGTCGTTCATATAGTCCCGGATGTCGTTCATGAAGTTGGGATCGATCTTGGAGGCGTGGTCGATGGTCCACCACTTGCGGCCGATGATATAGATGGCCAGGATGGAAAGGGCCAGGAGCACCCACATGAGCGGGCCGCCCATGGTGAACATGGAAAAGAGGCTTTCATTCATCTGGGTGGGCTGAACGGGAGCCTGGGCTGCGGGAGCGGCCGCGGAGGCCAGCTCTTCGGCGAGGGCCTGCACGGTATCGGCTTGAAGGAGGTGAAGGAACATATAGCAGTTATTTATTATTATTCTCTATAACGTTATCAATCTGCAAAGATACAAAAAATCCTGCAATCTTTAGTATAATACTTTGTTAAGGAACAGGGCATTTCCGGGGACGGATTCGCCCGCATCGCTGCGGGAACCGCTCTCTATGAGCTCCGCAATCCATTCCGGCCGGTGTTTTCCCCGGCCGATTTCGATTAGCGACCCCACCGTAGCGCGCACCATGTTCCGTAAGAAACGGTCTGCGGCAATCCGAAAATACCAATACTCTTCTGCTCCTGCGGAAGGTACTATTTCGCAAATCGCCTCCGCTTCGCTCCGGCCCCTCCCACTGCCTGCGGCAGCGGGCCCCTCCCTCTTACACGGCCGAGGGTGGCCATGGATTTGCGAAACAGTACCTTCCTCCGGAGACATGATTTGGATGTGAGAAGGGGTGTACGGGGCCCAGAAGGCATCGAAGACTGTGCAGATGGAGGTTTTGTTGTCTCCGCCGGTCTTTTCGAAGCAGGAGAAATCGTGGGTTCCCAGGAGGTACTGACAGGCCCGGTTCATGGCGTCGAAGTCCAGTTCCGGATAGCCGCACTGCCAGGAGTAAGCGGCTATGAAAGGGTCTTTCTGCCTGTGTATGAAGTACGTATATTCGCGTCTTCTGGCGCTGAAGCGGGCGTGTAGATCTTCGGGTACGGGAGCCACGCTGTGGACCACTATGCTGCGGGGTAGCATGGCATTTAATTTGTAGCATAAGTCCGATTGCCCGAAGGGCAGTTCTCCGTCCAGGTCAAAGTGAGCCACATAGTTCACGGCGTTCACGGCGGTGTCTGTCCGGCCGGCCCCGGTAACAGCTACGGGCCGGTTCAGGAGACGGGACAGGGTCCCCTCCAGGCTTGCTTGCACAGACGGCGCATTGGGCTGGACCTGCCACCCGCAAAAGGCCGATCCGTCGTATGAGAGGCAGAGGAAATAACGCATATGCAAATGTAACAATTTATATGGAAAGCGTAAACATTCGTGAATTAAACGAGCGAATCCAAAAAGAAAGTTCCTTCGTGGACCTGCTCACCCTGGAGATGGGTAAAGTGATCGTAGGACAGAAACATCTGGTAGACAACCTGCTCATCGGCCTGCTTTCCGGCGGCCACATCCTGCTGGAAGGCGTTCCCGGCCTGGCCAAGACCTTGGCCATCAATACCCTGGCACAGGCGGTGGATGCCAAATTCAGCCGCATCCAGTTCACCCCGGACCTGCTTCCGGCCGATGTGGTGGGTACCCTGGTATACTCCCAGAAGAAAGAGAGCTTCGAAGTGCACAAGGGCCCCATCTTCGCCAATTTCGTGCTGGCCGATGAAATCAACCGTTCCCCGGCAAAGGTGCAGAGCGCCCTGCTGGAAGCCATGCAGGAAAAGCAGGTGACCATTGGGGAGAATACCTATCAGCTGCCGCAGCCTTTCCTGGTGATGGCCACCCAGAACCCCATCGAGCAGGAAGGCACTTATCCGCTGCCGGAGGCCCAGGTGGACCGTTTCATGCTCAAGGTGGTGGTCTCCTATCCCAAGAAGGAGGAGGAGCGCCTCATTATCCGGATGAACAATGCCGGGGAATTCCCCAAAGCCAATGCGGTGGTAACCCCGCAGGACATCATCCGCGCCCGCGAGGTGGTACGGGATGTTTATATGGACGAGAAGATCGAGCGTTACATAGTGGACATCGTGTATGCCACCCGTACACCGGAAGAATATGGCCTGCAGGAACTTAAGAACTTCATTTCCTATGGTGCCTCCCCGCGTGCAAGTATTTCGCTGTCACTCGCTTCCAAGGCCTATGCCTTCATCAAGCGCCGCGGCTACGTGATTCCGGAAGACGTGCGCGCCGTGTGCAACGAGGTCCTGCGCCACCGTATCGGCCTAACCTATGAGGCCGAGGCCGAGAACGTTACGCCCGAGCAGATTATAGAAAAGGTAATCAACGCGGTTATCGTCCCGTAATGACACCCGAAGAACTCATAAAGAAAGTCCGCAAGATCGAGATCAAGACCAAGGCGCTTTCCCACCAGATCTTCGCCGGCGAATACCATTCCGCGTTCAAGGGACGCGGTATGGCATTCAGCGAGGTGCGGGAGTATCAGTGGGGAGACGACGTGCGCAACATGGACTGGAACGTGACCGCCCGGATGAACGCCCCTTATGTGAAGGTGTTCGAAGAGGAGCGGGAACTCACGGTGGTGCTGCTGGTGGACATCTCGCGCTCTGGACTCTTTGGAACGGCCGTGAAGACCAAGCGGGAGCAGATTGCGGAGATTGCCGCCACGCTGGCCTTCAGCGCCATCCTTAACAACGATAAGGTGGGCTGCATCCTGTTCAGCGACCGTGTGGAGAAATTCATCCCGCCGGCAAAGGGCCGTACCCATTTCCTGCACATTATCCGGGAAATCCTGGAGTACCAGCCCCAGCACGACGGAACGGATATAGGCGAAGCCCTCCGCTACCTTACCAATGCCATCAAGAAAAAGTGCACGGCCTTCGTGCTCAGCGATATGCTGGATGTATCGGCCGACGGCACGCCCCGTTACGAGGACGCCCTCAAGGTGGCCGTGAACCGGCACGATGTATCTGTGATCCGGGTAAGCGACCCGCGTGAACGCACCCTCCCCAACGTGGGCCTGGTGCACGCGAAGGATGCCGAGACCGGCGCTTCCCGCTGGATCAACACGGGGTCACGTGCGGTCCGGGGCGCTTACGGAAAGTGGTTCCAGACAGCCACGGAGCGGGCCGACCGCCTGCTGCTGCGCTATCAGGTGGACCGGGTGGACATTGCCACCAACGAAGACTATGTGCGTGGCCTCATGGCCTTATTTCATAGAAGATGAAGTGGAAACTGATTATATCGGCCTTGCTGCTTCCGGCGCTCTGCTATGCCGGAGGAAGGCGCGTGGATGCCGGTGAAACCTTCCTGGAACCCCTCCAGAAGCGGGATTCGGTGCTCATCGCCGACCAGCTCCGCTACGGTGTGGTGCTCCAGAATGTGAAGGAGAATACGCCGCTGGCCCTGCCGGAATTCAAGATGGAAAAGGATAGCCCGCTGGAGATTGTGGGCTCCTGGCAGCTGGATTCCACGCGGGTGAGCCGCAAGAAGGAAAGCCCAGCCCGCTACGACATCCGGGCCTCCATTATCTTGTCGGCCTTCTGGGGCGGCAGCTATGAACTGCCGGACATTCCGGTGCTCCTGGACGGTGATACGCTGGTGTTCCGCGCGGCGCAGCAGCTGGAAGTAAAGGAGCTGCCGGTGGATATGGAGAACTTCCAGCCCAACGACATCAAACCGCAGGTGAAGTTCCCTTATACTTTCAAGGAGGTCTTTCCCTGGGTGCTGGGCGTGCTGGTGCTGGCGGCGCTAATCTATCTATTGGTGCGCTGGCTGCTGAGCCGCAGGAAGGCTGCCGTGGAGAAGGAAAATGCCGAACCGGCGCACATCCGCGCCCTCCGCAAGCTGGACGCTTTCCGCTCGGATAAGTTCTGGGTGCCGGAGAAACAGAAGGCTTTCTATTCCGGCGTTACGGACGCCCTGCGCGAGTACATAGCCTCCCGCTACGGCTTCGGCGCGATGGAAATGACCACGGCCGAGATTTTTGACGACCTCAAGGGAACCGACGTCCCGGCCGACCTGTACGAGGAGATGAAAGAGCTCTTTGAGCGGGCCGATTTCGTGAAGTTCGCCAAATTCACCGCCAGTGACGAAGACAACGCCAAGGTGCTTCCCGGCGCGGTGAGATTTGTGACCACCACTTACCAGAGTGTACTGGAAGCGGAAAGCAAGAAGGAGGGGGAGGAATAGCGTATGTTCTTTGAGTATCCCTATTTGCTGTGGCTCCTGGCCGTTCCGCTGCTCTTGGTGCTTCGCTACCTTTGGATAGAGCTCAAGGACCGCCGGCCTCATCTCAGAGTGTCCAGCCTGGATGCGTGGAAGGCTGGTGGCGGAACCTGGCTGGCCTGGCTGCGCCATGTGCCTTTCGTACTGCGGATAGCCGCCCTTTCCCTCATTATCGTGGCCATTGCCCGGCCGCGCAGTTCCTCCCAGATGGAGCGGGTGGACACGGAGGGTATCGACATTGTCTTCGCCATGGACGTTTCCACCAGTATGCTGGCGCGGGACTTCCAGCCGGACCGCCTGAGTGCCGCCAAGGACATTGCCATCGAGTTCATCGCGCAGCGTCCCAGCGACCGGATGGGTATAGTGGTATTTGCCGGAGAGAGCTACACCCAGTGCCCGCTCACTACGGACCGGGCCACCCTCATCAACCTCATGAAGGAGGTGCAGACAGACCTCATCGAGGACGGTACCGCCATCGGCAACGGCCTGGCCACCGCCGTGGCGCGCATGAAGGATTCGGACGCCAAGAGCCGGGTGGTGATCCTGCTCACGGACGGCGTGAACAACATGGGCGAGATAGACCCCGGCATGGCGGCGGAGATTGCCAAGACCTATGGGATCCGCGTATATACCATCGGCGTGGGAGCCAACGGGGAAGCGCCTTATCCGGTGCAGACCCCCTGGGGTATCGAGCTGCGGAACTATCCCGTGGAGATTGACGAGCCGCTGCTGAAGGACATTGCCTCGGCCACCGGCGGACGTTATTTCCGTGCCACGGACAATACCAAGCTCAGCGAGATCTATGCCGAGATAGGCCAGATGGAAAAGACCCGTACCACCGTGGACTCGTTCCCGGTGTACAAGGATTTGTTCAAGAATTATGCACTGGCTGCACTCCTGTGCCTGCTGCTGGAGATGCTGCTGCGCGCTTTACTGAGGAGGATGCCGTAATGCTGCTGTTTGCCGATTATAAATATCTGTATCTGCTGCTCCTGATTCCGGTATTCCTGCTGGGTTATGCGCTGCTGCGCTGGCTCCGGAAACGCCGGGTGAAAGCCTTTGGGGAAGAGGAGCTGGTGAATGCCCTCATGCCGTCCCGTTCCCGCTCCAAGGGATGGGTGCGGATGGTGCTCTTCTGCCTGGGCTTCCTGTTCTTCGTGCTGGGCCTGGCCCGGCCGCAGACCGGCGCCAAGCTCTCGGAGCGGAAAACCCGGGGAGCAGAGATTATCGTGGCCCTGGACGTGTCCAACTCCATGCTGGCCCAGGACTATTCCCCCAACCGGCTGGAGCGGGCCAAACTGGCCATTTCCCGCCTGACGGACCTCCTTCAGGATGACAGGATCGGCCTGGTCATCTTTGCCGGAACCTCTTTTGTGCAGCTGCCGGTTACCACCGACTATGTGAGTGCGAAGATGTTCCTGGGCAATATAGACACCGGCTCCATTCCCATTCAGGGAACGGCCATAGGGGATGCCATCCGGCTCAGTATCAAGAGTTTCAGCGCGCAGAGCGAAAAGAGCCGCGTAATTATCGTCATCTCCGACGGTGAGAACCACGAGGACGACCCTGTGGCCGCGGCAAAGGATGCGGCCGAGTTCGGCATCAAGGTGTATACCATCGGTGTGGGATCGGCCGATGGCCAGCCCATCCCGGTGGAGGGCGGAAGCCTCCTGAGGGACCAGAAGGGAGAGATCGTGGTTACCAAACTGGACGAAAAGACCCTGCGGGAGATTGCCCGTGCTGGGAACGGTGCGTATATCCACGCCGGAAACGAGGAATTCGGCCTTAATCCCATCGTCCAGGACATCCGCCGCCTGGAGGATGAGGAGTTCGGCAGCATAGTGTTCGAAGAGTACGACGAGCAGTATATGTACTTCTTCGGCATCGCGCTGCTGCTGTTTGTGATTGAAATGCTCATCGGCGAGCGGAAGCCCCGCCGGAAACTGTTCGAGCTATGAGAAAGTTACTGGTAATATCGTTGTTGGCCCTGTGCAGCCTCACGGCCTTCGCCCAGAAGGCAGACCTTCGCCGGGGGAACCGCCTGTTCCGCCGGGGAGAGTTCCCCAAGGCCGATATCAGCTACCGGAAGGCACTGATGCAGGATTCCACCTCCGTGGCGGCCACCTATAACCTGGCCAACACCCTTTACAGGGAGAAGGATATGGAGAACGCCCGGCGCCTGCTGGACGGCGCCAAGGAAGCAGCCGGCACAGAAGTGTTTGCGGCCGATTATTATTACAATCTGGGGGATGTGGCCATTGCCCAGGAGGACTGGCAGGCCGCCGTGGATGCGCTCAAGCAGAGCCTCCTCCTGGCTCCGGACGATGTGAAGGCCAAGGAGAATTACATCTATGCCCGTAACAAACTGATGGAGCAGCAACAGCAGGACCAGCAGGGAGACGGCCAGGACAACCAGGACCAGAACCAGCAGGACCAGCAGAATCAGGACCAGAACCGGAATCAGGATCAAAATCAGGATCAGCAAAACCAGAATCAGGACCAGCAAGACCAGCAGGATCAGGGACAGGGACAGCAGGGCGAGGCCCAGATTTCTCCCCAGCAGGCCCAGCAGATGCTGCAGGCTATCCAGCAGAAGGAAAAGGAAACCCAGGAGAAAGTGGACGAGAAGAAGGCTGCGGCCCTCAAATCCCGCCAGAAAGAAAAGAATTGGTAGTATGAAGCGTTTACTTGGCATATTGGCTGCACTGCTCATGGCACTTCCGCTGTGGGCCCAGTCCACCATCCGGGTGGAGGTGCATAACATAGTGGAACTGTCGGAGCGGTTCAACGTGGTGTTCGTGGTGGAAGGGGAGCACGCTCCGTCGGACTTCGAATGGAATGCGGGAGACGACTTCACCACCGTCTGGGGCCCCCAGAAGGGCACTTCCACCAGTATCCAGATAGTGAACGGAAAGACCACCCGGAGCTCCCAGACCTCCTATACCTATATCCTGCAGGCCCGTAAGACGGGCAGCTTCACCCTTCCTGCCGCCACGGCCAAGGTGAAGGGTTCCACCATCCAGTCCCGTCCGGTGAGTGTCCAGGTGGTGGACAACGGTTCCCGTCCGTCGGCCCAGGGCTCTTCTTCCCAGGGGAGCGACGATTCATCGGCCAGCCAAAGCCGCAGTTCCCGCAGCTCCGAGGCCGATATTTTCATGCGCCTCACCCTCAGCCGCTCGTCGGTTGTGGTGGGTGAACCCGTTACGGCCACCCTCAAGATATACCACCGTACCAACCTGGTGGGCTTCGAAAACGCCAAGTTCCCTTCTTTCAACGGCTTCTGGAGCCAGGAAGTGGAGAGCCCTTCCAACATCGATTTCCAGCGGGAACAGGTGGACGGCAAGATGTACAACGCCGCCGTCCTGCGCCGTTGGGTGATTATCCCGCAGAAAGCCGGGGACCAGAGTATAGAACCGGCCGAGGTGGTGTGTCTGGTGAACGAGCAGCGCCGCCGGAGCACGGGCTCCATCTTTGACGATTTCTTTGAGAACGATTACGTCACCACCCGCCAGCGGGTATACACGGCTTCTCCCACCCTGCACGTATCGGCCCTGCCCGCCGGGGCGCCGGCTTCCTTCGGCGGGGGCGTGGGAGATTTTACCGTCCAGGCCCGCCTTAGCAAGGATTCCCTCAAGACGCACGATGCCGCCTCGCTGCTGGTGACCATCTCCGGAAAGGGCAATATCGCCCTCCTGGAGGCTCCCAAAGTGAACTTCCCGCCGGACTTTGAGGTCTATGACGTCCGTACCACCGTCAATGCCGACAAGAGCGGCACATCCGGTTCCAAAACCTTTGAATATCCCTTCATTCCGCGCAGCCCCGGAGACTTCACCATCGCTCCGGTGAAGTACGGCTATTACGATGTCTCCGCCCGCCGTTACCAGACGGCCGCTACGGACTCTCTCCGGCTCAAGGTGGCCCGTGCCGCGGGTTCCGGACAGCCGGTAACGGACGGCGGATCGCAGCTCACGGTGGACCGCAAGGGGGTGAAGAACCTGGGCGATGACATCCGCTTTATCCGCACGCGCACCTCCCTGGGCGCCGAAAAGGGCTTCTTCGTGTATTCCCCGCTGTGGTGGATCCTGGTGGCGTTGCTGCTGTTGGCAGGCCTGGGCTTCTGGCTGGGCTTCCGCAAGGTGGCCGCCCGCCGGGCCGATGTGGCGGGAACCCGCAACCGCAAGGCCACGCGACAGGCGCTCAAGCGCCTGGCCCAGGCCCGCGAATTCCTCCAGAAGAACCTCTACACGGCCTTCTACGAGGAGCTGCACCGCTCCCTGCTGGGCTTCGTGGGGGACAAGCTGTCCATGGATATGGCCGATCAGAACAAGGAGAACATCGCCGCCGCCCTGGTGGAGAAGGGTACCTCGGAGGCGCTGGCAGCGGACTTTACGGCGCTGCTGGATGCCTGTGAATTCGCCCGCTATGCTCCGGATGCCGGCCATGAAGCCATGAATGCCCATTACGAGCAGGCCGTCTCGCTCATTACGGCCATCGATTCGTCCATGAAAAAGACTCCTTCCCGCAGCGGCAAGGTAGCTACTATGATCCTTTCGCTGCTGCTTCTGGTACCCTTCGGTGCCCGGGCCGCCCAGTCCTATCCGGATTCCCTGTGGACTTCCGGAGTGGAAGCTTATACTGCCGGAGATTATGCATCGGCCGTGCAGGACTGGGAGGAGGTGCGCGCCGCCGGCCTCATGTCCAAGGAACTGTACTATAATCTGGGCAACGCTTACTTCAAGACCGGCGAGATTGCCCCGGCCATCCTCTGGTACGAGCGGGCGCTGCGCCTGGATCCTTCCGACGCCGATGTCCGCTACAACCTGGAATTCGCCCGTTCCCAGACACAGGACCGCATTGAGGAGGTGCCGGAAATCTTTTTCGAGGCCTGGGGGCACTCCCTGTGCTACCTGCTGCCTTCCAACACCTGGGCGGTGCTGTCGCTGGTCTTCCTGGCCTGTACGGTGGTACTGGCGCTGCTGTTCCTGCTGGGGTCCACCAGGGGCCGCCGCCGGCTGGGCTTCTTTGCCGGCATCGTCACCCTGCTCCTGGCCCTGCTGGGCTGGGACTTTGCCCAGTGGCAGCGCACGGAAGCCCGCCAGCAGAACCGCGCCATCGTGATGCGCCCGGTCTCTTCCGTGAAGAGTTCCCCTTCGGCCGATACGGCCAAGGACCTCTTCATCCTGCACGAGGGTACTGCAGTTAAGGTTCTGGATACCGTCTCCGGCTATACCAACATCGAAATTGCCGACGGCCGCCAGGGCTGGCTTCCGTCAAAGGATATAGAGGTGATTTAATCTATCCTCCAATCCCGCATTTTCGGGCAAAAATGACGGCGCCGGCGTTCTTCAAAACGTCGGCGCCAGCATTATGGGCCATTTTTGACGGCGTAGCGGTCTAGTACCTGTTGAGCGGGCGGCCGGAAGTCATCATATGAACCTTGCGCTTTACCTCGTCCAGGATGAGTTTGTGCGCTATGCGTTCGGCTGTCTGCTTCTCGTCCGGTTCCTTGGCGGCCAGGGCTTCGGCGTGGGCATTGGCCGATGTGAGCACCTGGTCGATAAGGTCCACGATGGCAACCATGTCCTTCTGCTCAAAACCGCGGGAAGTGATGGCCGGAGTGCCGATGCGCAGGCCGCTGGTGGCAAAGGCGCTGCGGCTGTCGAAGGGTACCATGTTCTTGTTCACGGTTATATCGGCCCGGACCAGTTCCTTCTCGGCCAAACGGCCGGTGAGGTCCGGGAACTTGGTGCGGAGGTCTATGAGCATGAGGTGGTTGTCCGTACCGCCGGAGATAATCTTGTATCCCTTGGAGATGAACTCCTTGCACATGGCGGCGGCATTGGCCACCACCTGCTTCTGGTACTCCTTGTATTCCGGCTGGGCGGCCTCGAAGAAGGCCACGGCCTTGGCGGCGATCACATGCTCCAGCGGACCGCCCTGGATGCCCGGGAATACGCTGGAATTGAGGATGGCGCTCATCATCTTCACCTCCCCCTTGGGCGTGGTGAGACCCCAGGGATTGGGGAAGTCCTTGCCCATGAGGATGATACCGCCGCGCGGTCCGCGGAGGGTCTTGTGGGTGGTGGAAGTGACGATATGTGCGTACTTCACAGGGTTCTTCAGGAGGCCGGCGGCAATGAGACCGGCGGTGTGGGCCATGTCTATCCAGAGGATGGCGCCCACCTTGTCTGCGATGGCGCGCATACGCTCGTAATCCCATTCGCGGGAATAGGCCGATGCACCGCCGATGATGAGCTTGGGCTTGCATTCGAGGGCCTTGCGCTCCATTTCGTCATAATCCACACGGCCGGTTTCCGGATTAAGGCCATAGGGCACCGGATGGTAAAGAAGGCCGCTGGCGTTCACGGGAGAGCCGTGGGTGAGGTGGCCGCCCATGGACAGGTCCAGTCCCATGAAGGTGTCTCCCGGCTTGAGGATGGCCATGGTGACGGCCATGTTGGCCTGGGCGCCGGAGTGCGGCTGCACGTTGGCATATTCCGCATCGTACAGGGCGCAGAGGCGGTCGATGGCCAGCTGTTCAATCTGGTCCACTACCTCGCAACCGCCGTAATAGCGCTTGCCGGGATAGCCCTCCGCATATTTATTGGTGCAGATGGAGCCCATGGCTTCCATCACCTGATTGGATACATAATTCTCCGAGGCAATCAGTTCCAGACCGGAAGACTGGCGCTCGTATTCTTTTTTGATAAGGTCAAAAACCTGCAGATCTTGTTTCATAAGATACCATTTAGTTCTATCATACAAAGATAATCTTTTTCCGTCAAAAAGCCTTATCTTTGTGCCGATGAAAGACAGAAAACTGCTCAACATAGAACTGGGCCGCCTGTCGGCCGAAGCCTATCGGCAAAAGCCGGAAAGCGGCATTGTGCTGGTGCTGGACAATATCCGCAGCGCCCACAACGTGGGCAGCGCCTTCCGCACGGCCGATGCCTTCGGCGTGGACAGGATCTACCTCGGCGGCATCTGTCCCGTCCCCCCGTCCCCGGAACTGCATAAAGTGGCCCTGGGCGCCGAAGAGGTGGTTCCCTTCGAGCAGGTGCAGGATGTGCTGGAACTGCTTCCCCGCCTCCGGGCCGATGGCTACACGGTAATAGCCGTAGAACAAACCGTCCATTCTGTTAAATTAGACGAATTTCAGGCCGGAAGAGACACAGGTTCTCTCCCGGAGAGGAAGTACGCCCTTATTTTCGGAAACGAAGTAAGCGGCGTCCAACAGTCTGTCGTGGACGCCGCCGATTTTGCCTTGGAAATCCCCCAGCAAGGCACCAAGCACTCGCTCAACGTGAGCGTAAGCATCGGCGTGGTGCTGTGGGGAATCCGTTAATCCAGACTGTGGATGGCTAAGCCGCTTCGGAGCTTGGGTTCGAACCAGGTGGTTTTGGGCGGCATGATGTTGCCCGTGTCCGCAATGCGGATGAGCTGGTCCATGGAGACGGGATAGAGGGCGAAAGCCACCTTCATCTCTCCGGAGTCCACGCGGCGGGAGAGCTCTCCCAGGCCGCGGATACCACCCACGAAGTCAATGCGCTTGTCTGTGCGAAGGTCCTTGATCCCCAGGATCTTGTCCAGGACCAGGTTGGACAGGATGGTGACATCCAGTACGCCGATAGGGTCGTTGTCGTCATAGCGGCCGGGTTTGGCGGTGAGGGTGTACCATTTGTCGCCCAGGTACATGGAGAAGTTGTGAAGACCTGTGGGGGAGTAGGGCTTGGCAGGACGGCCGCAGCGGGGCTTTGTTGCCAAGGCAACGTCAAAGTCCTCTTCCAGGGCCTTGAGGAACTGCTCTTCAGTGAGACCGTTCAGGTCTTTGACCACGCGGTTGTAGTCGATGATCGCAAGCTGGCTCTGCGGGAAACACACGGCCATGAAGAAGTTGTACTCCTCATTACCGGTGTGGTTGGGGTTCTGGGCCTTCTTCTCCGCGCCTACGCGGGCGGCGGCGGCGGTGCGGTGGTGACCATCGGCCACATAGAAGGCGTCGATGTCCTTGGAGAAGATTTCCGTGATGCGGGCGTTGGTGGCGTCGTCATCGATTACCCAGAAGGTGTGGACGAACTTGTTTTCGTCCGTGAACTTGTACTCAGGCTTGCCGGCGGCGGTTTTGGCGATGATCTCTCCAAGTTCCTTGTGGTCCTTGAAGGCGAAGAAGACCGGCTCTATGTTGGCGTTCTGGATGCGGACGTGGACCATGCGGTCGTCTTCCTTGTCCTTGCGGGTGAGCTCGTGCTTCTTGATGATGCCATTTGCGTAATCGTCCGTATGGGCGCAGAGGACAATGCCGTACTGGGTGCGCTTGCCCATGGTCTGGGCATAGACATAGTACTTTTCCTTGTCTTCACGTACCAGCCAGCCTCTTTCCTGCCAGAGCTTGAAGTTCTCCACGGCTTTGTCGTAGGTGCGCTGTTCGTGCTCGCCTGCGATGGGAGTGAAATCGATTTCCGGCTTGGTAATGTGCAGGAGGCTCTTTTCGCCGGCCATGGCGCGGGCTTCCTCGGAGTTGAGGACATCGTACGGGGGAGCGGCGACTTCGGTCACCAGGTTCTTGGGCGGGCGTATTGCCGCAAAGGGTTTTACACGTACCATATTACTTGTTCACTTGGAATTTGCGGTTGCCGGTGGCGAAGAAATCCACAATCTGACGGGCGGCTGCGAGACCGGCGTTCACGTTGGCTTCGGCGGTCTGTGCTCCCATCTTCTTGGGGGTTGCGAATACACGAAGGCCGAACTTCTCCTGAAGGGCGGCGTAGTTGTCGGGCATGACGTCGGTGACGTATTTCAGGTCCGGCCTCTCTTCCAGGGCCTTCATGAGACCGTCCTCGTCGATGACTTCCTTACGGGCGGTGTTCACCAGGGTAGCACCCTTGGGCATGCGGGTGATGAGCTCGTAATTGATGCTCTTGATGGTTGCGGGAAGGGCGGGAATATGGATCGAGAGGTAGTCGCTGGCGGCATAGAGCTCTTCCACCGAGTGGACGGGCTGGGCTCCGCCGGCGATAATCTGCTCGTCGGTAAGGAAGGGGTCCAGGGCGCAGATTTCCATGCCCAGGGCCTTTGCCTTCTGGCCCACCAGACGGCCCACGTTGCCGTAGGCCTGAACGCCGAGGCGCTTGCCCTGGAGCTCGCTTCCGGTGGCGGGAGTGAACTGGGTGCGGGCCATGAACACCATAAGGCCGAGAGCCAGTTCGGCAACGGCGTTGGAGTTCTGTCCGGGGGTGTTCATTACCACGATTCCGCGCTCGGTGGCGGCTTCGAGGTCTACATTGTCGAAGCCTGCGCCGGCCCTTACGACGATTTTGAGTTTGGGCGCTGCGGCAATAACCTCGCGGGTAACCTTGTCGGAGCGGATTATAATGGCCTCGGCATCGGCGACTCCGTTTACAAGGTCGCTCTGCTCGGCATATTTTTCAAGCTTCACTACTTCGTGACCGGCCTCGGTGAGGATGGACACAATACCGTCCACGGCCTTTGCCGCGAAGGGTTTCTGGGTTGCAAGCAATACTTTCATGGCTATTTCTTAAGAGCTTCGAATTCCTTCATGCAGTCTACCAGGGCCTGGACATCCTCTACGGTGCAGGCGTTGTACAGGGAGGCGCGGAAACCGCCCACGCTGCGGTGACCCTTGATGCCCACCATGCCGCGTTCCTTGGCAAAGGCGAAGAATTCGTCCTGCAGGGTTTCGTAGCCGGGAGCCATCACGAAGCACACATTCATGAGGGAACGGTCTTCCTTGGCGGCGGTGCCCACGAAGAGCGGGTTGCGGTCAATTTCCCCGTACAGCAGGTCGGCCTTCTTCTGGTTGACCTTCTGGATGGCCTCTACGCCGCCCACGCTCTTGATCCACTTGAGGGTCTCGTTCATCACAAAGATGTTGAACACGGGCGGGGTGTTGAACATGGAGAGCTTGTCGATATGGGTCTGGTAGTTGAGCATGGTGGGGAGGTGACGGGTTACGCGGCCCAGGGAATCTTTCCGGATGATGGCGAAGATGACACCGGCAGGACCCACGTTCTTCTGGGCGCCGCCGTAGATGAGGTCATACTTGCTCACGTCCACCGGGCGGGACATGATGTCCGAGGACATGTCGGCGATGAGGGGGCAGGGGACGTCGTAGTCTTCCTTGATTTCCGTACCGTAGATGGTGTTGTTGGTGGTGATGTGCAGGTAGTCCAGGTCTGCGGGGACCTCATATCCCTTGGGAATATAGGTGTAGTTCTTGTCCTTGGAGCAGGCGATGGCGTATGCCTCGCCGATTCCCTGGGCCTCTACCAGGGCCTTGTGGGCCCAGACGCCGGTGTCCAGATAGGCGGCCTTCTTCTCCAGGTAATTCATGGCTACATAGAGGAACTGGAGGGAGGCGCCGCCGCCCAGGAACACCACCTCATGGGTGTCCGGAATGTGCAGGAGTTCCTTCCACAGGGCGCGGCATTCATCCATCACGGCGTCCCATTCCTTGGTGCGGTGGGAGATGGAGATGAGGGAAATACCGGTTCCGCTGAAATCCTTGAGGGCGGCGATGGCGTTGTCGATGGCTACCTGCGGCAGAAGGCAGGGGCCTGCATTAAAAACATGAACTTTCTTAGACATGATGCTATTTTGTAGTTATTAATAATTTTTAATGTTAACAGTTCGTAAAGATAAAAATTATAATCTGGATTTCCTATATTTCTTCCAATTTTATATCTTTTCCCATCTTTTCGCGAAAGCTGTCCATGGCCGACAGCCGTACGCGCACCTCCAGGGAGCACTGCTCTCCGAAGTCCTGCCCCCGCTGGGAAAGGTCCATCTCCTTGAGCACTTTCATCACGGCGTTCATGGCTTCGTAGCCGAAACTCACCCTAAGCCATTTCCCGGCAATCTTTTCCACCACCTGGGCATGCGCGAGGGCATCGGCCGTGGAGGTCTTGTAGGCCCGGATAAGGCCCGGAATGCCCAGCTTGATGCCGCCGAAGTAGCGCACCACCACCACCAGGGTGTCGCTGAGCCCGGCCGAATCTATCTGCCCCAGGATGGGGCGGCCGGCGCTACCGGAAGGCTCCCCGTCGTCCGAGCTGCGGAAAACGTCCCCTTTGTATCCCAGCCTGTACGCATAGCAGTGGTGCCGGGCGTCGTGATACTGCTTCCTGAGGCCCGCCACAATGGTCTTTACCTCCTCCTCCGTCTCTACCGGAAAGGCCAGGGCAATAAAGCGGGAGCCGTTGTCCTTGAACAGGCCTTCGGAGGGTGCGGCGATGCTGGAATATGCGTCAAAAAGATCCATTACCACGAATGTAGCGTTTTTTGGAGAAAATTGCAATCGAACCGGAAAAAAGCAGTATATTTGGATTCACTAAACGAACTGCAACCTATGGTTTTTAAACTGAAAGTCACCCTTAACGGGATAAAAGGTTTCTACAGGATATATCTGGTGCACGGCGCCACCACCCTCTATACGCTCCATAAGCAGCTGAGGGCCGATATGGAATTTCCCCAGGACGTGCTCATTATGTTCAAGGCCCTGTCCTCCGACGGATCCGTCACCGGCCGTTACGGCCTCTTCGACCTGGGCTCCGGCACGGTGGATGCCGTTTCGCTGGAAAAGGCCGTGAAGGCCGGCGCCGCCAGTTTTGTGTATTTCTACGACGTCACCAACCGCAAGAGCGTGAACATTGCCGTGGAGGAGGATACCACCCCGGCCAAGGTGAATCCGGATTTCCCGCTTCTCACGGAATCCAAGGGTCCCAACCCCATCGAGTTCGAGAACGGTTACGTGGCCTTCGAAGACCTTCCGGAAAAGCAGCGTTACCTGCCCGGTGAAGAGCCGGAGGACTTGGATGACGAGGGCTTTGACGATGAAGAGGATGAGGCCGATGAGGAAGAAGAGGAAGACGAAGACGGCAAGGAAATCTTCGACGAGAACGAATAGGGGATGGGGCGTAAGCTGGAGATTATACTCGGCCCCACCGGTGTAGGCAAAACGGCCTATGCCATCCAGCGCGCCCGGGAAGTGGGCTCTCCCGTCATCTCCTGCGACTCCCGGCAAATATACAAGGAGCTGTGCATCGGCACGGCCGCCCCTTCGCGTCGCGAGCGGGAGCAAGTGAAGCATTATTTCGTCCGCTGCATCCCCATTACGCGCAATTACACCGCCGGCATCTATGAGGCCGAAGCCCTGGCGCTGGTGAACCGCCTTTTTGCCCAGGGGCACGAAACCCTGGTGATGTGCGGCGGCTCCATGCTCTACATAGACGCCTTCTGCTACGGACTGGACGATTTCCCGGAAGTGCCCCTGCAGCTGCGGGAACACCTGATGGAATGCCTGAAGGAAGACGGCGTGGAATCCCTGGCCGAGCAGTTGAAGGAACTGGATCCCGTAAGCTATGAGGAACTGGATCTCTCCAACGGGCAGCGCGTAATCCGGGCCCTGGAGGTGAGCATGTACACCGGCCAGCCCTTTTCCTCCTTCAAGACCAATACCTTCAAAAAGCGCGATTTCGAGATTGTGAAAATCGGCCTGGAAAGGCCCCGAGAGCAGCTTTATGAACGAATCAACGCGCGAGTGCTGGAGATGATGCGCCGCGGCCTGGAGGCCGAGGCCCGCCGGATGCTTCCGTACCGGGACCTTCCCGCTCTCCAGACCGTGGGCTACAAGGAAATGTTCGACTATTTTGACGGGGGCTGTACCCGGGAAGAAGCTGTCCGGCGCATCCAGGTCAATTCCCGCCACTACGCCAAGCGCCAGCTCACCTGGTGGCGCCGGGACGAGGAAATCCAGTGGATTCCGGTGGAATAACTGTGAGAAACGAGATTATTCAAGTGAAAGCGTGGCGGTAGTATGGTATTTCTCTTCTATATGGGCCAGTGTCTTGAGAATACTTAGATCTTTGGTAACGACGGTTCCCACTATAGATTTATAAGTGTAGTCGGCACCACACCACTCTTCGTCCAGGATAAGGAAGAATTCTCCGTTTGCAAAGTATAAAGTCCCGCTTTTCCACTCATCAGTATGGTTGTCCGGAATAGAAGACTTGAGCCTTGACAGCAGTTCCTGCTCCTTGGAACGGTCTGGTCTCATAACCGTGGTTGTGATTACATCCGCGTGAATGACTTTCTTTGAAAGATAGCGCTTGAACGCTTCTGCAGTATTGTTATGGGCAAAGTCCAAAGTCAAATGTTTTCCATCAATTTCAAGACTCATTCTGGAGTCCTTAAGGGAGGCATACTTTTGCACTTGGTCAACCTGGAGGCATTCCTGTTCTCCCCGATACAGTTCGTGCCAGTCACTCCAGTCAACCGGCTTTGTCTCATTCTCTTTGGAACTGATATAATCCAAGGCTTCGGAACCTTCCACAACGATCTTGTTACGGGTATACCCATCGTTGGCCATAAGTGGGATAGACAGGGGTGAGTCAGTAGAATGAGTAACTACTCCGTAACTGTATATCTGGTCATTGATGAAGACACGGTAACGGTAGGGCAGAGTATATACAATGGATTGGAATTTCGTGAGAAAAACGTAGCTCAGATCCAAAGTCAATACTGTCCCTTCCTGGGGCAGAATCCCCTCAACACTGTCAAGAGGCACCACTTCTTCCCGGGTCGGCTCCCAGCGGTAGGGTGATGTACACCCTACCATCAACAGTACAGCAATAACATAAAGGACCTTTCTGGCAACTTGAGTTTTCATAGTATGGGTTCTTTTTTATGCAAAGATATTAACAATTTCCTTAATCCTAATAAACAAGTTATTGGTCGTTTTTTTTATCATGCTTTTAAATATTTTAGGATGTTATTGGTTAAGACAAAGTTCGGTATTATAAAGAGATGCACCGTCATGTTTTGGTTACATTTTTAAATCATAATTGGCTGATAATCAGATAGGTGGCACTTTATGTGGTTACACTTTTAGACAGGTGCTGGTAAAAAGCCCTTTTTTTTGTATTTTTGACGTAAGAATCATTTCATTATGACCATAAAGTATACATCTTTTCTGCTTTCATTTCTTGCATGCTGTTTGCTTGTCTCTTGCCACTCCCGCATAAAGACGGAATTGAATAAGGTTGAACATCTATTGGATAATCATCCTGATAGTGCATTGTCAATCCTTTCCCAAATTAATACAAGAGAGATTACAGGAGAACGTACTCTTGCGCACTATGCTTTACTTAAAAGTGCGGCTTTGGATAAAAATTATATTGATATTGGAAATGATAGCATTATCAGTATAGCCAAGAATTACTATCAAAAAAAAGGTGTCTCATATGACCGGATGAGATCTTTTTATTATTTTGGTATAGTAAAAAAGAATGCGAGTGATTTTGCTGCAGCCGTTGTTTCTTTTGAAAAAGCCCTACAAGATGCCACACTGCTGAATAATCTTCGTTATATTGGCCTGGCTCACAGGAATATGGCAGCGGTGTTTAATGTAACGGGCAACATGGAGGAAGCTAAAAGACACATCAGAATTGCATTAGGAACGTTTGAGAAGAATCTAGATACTGTATATGCCGAATCTGCCAAATATTCGCTAGCCATCAGTTATTTAAACGAGAATCAGATGGATAGTAGCCAGGCATTATTAAATGAATTGCGTTATAGTAATCATAACCCATCTTTGAAATATTATGCAAGTGTTTATTATGCCAATACATTGGTCTCCCAAGGAGACTCACTTAATGAAGCCCTTGCTATTTATAGGAGAATACCCAAAAAGTATTTTGGGCCAGCCCATTATGGTTTTTATGCCCGGGCTTTTGCTATGACATCACAATTGGATTCGGCCCGAAAATGGATGAACGAAGGTTATAAATCTGCCAAGACGAAAGCAGATTCTGCAAAGCTCCATTCTTTTGTATATCCGATTGACTTAATGGAGGGACATCCTCAAATTGCCCTTGATAAGGTTACAGAAGCAATGGCGGTACAGGATTCCTATACCAGACAAGTGCTGTTGCAGTCGTTATCTGTGGCTCAGATGGACTATTATCAGCAAGAGGCATCTATTCAAAAAGCTCGTGCCGAAAGACGATTAGTCATGATTATTTTGGGTGGTGTCGTCTTTTTACTGGTTTTGCTAATTGCTTTTTTGTTTCTGACGAAACGACAGAAAGAGAAAGAATCATTATTGAAGGAGCAGATGGCTCAATTAGCATTAGAGCAACAGGGTATCATCAAGGGTAACAGTCAATTGGTCGGTTCCTTGTTCCTGGATAAAATGGTGCGTCTATGCGGTTTGTCCAGACAATACTATCTGGCGGGAGATGAGTTTGATAAGAAAGTCTTTCTTGATAAATTCCAAAATGCAGTCAAAGAACTGAGGCGTTCTCCAGATTTGCTGGAATTCTTGGAAAAAGATTTAAATCAATATTGTTCTGGTATTATGAATAAATTGGCGGAACAAGTTCCAGGAATAAAAGGTGATAATAGGAGTATTGCAGCTATGTTTTTTGCTGGAATACCGGACTCTTTAATCCGGATAATCATGAACCGTGTTTCAACGGGAAGCCTTAAAACACTCCGTTCCCGTTTACGGCAAAGAATAGTCGATGCACATGCTCTTGATGAAGAACTTTTCCTGAAAATGCTATCAACAGAAAAGCAACCGGGAAAGAAAACAAAAGCATGAGAATAAACCAATAATCATCTTTCTTCCCGGTTCTCCTATCCTATCTGCGCACCGTTGGTCACCACCTCCTGCGGGGTGATGAAGCGCATCTTGCCGTCACCCTGCTTGGCCATGAGGATCATGCCCTTTGACTCTATGCCGCGGATTACGCGCGGGGCCAGGTTGGCCAGGATGCAGATCTGCTTGCCCAGCATATCTTCCGGACTGTAGTATTCCGCGATGCCGGAAACGATGGTGCGTTTGTCGATGCCCGTGTCTATGGTGAGCTTGAGGAGTTTGTCCGTCTTGGGTACGCGCTCTGCTTCCAGCACCGTAGCGGTGCGGATATCCATGGCCCCAAACTGCTCAAAAGTGACCTCCGCCTTCTGCGGCTCCACCTTTTTGGCAGCCTCTTCGGCGGCTTTGGCTGCCTCGGCCTCTTCGCGGGCCTTCTTGATGGCCTCCAGCCGGGCTATCTGTGCATCCACCTCGGCATCTTCTATCTTGCGGAACAGCAGCACCGCCTCGCCCAGTTGATGCCCCTCAGGCAGCAGTTCCGCTTCTCCCAGCATACTCCAATCCAGCACGATGGATCCGGAGGAGCACACCCCTTCCGGAGCATCGGCCTTCTTATTCGCGGAACAGGTATGCACCGCCAGACCTTCGTCAGCCTTGTAGAAGTTCACCGTGGGGGTGCCTTCTCCGGCGCGGTGGTCCCAGCCGGCGTTTACGCCCACGCGGAGGATGTCACGCAGCTTCTGGGCGCTGAACGGGGTGAAAGGCTCGAAGGCGATGGCCAGATCGGCACAGATCTGCAGGCAGGTATAAAGGATGCTGGCCGTGCGGTCCATATCCTCCTTGGCCACCTTCCAGGGCTCCATGTCGGAGATGTATTTGTTGCCGATGCGGGCCATGTTCATGGCCTCCTTGAGCGCCTCGCGGAAGTGGAAAGATTCGATGTATTTTTCCAGGGCTTCCCGGCAGGGTTTCAGTTCGGCCAGGGTTTGGGCGTCGATGGCCTCCGGCTTCCGGTTTCCCGGTACGGCGCCGCCAAAATACTTGTGCGTGAGCACCACAGCACGGTTCACGAAGTTGCCGAACACCGCCAGCAGCTCGCTGTTGTTCCGGCTCTGGAAGTCCTTCCAGGTGAAGTCGTTATCCTTGGTTTCGGGGGCGTTGGCCGTAAGCACGTAGCGCAGCACGTCCTCGCAGCCGGGGAAGTCGTTCTCATATTCGTGTACCCACACCGCCCAGTTCCGGGAAGTGGAAATCTTGTCCCCTTCCAGGTTCAGGAATTCATTGGAGGGCACGTTGTCCGGCAGGATGTAGGTTCCTTCGGCCTTGAGCATGGACGGGAACACGATGCAGTGGAACACAATGTTGTCCTTGCCGATAAAATGCACCAGCCGGGTCTCCGGGTCCTTCCACCACTTCTCCCAACTCTGCGGCAACAGCTCCTGCGTGTTGGAGATGTAGCCGATGGGAGCGTCGAACCACACGTACAGCACCTTCCCTTCGGCCCCTTCCACCGGGACGGGTACGCCCCAGTCCAGGTCCCGGGTGACGGCACGGGGCATGAGGCCTCCGTCCAGCCAGCTCTTGCACTGGCCGTACACATTGGTCTTCCATTCCTTGTGCTGCTCCAGGATCCAGTCCCGCAGCCAGGGCTCGTACTTGTCCAGCGGAAGATACCAGTGCTTGGTCTTCTTCTTCACGGGGGTGGAACCGGAAAGCTTGGACTTGGGATCTATGAGCTCTTCCGGCGAGAGGGTGCTGCCGCATTTCTCGCACTGGTCCCCGTACGCATGGGGATTGCCGCATTTGGGGCAGGTGCCTTCGATGAGCCGGTCCGTAAGGAACATACGGGCCTGCTCGTCGTAGAGCTGTTCGCTTTCCTGGGTGATGAAGTCCCCCTGGTCGTAGAGTTTGCGGAAGAACTCCGAGGCGTTCTTCGCATGGACGGCCGATGAAGTCCGGGAATAGATGTCAAAATTGATTCCCAGGCCCGTGAAGGCATCCTTCATGATCTTGTGGTATTTGTCCACAATGTCCTGCGGCGTAACGCCCTGGTCCTTAGCCTTGATGGTGATGGGTACGCCGTGCTCGTCGGACCCGCAGATGAACACCACATCCTCTCCCCGCATGCGCAGGTAGCGGACATAGATGTCTCCGGGAATGTAGGCGCCGGCCAGATGGCCGATATGGACGGGACCGTTGGCATAGGGGAGCGCGCAGGTCACCAGGGTTCTCTTGTAACTCATTTCTTCAATCTCCCAAGTTTGATATTGATGGTTTTCTTTATTTCGTTGATGCGGCCCAGGCTGGTAAGGATTTCCAGCTGTTCCTCCGGCGTGGCGCCGGACAGTTTGGCCTTGAGCTCCTCCTGACGGGCCTGGAGCCTTTTGTCGTGGTAGGCCAGGATGGCGCGGGGCACGAAATTGACCAGCCAGGAATCCGTGGTGGTGAGGGCGTCCGTGAAGTTGTGGACCGTGAGCTCGTATTTTTCCGTGGACAGGTCTGCGGTAACGGCCGCTACCGTGCGGTCTTCCCCGTTGAGGAGCGCCAGCACGATGGCGTCCTGCTCCAGGCCTTCGTCGTAAAGGGCGAAATAGGCGTCGTAGGCCGATTGATAGGCCTGGTTGGCAAAGCGGATGTCATCTCCGGCCAGGGCGGCGTCAATGAATTCGGCCACGCTCTGTGCCCCCTCCGGGTCATAGAACTCCGAGTCCGACTCAAACTGCAGCGGCGTGCGCCCGTAGCGGATGATAAAGCCCAGCAGTTCCTTTTCCGAAGGCTCCAGCAACCTGCCCTTATTATTTGCCGATCCATCGGCAGGGGAAGACTCTTTTCCCGTAGCATCGGCATAATTCTTCGCGGAGGGAAAAGAGTCTTCTCCTGCATTTCTACCGGCATCGGCATAATTATTCGCAGAAGGAGAAACGTTTTCTCTTCTGGCAGTGTGCCGGTTGTTTTCCCGGGTCTTCCGCACCCGGTCCTGGATGATATCGGCCTCTATCTCAAAGCGTTTGGCCACGGTGTCCACGTATACCTGACGCTTGATGGCGTCCGGGATGAGGGCTACCGTATCGGCAATCTCGTTGATGAGGTTGGCTTTCTTGAGCGGGTCGTTGCCGGCGTCCTTGAGCATGAGGTCCGTCTTGAAGCCTATACCGTCCTGCTCGTGGCTGGCAATATACCCGCGAATCTCTTCCAGGGTGTGCTTGCGGGAGAAGGAGTCCGGGTCGTCTCCGTCCGGGAGGAACACCACGCGGGGATTCATGCCTTCCTTGAGGATGAGGCCGATGGCGCGGATGGCGGCATGGAGGCCGGCGCCGTCCCCGTCGTACATGATGGTGATGTTCTCTGTGAAGCGCTTGATGAGGCGGATCTGCTCCTCCGTGAGGGAAGTGCCGCAGGAGGCCACCACGTTGGTGATGCCCATCTGGTGCATCATTACCACATCCACGTTGCCTTCCACCAGGATGCAGCGGTCTTCCTTGGCTATGCTGCTCTTGGCAAAGTAGATACCCAGGAGGTTCCTGCTCTTGATGTAGATCTCCGTTTCCGGGGAGTTCACGTACTTGGCCGGGTTGTCGGACCTAAGGGTGCGGCCGCTGAAGGCGATCACGCGCCCGCTCACGGAGTGGATGGGGAACATGATCCTTTCCCGGAACTTGTCTATGAGCTGCCCGTCTTCCTGCCGGATGGCCAGGCCGGCGTCCACCAGGTATTCGTCTTTGTATCCGGCGGCGCGGGCGGCATCCACCAGGGCGGTCTTACCCGAAGGGGCCCAGCCCAGGCTCCACTGCTCTATGGTGGCGTCTTCTATTCCGCGTTTGCGGTAATACGCCAGGCCTATGGCATGGCCTTCCTGGGTCTGGAGCTGTTCCAGGAAGAACTTCCGGGCATATTCACTCACGGCCATGAGGCTTTCGCTCCGCTGCCGGGCGGCAATCTGTTCGGCCGTCTCCTCCTCTTCCTTAACCTCTATGTGGTATTTCCGGGCCAGATAGCGGAGGGCTTCCGGGTACGTCATGTGCTCGTATTCCATCACAAAGCCCACGGCGCTGCCGGCCTTGCCGCAGCCGAAGCATTTGTAGATGCCCCGGGCGGGGTTCACGTTGAAGGAGGGCGTCTTCTCGTTGTGGAAGGGACAGCAGGCCACATAGTTGGCTCCGCGGCGCTTGAGCGTCACGAAATCTCCCACCACCTCTTCAATGCGGGCGGTGTCCAGGATGAGGTCTACGGTCTCCTTGGGAATCATAAATGATTCATTTATTATCTTACGTTACCCTTTCCCTAAATCCCTTCCCTCGGGGAAGGGACTTGCAATCGCCCTTTCAGGGCTCCACTCTATTCCTTCTCGAAGTTAACTTCTTTGGTGTTGGACAAGTCTGTAACGGTAATTTTACCATCTTCCTTGGGCTCTGCCTTGGGGGTATTGTCCGTAGCGGGCTTATAGTGTTTTTCCTGCCAGAGGGCTTTGGCCTGGAAGTAGGCGTCCCGGCCGTACCAGTACAGGCCCAGCACACCAATAATCACAGCCAGGATCTTGCCGGTGGTAATGAGCCAGATGCCCAAACCCACAAACAGCAGGTCTTTCACCAGCCGTATCCATCGGTTGTTATATCCAAAATTCATCATAGCCTACAAAGATACAAAGATTCTGTGAGAATCCCTATTTGACAATTAGCGTATGATTGTTTACCTTTGTGATGCAAGATTTCCATCGGCTTGGATTTTGTATGTAAACAGCAACGCTATGAGTAAGAAGATACATACTTGGTGGAAAGCCCTGCTGGGCGGTATCCTGACCCTGCTGGGCTTCCAGGGCTGTGAAGGGATCCTGAATATCGGCAGATGTGAATACGGCCAGCCGCATGCCAATTACAAGCTCCTGGGAGATGTGAAAGACCAGGCCGGAAAGCCCATAAAGGGTATCCGGGTGGTTTTTGCCCCGCGCGGGCTGGACGATGAATACCCGGAGTATCATAACGACACGCTCTACACCAATGCGGCCGGTCATTTCGAGCTGGCTCAGACCAAATACAACTGGCCGGGGCAGGAAAGCTCATTCACCCTTGTGGCCGATGACGTTGACGGGGAGGAAAACGGCGCTTTCGAATCCCAGACGCTCACAGGTGACAAGATAAGCGTGAAGCAGTCCCAAAGGGGCGACGGGAACTGGTACGGGGGAACGTTCGACATTGAGGCCCAGATCGTCCTCAAAAAGAAATCCCAGTAATGGCGGAACCCCTTTCTTTCAGACGGAAATTAGCTCTTTCTATAAACCGGAAGCTGCAGGAGGATGCTATTGCACAGCATCGGCTCAGGCAGCTTTTTTGGGAGTGTACCCTCCGCTGCAACCTTTCCTGCCGCCACTGCGGGAGCGACTGCCGGATCACTTCCGGCGTTCCGGATATGCCCATGCAGGACTTCGCCCGGGTGCTGGACAGCATTGCCCGCAGCGAGAATCCCCATGAGGTGATGATCAATGTCACAGGCGGGGAGCCCCTTATGCGCTCCGATCTGGAACAGTGCGGCCGCATGATGTACGACAAGGGCTTCCCCTGGGGCATGGTTTCCAACGGTTTCGCCCTTACGGAAAAACGCTATCTGGGCCTGCTCTCCAGCGGTCTCAGGGCCATGACCATCTCCCTGGACGGAATAGGGGAGGTCCACGAATGGATGCGGGGGCGGGAAAGCAGTTTTGAACGGGCCGCCAGGGCCATAAAGATGGTCATAGAATCCGGCGAAATTGAATTTGACGTAGTTACCTGCGTGAACCGCCGCAGTTTCTCCCAGCTGGGCCAAATCAAGGAATACCTTATTGGCCTGGGCCTCAAGGAGTGGCGCCTGTTTACGGTTTTCCCGGTGGGACGTGCGGCAGCGGACCCCGAATTGCAACTCTCCCGCGAAGAGTTCCGCGCCCTCATGGACTTTATCCGGGACACGCGGCGCGAAGGACGCATCAAGGCCTCCTATGGCTGCGAGGGCTTCCTGGGAAACTACGAAGGCGACGTGCGGGACGGCTTTTTCATCTGCCGTGCCGGCATCAGCGTGGGCGGCATCCTGGCCGACGGCTCCATATCGGCCTGCCCCAGCATCCGGGCCGATTATCACCAGGGCAACATCTACCAAGACGACTTTATGGAGGTATGGAATACCCGTTTCCAGCCTTACCGGGACAGGTCCTGGACCCGGGAGAAGGAGCCTTGCGCCTCCTGCAAGATGTGGAAGTTCTGCCGGGGCGGCGGCATGCACCTCAGGGACTCCGGCGGCAAGCTGCTGTTCTGCCACCTGGACCGCTTATAAACAAAAACCTTCGGCTTTGACACCGAAGGTTTTTTTCTAGAACGGAAGATCGTCTTCCGGATTGTCGGCCGGCATGTCGTCTATGGACGGTGCCGGAGGGGTCTGGTAGGCAGGAGCCTGCGGGACGGCCGCCGGGGCAACGCTCTGCTGCGGGGCTTCTGAGCCGGCAGGGGCGATACGCCAGATCTGGAGGTCGTTGTACCATCGGCCGTTATATTCACGGCTCTTTAGGTTGAAGGAAACCTTTACGCGGTCTCCCGCCTGGTACTTGTCCAGTTCCTGCACTTTGTCCTGGCCCCATGCCGTGAAACAGGCCTGGGATGTATAGTTCCCATCCGGGAATTCCAGGATGAATTCCTGCTTGGCCCAGGCGCCACGGGCGGAAGTACCGCTTTGGACGCCCAGCTTCTGACGGATGGTCCCTTCCAGTTCGAGTGCCATAGACTTACTCTGCAGCGGGGGCTACGAACGGACGCACCTCCAGGAGGTCCACATCGAATACCAGGGTGGCATTGGGGCCGATGGGGCCCTGGCCACGCTCGCCATAAGCCATGTTGGCAGGGATCACCAGGGTGATCTTGCCGCCTTCGCCCACGAGCTTCATGCCCTCGGTCCAGCCGGAGATAACGCGGTTGAGCGGGAACTCGATGCCGTCGTTCTTGTCGAACTCGGTGCCGTCGATGAGGGTACCGCGGTAGTTCACCTTAACGGTGTCACGGTCCGAAGTGGCGCGGACGCCGCTGCCGGAATCCTGGATGAGATAGACGATACCGGTGATGGTGGAATCGGCATTGTTCTTGGCCATGAATTCCTGGCGGAACTTGTCACCCTTCTCCTTGTTGAGACCGCCTTCATAGGCCATCTGCTTCTGGATGTAAGAGTTCAGGACAGCAGACATCTCGTTGGGATCGATCTTGAACTGCTTGGCAAAGGCGGAGTCATTGGGATTGGGCTCGCCACTGGCCTTGAGGGCGTCCATTATACCTTTGCGCATAATACCCAGGTCCAGATCCTGAAATTTGTTCTGGTTCATTACCATACCGAAGTTTACACCCAGCAGGTAAGCGGCGGAATCGGCGTGGGACTTGCTGGGAAGCAGGTCACGTACGGCTTTGGTGCCTTCAACCTTGGAAGCACCGTTGCAAGCGATCATGAGCACAGCGGCCGATGCGATTGCGATAATCTTAGTAAGTTTCATAATATAAAAACGTTTATAATGTTGTTCTGTCATGCTTGCCGGGCCTTTTTTCCCGGCAATTTGCAAAGTTAGCAGTTTTTTCTTAAAAAATGTTAATAAATTGTTATGAATCAAAAAATTTGGATTATTCTCCGGAAATGACTAAATTTATACGAAACTATGAACCAATCGTATGGCCATCGACCCCAACATCCTCCATGCTAAACTGAAAACGTTCTTCGGATACGACGCTTTCAAGGGAGACCAGGAGCCCATTATCCAGCACCTGGTGGAAGGTGGCAATGCGTTTGTGCTAATGCCCACAGGCGGCGGCAAATCCCTTTGCTACCAGCTTCCGGCCCTGGTTATGGACGGAACGGCCATAGTGATTTCCCCGCTTATCGCCCTCATGAAAAACCAGGTGGACGCCATCCGGGGGTTCGAAGCCGGGGAAGACGGCATCGCCCATTTCCTCAATTCCTCCCTCAGCCGCGCCCAGGTGGCGGAGGTGCGGGAAGACCTTCTCAACGGCGTTACCAAACTGCTGTATGTGGCCCCGGAGTCGCTCACCAAGGAGGAGAACATCAATCTGCTCAAGGAAATCAAGATCTCCTTCTATGCCGTGGACGAAGCCCACTGTATCTCCGAATGGGGGCACGATTTCCGTCCGGAATACCGGAAAATCCGTTCCATCATAGAGGAAATCCAGCCTGCACCGGTTATTGCCCTAACAGCCACCGCCACGCCTAAGGTGCAAAGCGACATCCTCAAGAACCTGCGCATCCAGGATGCCAGGGTGTTCCGCTCGTCCTTCAACCGGCCCAATCTGTATTATGAGGTGCGGGACAAGGTGGAACCGGAAAAGGATATCATCCGTTTTATCCGGCAGAACCCCGGCAAGTCCGGCATCATCTATTGCCTTAGCAGAAAAAAGGTGGAAGAACTGGCTCAGCTCCTGAGCATCAACGGTATCCGTGCCCTTCCGTATCACGCCGGGCTGGACGCCAAAACCCGGGCCGATAACCAGGACCAGTTCCTTTCGGAGGAAGTGGACGTGATTGTGGCCACCATTGCCTTCGGCATGGGTATAGACAAGCCGGACGTCCGCTTCGTAATCCATTACGATATCCCCAAGAGCATCGAGGGTTATTACCAGGAAACCGGCCGCGCCGGACGGGACGGCCAGGAAGGCCTGTGTATTACGTACTATAGTTACAAGGACATCCAGAAACTGGAGAAGTTCATGCAGGGAAAGCCTGTGGCGGAGCAGGAAATCGGCAAACAGCTCCTCAACGAAACCGTGGCCTACGCGGAATCCAGCCAGTGCCGGCGGAAGCTGCTGCTCAATTACTTCGGGGAAGATTACCTGCCGGACAACTGCGGTGCCTGCGACAACTGCCTGCATCCCAAGACCCGCTTTGACGGCCGGGAGGACATGTGCCTGGTGATAGAGCTCATAGAGTCCCTGCCGGAACATTTCAAGCTGGAGCACCTGGCCAACGTCCTTTCGGGCGTTTCCAATGCCATGGTCAAGTCCTATCAGCACGACAAGCTGGAACTGTTCGGCGCCGGAAAGGATCACGACGTGCGTTTCTGGTCGGCCGTCATCCATCAGGGGCTCATCCTGCATTTCCTGGAGAAAGACATTGAGAATTACGGCCTCATCGCCGTCACGGACCAGGGTCGGAAGTTCCTGGAGAAACCGTACGAACTCCTTTTGGTGGAAGACCGGACCTTCTCGGACGGAGAAGACGATGAAGACGATGAAACGGCCGTGCCGGGCCAGGGCGGCGGCGGAGACCCCGTGCTGCTGGCCATGCTCAAGGACCTCCGCAAAGACGTGGCCCGCCGGCATAAGGTGCAGCCCTGGGTGGTTTTCTCGGACCCCGCCCTGGAAGACATGTCCATCCTTTACCCGCTCACCCTCAAGGAGATGTCGGAAAAGTGCCAGGGCGTGGGAGAAGGCAAGGCACGCAAGTACGGGCAGCCTTTCGTGGACCTTATCGGCCGATATGTGGAGGAAAACGAAATTGAGCGGCCGGACGATTTCATTGTGAAGTCCGTCGCTTCCAAGTCCGGCAACAAGGTCTATATCATCCAGTCCATAGACCGCAAGCTTTCCCTGGAGGACATCGCTTCCGCCAAGGGCCTGGAAATGGATGAATTGCTGTCGGAAATAGAAGCCATCGTCTCCACCGGCACCCGTATCAACCTGAATTATTACATAGAGGAGGAACTGGACGAGGAAGTGGTGGAGGAAATCTACGACTGGTTCCGCGAAGAAGCCACCTCAGATTCCCTGGAAGAAGCCATCCAGGCCCTTGGCGGTGATTACGAAGAGGAGGAAATCCGCCTGGTGCGCCTCAAGTTCCTCTGCGAGGTGGCCAATTAAAGGTACACCAGCGAGGAAAGTTTCTCCGGATCAAACAGCCGGCAAGCCATATTGCGCAAATCTTCCGGGCCGATGTTTTCCAGGCAGGCCCGGATCTCTTCCTGACTCATGATATTGCCCCAGGCCAGCAGGCTCTTTCCCATGGACAGGCACTGGGCCTCTCCGGCCTCCGAACTGATGGCCAGCTGCCCCATAAGCTGCTTCCGGTAGCTCTTTACCTTCGCTTCGCTCATGGCCGTCTCTCTCAGGCGTGCCAGTATCTTCTGGATGGTGACCATGCAGGCCTCCAGGTTGGGCCTGTCGCAGCCAAAACTGATGGCTACGATGCCCGTATCGGCATATTGCGTATAAGAACACTCAATGCCGTAGACCCACCCCTTTTTCTCTCGTAATTCGCTGTTCAACAGAGAATTGGAAGCCGGCCCGCCCAGGATGTTCACCAGCATGGCCGCCACCATCCTCTCCGGCATCTGGTACAACGAAGGCGCATAGCCACCCACCACCGCATTCACCTCATGATTCCGCTTGTCAATCACCTGATGAAAAACGTCAGTGCCAGGGAAGGGGAACACCCTTTCCGTAGCATCGGCATAATTATTCGCGGAGGAAAGGGTGTTCCCCTTCCCTTCAAATGCCTTTTCGATGCATTTCAGCACCTGTTTTTCCAGCTTTCCCTCGTCTTCGCCGGCCACTATGGTCAAGGCCATCCTTTCCGGCGTGAAGAACGTTTGGACAAACTCCCGCAGCTGCTTTGCGGATATCTTTTTTACGCTGGCCGCCGTGCCCAGGATGGGATGCTCCAGCGGATGCCCCTGGAACAGGAGCCCTTCGAACCGGTCGTAGATATCTTCGGCCGGATTGTCCTTGTAAGAAATGATTTCGTCCAGCACCACGCCCCTTTCCGTCTCAATCTCGTTGTCCGGGAACGTGGATTCCAGCGCCAGCTCAAACAGCAGCCGGACAGCCTTCCACAGATCCTCCTTCAGCACCGTGGCATGCAGGACAATCTCCTCTTTGGTGGTGTAGGCGTTAAGCTCCCCACCCAGCCGGTCCAGATAGCTGTTGATGGCCGATGCCTTCTTGCGGCGAGTCCCGCGGAACAGCGTATGCTCCACGAAGTGCGCGATTCCGGAAGGGAAACCCGCCTCCTGGGCCGTGCCGCAGCCTATGGATAGCGCACAATACGCCACAGCCTTTCCGCTATGGCGTACCGCATATTTAAGACCGCAGGGAGACTGGCCGCTTCTCATCGTCCTTTGGCCATCCGCTTCAGGTCGTCGGACAGGAAGCCCACTCCGTTGTGATTGGAGATCTTGTGGCGGCGGAGATAGTAGAGGGTATGTTTTTCCGCGTCTACCAGTATCTTGTAGCACCAGGCGTCGTTATTGGGTGCCGGGGGTGCAATCACAAAGCCCACCAAGGTGTTGAAGGAACCCAGCTGGAACATCCTGTCGGCCTCTTCCTCATCGTCGCACAGGAGGATGTCGTCGCTGAGATACTTCTCACCGTCCTTTTCCGAAACCTGCATGGAGATGTCCGTGATGGCCAGGTAGATGCGCTTGTTCTTGCCGTCCTGGGCATATTTCTCGTTGAACCAGCCGTCCATCTGGTAGGCGGTCTTTTCGCTCTCCATGGCTGCCAGGGCGAATTCCTGGACAGCACCAACCAGCGCGCCCAGATACAGCAGTTCCCGTCCGCTGTTACCTTCGGCTGCACATACCGGCAGGGAAATGATTTCCGGCATCTTGCCCAGGCCGCCCGATGCGGCTGCGTCTCCCTTCACAAGGGTGAGGAAGGTGATGCCCGCCTCTGCGTTGTCCTTGGAGGCAGAGTCTGCCAGCAGCAGGAAATAGTACTGGTCCGAGGTCTTGCGGGCTTCGAATTCGGCGGGGGTGCAGAACTCAAAGGCCGATGCCTTCCACTGGTTGAGGACTTCCTGCTTGAGGGCGCCGGCCAGGATGGAGTTGCCGGGAAGGACCACCTGGGTGACTTTGTCCGTGAAATCGTTCAGCCGGTATTTCCGGGTGGTGACGGTACCCTGGGCCAGCAGGGTGAGGGCCAGCAGGAGGGCGCTTATGCTTGCAACGAACTTCTTCATCTTTTTATGGTTTTATTGTGCTATAAATGCGTATGTTATGGTGCCTGCCTGCCGGGCGGGCGCGGTTTGCGAGGCCGAAAACTTGGACAGCCTGGCGGCGCGGACGGCAAAGGTCCTGAGGCAGTTGTCTGCGGTGGAGCTTCCTTCGTCCACCTTGGCGTTTACCACGGTGCCCCGGTTGTCCACCGTAATGATCACCGTCACTTCTCCGGCTCCATAGCAGCGGTAGGCCGGGATGGGAAGGTGGGAGGCTTTGCGCCCGTCCAGGCTCCAGGAAAGCACCGAAGGCCCGCTGTACGGCTTGGGCTCCGGCTGCTTGGGATCCTCCTTCTCGTGCGAGGGCGTTTCCACATAGTCATCGGGGTCTTCCGTCCGGTGTTGTCCATCCTTCAAGTCCTGTGCCAGCCTTTCGGCTTCCCGGTACAGTTCATCGGCATTGGTCCCTCTGTCGTCCTTGAGCTGGGAACGGTCCACCGCTACATTCCTTACCGGAACGCCCGCCGAGGCCGATATGAGGTTTTCCAGCAGCTGGGCGGCCGTTTCCTTGAGTTGCCGCTCTTCCCGGATGCGCTCCTGTTCCTCCTGCTGCGTAAAGTCCAGCACAAAACTGTTTTCACGCTGGAACTCATAGCCTATCCTCACCACCAACAAGACGATAATCACCGCGACATGGATAATCGCGGTGATATACAGTCCGGCTTTCTGGTCAGGACTCAGCTTCATCCATTTTTCTTTTTCTTTCCGCGCTTCTGTTTAAGCGCCTTTTCCACTGTGGTGGTGAGCACGTCGATGGCCACCTTGTTGTGCCCGCCTTGCGGGACGATGATATCGGCATATCGTTTGGAGGGCTCGATGAACTGCAGGTGCATGGGCTTAACCGTGTCGCAGTAATGCTCGATGGCGGTTTCTATGTTGCGCCCGCGTTCCGCTATGTCCCGGACTATGATCCGGAGCACCCTGTCGTCATCGTCGGCATCCACGAAGATCTTGATGTTCATCTGGTCCCGGAGCTCTTTGCAGGTGAAGATGAGGATGCCTTCCACAATAATCACATCGGCCGGCTCTACCGTCACGGTTTCCGTGGTGGAACGGGAGCAGGTGATGTACGAATACACCGGCTGCTCCACGGTTTTGCCGGACTTGAGTTCCCGGATCTGCTGGCACATGAGTTTCCAGTCGATGGCGTCCGGATGGTCGAAGTTTATATTCTTCCGCTCCTCTGGGGGAACGTGGCTGGAATCCTTGTAATAGGAGTCCTGCGGAATCACGACGACGCGTCCCTGCAACTGCTGGGTGATGGCCCTTACGACCGTCGTCTTACCTGAACCGGAACCTCCGGCAATACCGATGACTAACATGGAATATACCTTTTAAAACTCTGCATTCTTAGGTGTCCTCGGGAAGGGGATCACATCACGGATGTTGGACATGCCCGTGACGAAGAGTAGCAGGCGCTCGAAGCCCAGGCCGAAGCCGCTGTGGGGAACGGTGCCATAGCGACGGGTGTCGATGTACCACTCCAGGTTCTTGCGGGACATGCCCAGTTCCTCTATCCTCTGCTCCAGTTTCTCCAGGGAGGCCTCACGCTCGCTTCCGCCGATGATCTCTCCAATCTTGGGGAAGAGCACGTCCATGCCGCGCACCGTGCGGCCATCCTGGTTCTGCTTCATGTAGAAGGCTTTGATGTCCTTGGGGAAGTCCGTGAGAATCACGGGTTTCCCAAAGTGCTTCTCTACCAGGTAACGTTCATGCTCGCTCTGGAAATCCGTACCCCAGTGCACCGGATACTCAAACTTGACACCGTCTGCGATGGCCTTTTCCAGGATATCCACGGCTTCCGTGTAAGTGACTTTCTGGAAGGGAATGCCCAGGACGCTCTGCATGCGCTCGATGAGGCCGTCGTCGTACTTGCTGTTAAGGAACTTAAGGTCGTCCATGCAGTTGTCCAGTGCGTACTGCACCAGGTATTTCACGAACTCTTCGGCCAGGGCCATATCGTCCTGGATGTCGTAGAAGGCCATTTCCGGTTCTATCATCCAGAATTCCGCCAGGTGGCGAGGCGTATTGGAATTCTCTGCACGGAAGGTGGGACCGAAGGTGTAGATCTCACCCACGGCCGTTGCTCCCAGTTCCCCTTCCAGCTGGCCGGAAACGGTGAGGGAGGTCTTCTTGCCGAAGAAATCCTTGCTGAAATCTACGTTGCCCTTCTTGTCCAGCGGGATGTTCTTGAGATCCAGGGTGGTTACCTGGAACATGTCTCCGGCGCCCTCCGCATCGCTTTCCGTGATGAGCGGGGTGTGCAGATACACGAAGCCCTTCTCGTTGAAGAACTTGTGGATGGCGAAAGCCATGGCGTTGCGAATGCGCAGCACTGCGCCGAAGGTGTTGGTCCTAAGGCGCATATGTGCTACGCTGCGTAAGTATTCCAGCGTGGTGTCCTTCTTCTGGAGCGGGAAGCGCATAGGGTCGCACTCGCCCAGCACTTCAATCTCCGAAGCCTGGATTTCCACCGCCTGCCCACTGCCGATAGAGGCCGTGAGCTGTCCTTTCACCGCCAGCGAGGCTCCCGTGGTAATGCGCTTGAACAGTTCTTCGTCGAAGAGTTCCGCATTGGCCACTATTTGGATATTATTAATGGTGGAACCGTCGTTAAGGGCGATGAATTTAACCTGCTTGTTGCCTCTCTTGGTGCGAACCCACCCTTTGGCTAGAACTTCCTTGCCCGGCTCCATGGCCAGCAAGGCCTTAATCTTGGTCCTTTTCAAAGTTTCCATATTATCTGTGTATAATCATACAAAGATAATATTTCTTCCCCAAATGGACAACCTGCAGGCGGGTTTTCTTACTTAATGAGTATCAGATAGTATTCTTTATAGGGAGAGCATACTCTCCTGATCCTGAATTTGAGACGGTTTTTCCGCGAATAGAGGATGCTTTTTTCCCGGAGCCCCAGCAGGCGGGCGATGAGGTCGTTGTCAAAGCCCACGGTGAGGTAGCAGAAGAGCCGGAAGTTGTCTGCTCCGATGTTGGGAATGTCGTCTTCCAGATGCACCAGCACGTTGTTGAATTGACGGTTGATGTCCCTCACCAGGCTTCCCATGCCGTCGCCTCCTCCGTAGACCCTTTCCAGGATCCTCCCGGTCCGGAGTATCAGTTTCTGGTCTGTCCATTTTTCTTCGTTAGCGGCGCTCCAGACATCAAGGAGCCGGCCGATGTCCTGGAACGAACGGCGAAAGGTCTGTACCTGCTGGGACCACTCTTCCCTTGCGGAGAGCTCTTTGGAATTACCCGATTTTTTTTAAGGTTTTCATAATTTGAAAAATTAAAGATAAAAATAATAACAAAAAAAGCAGCCTTTTAGGGGCTGCTTTAATTATAAGATGTGATCCTTTGGGATTACTCGTTCCCGGGCTTGCGCGCGGCGTACATAATCTTAAGGGCGGAGCAGCGGCGCAGCTCCTGTTTCACATCGGAGACGATACCCATACGGACATCTTCGTCAACCCGGAGGTTCACGGTCATGAGGGACCGCTCTGCCTCTGACATGGCGTCACGCTCGGAAGCGATGAAGTCACGGATGTCGGCGATAGTCTTGAAAGAATCGTTGAGCTGGATACGGGCATCGGTACCGTACAGGGCCTGATACTGGCGGGTAGGACTACCGATGTTGATATTGGCAGTGAGGTCCTTTCTATCCAGTTTGGCAACCTCGGATGCTTCCGGGAGCTTAACGAGAACCTTGTTCTCTGTCTCACGCATCTGGGTGGTCACCATGAAGAAGAACAGGAGCATGAACACGATATCGGAAAGGGAGTTGGACGATGCCTGAGGGACTTCCTTCTTATTGCTGGAACTTCCAAATTTTGACATATTCTTTACCTCCTATTTTTTACCGGTATCCTTAGGTTCTGCCTCGGAAATGTTCTGAGGAACAACCTTTTTCACAACGTCCTGCTGTTCTTCGTTCAGGCGGCTGAACTTCCTGCCGAATTCCTGCATGGCGAAGTCGTCACGGAGTTCGTTCACAGCCTTAACAAGTTCGTTCTGCACTGCGATGTAGGCCTGGTAGCTGGTACCACGGTCGTTCTGCAGGGAGATAACGCCCTTGGACTTCATGTAAGTCTTGCCGTTGGCCTCCACGGGTTCCTTTTCGGGAAGGTTGGGGTCATTGGTGGGGTTGGTGAGGAACTCTTTGATTTTTTCTTTCAAGAATGAGATGTCCATGGCTTCGCTACCGGCAAACAGCTTATCGGCAGAGTTGATTCTGACGATGATGATGTTACGACGGTTAACCTTCTGATCCTGCTGCTGCTGATTGGCATCCGGGATCGGGGGAAGGCGACGCTGCAGACCGGACTGCTCACCCATGGTTGTAGTCATGAGGAAGTAGCAGAGCAGGAGGAATGCAATATCTGCCGTAGAACCGATTGCATTAAATTTTCTTCTTGCCATGGTTTCGTTTACTTTTTATTACGGATGGCGATGAACACCTCTGCAAAGATGATGGAGAGGATAGTGGCTCCACCCACCAGGTATGCGAGGTTGAGGACGGTGTCGGTCATCTTGAGCTCAGTAGCAGTGGGCGGCGTGGCCCCGGAATAACCGATGGCCGGAGCGCCGGAAGCGAGCAGGTAGCATATGCCGAAAAGGACGGCTGCTGCCAGGACGGCAATACCGATCTTGATGAGACCCTTGGGATTTGTGGTGGCCGTCACAAAAAGGCCCACGAGGATGACGGCTGCAAGTGCGATGCCCAGGACGATATATGCCCAGAAGAGCAGCGGGTCCACAGTGCCATTGTCCTGTGCGACGGTTTTCGGAAATCCCTTAATCGAACCCCACACCAGCACGCCGACGCTCAGAATCATGAGGACCCAGAGGACGATCTTGAATAATTTAGCGTATTTCTGGTTTTCCATTGTTTGTGGAATTAAAGGGGTTGATTATTTCTTGTTGTACTTAACCATGGTGTCCACGAAGCGGATGGAAGAGTCTTCCATATCGATGGACAGGGAGTCGATCTTGGCAATGATGTAGTTGTAGAAAAGCTGAAGGATCATAGCGACGATGAGACCGCCCACGGTGGTGATGAGGGCCACCTTCATACCGCCGGCCACAACGTTCGGGGAGATATCACCGGCAGCCTGGATGGCGTCGAAGGCCTGGATCATACCGATAACGGTACCAAGGAATCCCAGGGACGGGGCGATGGAAATGAACAGACCGATCCAGCTGAGGCCGTTCTCCATGAGGCTCATCTGAACACCGCCATAGGAAACGATGGTCTTCTCCACAACATCCACACCCTGGTCTGCGCGGAGCAGGCCCTGATAGAAGATGCTGGCAACCGGGCCGCGGGTATTGCGGCAAACTTCCTTGGCTTTCTCAATGCCACCTTCTGCGAGGGCTTTCTCTACGTTGTCCAGGAGCTTGGTGGTGTTGGTCTTGGAGAAGGCCAGATACAGGATACGCTCGATAGCGAGGGCCATACCCAGGATCAAGCAGATGATGATGAGGGACATGAAGCCTGCACCACCTTCGATGAACTTGGTCTTCAGGGCCTGGTGGAGCGGAACTTCCTCACCGGAACCGGCGAAAAGGTCGATAACCTCTTCGGCGTCATCGGCAACCTGTTCCACAGCGGCGGGGGCTGCCTCTTCCTGTGCAGAAGCGACGATGCTAGCAGTGAAAGTCATGAGACTGGCAACTGCCAAGAACATGAAAAACTTTTTCATAATCGTTTTTGAGTTGTTAGTTATAAATTGAATTAGTTGTTAGTATATCCACTATATTCGGTCGTGCAAGTTAGCAATAATATTTCAAAAAGCCAAAGATTATTTGCTTATTTCGCCACAAAGGTCCTTTTCCAGCATGGTTTTAACCCAGTCGTTATTGTCGTTGCGGCCCATCAGGCAGAACAGCTTTCCAAGGGCGGCTTCGGTGGTGATGTCTACTCCGGACAGCACACCGGCGTGCTTGAGGGAGGCGCCAGTGGCATACAGGTCCATGTTCACAGTGCCTGATTTACACTGGGTTACGTTCAGGAGTATCTTCCCTTTGGCGGTGGCTTCCCGCAGGATATCCAGGAACCATTCCCGGGACAGCGCGTTTCCGGAACCGTAGGTTTCCAGGATGCATGCGCGGGTTAGAGGGTCGCAGACCACCGAGCGCATCACCTGCGGGGTCATGCCCGGATGCACCTTGAGGATGGACACCCGGGTGTCCAGGCGGGTCTGCACCCGGAGCTGTGCATCCCAGTAAACGGGCTTGCGGATAAGGTCCGTGTTGTAGCGGATGTTGATGCCCGCCTCGGCCAGGGGCGGACAGTTGGGGGAGGCGAAGGCGTTGAAGGCCTCGGCGCTGTATTTGACGCAGCGGTTTCCCCGGAGCAGCTGCGAGTCGAAGCAGATGGCCACTTCCGGCACGCGCGCATGCCCTTTTTCGTCCTTGGCGGCGGCAATTTCCACGGCCGATATCAGGTTCTCCTTTCCGTCCGTGCGGGGCACGCCGATGGGCAGCTGGCTCCCGGTAAAGATGACCGGCTTGGTTAGTCCTTCCAGCATGAAACTGAGCGTGGAGGCGCTGTAGGCCATGGTGTCCGTGCCGTGCAGGATCACAAAGCCGTCATACTCCTCGTAGCGGTCCCGGATAATCTCCGCCAGGGAAATCCACAGGGAGGGCTCCACGTCGGAAGAGTCGATGAGCGGATCGAAGGTGTAGGAGTCTATCCGGACGGCGAATTTGTTCAGTTCCGGGACCTCCGCCTTGATCTGGCTGAAGTCGAAGGGTTTCAGGGTCCCGTCCATCGGGTCTTCCTTCATGCCGATGGTCCCTCCGGTGTAAATGATTAATACAGAAGCACTCATATTTGGAAAAGCGTTTCAGCGTTATTCGTTGTGATGGTTTCGGTTTCGTCAAGGGACAGGCCTTTGATATCGGCCACTTTGGCAGCGATCAGGGGCAGATACGCGCTCTCGTTGCGCTGTCCCCGGTGCGGGACGGGGGCCAGGTAGGGGGCGTCCGTCTCCAGCAGGATCTTCTCCAGCGGAATGCGCTCCAGGGTCTTGGCCAGCGAAGCGTTCTTGAAGGTGACAACCCCGCCGATCCCCACGGAGAAATCCCCGTACCGGTTGGCCCGTTCGTATATTTCGTAGCTGGCGGTAAAGCAGTGGAGATTGCCCCTAAGGTGCAGGTGACGGCAATCGGCCAGTACCCCGAAAAAGTCCTCCCAGGCATCCCGGAGATGGATATTCACCGGCAGGTCCATCCTGGCCGCCAGTTCCAGCTGCAGCCGCAGCACCTCCTTCTGCTCCTTCACGAATCCCAGCCCCTCATGATAGTCCAGGCCGATTTCCCCGATGGCCACGACAGCCCTCTGCACGTCGGCAATATGATAGACTTCGTCCAGTTCTTCCCGCCAGTTATCGGCTACGGAACCGGGGTAAAGTCCCAGCATCTGATAAATGACTCCGGGGTGCCGGTTCCCTATCTCCCACATGGCCGGGCGCTCGCGGGAGTCCACATCGGCCTGGATCATTTTGCCCACACCGGCCTCCAGTGCCCTCAGAATGGCCGCCTCCGCATCCGGGAGCAGCCACTCGTCGTAAAAGTGGGTATGCGTGTCTATGAACATTCCAATCTACAAAGTTACGCAAATTTCCCGGCAATTGAACATCTTTGCAGCAGGTCCGTGGTAATAAAGCCGTCGGCCTCCAGGGTGCCGATTCCGGCGAGGACTTCCCCATAGGGCCGATGGAGCGTGGCAACCAGCTCTTCGGGCGTGATGCCCCGTTGCCGCTGCACGGCCAGGCCGATCTCCACCAGCGGCGACCCCGGTCCGAATTTCCGCGCCAGAGCGGCCTGCAGGACCTTTTCCGGCGGGTCGCCCGCCTGGGATGTGACCCAGGAGCCGCCTTCCCCCCGGTGCCGGCGCGGCCCGCCCAGGCCCAGCGCATCCACCAGCTGGGCAGGAGAAGTGACAATCCGGGCCATCTGCGAAGCGATAAGGGAATTGCAGCCGGCACTCCGGAAATCGTCCAGCCTCCCCGGGACCGCAAACACATCCCGGTTATACTCAACGGCATATTTGGCCGTCATCAGCGAACCCCCTTTGGTCTTTGACTCCACAACCACCACCGCCGAAACCAGCCCGGCGATAATCCGGTTCCGCCGTACAAAATTGAGGGCCACCGGCGATGTCTCCAGAGGATAGTCCGTTACCAGTGCGCTGCCCGGGGCCGATGCTATCTCCGCTGCCAGTTTTTCGTGCTGCCAGGGATAGACCGCCTCGATCCCCGTGGCCATGACGCCCACAGTGGGGAGCCCGCACTCCAGCGCCGTCCGGTGCACCACCCCGTCCACCCCCAGCGCCAACCCGCTTACGATGGCAGGCTGAACGGGCGCTTCAGCAAGCGCCTGCACCAGCTTCTGGCACCAGGCCTTCCCGTAAGGGCTCAGATCCCTGGTTCCCACAAAAGCAACCATGGGCCGGAGCCCAAATACTTCAGTGGCGGAAGATGCCGCCCTCATATATAAACCCAAAGGCGGCCCCGGGCACTCCTGCAAAGCCGCAGGATAATCCTCATCCAGAAAACTGATAAACCGGCACCCCCGCTCCCGCACCTTCTCCAGTTCCCCTGCAGCCCACTCCAGCTGCGAAGGCACCAGCTGTGGCAACAAATTTAACAGGGCCCACTCCGTCCTGGAGGTACAGGAGGCCCTTTCCGTAGCATCGGCCTTCTTTTTTGCGGAGGAAAGGGTCTCCTGTACCTCAGGTAAGGGAGCATCGGCATGTTTTTTCGCGGAGGAAAGGGCATCCTGTGCCTCAGAATTAATGGCCCCTGCGGCCAGGGAGCCGTCGAAGAGAGCCAGGGCACTTCCGGAGCGTTCCATCAGGTCCAGGGCCAGGCGGGGATGGTAGCCGAAAATCTTGTTCAGGGCGCACAGCGCCACGGTTTCGTCATAACTGCTCATGCCGCCAAGTTAAGGCGGAAAAACGAAAAACAGCACAATCGGTTGAATGATTGTACTGTTTTTTACGATTTTTTATCGGTTTCAACCGATTCTACACAATGAGGAGGGCGTCCCCGTACGGGCCGAACTTGTATCCTTCCTCCAAGGCCACCTCGTAGGCATGCATCACACCCTTGTATCCGCCGAAGGCCGCCACGCACATGAGCATGGTGGACTGGGGCAGGTGGAAGTTGGAAACGATGGCATCCGGAACGGCGTACTGGTACGGCGGGAAGATGAACTTGTTGGTCCAGCCGTCAAAGGCGTTCACCTCGTGCGTGGTGGTGACATAGGTCTCCAGGCCCCGCATCACCGTGGTACCCACGGCAACCACTTTCTTGCCTGTGCGCTTGGCCTTGTTGATCACATCGGCCGCCTCCTGGGTGATGATGAGGCGCTCGGAGTCCATCCTGTGCTTGGAAAGGTCTTCCACGTCCACGGTACGGAACTGGCCGATACCCATGTGCACGGTGATGAAAGTCTTCTCGATGTCCTTCAGGATCATGCGGTTGAAAAGTTCCCGGCTGAAGTGCAGGCCGGCGGCGGGAGCGCTTACGGCACCCTCCTTGTCCGCAAAGATGGTCTGGTAGTTCTCCGTATCTTCCGGGGACACCTTTTCCTTGACCCATTCGGGCACGTAGGGCTCTCCCAGGGCGAAAAGGGCTTCCTTGAAATCCTCGTAGGAACCGTCGAAGAGGAAGCGCAGGGTACGGCCGCGGGAGGTGGTGTTGTCAATCACTTCGGCCACCAGGCTCTCATCCTCGCCGAAGTAGAGCTTGTTGCCGATACGGATCTTGCGGGCCGGATCCACGATCACGTCCCACAGGCGCTGCTCCCGGTTCAGTTCCCTCAGAAGCAGCACCATGATGTCGGCACCGGTCTTTTCCTTCTTGCCGTACAGACGGGCCGGGAATACCTTGGTGTCGTTGAGCACGAAGGTGTCTCCCTTGCCGAAATAGTCTATGATATCCTTGAACTGGCGATGCTCCAGTTCCCCGGAGTCTTTGTGCAGGACCATCAGGCGGGCTTCGTCCCTCCAGCGGGGAGGTTCCTGTGCAATGCGGTCCTTGCTTAGGTCAAAATTGAATTGGGACAGTTTCATACACGTGAAAATGCGATACTTATATAATACGGCGGATTTTGGAAAAAAGTTTCACTACTTCTTTCCCATCGCATCCAGCCTGGCCTGGGCCGACATCCGGTCCACTTCCGTTTCACCGTATTTGACCATGAGGGCAAGGTATTTCTTCTCCATCTTGGCGTCTTTGGCCGCACGGGCCGTGAGCATGCCGTTCCGGATGGCGGTAATGTCGCCGGGATGCTTCTTGAGCACCGCGTCGTACTGCTTTGCCGCCTTCTTGTAGTCCTTCTTCACCAGCCAGTAGGAGCCTATGTTGTTCATGAACAGCGGGTTGTTCTTGCTGTATTTGAGCAGATGCTCGGAAAGCGACTTGAAAGCTTCGGCCGATGCGTCCGAGCCGATGCGGAAAATGGCGGCGCAGTAGTCCTGCATGAAGGCGCAGAATTCCTCGTCCCCAATCTTTTCCACGCTCTCGTACACCCAGGCCGGGTGGCGGGTAAAGTGCTCGTCTACCAGAGACTTCAGCTGCTGCAGGGCCATGTCCGGGCTCTCCTTCTCATAGGCCAGCATGGCGTTGACCTTGATGAACCGATAGTCCAGCTTCCAGGATTTGCTTGCGATGGCCTGGTCTATCTTCTGGATGGCATCGGCAAAAAGGTCGTCGTCAAACACCGTGTCCTCAAAGTAATTGTGCTTGACCCCCAGCGAATCCGTCATGGGCAGCAGGGGAGCGTTGCCCAGATAGCGGTCCCTGTCCAGTTCTATCACCTGGCTGCTCTGGCTGCGGGCATAGCAGAAGGCAAAGCGGGCTACCATCTGCTGGTCGTCGTCCGGATAGGCGGCCGCCCAGTTGTCCAGCAGCGTTTCCACGCCCACGCCGGCGGGTCCCACGCGGTCTACCAGGTTGCCGTAGCGGCGCAGGTAGTCTTCCTTGGTGGTCTGCGCTGCGGCCAGGAGGGTGCCGCACAGCAGGGCACTGAGTATGATCAATCTTTTCATCGGATATCCATTTTTATGCGTTTATCTTTGGGATAGAGGTTGTTGCAGCGGGTCCCCAGGTTTTTGGCCGGGCCCAGGGGAAGGCCCTTGAAAGTGATGCAGAGCGGGCCCATGGGCGCTTCCGGAGCCAGTTTGAGCGCGTCTCCGTGCAGATAGCGGAGGGCGGTTTCCCGCTCCACCTCCCAGCGGGGAAGATTGTTGGCAGGTTCTACGGGAAGTTCGGCGCGGAAAAGGGTGAAGGGGTCCGCTTTCCGGAGCGGCGTAAGGGTGCCGCTTTTTCGTAGCACGGCGGCGTACTGGCCTTCCCCCCTAACCCGGCCCGGCAGCATCAGGTAGCCGTGTTCCGTACGGACAGCAGGTTCCTGCAGCCCCAGGTCCAGGATATCGGCCCCCAGCTGGGCGGCGGCCCAGGCTACGGTCTCGTCGTTTTCCTTCCGGTTGAAGGTGCAGGTGGAAAAGAGCAGCAGGCCGCCTTCCTTGAGGGCGGGCCAGATGCCGGAAAGGATCCTGCGGGAGCGGGCGGTGCAGAAATCCACCGTCTCCGGGGACCAGTCCTCCACCGCCTTGGGGTCCTTGCGGAACATGCCTTCGCCGGAGCAGGGGACATCGGCCACCACCACGTCGAAAAGGGGCGCACCGCCAAAGGCCGACGGGTCCCGCGACACGGTTCCCACGCGCGGGTCTCCCCAGGTGGCCACGTTGCTGCGGAGGACGGCGTAGCGGCTGCGGATCACTTCATTTGCCAGCAGCAGGGATTTCCCGCCGTCATGCTCCCGGAGCGAAGCCGCCAGGTCCGTGGTTTTCCCGCCCGGAGCGGCGCAGAGGTCCAGCACGCACAGGCCTTCCTGCAGCGGGCCGATAAGCTGCCGGAACAGGTGCCCCACCAGCATGGCCGATGTGTCCTGCACATAGTAGGCACCGGCATGGAACAGCGGGTCAAGCGTAAAGACGGGGCGCTCTTTGAGAAAATAGCCATAAGGACTCCAGGGTACCGGCGTGGCATCCGGGAAGGGACATTCCTGCAGTTTGGAAGGGTTCAGGCGGATGGAGACCGACGGTTCCGCCTCCAGCGCCTGCAGCGCCGTGGCGGCATCGGCCTCACCCACGGACTGGATGAGCAGCTCTATGAACCGGGGGTCAAACATTCCCCGGCCACATGTTGGGGTCGAAGCCTTCCGGCATTTTGCCGTTGGATGCGTCCACCAGGCCGTCCACCACTTTGTCCAGGGCCTCCTTGATCTTGCCGGAGAGCATCATCTTCATCATGAGGTTCAGGTCGGCCTCCGCCTTGATCCAGAAGTCCGTCTTGAAGGCGTCTTCCGCGGCGGGTTCGAAATGGATGGCTATATGGAAGGCAAACGGAGCGCCGTAATCTACCAGCTCAATACGGCTGTACGGCACTCTCTGATGCACTTTTACGCCGATGTTGAAGCCCTGCACGGTGGCGGTAAGGGTGTCGTAGCTGGCCTGGATCATGCCTCTCTTGTCTTCCGGCAGCATGCGCTGGAAGTTCTGCAGGTCCACCATGGACATATACAGCTCGTAGGGCTGACGGGAAACAATGCCGTGTTTGCTTTCGATTTCTGTCATAATTCGTATCTTTGTACTTTAGGGCGCAGCCTGTTCCCCTCCGGGGGTATCGGCTTTCTTATTCACCCCCGGAGGGGAACAGGCTGCGCTTAAACTGATGGACTGCAAAGTTAGCAAAAATCATGCACAAAATCTATTTCGGCAAAAGGTGTATCATTATCTGTTCTCCCCTGGAGGAAGCGCTGCAGGATGCCAACTCCGTGGAATTCCACGTGGGGGAGGTGCTGGACATCCACGCCCTGGTGCGGATGTTCGAGGTGCAGGACAGCCTGCTGCGCATCTATATCCCTACGGACGATATTGAAAAGACCTATCGCCGGCTTTGCCAGGAATTCAAGGAAGTCAATGCCGCCGGAGGGCTTGTGAGCAACCGCCGCGGAGACTTCCTCCTCATTTCCAGAAGCGGCCTCTGGGACCTCCCCAAAGGCCATCAGGAGCCCGGGGAGGACATTGAGCTGTGCGCCATGCGGGAAGTGCAGGAAGAGACGGGGGTGGACCAGCTGGAACTGCGCAGGCTCATCTGCATTACGGACCACGTGTATTTCCGGGACAATCTTTGGCACCTCAAGCACACCTGGTGGTACGACATGCTTTATACGGACCCCACCAATCTAACCCCCCAGCGGGAAGAAGACATCTCCAAAGCCGCCTGGGTGGCCAAGTCCTCCTTGCCGCCTTTCCTTAAGAATACTTATCCTTCCATCGTGGAGGTTTTCCGCGAGGCGCGGATCTAATCGGCCTTCACCGTAACGGCGGGATCGATCTTGGAGACATAGCGGGCGGGCAGCCAGAGCATGGCCAGGATGGCCAGGAAAGCCAGCACATCGGCCGCCAGGATCCAGGGCAGGTTCACGTGCACCGGGACATAGGAGACAAAATAATTGGCCGGGTCCAGGGGGATCAGGTGCGTGGCCCCCTGCACCAGGCAGAAAAGCAGTGCCAGGGCGTTGCCGATGAGCAGGCCCTTTAAGACCACACCCGCACCCACGCGGACGAATACCCCGCCCACCGCCTTGTTGTCCATGCCCATGGTTTTGAGCGTGCCGATGGTGGAAATGTTCCTTAGCAGCAGGATGAGCAGACCGGAAATCATGTTGAACCCGGCCACCACCGTCATTAGGATGAGGATGGTGAATACATTGAAGTCCAGCAGTTCCAGCCAGTCGAAGACCTGCGGATAGGCGCGGGGAGAGGCGGTGACATAGAGATTGTCTTCCTCCTTGGTCCCGCTGTTCAGCAGGCACACTCCCAGCTGGGCGGCCACGTTGTCCAGGGCGGCGCGGTCCCGGAAACGGTCGGCCACTTCTACCTCCAGGCAGGACACCTCATCGGCCTCCCAGCCGTTCAGGCGCTGCAGGTCCTCCAGATTGGCATAGACCACCAGGTTGTCGTCCATTTCCACCAGGTCCCGGTGGACGGCGGTGATGCGGAATTTCCGCACCCGGACCCTTTCGCCGATGAAATAAGTGGTGAGGTTGTCTCCTACGCCCAGGCCCATGATGCGGGACAGACGCTCCGGGATGGAGACGGAGAGGGTGGAATCCGGCCGCTGGATCCCTTTCACCAATACCCCGTGGATGCGGTCTCCGTCCTTCACCACGCCGCTGCGGAGTACCGCGGGACGGATGCCCTTTACTCCCGGCAGGGAAAGGATGGCTTCCTGGGAAGGAAGATTACGGGGCATGGAGGCCATTTCGCCCAGGGAACGGTCCTGGGGCTGGATACGGATGTCGCCCACCATAGCCGCCACCCCGTCCCGTACGGCTGCACGGAAGCCGGAGGAGACGGCTACGGCGACGATCATCACGAAGAAACTGACGGCAATGGCCACTGCCGCCAGTTTCCCTTGAAAAGACAGTTTCCGCGATATGAAGCGGGACGCTTCCACTTACCAGATGTGGACGCGCTCCTCTTCCGGACGGAACATCTTGTCCCCTTCGTGGATGTCGAAGGCGTCGAAGAAGGTCTGGAAGTTACGGACGGAAACGTTCACGCGGTTCACGGCCAGCGAGTGCACGTCCATGTTGGTGAGACGGGCTTTTTCCTCGTCGGTGATGTTCTGGGCCCAGATGGCGCCGTAGCTCAGGTAGAAGCGCTGGGCACGGGTGAAGCCGTCAATCATGGGGTCCTTCTTGCCGGCCACGGCATTCTCCATGGCGGTGAAGGCGATGGACAGGCCACCGTGGTCGCCGATGTTCTCACCCAGGGTGTATCGGCCGTTGGCGTGTACGCCGGGCAGGATTTCCACTTCGTCGAACTGGGCGGCAAGCTTGTCTCCCAGGGCGTTGAACTTGGCCTTGTCCTCGTCGGTCCACCAGTTCACCATATTGCCCACAGCGTCGAACATGGAACCCTGGTCGTCAAAGCCGTGGGACATCTCGTGGCCGATGACCACGCCGATGCCGCCGTAGTTCACGGGCTCATCGGCCTCAGGATCGAAGAAAGGCTTCTGCAGGATAGCGGCCGGGAAGCAGATTTCGTTGGTGGTGGGGTTGTAGTAGGCATTCACCGTCTGCGGAGTCATGCCCCATTCGGTCTTGTCCGTGGGCTTGCCCAGCTTGTCCATGTTGTCTTTCACATACCAGGCGCTGGCGTTGCGGAGGTTCTCATAGTAAGTGTTTTCCGGATTGATGTCCAGGGAGCTGTAGTCCTTCCACTTGTCCGGATAGCCGATCTTCACGGTGAAGGCGGCCAGTTTTTCCTGGGCCTTGGCCTTGGTCTCGTCGCCCATCCATTCCAGCTGGTCGATGTGCTGGCCCAGGGCGGTACGCAGGTTCTCCACCAGGGTAACCATCTTCTGCTTGGAACTCTCCGGGAAGTAACGGCTCACATACATCTCACCCACGGCTTCTCCCAGGATGCTGTTGGGAACGCTCATGGCTCTCTTCCAACGCGGCTGCTGCTCCTGGGCACCGGCCATCTGGTGGGAGAAGAACTCCCAGGAGGCGGTGTAGAAATCGTCGGACAGAGCGCTGCACTGACCGGAGACGAACTGGGTAAGCAGATAAGCCTTGAGGGTTTCCAGGTCCGTCTTGCCGAAGAAAGCGTTCAGGCCTTCAAAATAGGAGGGCTGCTGGACGATGATCTTTTCCTGCGGGGCGATGCCGGCGGCGCTGCAGATCTTGTCGAAGCCGAGTGCCGGCCAGGACTTGAAGATCTGCTCCGAAGACATGGGGTTGTAGATCTTCTCCATGTTGCGATTCTCTTCGCGGGTCCAGAAAATCTGGGCCATGGCATCCTCGACGGCCATATCCTTGGCAACCACAGCCTCGGCATCGGCCACACCGGCCAGGTTCAAGGCTTTCACCAGGAAGGCCTGATAACCGTCCTTCAGGGCCTTGTTGCTCTCCAGCAGGTAGTAGTCACGGTCTCCCATGCCCAGGCCGCCCTGGCCCAGGTAAAGGATCTGCATGTCACTGTTGGTGAGGTCGGCCTCTACGCCGGCGCCAAAGAAACCGCCTTCCCCGTAAAGGCTCATCTTGCCCAGCAGGGTGGCCAGTTCGTCCTTGGACTTGACGGCCTGGATCTCGGCGATGTATTTCTGGATGGGCTGTGCACCCAGCTCATTGCGGGTGGTGGAGTCCAGGGCCATCTTGTAGAGGTCCGTGATCTTCTGCTCCACGGTGCCGGGAACGGTTTCGGAGGTGGTCATGCTCTCGAAGAGGGCGTTGAGGTTCTCCTGAGCCTGCTCACGGAGGGCGTCAAAACTGCCATAGCGGGAGAATTCCGGACGGAGCGGGTTGTTCTTCTGCCATCCGCCGGTGGAATACTGGTAGAAGTCTTCCTTGGGGCTGGTGGAAGGATCCAGGTTGGCCATGTCCAGGGCCGGCGCTTTGCTCTTGGGAGCGCAGGCCGCAAGGGCCAGAAGGGTTGACATAAGCAATAAAGTCTTTTTCATAATATTGATGGTTTTATTGATGTTTGCTTTCGGGGCAATTTGCAAATTTACACAAAACTCTGCATATTTGTGCAGATTATTGTCTCGGATTGGATGTTTTATGCATAAATGGGCTGCTGTCATAAGGGATTGGATGCTTCCGGGGGCCATCGTTCTGGGAACGTCCTTATATATTATCTATCACTTTTCCCCAGGCCTGCATCCCTTCGGTCCCTGGTTGCACCCGCTGGTGAGCGAGGGGCAGCGGCTGGTAATTGCCATCCTGCTGTTTTTCCAGTTTGTCAAAATTTCCCCGCACGACTTACGCTTAACCCACTGGCACTTTAAGGCGCTGGCCATCCAGGCGGGACTGTTCCTGGCCCTGGCGGCGGGCGTCCTGCTCCTGCAACCCGGACATGTCCGCATGCTGCTGGAGTGCGCCATGCTCTGCTTTATCTGTCCCACAGCCGCAGCGGCGGGGGTCATCACGGACCGGCTGGGCGGCAAACTCCCGGACACGGTGTCTTACGTTGTGATCATCAATGTGGCGGCCACCTTCCTGATCCCGCTGGTGATCCCGCTGGTGAATCCATCGGCCCAGATGGGCTTCTGGAGCTATGTGGGGCACATCGCCCTCAAGGTTTTCCCCATGCTTATCCTTCCCGGCCTTGTGGCCTGGCTCATCCGCTACACCACCCATAAGCTGCAGCGCCGCCTCATGCGCTGGGCTTCGTATTCCTTCTATGTATGGGGCGTGGGACTTACCCTGGCCATGATCCTGGCCACCCGGGCGCTGCTCCTCAGCGGCCTGGGCGCCTGGGCCATCGCCGGCATCGTAGGCGTTTCCATCCTCAGCTGCTTCGTGCAGTTCTTCTCCGGGCGGAGGATGGGGAAGGACCGCGAGGACAAGATTACCGCGGGACAGGCCTTGGGACAAAAGAACACAGGCTTCCTTATTTGGCTGGGATACAATTATTTAACGCCAGTTACTTCAGTGGCGGGCGGGCTCTATGCCATCTGGCAGAACCTTTTCAACAGTTGGGAACTGTACCGGAAGGAGCACCCTGCCGGCTAAAGCGGGTAGAAGCGGGTGTAGAAGGCGTAGATATTCAGCACATCTTCCACATAAACAATGGTTTGGGTGCCCTTGAATCCCGGGACGTCCGGAATCACCTTGAGCACGCTGTCCCAGCGGGTGGCGTCCACCCCTTTTTCGCGCGCCGTCTGGATGGTCTGGAGGATGCGGCCCTCGCCGGCGTTGTAGGCGGCCAGGGTGAATTTGATACATTCGGTGGTATCGGCCGCGGCGGAACTGAACATATTCTGCAGGCGCTTGAGATAGGTGGTTCCCACGGACAGGTTGACCGAAGGGATGAGCAGGGTGTCCGTGCTGTAGCGGCTGCTCCGGATCTGCATGAGGCCGATGGCGCCCTTGTGCGAATTGGCGTCCGGATGGAAACGCGATTCGCGGAAAATGATGGCCGACAGCAGGCGCCAGTCCCAGCCGATGGCATCGGCATACTTCCGCACCAGCGGGTCGTAGCTGCTGATGGTGGTAAGGCGGACGGGTTTCCCCTTGAGATAGTCCCGCTGGATCTGGTGGAAGCGGGATTCGGAGGAGAGTTCTCCAATCCAGCGGTTCATGAGCATGAGGGCGTGGGAATCCTCCTTGCGGAGCACCCACACGGTGCCGTCCGGGAAGGGACGGGTGGCCGCCAGGCCTTCCGGGAGGGAATCGGCCTGGACCGATACAAGCAGGTCTGCGGTGCCTTTCAGCAGGGAATCCAGGTAATCGGCACTGTCGCTTGCCACTTCCAGGGTGGCCTCCAGGCCATGGTCGCCGGTGAATTTCCGCACCAGGGCCTCTTCCAGGTCGGCTCCCTCCCAGGGAAGGATGCAGCGGAGGGTGTCTTCCGGGCGTACGGCGCGTTCTCCCGAACGCTCCTTGCGCGGAATGAGCAGGAGTACCAGGACTGCAAGGACAATGAGCAGGTAAGTCTTATAGGAGGCTTTCATCAGTTGCCGCCTCCCATGCCCCTGAGAGCGCCGGAGAGACCGCCGCCGGCGGTTCCGCCGCTTCTTCCTCCGAAACCGGAACTGCTGGCCCGCTCGGACAGAGTCCTCTGCTTGCCCAGCATGGGATAGAAGGGCCAGGAAATGCCGAATTTGAGGGCTGCCGGTGTCTGGATATAGTGGTGGGCGGTGAAATAGTCGTGCCTTTCGGCCGGCCAGCCGTTGCCCAGGTTCTCCATCTTGAGGAAGACGCTCACCTTCTTCCACTGGAAGTTTATGAACACGTCAAATACCGGGCAGTTGCCGTACAGTTCCTCTTTCTGGTTCATGAACACGCCCGCCACCGGATTGTAGGAAGGCGCATACCATTTGGTTGTATAGCGGGTGTTGGCGCCAATCTGCATGATCATGGTCTTGGGATCCACCACCACGAACTGCAGGAACCAGCGCAGGTTCAGGGCCAGGGTGGGAAGCGGCAGCACGTCCTGGTTGGAGGAGACCTGCAGCAGGGCGCTGTTCTCCAGATGGACGGGGCCGAAGACGAAGTCCTTGCGCAGGGAGGCCGACAGGACGCTCATCGGCACGGTATTCTGGCGCACGATGCCCAGGGTGTCGTAATAGATGTTATTGGCCAGCAGGGCGTAACCCACCGATGCGCTGAGCCTCCATTTGGGAATGTCTATGGAACCGGTAACCCGGGTGGTGGAAACCTTGCCGAAGTCATTCTCCCAGTTGTAATGGTTGGAGTACAGGTGCTGTTCGTAGAATCCCGGCTCTTTAAGTTTGGTCTCGAAGTGGGCGCTGATGGAAAGGGGACTGCCAGGCTGCCGCCGGAAGGGGAACAGATTGAGCTTGGCGTTGGCCTGCACGGTGAAGTCGTTGGCCTCGTAGCCGGCAAAGTTGTACAGCCCCATGGCATCCCATTCCAGATACTTCCTGAGCCGGCCTTCCGCGCCTACGTATGTATATAAGGTGTTCCAGCGGGCGTTGTTAGGCTTTTTAAGGAAGCCGCCCGGTTCAAAGTGGTAGAAAGTCTGATACCGGTCCCCGATACCGCCTTCAATCTTGGAAACCACGGCGTCTTCCTTCCAGGGCTGCAGGCGCACGAAGATGCGGTTGTCCAGCCGCATGGCCCGCAGCGAGTCCGTACTCTTGTTGGGATTGATATTGTATACCTCGTTATAGAAGGCCGACAGGTTGGAAGAGGTTTCGTCCACATACTTCTTGGAATAGACGGTGTATTCCGACGAAGTGCCGATGAAGCCGGTGGTGATGTTGGTGTTGATGGAGTCTGCCTGCACCCAGGTGGAGTCTCCCCGGTGGCGCAGCTTCTCAATGAAGTCGAAGGGGATGCGGTAACTCTGGTCGAAGAAGAAAGTGCGCTTGTTGTAGCGGTTGGAGGCGGCGGCCAGGTTCACCGCGATTTCCCGGACGTCCACCGTGGTGTCCCGGATCCAGAAGTTGTCCTGCACACCGCCGCTTTCCTGGCGGGTCATGCTGTTGAAGATCATGCCGCCGTGGGCCAGGTATTTCTTGCCCAGGTAGTTGCCGGCCACAAAGTAGGTCCGGTTGTTGGTCTGTTCGTTCTGGAGGGTACCTGCCCCGCCATACCGCTTCATCTCCAGGGCCACGTTAAGCGAAGGGAGGATGTTCTGGGTGGTGAATACCCGGTACGAATCGGCACTGAGCGTACTGCTGTTGAAAAGGTTGCCGTAGTACTCCAGCTCCGTGTACGGAGTCTTGGTGTTGAACATGGGCAGGTTGGCCGCCGTATACGTCCAGGACTCATAGGGAGCGTAGAAACTCACGGATTCCTCCTGGTCCCGCTTGAAGAAGTTATGGCTTTGCAAGGCCGATCCGGGCATGCCCAGCCAGGTGGCGCCCACATCCTGCCGCATGAACGGGTAGTCGTAGAAATGGTAGTTGGCGGTGGTGTCCCATTCGAAGGTCTCCACATTGTTGTTGTAGCGGTTGTGCCGCCAGGCCACCAGGCGCTTATAGTGCATGGAATCCGGCAGGAAAGCGGTTTCCAGGATACGGGGCGTGTTTTCTATGATGCTGTCCCTCCTGGCCTTGATGGAGTCTTTCCGGTGGCGGATGGAATCCTGCCGATGCAGGAGGGCGGGAAGCTTATAGTGCTCGTAGTCGTAGCGTTTCTTCTCGCTCTTGGAAAGGCCTGCATACCACTTTTCAAACGCTTCCTTGGCATAGGTGGTGGAATCGGCCAGATAGATGGAGTCAATCTGGGGCCACAGGAGCGAGTCTCCAGCGGATATGAGCGAATCCACCACTATCCGGTGGGTGAGGGAGTCCTTGAGGGCCACGTACCACTTGTAGCGGAAGGGATCCGTTAAGCGGAGGCTGTCCGGTACCTTCATGGTATCCCGTGCCATGATCTTGGGCGTGGTGTCCGCCTGCTCCTCCTCTCCAAACAGGAAGAAATCATCTTCTTCCGCGAGGGTATCCGGCAGGGCCAGCGTATCCTGCTGCGGTAGCGTGTCCTGCGGCGGCAGCGTATCCCGGCGGACAAGGGTGTCCTGCTGCGCGGCGGGGAACCACCCGTGCAGGCGCGACGCCCGGGAGATTTCCACCCCCAGCGTCTGTACCGCCACCACACCCGTGATGGCCAGCGGCACCAATATGTCCGACCAGAACTTTGCCATATCCTGCAAAGATAATAAAGTTTCATAAGAAAACCATTTTTCTCCTGTCAAGCATAGCTTGGAAATCTTTTTTCAAAAATATTTCAAAAATTTTGGTACTTTGTGTTGCAAGGTATTGAAATTTTTTCATATCTTTGCATCGACAAATATTTTTGAAAAATGAAAAAGGTTACTAACGCTTGTATCGGAGGGCGCAGTTTTACCCTCGACGAAGATGCCTACGGCCGCCTGTCGGCCTATCTTGAGCACTTCCGTGCCCGTCTCACCGTCCCGGAGCTCCAGAAGGGTGAGGTGATGGACGAGATTGAGGGCCGGATTGCAGAACTGTTTTACCAGGAAGTGGGGGACGGTGCCCGCGTGGTAAGCCTCCAACTGGTGGAAAAGGTCATTTCCACTTTGGGAATGCCGGACGGATCGGCCGAAACCGGTACTGCCGGCGCCTCCTTCAGCGGCAAGGCCACGGAATCCGCCACCACTGCCAAGAAACTGTTCCGGGACAAGGACGAAAAGCGTCTGGGTGGGGTTTGCTCCGGTCTCTCCTGGTATTTTGACTTGGATGTAACCCTCATCCGGGTGCTCATGCTTGTGGCCCTCATCTGCGGCACCGCCGGCTTCTGGGTGTATGTGATTCTCTGGATCGCCATTCCCGCGGCCGATACGCCTGCCCGCAAATGCGAGATGCGCGGCATCCCCGCCACGGCAGAAAACATGGCGCGTTTTGCCCGCAGCACCGGCTCCACTGACGGATATAAAAAATAAAAGATTATGGAAAGCACAAACGACAATGTCCGTTCCCAGATGAGGAAGGGCGTGCTGGAATACTGCATCCTTAGTATTTTGAGCCGGAAAGAGGCCTACGCCTCCAGCCTGCTGGAGGAACTCAAGGCCGCCAATATGCTGGTGGTGGAGGGAACCTTGTATCCGCTCCTGATCCGGCAGAAGAACCAGGGTCTGCTCTCTTACCGCTGGGAGGAATCCCCGCAGGGGCCGCCCCGCAAATATTATGTCATTACAGAAAAGGGCCGTGGCCAGCTCGCAGAGATGGATGCCGCCTGGCAGGAAATGGTAGAATCCATTCAGGCTCTCAGACATTGACACCCCAAGTCCCTCCCCCGAGGGGAGGGGTTTCGGGAGGGGGTAACGTTGAACATTTTATTTTCATGAAATGAAAGAAGTAGAGAAAGTTAGCATCGGGGGCTATGCCTTCACGCTTGAAAAGGACGCCGCGGCGGAAGCCTCGCGTTATCTGGCCGACCTGGAAGCCCATTACCTGGGCCAGCAGGGCGGAAAGGAAATCATGGAAGGGATAGAGGAAAGGATGGCGGAGCTGCTCCTGGACAAGTGCGGCAGCAACGGAGTGGCCACCCTGGCCGATATCCACAGCATCATCGATATCATCGGCCGTCCGGAAAAGATTGAGGAGGACGATCCGCAGCCCGAATCGGCCGAAAGACCCCGGCGCAAGCTGTTCCGGGACCAGGACAACAAGCAGCTGGCCGGTGTGTGCAGCGGCCTGGCCGCCTACTTGAATGTAGATGTGGTATGGTTCCGCCTGGGATTCGTGGTACTTTCGCTGGTCAATCTGTTCGCCGGATTTCACAGCGGCGTCTGGAGTTTGACCATTCCGGCCCTGTATCTGGTTCTCTGGATTGCCATGCCCGCCGCCCGCACGGCGCAGGACCGCTGGGCCATGAAAGGCGACAACGGTTCCCTGGACGATATCGCCCGGAATGTCAAGAGCGGTATCCGTGAAATGGGAGATACCGCCAGCGAAGTGGTGAAGTCGGACGGTTTCAGGAGAGGCGGACGTTTCTTCCTGGTGCTCATCGGCCTGGTGCTCCTGATTGCCGGCACCTCCGGCCTGGCCTCGCTGTCGGTACTGGGTATCAAGGGGAATGTCCTCTTCGGTTCGCAGTATCTGAGCTTCCTGGACGAACTTTCCCTCCATGCCCCCGTGGCCCTGGATATGTTGGGAACCCCCTGGGTAGTGGCCCTGGCGGCCCTTGCCGTCATCCTTCCCTTCGTGGGCATGCTCTACGGCGGCATCCAGCTCATCTTCGGCTTCAAGTCGCCTTCCTGGCGCCCCGGGCTGGTGATCTTCATCCTCTGGCTCATTGTAATCATCGTCCTGCTGGTGCTGGGCTGCGCCACCATGATTTCTATTGAGAACATCACAGTGTAAGTTATTATAAATCAATTAGTTGTAAGAATACCCTGCTGTACTTTGACGGCAGGGTATTTGCATAAGTGCCACAGTTTCAGTGATTTGAGCAAAACTTACGAAAAAAGTTAGGATTTCTCCTAAAAAAATTAGGAGATTAAAAAATTATGCGTATATTTGCAACAGAAACACTAGGCCATGAAGCAGAAACTGACAGAAAAAGAGGAGATGCTCATGAACATCTTCTGGGAACACGGAACGCTGTTTATCCGTGATCTTATTACGTATATTCCGGAACCCAAGCCCCATTACAATACGGTGGCCACCCTGGTCAAGTTCCTGGAAGAGAAAGGGTTCGTAGAGCGCGAGCCCGTTGCCAACACTTTCCGCTACAAAGTAAAGACAACGGAGCGCGAGTACCGCGGCAGTTCCGTGGGGGAGATGGTTGCCCGTTACTATAATAACTCCTATGCCAGCCTGGTGTCCCAGTTCGTGGAAGAGGACAAGATGGACCTCCAGGAGCTAAAGGACCTCATCGCTACCATTGAAAAGAAGCAGAAATGAACGAGTTCTTATTATATATAGGCCGTAGCGGACTCTACCTGAGCCTGTTCTACGCATTTTTCCTGCTGGTCATGCGCCATACCACGCTCTTCCGCTTCAACCGGATTGCGTTGCTTTCGGGATCGGCCCTTTGCCTGGTGCTTCCGCTGGTCAAGATCCGCTCGGTGGAAGCCGTCCTTGCGCAGGCCGGAGAACTCACCATGGTATCCGCCTCCGGGGCGGCACCGCAGGAGAGTGTGGCCACCGCCGCTTTTCCCTGGACCGGCGTGCTCGCGGGCCTTTATTTCCTGGGCCTGGCGGCCGTGCTGGTGGCCATATTGGTTTCCTCCGGGAAGATGGTCCGCCTGATGAAAAGGGGCACCGTGCAAAAGCTGGAAGACTGTACGCTGGTTGTCTCAGGGGAGGATATCCCTTCTTTCAGCTGGGGCCGGAAGGTGGTGATGAGCCGAATGGACCTGGAGCGTAATCCGGCCATCCTCACCCATGAACGGATGCACGTAAAGTGTCGCCATTCGCTGGACCTGCTGCTTTTCTCGGTATTCCAGCTCCTGTTCTGGTGGAATCCGCTGGTGTGGATTACCCGTACGGAACTCAAGCTCCTTCACGAATATGAGGCCGATGAAGGAGTGCTTAAAGAAGGCATCGATGCAACACAATATCAATTACTCCTTGTGCGGAAATCCGTGGGGGAAGAACGCTTCTCCCTGGCCAGCGGGTTCCAGCACGCGAAACTTAAAAACCGAATTACAATGATGCTCAAGAATCCCACCTCGGGAGGCATGCGCTGGGCCTACCTGGCTCTCCTCCCCATCCTTTTACTGGCCATGTATGCCTGCAATTCTCCCAAATCCCAGGAGAAGGAGGCGGAGATGGCCGTACAAGAAGGTCCTGCCCCTTCCACTTATCAGGTAACTGTCACGGATGAACCTGCTCTGGATGAAGATGCGGTCCCGTTCCAAGTGATTGAAGTAAAACCTACGTTCGGCAACGGCGACGCCAACGAATTTTCCAAATGGGTTATCAGCCATCTGCATTATCCGGAGGCTGCAAAGGCTGCCGGCAAACAAGGGCGCGTCACGCTTTCGTTTGTAGTGGATACGGACGGGTCTGTCGTTGACGTGAAAGTCTTGAAGAGCGTGGATCCCGATCTGGATGCCGAAGCCCTTAGGGTAGTATCCTCCTGTAAGGAGAAGTGGACGCCGGGCATGCAGGACGGGAAGCCCGTCCGGGTCCATTACGTCTTCCCCGTTATTTTCCAGCTCAAATAATGCGGAAACGCTTCTGTGCCATCCTGCTGCTGGCTGTCTGCGTCCCACTGGGGGCGCAGACGGGGCTGCAGCGGGATTCGCTACTGCAAGCGGCCCGTTCCCTCAAGCAGCAGTACCGCTTTGACGCGGCGGCCGAAACCCTTTCCAGCATCCTGAGCCCCGGACAGATGGACGCTGAGGTGCTGGGAGAACTGGCCGACTGCCACTTCCAGTCCGGCAATTCGGAGGATGCATCGGCCCTCTATGGAATCCTGATGCAGATGGTTCCGGAGCATGCCGGCTTCCGGATGCGTTACATGACCCTGGCCTACAGGGCCAAGGCCTATCAGGACGTGGTGGAAACGGGCCGGGAACTGCTGCAGCGGGATTCTCTCCTGCAGGCCCTCACGCTGGTGGGAGACGCCTTCGGCCAGATGAATGAGCTGGATTCGGCCCTGGCATATTATCAGGCGGCCCTGCGCCGACAGCCGGAAAAACCAACGCTGGTGGTAAAAGCGGCCGATGTCCTGCTCCGCCAGAAAAAATACCGCGAGGCGCTCAACCTCACCACAGATTACCTGGAAGTGGATCCCAGCTATGTTCCCGTCCGGCAACTGCAGGGAATGACGCATTTCCTCCTGGAGCACTATGCCCAGTCGGCCAATGTCTTCCAGGCGCTGGTGGACGACGGGGACGACAGCTACGCCACCCATTATTATCTTGGGCACAGCTACAGGGAGACCAAGCGCCCATATCTGGCCATTCCGGAATTCCAGGCTGCCTGGCAGAAGGATTCCAGCAGCGTGGCCCTGGCGCTGGATATCGGCACGGAAGCGGCCAAATTCCACCGGGACTGGGAAACGGATGTACTTCCCTGGTTTGACAGGGCGCAGAACCTGCTGAAAGAATCCGAGAGCCAGCTTTATTATGTCCATAAGGACCGGGGCGATGCGTACTTTGAAATGGCCGAGTGGAGAAAGGCGGCCTCCGAGTACCGGTCGGCCCAGGTCTATAAGCCCAGTTTCATCAATACCTATCCCCGGCTGGCATTCTGCCTGGAACGGCTGGGAGACAAGAAAAGCGCCCTCCAATGGTACCAGCGCTTCCTGGATGCGGCCAAGCCCGGCGACCAGTGGTACGACTACGCCACCCAGGCCGTGACGGACCTCAAGGCCAAGCTTTTCATGGAAGAATAGTTTTGCTTAACAAACTGACCGACAGATACTTATAAGAATACCCTGCTGCACTTTGACAGCAGGGTATTCACGTAATTGATTGATTGTCTATTTGTTAAGATATTCCGCTACCTCGATGGCGGCCAGGCAAAGCAGCACGTACTGCGGAGCAGTGTTGATGCAGGCTTCGTTCTCGCCCCAGTGGAACGGATAGTCGTCCTTGTTCTCAAAGAAGTCCTCTTTCACCAGCAGACCCGGTACAATACCGCCGGGGATGGTGGAATAGTCTGCGCGGTTGTTGTTGTAGGCCACCTTCTTGGTATTTACACCAACCCCTTCCACAAAGGATACGTTGGAGTACGGATGGCAGCCGAAGATGAAGTTGAGACCGGCGAAGACGTATTCCGGATCGATCATATCCGGGAAGTACTTCCAGATCCTATAGCAGTTGTAGGCGTTGTTGATGACGGAGGCATTGCCGGCCCAGGTGGCACCGCCGATGGCGACACCGTAAGGGTTGTCCTGGCCGCCGCGGGTGATTACGTTCACATAGGCGGGTACCAGGGCTTTCACCTTATCCTGGAACTGCTTGTCCATATAAGGATAGATCTTGAGGGCGGCGGTGAGGTTGGGACCGCCGGTGAACTGGGTGGAGAACATGCCGTTCTGGACATTGCCGTTGGAGCGCGGTGCTACGGGCTTGGCATCCAGCTGCTTTTCTACCAGCGGGAGGAAGAAATCCTTGTACTTCTGGTCTCCCGTTGCGATCCAGAGCTCGATGGCGGCGTTGATCCGGGGATCTCCTCCACCGCCCCAGCGACCCATCATAGCGGGAGCGTTGGGATTGGGGGCTGCAGCTTCAAAGTACTTGTCCCACAGCATCTTGGCATTCTTGAGGGAACGCTCTGCCTCTTCCGGATAGTAATCCTTCAGGGCAGGATAGGCGGCAGCCAGGGATACGATGTCCTGCATGGTGCCGGCAGGGCTGAAGCGGCTGGTGAACACAAAACGGTCGTCCGGAGTGCCGGAGCGGTCTCCCTTCACCTCGTAGCGGGCCAGCGAGGGATCGTAGACCTTGCCGTCCGTGAGGGTCATGGCGTCTCCCAGGTGATGATAGTGGTGCATATCGGGCTGGCCGATAACCTGGGCCACGAAGCCGATGTTCTCCACCTGAGCGTTGATGTTTACGGTGCCGTGCATGATAAGCTGCACATTGTCCGGAACGCCGTCCGGGACATGGATATCGGCATATTGGGTTACCTCGTCGATGAGGGTTTGGTCACGCATGGGCTTGAACTCGCGCCATACATAGGCCAGGTCCTGGGTGGTGTTAAGGACGGAATTGGCCTGGATGTCGAAGTCGCCGGCGTCGTACCAGCCACCCACGGCCAGGCCGGGGATGTGCTCCAGGGGCTGGTACTTGGTGTTGGTCTCATTGCCCTGGAAGTAGCCGTCGTGCAGGCGCACGTTGGCAGGAGCCTGGAGGGCGTCGTCCATATTGGCGCGGCCGTGCCAGATGCGGTATGCCTCATTCACCTCCATGTGGTCCATGTTCACCACCAGCGAGATGTCCATGGAAGGATGCCATTTGTCGCCGTAGACATCCTTGTCGATGGGGAAGGCGTTGGTTTCCACGCCCTGATAGTCGATGCAGTAGAGACCGGGTTCCCGCACGTCGGAGAAGTCCAGCTGCACATAGTTATAACGGTAGTGGTATTCGCCCCAGATCTTGGCGGTCATCCGCTTCACGACGTCCTTGCTGCCGTCGGGGTTCACCTTGAGGAGCCGGCCGATGGATTCCGGGGAATCGTTCTTGTCCATTTCCACCACGGCCACCTTCTTCTGGGCCGGGGTATATCCCACCTGGGAGAAGCCGATGTTGGGCTTGCGGATCCAGCTGTTGGAGATGCTGGGCTCCAGATACCATTCCAGCACCTTGCCGGTCTTGCCGCCGGGCAGCAGGGAACGGAGCACGAACATGCCGTTCTGGGCCAGGTGACGGCCGTCGAAGATGCTGATCTCTTCATCGGAGGTAACGCTTACGCGAAGGGCTTCGTCCTCCGGGGCCATCACGATCCGGTGACCCGTGGAGAGCGGGAGCGGTACCAGGAAATCTCCGCGTCCGCGGTCGTCAAAGGTGGATTCGCCAAAGTACTGGGGGATCTTCTCGCTCACCGGATGTACCTCCGTGTCGTGCATGGGATACTTGGGGAGGATCCGGGCCAGGTTGTCCACCAGATAGTTGTGGCCGAAGTAGGATGCCGGGAAGAATTCCAGGTTCATGCCGGCCTTGCCCACCAGTTCTGCGGGGACGGGCTTGTCCAGCCAGATCTGGATAACTACACCCTTGTCCTTGGGCAGCACCTTGAAGCGGGGGACAAAACCATAATCTTCATAGTTCAGGTCCACTTCCACGCTGCTTTCCTTGCGGTCTATCCGGCGGGGGCTCACCACGCCGAAGATATCCCACTGCTCCGGCGTATTCATCAGACGGATGCCGCCGCCGGTGGCAATCCGTTCGCCCCGCTGGATGATCTCCAGGCCGGCGAACTTCTCGTCGTAGAAGCTTCCGTTGTAAATGTTGTTGTAAACGAGTACATTGGTGCCGCGCGCCTCAAAGTAACCGAGGTCGTTCAGCTGCATGCTCTGGGCGGATGCCCGTTGGGAAAAGAGTGCTGGCAATGAAAGCAGCAGGACAAGTAAAAGTCGTCTCATACTAAATGGTTATAGTGATTGTATAGATATGGCCGATATTTCCTGCAAGTTACTAATAATATGGCTCGATTCCAAATAAAAGTGCGAAAAAATGCTAATACCCCGCCATCCATTGGCAAGGGTATTAGCATAAAGTGTTGTGGGATAGAATGAAAAGTGCTATTCGGCTGTAAAATCATCCTTTCCCACACCGCAAATGGGGCATACCCAGTCGGCGGGAATGTCTTCAAAGGCGGTTCCGGGAGCAATGCCGCTGTCCGGATCTCCGACGGCGGGGTCATAGACGTACCCGCAGATGTTGCAAACGTATTTTTTCATATCAGTGAGGGTTTAAAGGCCGATGGTCTTGAAGAAGTCGTTACCCTTGTCGTCCACCAGGATGAAGGCGGGGAAGTCCTCCACGGTGATCTTCCAGATGGCTTCCATCCCCAGTTCCGGGTACTCTACACATTCGATGCTGCGGATGCTGCTCTGGGAAAGCACTGCAGCAACGCCGCCGATGGTGCCCAGGTAGAAGCCGCCATGTTTGTGGCAGGCGTCCGTCACCATCTGGGAGCGGTTGCCCTTGGCAATCATCACCAGGGAGGCGCCATGGTCCTGGAATTCATCTACATACGGGTCCATGCGGTTGGCCGTGGTGGGGCCCATGGAACCGCAGGGGTATCCTTCCGGTGTCTTGGCCGGTCCGGCATACAGGATGGGGTGGTCCTTGAAATACTGAGGCATCCCTTCACCGGCATCCAGGCGGGCCTTGAGCTTGGCGTGGGCGATGTCCCGGGCCACGATGATGGTTCCCTTCAGGTTCACGCGGGTGCCCACGGCATATTTGGTGAGCTCTGCACGGACGGCATCAATGCCCTTGTCCAGGTCTATTTCAATGCCCTTGGGGCCTTCGCCGGGACGGCGCAGCTCTTCCGGAATCAGTTCGGAGGGGTTGGTATCCATCTTCTCGATCCAGACGCCATCGGCATTGATCTTACTCTTGATGTTACGGTCTGCACTGCAGCTTACGCCCATGCCGATGGGGCAGCTGGCACCGTGGCGGGGCAGGCGCACCACACGGATGTCGTGGGCCAGGTATTTGCCGCCGAACTGGGCGCCCAGGCCGATCTTCTGCGCTTCCTTCAGAAGCTTTTCCTCCAGGTCTATGTCGCGGAAGGCACGGCCGGTTTCGTCACCGGTGGTGGGCAGGTTGTCGTAGAACTTGATGCTGGCCAGTTTAACGGTGAGGAGGTTCTTTTCGGCCGATGTGCCGCCAATCACGAAGGCGATATGGTAGGGCGGGCAGGCTGCCGTACCCAGCGAGCGCATCTTCTCCACCAGGAAGGGGATGAGGGTGCCTTCGTTCTGGATGGTGGCCTTGGTCATAGGGTAGAAGTACGTCTTGTTGGCGCTGCCGCCGCCCTTGGCTACCATAATGAAACGGTATTCATCTCCCTGGGTGGCCTCGATGTCTATCTGGGCCGGGAGGTTGCACTTGGTGTTGACCTCGTTGTACATATCCAGGGGAGCATTCTGGCTGTAGCGGAGGTTCTCCTGGGTATACGTATTGAAAACGCCCAGGCTCAGGGCTTCTTCGTCCTCAAAATCCGTCCAGACTCTCTGGCCCTTTTCACCGTGGATGATGGCGGTGCCGGTATCCTGGCAGAAGGGAAGCACACCCTTGACGGAAGTTTCCGCATTGCGCAGGAACTGCAGGGCTACGTATTTGTCGTTGTCCGATGCCTCCGGGTCCTTGAGGATAGCTGCAACCTGCTCATTGTGAGCGCGGCGAAGCATGAACTGACAGTCGTGGAAAGACTGCTGGGCAACCAGGGTCAGGGCTTCAGGTGATACCTCCAGTAAAGTTTTATTTCCCAGTGTGGTGGATTTTACCAGTTTCTCTGATCCGGGAATCTTGTAATACTCTGTTGTGTCCGGTCCCAACTGGAACATCGGTGCATATTTAAATTCTGCCATATTTAGTTTTAATTTAGATTATCGAAGATGAGGTTAAAGAGGTTTTGGAGGCCGGAGGGGTCTCCAGTGGAGATGAGTTCTATATCCGGGCGGACAATGGGCGGCAGCGGTTGGCCCAGAGCGCGGGCTTCTTCTGCGGCTACGACCGTTGCCAAAGCCTTAGTTGCCTGGCGTTCTCCAAGAAGACCTTCCTGTACCATCACATAAACCAAATGCCTTGCAACTGCCGGTGCAGGATCGATGAAGCGAACCTCGCAAGGCTCACCTGCCACGGAGGTGAAGGCCCGCGCTTGCTGCTGCAGGACAGGAAGCAGGAAGGGATAATGCGTGCAGCCAAGGACGATGGTATCCGCGCCGGCATCAAGCAAAGGGTAAAGGCTGCGGCGGACGGTAGCCTCGGCCTCAGGGCCGGACAGGACTCCCCGCTCTACAAGCTCTACAAAGCCCTCCCCTACATGCTCTACAATACGGCAACCATCCTCAAAATTACCCTTGGAAGCAAGGTACTTCGACCCCTTTAGGGTACCGGCCGTAGCAAGCACGCCAATAACTCCGGTACGGGTACCCAGCGCCGCCGGTTTAACGGCAG
>JAEEGH010001075.1_pt1 | contig 81774 bp, 87 predicted proteins | sample 9134181 | NCBI WGS metagenome assembly JAEEGH01 (sample SAMN16246544, study PRJNA631951) | gut metagenome | biome: gut microbiome; feature: rumen; material: DP-attached | host: Bos | place: Iran: Karaj | collected 2018-10 | reverse complement strand
TGCTTCAAGGCAGTAGTGAACATCATCCTTTGGCTTCTGAGAGCCTTATTCTGGACGATGCTATTCCTCACACGTATCATCCTCTAATCCCCTTTTCAGATATGTTCAAATACGCCATTATGCAGTACACTCCGCAGCGTTACATGCGCCGTGCAGACTTCGAGACGCAGGACACCATGCGCCATTTGCTCGACTTCAAGGCAGGACGCAGGTATGCAACCAAGTGGGCAGCGCAGATTGTGGGCAAGACCCTTTCGGCAATGGACTTGACAAACACCGTCATCGTGTGCATTCCCGCCAGTTGTGAGCAAACCAACAAGCGCCGTTACAAGAGGTTTTCCGCAGACGTGTGCGCCATGTGTAATGCTATTAACGGCTTTGAGCATATCCAGGTTATCGGCAAGCGTGAGAAAGTGCATATCAGCAAGAAGCACGGCCAAGAGAGCAACGTACAGATAGACACCGACTACTTCAACGGCAAGCGTGTGTTGCTGATTGACGACATCTGTACGACCTGTGCTACCGCCAACGCATTCATTGAGCAGATGCAAAAGGCAGGTGCAGACGTGAGAATGACGCTCTTTCTCGCCAAGACAAAAAGTTATCGCAGAACATCAAATTATCAATACAATTGATTATGAACACAGCAGCATTAAGACTGACCATTAAGCAGTGGGCACCCGAAGACCGCCCCACCGAGAGATTACAGCGTTTAGGCGCAGAGTCACTGACCGACGGAGAACTCCTTGCCATCCTCATTGGCAGCGGTACGCAGCAGTACAGCGCAGTGGATATTGCCAACAATGTATTGGGCAAGTTCAACCGCAACCTCAACACATTGGGCAAGGCTCGTTTCGATGAAATCCTCGACACTGAGGGAGTGGGTACACAGACAGCGTGCAAGATACTCGCAGCCGTAGAGTTGGGCAGACGCAGACAGATGGCAACACCCGAACTGCATCCCGACATGAGCACCGCCACCCGTATCTACAACTACATGCTACCCAAGATGCAAGACCTTGCAACGGAAGAGTTCCACATCTTGCTGATGAATCAGAACTATCGCCTTGTGAAGTCTGTAAAGATTAGCCAAGGCGGCATAACTGAGACCAGTGCCGACATACGGGTAATGATGCGTGAGGCAGTACTCTGCAATGCCACCATCCTCGCAGCGTGCCACAACCATCCGTCAGGAAGTCTTTCCCCAAGCAGGGCAGACGATGAACTCACAAGAGCAATCAAGGAGGCATGCAGGCTTATGCGCATCCACTTCCTCGACCATGTTATCGTGACCGACGGAGCATATATGAGTTACAGGGAGCAGGGCAAACTATAATCAACAGAAATATTCACATAAACAAGCAAGAAGAAAATGAGTACAAAGGACTATTTGAAGGGGCTGGCAGTCACCCTTATCCCCTACCGCAAAGGTAGCAATGCCGACAAGGAGGGAGAGATAGCCGAAGTAGTAACCGAGAAAGGCAATGGCGACAGTCGCTATTGGGGTGGCAACGAGGACGAGACAAGCCTCTTTGTCACCACCGACAGCGAGCGGATGCACGTTGACTTCATGGGAACGGAACACGAGGACGTTTGCCGCCTTTTGGATTGCAAGCCCGTCCTTGTGCGTGACAGAGAGAACGGAGAATACTATTACATCATCAAATACCAATTGATATGAAAGCAGTTCAAGTTTATTACCAATGCAAAGGAACACTTGCAATAGTCCACGCTGACGTAGAAGAAATCCCCATTGAAGAGAGAAAAATCCTCACAAGACGGGAGTTCCGTTGCCGGCACTGCGGAGAAAGATGGATAGAGGCTATTAACAGCCCGATAGTTCTTGACCAAGTTGTGGAAAACAATTTAGGCGATTACTACAGGAATACCATCTATTGCCAACAGGTGAAGTAACATTCCCTATTAGTCTAACAATAAAAATGAAATACAATGACCATCAAGATTGAAAACATTATCAACCAATGGGACAGCGAGACGAACGATGTAATAGTCCGTTTCCTCAATCTGTTGACCCTTGCCAAGACCCGCAGAGAGTTGGAACTGGCTTTGGATTTCACTCCATTCAAGGAGCAGTATAAAAAACACCTCCTTTGGGGATGGGGAAGCAAGCACCTTTGGGTGAAGCAGGTCTGCCCTTACAACGGCAGTGTAGCGGAGAACAGATTACTAATCGTTGAATTTTAACCACACAAAGAGAAAGGTATTATGCAGTACATTGACAGATTCACCATCCCTACATGGGCGATTGCAGCGATTGAGAACGGAGATTTCAGCGGGCTGAATGATATGGACACGGAACTTGTGCAGTCATTTATTGACACCAACTGCAAAGGCGGCTACTACGTTGAGTGGGTAGGCATCAATGAGCCATATTTCAGCCACTATCCCGACATTGGCGGACTGGCCTCAGAGGTCGTGGACGCAGATTTCTATCACGCATAAGTATTAACCAAGGTGGGAGTGCATCGCCATTCCCACCACTAAAAACAAAAAGAAGATGAAATATCAAGTACCAACCCGTTTCGTGTTCACGGGAGTTTTCACGGTAGAAGCCGAGAACAGGGAAGAAGCACGGCAGAAGGTTATGGATAGTTGCGGACTTGTAATGGGTGGAGGCATCCACACCGACCTTGATGATGATGAGGTCGATTGGGACTTCGACACTCACCCCTACAAGGAAACAGGTCGTATAACCAAGGCATGAGACAGTAACAAGTAATAAGGTAACGGTGGGGCCAACCACCCCACCACCAAACAACGAAGACAATGGTAAGAATAAAGGCAATCAATAGGATAAAGACAGCCCGGACACGGCTACTGCAATTCGTTTGGAGGCACAAGATGATGGCAGAGAACGGACGGACAACGGACGGAAAGGATGTGGAGGTAATCGATTCAGGACTATACAACCGCCAAGGCAGAGACCCCGATTTCTTCAATGCAAAACTCAAACTCAATGGTGTCCTTTGGGTGGGCAATGTCGTAGTGGCAGAAAACGCATCCGACTGGTATCAGCACGGAATGGACAAGGACAATGCCTATGACAATGTTATACTCGCAGTGGTGGGCAATGCCGATGCAGACATACAGAACAGCAAAGGCGACTCTGTCAACGTCATGCCGATGGAGGTGCCACAGAATGTGGCTAAGCGATACTTGATGCTTGCATCCGACCAAGGGCAGGCACTATGCCATCAGAACGTGAAGGAACACTGCACACGCCTGACTACCCGCTCATGGCTGAGTGCCATACAGACGGAACGGATGGAATGGCAATGCAATGAAGTCAGCCGCAGGGCAAAAGAGTTTGGCTGTTGGGAAACCGCCTATTTCGTGACCATTGCCCGAACCTTTGGATTGGGCGTTAATGGTGACATGATGGAAAGGTGGGCGAAGTCACTGCCGATGTCGGTAATAGAGCAGCGTGCCGATGACCTGTTTCAGTTGGAAGCCCTCTTTCTCGGACAGGCAGGACTTTTGGAACTTGACACCATCCCTGATCAGTTCCAACACGATGCACTGAACGAGGGCTATTTCGCCAAACTCCGTAATGAATATCTCTACCTTGCGCACAAGCATTCACTTCTTCCCCTTGATGGCAAGCAGTGGAAGCCGATGGGGAAAGGTTGCAACCGTACACCGCATCTTGCATTTGTCTTTCTTGCAAACATGTGCTATCAGCGCAAGACCTCACTACAGGACATGCTCAAATGCGAATCTATGAAAGAAGTGCAGAACCTGTTGAAAGTAAGCGTTACACCCTATTGGCAGACACACTACCATTTCGGCGCAGTGAGCAGGACGAGCACCAAGCAACTGAGCACGGAACGGCTGAATCTGATTGTGATTAACGCAGTTATTCCCATGCTCTTTGCATACGGTCGTGAAATGTCAAAAGAAGTCTATTGTGACCAAGCCTTTGACTTCATCGAGCAGTGCAAGGCGGAGAAAAACGCCATCACCAAACATTGGGAGCAATACGGTATCAAGAACGAGACCGCAGGAGACTCACAGGCACTTATCCAGTTACAGCGTGAGTATTGTGACAAGCGCAAGTGCCTACGTTGCCGTTTTGGATATGAGTATCTGAGAGGCAGGACGAAGATAGAGGGCTACAGAAACATCGCGATTGAACCCGACCTGTTTGCAGAATTGTATTAGTCAGAAGCCGAGGAAAGCAAAATCCTCGGCTTCCGTTTCTTTCGTGAGCAGGCGGAAAAGAAACGGAAGCGGAAAGAAACCTGTCCGAAACGTAAGCCAAATAAAAACGTATTCTATCGGATAGCCCAAGCTAAGCCTTTTGCAGTACGGAATGCGTTATCCTTAAAATGGTTGCCTTCATTCCACTCCATCGCCTTTTCGCAATCAAGCAGTTCGTGCATCCGTTCAATACATTCACCGACACGGGCCATGACGGGATTCCTCGCCTTTGGCTCCATGTCGCCAAGGCTCAGATACACCCTGTTGGCTTTCATCTGATGACTCCCTGCAAATTCTATCCATTTTGGGAACCAGACCGACGGTGAAGCCCCGACGATAGAAGAAAACACATCCGTCTGATACCCGCTCCACAGCACAAACAACCCTGCAAGGGAGTAGCCGCCAAGACAATAGCGGTTGCCCTTGAATCGTGTAACCAGTTCATCCAGCACGTAACAAAGCGTCTTTGATGCACCTTCTCCGAAATCCTCACGACCGAATACGGCAGATGCCTTCCATGGCGATAATTCCGTATTCCAGTCGCTGATGCGGAAGGCGACAAGGGTAAACGTCGTTGACGAATGACTGCTGAGCCAAGCGACTTCTTCATCCAGCGCCTGCAAATCGTGTTCATCCACGGGCTGGATGATGACCCATTCCGGCCTTTCCGTTGTCTGGTGTACCCAGACCTGTCTTTCGGCTATCTCAATCTGTTTCATTCGTCAGTTCTTCCCTTTATTGATAATGTAGATGCCAAGTGCAGCGAGTCCTCCGGCAAGGACGTATTTCGCATGGAACGTCTCGCCAAGACAGAGACAAGAGGTTACGGCACCAACGATGGGTATGAGTGAGTTGTATATGGCGACCTTTCCAACCGGATTCAGGCTGAGCAGTTTGTTGTAGAGTGCAAATCCAATGGCAGAGATGGCGATAAGGAGCAACAGGCAGACGATGCCGAGTATATTGACATTGGGAAGTGTACCACCGAAAGCAAGCCCAGAGATAATGAGCAGCAGCCCTCCGATGGTTAGACTGTAACCCGTTCCGACAAAGACATCCACACGACGGCTCAGTCCGCGAGTCATCAGGTTGGCACATGCCCCGCAGATGGCATTGAGGATAATCATACCGTCGCCCAGCCAAGTAAATTGTCCGCTTTCGGTTCCACCGAGATTCAATGCAAGGATTCCGCTGAACCCAACAGCACAACCGAGAATCTTCCGTGAGGTCAACTTGTCGCTCTTGAAACAGGTACAGGCCAGCAGCACCACGAGGAAAGTACTCAGTGAATTGAGGATAGCAGCCCGTGAGCCTTCACTATGCGACATGCCGACATAGAAGAAGAAATAGTGAAGCGTGGTGTTCATCAGCGCGAAGGCGAGGAAAAACCACCAGTCTTTCTTGATGTCCATTCTGAATGAACGCCCACTGCCACGGGCAACGGAAAGGACTATCAAACCAGCCGCAGCAAAGCGGATGCCCGCAAAGAGCATCTTGCTGCCCGTCATGTCTGTTGTGATGCCAAAGGCATTGAAGCCTATCTTGATAAGCGGGAATGCCCATCCCCATGCTATTGCAGCAGTGAGGGCAAATAACACCACCCAAGCGGGACGCTGAAATATGGATGTTCTCGTCTGTTCCATCTGTTATCTCAAATCGGTTGCAAAATTACTCAAAAAATTCAAGAAACACGAATCAACCCATCAAACCCAATTTCATAATTCACTCCGCGATAGGGTTTCTCTACCTTTATCATTCTGCCACGTGAGTTTTGTTGGCTATAGGTGAACTGCGCCACATAACCAGGCTTGTTGCGCAAAGATGGATAATGAAGCTTAATCCAGTCAGCATATTTGGAGTTGATAGTGGTGAGCTTCGGAACTCGTCGCAACAGGATCCACTCCCAGCGGTTCTTTTTCTTATACCACAGTATTTCGTCGCCATCCAATCCCTTGTCACGATGCAGTTTGGCTTTTGGATCTTCGTCACGCAGGTACTCCATGACATAGAGCGCCATCTGGGTATTCAGTTCCCATGAAGACATTTCCACCAATCTCGGAACTACGAGAGATGACGGCACCAGGCTTTCCTCAGTTACGGCATGTCGCAGATTCCATCCCGTCGCATCCACTGGCTGCATCCCGTCGGGCGTGAGAATAAATAGACACGGCACAAGGCCATTCCGCAAACATCGATTGACAAACGCCTCGCGATGGATGCCTACGTCAGTCTCGCTGTCGAAGTCAGGATAGCGTTGCAGACGCATTCCGCCACGCAGGAAAATCTCGTCAAATGACAGTCTCACTGCAAAAGTCTGGTTGCCATATACAAATGAGAAATCCTCGAAAGTAGTCTCTTCCGCTGCACTCGTCAGCATGTAGCAGTGTCCCATCAGTGCCTTGCGGTCTGCCCGTTCGAGCAGGTCATTTATTTGTTTGACGGCTCGTTTTCGGGCTATCTGGAAGTCGTGATGTCTCTTTTTTCTGGCCTCGGCTTTGCGCTTGTTTTCTTCGTTCTCCCGTCGATGGCGTTCCTCCCATTCCCGATTCTCAGCTTCCCATTGACGTAGCTGTTCTTCACGTTCCTTTCGTTCAGCGTCTCGCTGTTGTTTGCTCTCTTCGATTTCACTTTCCTGCTGTTTATGCTCTGCCGCCCACTTCTCCCGTTGGGCTTCCTGCTCCCGTATTCTTTCATCCTCACGACACTTCCAATACCGCTCACGATGCTCTCGCTGTAATTCCCATTTCAGGTTCGTCCGCTTGTCATCAAGCCATAGGGGAAAGAACAGTAACGACACCAAGGCAATAAACACAGGTAGCCAGTCCCTTACCAAATCGGTCTCAAAATCATCCCTGCGCCAAGGGAAAATGTATGTGTTATAATATAGCAGGTCATAGAACCAAAAGTGCCAGAGCAGACATAGAGACAAGACGGCTATAAAGCCGTACATGGCTCTGCGCTTGCATCGCCAACCCCATACAAAAGGTTTTTTAATACGCCTTATAATTATATGGTTTATCAGTGGAGTTTTATTATATCTGCCCACCGTGTTGTCGGGTTCATGCTCTTGAAATCCTCATTTACAGATAAGTCACAGTTTCTTCAATCGGCTTGCGGCTGTTGTGGTTAGCCAATGGCCCTGCACCTTCTGCTGCATAGCCGAGAGCGAGGCAGGTCAGAATCTCTTCGTTCTCCGGCAACTGAAATGCTTCGGCCATCTTGTCGGGGTCGAAGAAGTTCACCCAACAGCTATCCACGCCTACACTCTTCGCACAGAGCATCATGTGGGTGGTTACGATGGAGGCATCTTCAATACCAGAATCGTATTTCTGACCAGGGTAAGTGAACACGTTGTTCTTGTCAAACGCCACGATGAGCATCGTCGGTGCACCGTATCGGCATGGTGTGAGCGTGTCAATCTTTGTCAGCCCTTCTGCCGACTGCACCACGTAGATGTGTTGCTCCTGCAGATTCTTTGCCGTTGGAGCCAAGCGTCCTGCCTCCAGAATGCTGTCGAGTTCTCCTTTACCGATTTGACGCGAGTCAAACTTCTTGCAGGAATACCTGCTTTTTGCTAATTCAATAAAATCCATAGTCCTATTATTTACATATCGCTGATAATCTTTCCAACGCCAAAGCATCCAATCTGTACACTGTCCATTCCTTCATCGGTACAGCTCCAAGAGAGAGATAAAAATCGATGCTTGGCTGGTTCCAGTTCAGGCAAGTCCACTCCATCCGTCCGCAATGATGCTCCAGTGCAATTTTCACCAGATGAAGTAGCAATGCCTTCCCATATCCCTTGCCTCGCTCTTCAGGCCAAACAAACAAGTCTTCCAAATAAAGTCCGGAGTGTCCGATGAACGTTGAGAAATTGTAGAAGAAGAGCGCAAAGCCTACCTCACGACCGTCCACTACAGCAAATACCGCTTCAGCCCTGTGCTCATCGAACATTTCCCGTTCCAGCACATCTGCCGAAGCAATAACCTCGTTCTCCATTTTCTCATATAGGGCAATGCCCTTGATAAACTCCAACAGCAGAGGTACATCCTGCCGCTCAGCCTTTCGAATCTCAATTTTCATCGTCTTCGTCCTCCATCCTACATATTTGTCGCGTCTCTTTCCTCGCTTCCTTCCAACGGGGGAAGTACTTGTCCATCAACGCATGGAAACGGGCATTGTGACTTGGTTCCAGCAGGTGGCATAGTTCATGCACCACCACATGTTCGACGCACCATTCCGGTAACAACAACACGTATGCAGAGAAGCAGACAGACTTGTCCTTGACATTGCACATGCCCCATCGGGAAATCATCGACTTGTAATAAACGACGGAGGGTTTTACGCCCATCTCCTTCGAGTGCCGTTCCACCATCGGTTCAATCAGTGCCTTCAAACGTCGCAGCGCATCATCGGCCTGTGCCTTAGTCCGCAATGGCAACTGACTATAGAACTCAGCCCGTTTTACCTCTCGCTCGTAGGTACTTTTACGTGCCTTGGCTATCCAGTCACGATGTTCCTCAATGAACCGCTCCACCTCAGCCTTTGGCATACCGATGGGTGCAGACACATGCACATCGCCATTCTTAACGATACGCATCGACAGCCTGCTGGTTCTTCTGTATGTTACCTGTATTGGCATTATTACTTCACATTTGAAAACTGTTGTTCTTTTATCAACTCTATTGCTGCTTTACCTGTCAGATGCTCAATGTCGAAGCGGATCATTAGCATGCGAGAAAGACCTTTCTCCAATTCCTTCTGCAAGGCTTCCTCTTGATTGGGGTTGTATCGGTCGCCAAGCAGACGGGCTGTTTCCAGTTTCTCCTGCTCATCCTCAATGATGTGGATGCACCCAAAAGCTATGACGCTACGGAAATAGGTTGTGTACTTCTCAGGCCGGACATCATCCTTATCAATGACACAGAACGAAGCCTTGTCGCAGTTCCTGATAGCATCGATCTTATGACCACTCAATGCGCTGTGGAAATACAACTTGCCATCGGCATAGACATAACTGATAGGAACGGCGTATGGGTAGCCGTTGTCACCTAACAAAGCCAATGTGCCAGCAGTAGCCTTCTGCAAGATCCCAATGCTTTCTTTTTCTGAAAGTTGCTGGCGTTTCCGCCTCATTTCCCTGAAATCACTCATATCTTTTCCAAATAGTTTTGTGTTATACGCTTTCTGGATTATATTTGAGCGCATCTGATGGCCAGCCCGTGACATTCCTACCTATATCAAGCAGACGAATGTCATGGAGGTCATCATCAGACAGAGTAAAATCAAACAGATCAATATTCTCTATCATCCGTTCCTTGTGGGTAGTCTTTGGAATGATAATGATACCATTCTGAACGAGAAACTTTAAGGCTACCTGTGCGGATGTCTTCCCGTATTTCTCGCCAACGGCTACAAGAGTCTTATTCTTAAAGATGCTGTTTCTTCCTTCAGCCAGAGGACTCCATGCTTCCAAAGCAACATCGTATGGTTGCAAGTAATCGAACATCTTACGCTGCTGATAGAGAACATGGGTCTCACATTGGTTAACGACAGGCATAACATTGGCACCATCAACAATCTTGTGAAAGGTGTTGGGATAGAAGTTAGATACACCGATGGCCTTGAACATGCCCTGCTCGTAGAGTTCTTCGAGCGTATGCCACATAACTGTCGGATTACCCACAGGCCAGTGAATCAGCATCAAGTCCACATAGTCGAGTCCAAGCTGCCTCATTGAATGATCAACAGTGCGCAATGTTTCTTCCCTCGTGTAGCATGAGTCGCATATCTTTGTCGTGATAAAAAGTTGCTCACGGGGAATAGCAGAAGACTTGACAGCATCTCCAACACCCTTTTCATTGTAATACATAGCTGCAGTGTCTATGCTCCGATAGCCGACTGACAGAGCTTCTTCTACCACTCTCTGAGTTTCTCGCTCAGGGATATTATAGACACCCAGACCAATCATCGGCATCTTCAAACCGTTGTTCAAAGTCTTATACTCCACACTTCTATCCTTATACTATTTACTTTGTTCTCTTACCAATTCTATTGCTGCCTTGCCTGTCAGGTGCTCAATGTCGAAGCGGATCATCAGCATCCGTGCAAAGCCATGTTCCAGTTCCTTTTGCAAACTCTCTTCATCGTTGGGATTGTATCGGTTGCCCAGCAGACGGGCGGTTTCCAACTTCTCGCTCTTACCCTCGATGATATGGATACAGCCAAAGGCTATCACACTACGATAATAGGTAGTGTACTTCTTTGGATGAATATCGTCTTGGGCAATCACACAGAAAGAAGCCTTGTCACAGTTCCTGATGGCATCCACTTTATGTCCCTCCAAAGCGCTGTGGAAATACAGTTTTCCATCGGCATAGACATAGCTGATAGGCAATGCATAGGGATAGCCGTTATCTCCAAGCAACGCCAACGTACCGGCAGTAGCCTGTTGTAATATACAGATGCTCTCTTCTTCGGAAAGCTGCTGGCGCTTACGCCTCATTTCCCTGAATTCACTCATTGAAACAGTTTATTTCATATATCCTACTGGGTTGTTGAGCAGCGGAATCTGAGTGTCTTTCAAGTTGAGAGCCTTGGCCAGTGCTTCCTTATCCATCGAAGCACGGGGAACTGTAGCGAGTTTGGCAGCTGCACAGTAGAGTCCGATGTTCCCTGACACATATCCGGCATCCATTGCGGCAAACGACTCAACGACGGGACGCTGCGATGCAAGTCCTTCAGGATAGCGTGAGATATCGGCTACCATCACAAGGAATACAGGAGCTTCAATTGGCTGCTTGCCGCAAACCGCAGGACGCAGGTCTTCAGTGGTTATACGCGAGAGTTGCCCCTCCTTTGCGTCATAGAGATATGCTCCGCTGGCCATACAGACATAGATGTCGATATCCTGCGCATTAACGGCAGAAGGAGCTGTACGCTTGCCGTCATCACGGTTGACCCCGTTTGCTGCCCATAGTAATGAAGAAAGGTCTTCGAGTGAGAGCTGCTTGTCGGCAAACTCCCGCTGAGATGCGCGGTCTGAGAGTGATTGCATCAGCGAGGTGTCAAGTGTCTTGTCAGGCTCCAACAGTTTGATGATGCTGTCGGCAGGAATCTCCGTAACGGCTTTTTCTGCCTTTGCTTCTGGTTGGTTACTTGCTGCGTTTCCGCAAGCTGTCAGTGCCAAAGTGAAAATACCGATGGCAGCCATGTTGATAATGTTCTTTTTCATATTCCTAATCGTTTATGTAATTCTTTGTACTCATGTCATAATAAAGAGCCTCCAATTCCTGCAGAGTTAGATTCTCTACAGAGTGCTCGATTATCCTTATCAGTTCCTCACGACGGAAATCGTCTGACTGTCCGAATCTTCCTGTGTATGCCATATCAGTATTTCTGGAAGTTATACTTACTTCTCAACTCGGCTTTTTTCTCTTCACTCTGACTAGTGAAATACGCTTTCCATCCTGGACAGAAGTTAATATGCCACCGCCAGAACTTACCTAAGAAAGAATTGGGCTTCTGGTCGTACTTAGCCCTGAACTTACATTTTTCACAATTCTCAGCCATAATCAAGCCTCCTATTTCATTTATTTGTTAAATATGGCTGCAAATATACGAAAAAACGGGGAATTATGAGTACCTTTGCCCTTTGATTTAATAGTATTTGTGAAATGGATTATCTGCCCAAAGACCCTGCCATATTGGTTTCGAGCGTGAACATGCTCCTGAGAGACGAGGAGTTTGATACGCTGGAAGCGCTGTGCTTCGCCTTCAGCAGAGATCCAAAACAGATAAAGGAATACCTCTACAAAAGAGGCTTTGTCTGGAGTGAACAACAGAAACAATTCAGGCCAATCGGCTACGACCAATGATTACGAAGGACAGCATAGAGACCGCATATAGCTTCCTGCATCAGAAGCGGAACGTCTATATCCATTCCACCCTCGACTGGCAGATGGATGACATCGAACTGGCCATTGGCAGCTATGTGGACGATATGAGCCAGGAACTCTATGAGGCCATATCCGATGGCAGGGCTGATTTCCTGAGAGACCACAAGCGGTTTGGAGAAGATATTACTCTGGCTGTCGAAAGATTAGAGAAAAAGTTATAGAAGATATATGGAGAATTTTGAAGAGCTACTGAGAAAAGACCTGCACCAGTTCCTGCTGTCAATGAAGGAGGTGGACGAGCGGTTGCCGGAATGCCCTGATGTAGAACAGAAATGGGAAGAGATAGCTAAGGCATACATCCCAGATGGTATCAGGGAGTTTCAAGACTTCCCATCAGCATCACTCGGCTGGATGATGTATATTGGTATGGCCATAGCCAAGATGTGGGACACGGAATGGGAAATCTATTCAAAGATAGAAGACCTCTATGCCTATATGCGTGAAAAGCGGGGTTACGACCAGATGGATGAGTATATCCGTGAAGAAGTCCTGCTGCTACAGGGTGTTGACTACACTATTTTGGAGAAAGTGACTGGCGAATGTGCCTCACGTGTCTATAATGCCCTAATGCACCAGCATCTGGAGCCTGGTACAAAGGAGACATTCAATGGCTATGTCGCCTGTCTGCATCAACTATACTTATTCGGTGCTGCCATGCAACTGAAGCGTATGGGCTATCATATGACAAAGATGAATTAAATGAAGTACGTAAAACTGATCTTTCGCCTGCTGTTAGGCTTGTTCATGGCATACGCAGGCTTTAGTCATCTGACGTTCAATCGTCAGGAGTTTGTGGCACAGGTGCCTACATGGCTACAGTTTAGCCCCGCATTTACAGACTTTGTCGTACTTGCATCCGGCGTCGTTGAAATAGCCTTCGGCCTTGGCATAATCTTCCTTGCAGCGAAGAAAAGATCAATCGCTGGTGCGCTACTGGCACTCTTCTATGTAGCCATCTTTCCCGGCAACATCAACCAGTATGTGAACCACATCGATGCTTTCGGTCTCAATACCGATAATCTGCGTCTGATCCGACTATTCTTCCAGCCAGTGCTCATATTTCTGGCATTGTGGACAACTGGAGGATGGAAATACTGGAAGTTGTGGGCTAAAGGTAAGTTTAAGGGGCAATAACGTGCAGATATGTTAGAGCATATTGCAGATTTCACTGCTTGGCCGATACTGACTGGCATTCTTGTCGGTTACGTTGCCAACCGCATCATGAGCGGTGAAGGTAAAGGATGCTGTATGAATCTTATCATTGGCATCATAGGCAGCTATGCCGGTACATTCATCAGCCATCTGCTGAATATCGAACTGCTAGGCAAGGGCTACCTCACAAACTTCGTCTTCTGTGTTGTCGGTGCTGTTACTGTATTGTGGTTGTGGAAGAAACTGTTAGATTGAGTATGAACAGCAAGATGGATCCAATGGGTAGAGCGATTGCCGACTATTATAAGTCGAAGAAGGCAAGCAAGCTCAGAGTGTTCTCCCCGATGTTCGAGGAGGACGAGATTCCCTTGACCACTCTATTCCGCAGTTACAAGTCAATGCCAGAGATAGAACGCAAAGCTCTGGATATGGCAAAGGGAAGAGTGCTTGATGTCGGAGCAGGCGCTGGATGCCATTCAATTGTCCTACAAGAGAAGGGGTTGGATGTGACTGCCATTGACATCTCCCCTCTTTCGGTAGAAACCATGAAAGAGAGAGGAGTTAAGAAGGTACTAGAACAGGACTTCTTTACTCTGGACAGCCAATATGATACTATCCTTATGCTGATGAACGGTATCGGTATCGTGGGAACTTTGGAGCGTATGCCTGAGTTCTTCAAGCAACTCGACAAGATACTAGCTCCCGGAGGTCAAGTCCTTTGTGATTCATCGGATATAAGCTACGTTTTCGAGACAGAGGACGGCATCATTGAATTGCCCGATGACATGAGTTATTATGGAGAGCATAGTTTCCAAATGCAGTATAAAGACACCATCGGAGAACCCTTCAATTGGCTCTATATTGATGCTGACACTTTAAAGGATAAAGCAGAGAAATATGGATATGTAGTCGAGGTAGTGGCAGAAGGTGAACACTATGATTATTTGGCAAGAATAACAAAGAAAGGATAGTATGAAGTGGATTGTATTATCTGATAACCGCACTTGTAACGACCTGCTCCAGACGGAGCATGGCCTGTCTATCCTATTAGAGACTGAGCATCATAGGATCTTGCTTGATACAGGAGCAAGCGATATCTTTATCCGTAATGCAGAGCGATTGAGCCTCGACCTCAGTACGGTGGATTATGTGTTCATCTCCCACGGACACAGCGACCATGCAGGAGGGCTAAAACACTTCATGGAGATTAATGACAAAGCTAAAGTCATTGTGTCGCCAGATGCCATCAAAGGGAGATACTACTCTAAACGTCAAAACCTGCATGGCATAACTACCGAATGGCCAGAGATTCCGCAAAAGCGATTACTAACAGTTGAACATAGCGAAAGCATTGGCGATGACATCTTCATCTTAGCCCACATACCTCAGATTCATCCGATGCCGGAAGGTAATCTGCATCTGTTCGTGGAGAACCCAGATGGCAGCTATGTGAACGATGATTTCCGTCACGAGTTGGCGCTATATACAGATGGGTTGCTCTTTACAGGTTGCGCTCATAGCGGCCTAGAAAATATCCTTGCAGCATGCCCTTTCCCTGTAAATACTGTCGTGGGAGGATTCCATCTGCTCGACAATCATGAGAGCGAAGACAAGCTTTCAGAACTTGCCTATAGTTTGACAGATGCCTATCCCCAGACGCAGTTCTACACCAGCCATTGCACGGGTGATGCTACCTTTGCCACCTTGCATCAAGTGATGGCTGACAAATTACATGCTTTTTCCTGCGGATTTAGTTCGTCAGAAGAATAATCACGCCGCTGATTCCGATATACGCATAGACAATGTATCGGAAGATACGATTGGGGATGCGCTTGAAGACGTAGGCACCAAGGGCAGTTCCGATGATGACTCCACCAAGGCCGAAACAGTAATCCGTGAGGACGGTCGTAGTGAAGAAACCGTTGTAGGCACGGACAAAAGTCATCATCACATTGCCAATCAGGAAATAAGTTTGAGCTATCGCCATATAGTGCTCTTTGGTGGGTTCTGACTGAATGAAGTAGAGGACGGCGGGCGGGCCCTGCATCCCGAAAAAGCCGCCCATCAATCCGCTGAGTGTGCCAGCACCAACCTGAACCTTCTTTGTTGTCGGCAGTTTGATCTTCTGGCTAAATAAAGCGAAATAGACACTGATGACTATCAAAGCTACGCCCAGAATCCGTTTCAATATGTGGTCTTCGATGCGAGTCAATGCAAAGACGGCTATCGTCGATATAACAATAAACGTCAGCAATATCGGCCATAACCGTTTCCATGTGACATAGGCTTTCAGTTTCCAAACAATGACTGCCGATGTAGTGATGGCCAAAAGCCCTGAGAGTGTAGTAGCCTCGCCGTATGTGGGCAGGAAAAACGGCAGCATCGTCATGATGAAGATACCAAAGCCGAAACCCGTGGTGCGCTGCACGAAACTGGCTCCGATGCTCAGAAGGAATATCGCGATGACAAAACTACTCATGGTTTCAGACCTTGATCTTGATGATATCAGACCAACGGGTGGTTGGATTCTTGCTCTTGAAATCATGCTTGATGGCATTGGCGAAAACATCGGCTTTGCCCTTGCCGTCTTTCTTTGTGTATTGCTGAGATCCAAGCACGATGGTCTCTGAACCATGCAAGCGATTGATACGGTCAACGACCTCATCGAGACGCTTCATCTTCTGGAATTGCTCGGCATTGATATCGAAGAGATCCTGTTGGATGGGAGAGTCTGGACCGATGCCCATCACGATGACTCCAGCCTTCTTGTACTGATAGCCTGGACGGTATATTCGTTGGAGGACATCGTTGGCAGCCTTAGTTATTGTAATGGTCGAACTGGACGGTGTTAACAATCTGGTTTCATGAAAGTTCCAATATTGCGCCAAATCTTCTCTGAACATATTTGTATTGAGGAAAACGCCTACAATCGAAGCCACCGTATTCTGTTGACGAAGCTTTTCTGCACATCGGGCAGCATAGTTCGAAACATGGGTTTTCAGGCCGTCGATATCGGAAATCATGCCATTGAAAGAGCGGCTGGTGCAGATACTTTTCTTCTTGGCCAGTTCCTCATTAGGAACGGCATCCTCACCGTTGAGTTCCTGCCAAGTGCGAACGATATTGATGTTATTGAACGTCAGCCGTACCCAGTCCTTATGATGCTTGGCAAAGTCGAGTGCCGTCCTGCAACCAAGCGCCTGAAGCTTGGCAGCATAGCGACGGCCTATTCCCCAGACATCCTCTATAGGACACCATTCAAGCGCCTTCTCACGTTTGTAGTCCGAGTCTATCATGCAGCAGTGCTTGTACACCTCATATTTCTTGGCCAGCTTCGAAGCAATCTTGGCGAGGGTCTTGGTGGGAGCCAGTCCGATACTGATGGGCATGCCCACCTCACGCTTTACCCGCTTATGAAGGTTCTCACCCCATTGCTGCAACTCATCAAGAGCAATGCCATCGAGATACATGAAGCACTCATCGATGGAGTATCTGAAATAGGCAGGCGTCTCTTTGCGGATGATGCTCACTACCCTACCCGTCAGCTCCCCATAGAGTTCATAATTCGAAGAGAAGACAGCAATCTTATGCCCAGGGAACTGCTGTTCAAGCTGGAAATAAGGGGTGCCCTCCTTGATACCCATAGCCTTAGCCTCATTGCTACGAGCCACCACGCAGCCGTCATTGTTGCTTAAAACAACGACGGGAACGCCCGTCAGATCTGGTCTGAAGACACGCTCACAGCTTACGTAGCAGTTATCGAGGTCGGCTATTCCGTACATCCTTTATACCGTCTCAAATGTTCTAATCAGATGTATCACAGTTCCCCATACCTTGAAATTATCAGGATCGTCAATCTTGAATACAGGGTAATCGTCGTTGGCAGGGCGCAATTCGATATAACCCTCATTCCTGTGGGTCAGGTCAAGGTACTTCATCGTGAAGCCGTCCGATCCCATCCATGCCAGAACGATAGAACCGTCATGAGGCTCCACAGCCCTGTCGATAATCACGCGGTCACCATCGAATATTCCCGCATCCTTCATACTGTCACCCTCCACTTCTCCGTAGAAAGAAGCCTCTGGGTGCTTGATATAATCCCGATTGAAATCCAGCGTCTCATGCATGTAGTCATCAGCCGGTGACGGGAATCCCGCCACGACACTTGCTCGCTCCAGCTCCAGCTTGGACTCGAAGACACCTCGTATAATCTTGATATTTCCCATATTTCTTATTCTTCCTTAATCATCTATCCACCAGAATTGCTTCAGTTCATTGGTAATATCATCCCAATCCTGAAGAGTGAACGTACCAGGTCCCGTCATCATCACAGTCATGGTGATGTCGCCATAACTCCTATAGACATCCGTATCATGGAAACCGTTGCGAAGATAGAAACCATGGCGGCGTCTGCGCTGTTCTGGATTGGGGCATGGATCTTGGTATGGACTCTCCATGTCAAGAACCATTGTCTGGCCCTCATATTTCTTCAACAGTTGAGTCAGTATCTGCTGACCTCTACCCTGCCCTCTCAGATCTTCACGGACAGCGAAATACCAGTACCAGTTAACGGACTTTCTGGGATAGACGATGGTAAAGCCTATAAACTCCTCATTATCATAGTATGCTGTGAAATCCAGTGACATCTTGTCGATCAGCCGCATCAGGTCATCCCAGGGAATCTGTTCATCCTCAGGAAAAGCCGTCTGATAGAGCCGCTTTATATGCTCATCAACGTTAGCCGCTGTTATTCTTCTTTCTGTCATATCAGAATCTCCCGACTGCTTCTATTACCTTTATCCAATCTATTTCTGGCTCGAAGCCGAACTTGTCATCTATCCCCACGTTGAAATAGAGCTTGGCCTCGAAGTTCTGAAAACTCGTGTTGCCGACTTCAGGATTCTCGTTGGCATAGTCGAAATGGATGCCCACCTCTGCAAAATGCGCCCGATATTCATTCATCTTCTCCTCGTAACATCCGCTCCAGAGAATCAGGCAGATGTCCTCGCGGTTAGTCATCAACTGCAGGGCTTCCCTCGAATAAGGATAGTAGTCGTAGGACTCCTCATTTTCGTAACATGCACGCAAAATGGTGTCGTGAATATCCACTACCACGTAGATCTTCTCCCAATTCTTCTCAATCTTGCGGTTAAACGCCACTTCGAATGCCTTTGCTATATCCATACCACTACAAATCCTAATAATTCCCAAAACTTCCTGCAAAGATAGTAATAATTCAGCATTTCTTGCTACTTTTGTACTCAGATTTAAGTGAATTTATGCCAAAAGAGCGAAACAAGGCAGACGATTACCGCGAAAAGGCTTATGCGGGCGATACCAAGGCGATGAATAACCTGGGTGTCTGCTATGAGCGTGGCACCGGTGTGAAGGTCAATCTGGAGATGGCCTTTGACTGGTATATGAAGGCTGCTGAGCTTGATGACGTCTATGGCTGTTTCAACGTCGGCGAGTGTTACTATCACGGCAAAGGTGTGGAACAAGACCCTGTATTGGCATTTGAATGGTACATGAAGGCTGCCGACAAGGGTGACATGCAGTCTCAGGTCAATGTGGCCAACGCCTATTACCTCGGCAATGGTGTCGAGATGGATCACCACAAGGCTTTCCTCTGGTATCGCGAGGCCGCTTTCCAAGGACATGTCCTGTCACAGAAGAACTGTGGCGCAGCCTATTGGAATGGCGACGGCGTGGAGAAGAACCTCGAAGAATGTGTTTTCTGGTATGAACTGGCAGCCAACGGTGGTGATGCTCAGGCACAGTTTGCTACAGGTTGGTTCCTGATGACTGGCACAGGCGTTCCAAAGGATGAGCGCAAAGGCTTGAAGTGGATTCACAAATCTACTTTCCAAGGCTATCAGCCTGCCATCGACTTCGAGACGGCAAATCAGCAGCCGTCGAGTGTCTGCTCCGTAGGAGTAGTCATGGTTCGTGACGGACAGATAGTGGACTCGTTCTACAGTCTCATTCAGCCTGAGCCGAACTACTATAACTATTGGTGTCAGCGGGTGCATGGCATCTCGGAAAGTGATACAATACCCTGTACATTTTATAATGCGCATTGCCGCTCGGCTATGCCGCTTGCCTAAGCAAGAACTTTTTGCCCTTGAATCACGTCTTACAAATAAAAACCGCCGACTCTCACGAGTCAACGGTTTTTTATAATTATCTATAAAACTAAAGGTCGAGGTGACAGGACTCGAACCTGCGACAGCCTGGTCCCAAACCAGGAACGCTACCAACTGCGCTACACCTCGTTTTTGCGGGTGCAAAGGTACAAATAATTTTTGACCCTTGCAAATTTTTCCGCAATTATTTTATAATTCCTTGCTCAACGAAGATTTTCTTCAGTGCAACTACCGAGCGGTCAACCTGTTCCTTAGTGTGCGTAGCCATGAGTGCATAGCGTACCAGCGTGTCTTGAGGAGCACATGCAGGAGGAATGACGGGGTTGATGAAAACGCCTGCCTTGAACGCCAGTGATGTAACAAGGAATGTCTTGTCGACATCGCGTACATAGAGCGGAATAATGGGACTCTCGGTGTCGCCAATCTCAAAACCTTCCTCGCGGAAACGCTTCAAGGCGTAGTGAGTAACATCCCACAGGGCCTGAATACGCTCGGGCTCCTGCTGAATGATATGCAGAGCGGTCATAGCAGCAGCGGTGGCTGCAGGCGTGTTGGATGCCGAGAAAATATAGGTACGGCAAGTGTGACGCAGGAAATTGATAGTATCCCAGTCGGAAGCAATGAAACCACCGATAGATGCCAACGACTTCGAGAAGGTGCCCATGATGAGATCGACCTCGTCAGTCAGTCCGAAATGGTCACAAACACCCCTACCCTGACGTCCGAAGACACCGATACCATGCGCCTCGTCGACCATGATAGAGCAGTTGTACTTATGCTTGAGTTCTACGATTTCGGGCAGTTTACAGAGGTCGCCCTCCATAGAGAACACGCCATCGACAACGATGAGTTTGATGGCCTCATAAGGCAGCTTCTGCAGCACGCGCTCCAGGTCGGCCATATCGTTGTGCTTATAGTGCAGCTGGCGGGCAAACGAAAGACGGCGACCGTCCACAATACTTGCGTGGTCACGATCGTCGCAGATGATATAATCGTCCTTACCTACTACCATTGCCAGAACGCCCTGATTGACAGAGAAGCCTGTTGAGAAGCAGAGGCAGTCGTCCTTACCAATATATTCTGATATTTCCTTCTCCAGCTGTACATGGAGGTCGAGTGTTCCATTGAGGAAACGACTGCCGGCACATCCCGATCCGTACTTGTCGAGCGCGGCCTTAGCAGCATCGATGATACGCTGGTCGCCCGTCAAACCTGTGTAGGCGTTAGAACCGAACATCAATACCTTGTGTCCGCCCATTTCTACTTCAGTTCCCTGCTTGCCCTCAATAGCACGAAAATAGGGATAGACATCAGCCTCCATAAACTTCTGGGGCTCACGATAAAGCTTGTATTTTTCTTGTAATTGTCCCATATAAATGAGTGCGACCGAAGTCGCGAATTAGTTTTCAGACTGCAAAGTTACACATTTTTGTCGAAATAGCACAAAAAAAAGAAGAATATTATCAATTTGAACGAAAATTCTTAGATTTATGTATGTTTTCTGCATGCTTTTTTGTACATTTGCAATCAAATGAGCAACAAGAAACGTATCATATTCATCATCAATCCTATTTCGGGCACTCACTCGAAAGAAGAGATTCCTGCATTGATTGACAAAATCATTGACAAGGAAAGATTCGACTATCAAGTGATAATGACTGAATACGCAGGACATGCAGCCGAAATAGCACGACAGGCGGCCAACGACGGTGTTGACGCGGTAGTGGCTGTTGGCGGCGACGGCACCGTGAACGAGGTAGCCCGATCGGTGATACACACGCAGACGGCAATGGGCATTATTCCATGTGGATCGGGCAATGGACTGGCGCGCCACCTCTGTCTGCCGATGGAAACAGAAAAGGCACTGGCCATCATCAACGAATTCCAGATTGAGGCATTCGACTACGGACTCATAAACGGGCAACCGTTCTTCTGCACCTGCGGCATGGGATTCGACGCCTTCATATCGCTGAAGTTTGCCGAATCGGGCAAACGCGGACCCATCACCTACGTGGAAAACGTGCTGAAGGAGGGACTGAAATACAAGCCTGAGACTTACGAGATAGAAGACGAGACGGGCACCAAGCACTACAAGGCATTCCTCATAGCTTGTGCCAATGCATCGCAATACGGCAACAACGCCTATATCGCTCCTGGGGCTACGATGAAGGACGGGGAGATGGACGTCATCGTGATGGAACCTTTCGACGTGCTGGATGCGCCACAGATAGCCGCCGACCTGTTTATGAAGACACTGGGCAACAATTCGAAAATCAAGACATTCCGCACACGCAGCCTGCATATTCACCGCAAGGCACCAGGTGCCATCCACTACGACGGCGACCCGATGATGACAGATAGTGACATCGACGTGCATATAGAGCATCTGGGCATCAACATTGTGGCTAATCCGAAAATCAGCGAGGATATGTCGCAACCCAACCAAGTGCTGAATGCCTTCAGCGACTTCTTTAATAATATAAATAATGTACGCGAGGACATCACTCAGGATATTGAGAAGCGAGGACGCAGAATCCAGGCTATCAACAAGGTGCTGTTGAGGAAACTTAGAAGTTAAAGAAGTTAGGAGATGCAGTTTTTTCTGACAACAGTTATTATTATAGGGGCTATAGGCTATGCCGCATGGCGCTTTTATGATGCCGTTCGCGATGGTGGAGATCCCTGTAAAGGGTGTGAATTGAAAGAAAAATGCCAGAAAAACTGCAAGAAAACCCAACATCACACCTGTCATTGCAAATAAATAGCAAAAAAGTCTCGATTTTTTTTGCTAATCCAAATAAAAGTATTACCTTTGCATCCGCAAACTGAAACGGTGCCTTGGATGAGTGGCTTAGTCAACGGTCTGCAAAACCGTCTACGGCGGTTCGAATCCGCCAGGCACCTCAGAGCAAAAAAACCTCCCGAGAATTTCTCGAGAGGTTTTTTCGTTTATAACCGTATTTTTACTGAATACCGTCTTCCCGCAACTTCTGCTGCCACTTCCATGCAGACTTGAGCACTTCTTCAGTAGGTGTCTCTGCCTTCCATCCCAACACCTTGTTGGCTTTATCGACATTACCCCATACCTGCTCAATATCGCCTTCGCGACGTGGAGCATAGGTCCAATTGACCTTCACGCCAGTAGCCTTCTCGAAGCCCAGAACAACTTCCAGCGTAGACAGGCCCTTGCCTGTTCCGATATTGAACACCTCGACAGCATCGGTCTCGGGCTTGTCGAGCACGCGCTCCATCGCCTTAACGTGAGCCTTAGCCAAATCGACGACATAGATATAGTCGCGGATACAGGTCTTGTCAGGTGTATTATAGTCGTTGCCAAAAATCTTCAGCTGCTCACGAATACCCATAGCCGTCTGAGTGACGAAAGGAATGAGATTCATGGGCACACCGTTAGGCAATTCACCGATGAGTGCTGTGGGATGAGCACCGATAGGATTGAAATAGCGCAGAATGATGCTCTTGATAGGAGCACCGCTGTGGATATAATCCTGGATTATCTCCTCGTTGATCTGCTTAGTGTTGCCATAGGGCGACATAGCCTTCTGGATAGGCGCATTCTCAGTCACAGGCAGATTCTCCTGCGAGGGCTGACCATAGACGGTACAAGAGCTGGAGAAGATGATACCCTTGACATTGTACTTAGGCATGAGCTCCAGCAGATTGATGAGCGACGTGAGATTGTTGCGATAGTACATCAGCGGCTTCTCGACACTCTCGCCTACTGCCTTGGAAGCAGCGAAGTGGATAATACCCTCGATGTCAGGATACTTCTGGAAGATAGCCTCCATAGCATCGTAATCGCAGCAGTCGGCTTTCACGAAGTCAGGACGAATGCCCGTAATCTTCTCAATACCATCTACCACATTGGCATTGGAGTTGGAGAGGTTGTCAACAATGACTACTTTGTAGCCAGCATTTTGAAGTTCTACGGTAGTGTGGCTTCCAATGAAACCTGTACCGCCAGTGACAAGAATTGTTTGCTTCATATAGATCGTTCTCTTTATTTTGTGTTAAAAGCTCACTGAACCAATGTTTGATTCAATGAGCCTTTTCCATTATTCAGCGGTGCGTACGAGACTCGAACTCGTGACCTCCTGCGTGACAGGCAGGCATTCTAACCTACTGAACTAACGCACCCCAATCTTTTTGCCTTATTGACTATCCCTACTCAGCGGTGCGTACGAGACTCGAACTCGTGACCTCCTGCGTGACAGGCAGGCATTCTAACCTACTGAACTAACGCACCAGAGTTTTACTTTGTCGTTTTTGCGGGTGCAAAGGTAATCAGAATTTTCGAAAACACAAAACTTTTTGCGAGAAAATTTATAAAAATCTTTGCATGAGCATTACATTGGCATACTGATGACCATCGTAGAGCCACTGCTGGAGCACGGATTCATGTGCAAAGCCAGCCTTTCGGAACAAGTTCAGAGCGGCCTCATTATCCACAGCGACAAGGGCATAGAGCTGATGAAGATGAACCACACGCAGAGCATAATCGGCCATTTGTTGCAGGGCTGCTTCAGCAAAGCCCCGGCGGCGATACCGTTTCATAACTACAATGCCAGCCTCAGCACGCTGATGGCGCGGATCGAAATTCACCAGATCGCAGATACCCACACTCTCACCCTTCTCCGTTTCAATAATCAGGCGTACCTGGCGGTCGGCAAAGATATCGTCGGACGATGTGGCGATATAGTCATGCAGCGTATAACGGGAGTAAGGGACATTGGTGGCCCCAACATTCCAGAGTTCCTGGTTGTTCTCTATCTCGTACAGCAAGTCGAGATCCTCGGGTTCGATGGCACGCAGCCGGATAGCAGGTTTCATCATGAGCGGACAGATTTTTGCGGATGAAGGAATTGGCCCAGCTTTTGGCTCAGCATCTGCATCAGCGCCACAAAGGCCCGGAAATAGATAGCCATCTGAATGGGAAGCGAGAGCAGCAGACTCAGATTACCATAGTGCTTGCGGAAGAAGATGAGCATGGCCTGATAAAACACGTGGACATAGCGGAAGGAGGTCTGATCGGTAGATTCGCCCTTATAATGAATAATCTCGAAGGGCAAGTACCAGTTCTGCCAACCGCCCTTAAGCAGTCGGTAAGAGAGGTCGATATCTTCGCCGTACATAAAGAAATCCTCATCGAGCAGTCCCACTTGATCGAGTGCCTTTCTACGCAAGAAGCAATAGGCACCACTCACGACTTCTATCTGGGCCGGTTCGTCCCACGACAGATGACTCATGTAATAGCGACGGGTGAAGCCCAACATCTTCAGCATAGAAACCCATGGCGTGGGTACTGCACGGCGCGACTCTGGAGCTGGCGTCCCCTCGGTTGTCAACATCCTGACACCTGCCCCACCCGCTTTAGGATGAGCATCCATAAAGTCGACACACCCCTTGATGGTAGGTTCGAAAACAACGGTATCGGGATTCAGCAACAACACATATTCGGCATCTGACTGTCGGATAGCCTGATTGTTGGCACGGGCAAAACCCACGTTCTCCGTATTGGCAATGAAATGCACCTGCGGATGCTTGGGCGTCAACGTCTCGACAGTATGGTCTGACGACTGGTTGTCGACCACATAAATGTCGGCATCGATACCCTCGATAGCCTTTTCCACACTCTGCAGACACTCGTCCAACAGACGGCAGACATTATAGCTGACTATGACTATGCTGACTTTCTTGGCCATACAAACGGAATGCAAATCAACAGCACAACACCCAGATAGAAGAAGGGCGTAGTGCGATAAATAAGATAACAGACGGCATTAGCTAAGAGCGGAACGACAATCAAAGCCATGCGCAGTTTCCAACCCAGCTTGATAAGTCGCAACCCCAGGTAGGCACAGGCCAACGTGAGGAGCTCCATCAGAGTAGTCACTATAAATTGTATTGTTTCTGAATTCATATCTTCATATTGTTTCGTTTATTTCCCTTCAAAGAGCGTGCGGTTCAGGATGGAGCGTCCCAGCGTTACTTCGTCTGTATATTCCAGTTCGTCACCCACACTGATACCTCTCGCTATGATGCTGATCTTCACGTGGCTATAGGGAGCCAATTTGCGGAAGATATAGAAACAGGTGGTGTCGCCCTCCATCGTTGAGCCAAGCGCCAGTATCACCTCTTTAATATCGCACGTGCGCACGCGTTCGACCAGCGATTCAATCTCCAAGTCGCCAGGACCGATACCATCCATCGGCGAGATGACACCGCCCAACACATGATAGAGGCCGTTAAACTGCTGGGTATTCTCTACAGCCATCACGTCCTGAATATTCTCTACCACACAGATGGTCTGCGCATCACGGCGCGTATCGCTACAGATAGGACATACCTCGCTGTCGCTGATGTTATGGCACACCTTGCAGCGCTTGACCTCTTGTTTCATCTGCTGGATAGCCTGCGTCAGCTTCTCGACATCTTCTGTATCCTGACGCAACAGATGGAGTACCAGTCGGAGAGCCGTCTTGCGACCCACGCCTGGCAACTTGGCGAACTCCTGTACGGCTCGCTCCAGCAGTTGTGACGGATATTGTTGCTGTATCATTTAACTATCAATTTTCAAATTCACTTAGCTCCAACCATCGCATCGACTTTTCGTCGAGTTCTTCCTTCAGTTGCGGCAGTCGTTTGCTCATCGCTGTTATCTCGTCGACAGAGGTAGTCCCTCCACAGAGCGCTTCTTCTATTGTACGCTGTTCTTCCTCCAATGCTGCAATGTCTTTCTCCAATTGCTCCATTTCGCGTTTTTCCTTATACGACAGGCGTCGGCGGTCATCATGACGATAGCTGGCCTTAACACTCTTATCTGAATCGGCTGCTTTTGTGGTATTGGTAGACTCCTGCAGCGCATTCCACTCACGATATTGCGTATAATTGCCTGGAAAATCCTTGATTTCGCCCTGCCCCTTGAACACCAGCAGATGATCGACGACTTTATCCATGAAGTATCGGTCGTGGCTCACCACAATCACACAGCCTGGAAAGTCCTGCAGATATTCTTCGAGAATCTGCAATGTCACAATATCCAGATCGTTGGTCGGCTCGTCGAGAACCAGGAAGTTGGGGTTCTTCATCAGAACGGTACAAAGATACAACTTTCTGCGCTCGCCGCCACTTAGCTTATAGACATAATTATATTGTTGCTCAGGAGTAAACAGGAAGTATTGCAACAGCTGCGACGCACTCAGCTTCCGACCGCTGCCTAAATCGACATAGTCAGCAATATCGGTAATCACATCGATGACCTTCTGCTGTTCATCAAACTGAAGACCCTCCTGCGAGAAATAACCGAAACGCACGGTATCGCCAATGACTATATGCCCGTCGTCGACAGGTTGGAGTCCTAACAGCATCTTGATGAAAGTAGACTTTCCCGTACCGTTATTGCCTACGATTCCCATTTTCTCAAAGCGTGAAAAGTTGTAGTAGAAGTCTTTTAGAATTACCGTGTCGCCAAAGCTTTTCGAGATATACTGACACTCGAAAATCTTCGAACCGATATAGACATTGGAGGCTTTCAATCGCAGCTGGCGTTCTTCCAACCGTTGCTTGGCAACACGCTCCAACTCGTAGAATGCCTCTTCCCTGTAACGGGCCTTATGTCCTCGGGCTTGCGGCATCCGTCGCATCCATTCCAGCTCCGTACGATACAGATTATTGGCACGGGCTATCTCCGCACGCTTATTGTCGATACGCTCCTGGCGCTTCTCCAGATAATAGGCATAGTTGCCGCGATAGGTATAGATGGTCTCATCGTCGAGTTCCAGAATAACAGTACACACACGATCCAAGAAGAATCGATCGTGCGTCACCATCAACAGCGTCCGGTTGCCACGAGCCAGATATCCCTCAAGCCATTCTATCATCTCCAGGTCCAGATGGTTCGTTGGCTCATCAAGTATCAGGAGGTCCGGCTCCGTCAACAGCACGTTGGCCAATGCCACACGCTTCTGCTGACCACCGCTTAATTCACCCATGCGTTGGTTGAGGTCTTTAATCTTCAGTTGTGTCAGCACCTGCTTGGCTTTTAGCACCTTCTCGTCCTCACCCTGATGGTTAAAGCAGGCATCGAGCACCGACTCATCAGAATCGAACACAGGCGACTGTTCCAACATACCTACCTTCAGGTCTCTGCGAAAGACGATATCGCCACTATCATAACCCTCTTTGCCCGAGAGTATTGACAGCAGCGTCGACTTACCGGTACCGTTCTTTGCAATCAGTCCTACCTTCTGACCTTCGCCAATAGAAAAGCTGATATCGCGGAAAAGCGTCAGGGCACCGAAAGACTTCGAAAGGTGTTGTACGTCTAAATAGGGATTCATAGCGACTTATTAATCTCCTCTATATAGTTAAGCACCTCGTCCCTACCCTCTTTCTTCTCAGCCGAAGTCAGAAACATAGGTGGCACATCCTCCCAAGTTTCCATCAGCTTCTTCTTATAGGCATCCATAGCCTGACGGGCCTTATTAGGCGTCAACTTGTCGGCTTTAGTAAAGACAATTGAGAATGGTATCGACGAAAGACCAAGCCATTCGATAAACTCAAGGTCTATCTTCTGAGGCTCCAGTCGGATGTCAACCAACACAAAGACATTCACAAGTTGTTCGCGCTGAAGAATATAGCCACGTATCATTTGGTCCAGCTTGTCAACCTCCTTCTTCGAGCGCTTGGCATAGCCGTAACCGGGCAAGTCGACAAGATACCACTCCTTATTAATAATAAAGTGGTTGATAAGCAGCGTCTTGCCTGGCGTAGAACTAGTCTTGGCCAGTTTCTTGTTATTTGTCAACATGTTAATCAGACTCGACTTCCCCACGTTCGACCTGCCTATGAAGGCATATTCAGGCTTCGTATCCTTCGGACACATGGTCACCACAGGGGCAGAGAGTGAGAATTCAGCTTGCTTGATTTCCATCATTCATTGATATTTTTGCTTGCAAAGATACAACTTTTTATTTAATTTTCTTTGTTCATTCAGAAATATTACGTACCTTTGCATGCGAATTCAAGAAAAATGTGCTTCTTTCCCCCGAAGCACTTCTTCCAAAATCCAATTTTCAATACGGAATTATAACGAATTATTGTATATTGTATCATGTACACAAAACAAGAATTAGAGAAACTCTCTATCCCTGAGCTTATGGAGATTGCCAGTGAGTTGGGGATTAAAGTGAGTCAGGATGACGAACTCGAGACGGTGATTTACGCCATTCTCGATAAGGCTGCCGAGAACTCTGCCGCTGGAGTCACCACTCCCAAGCGCAAGCGTACCCGCATAGCCAAAGATAACAGTAAGGTTTATACCGTTTCCGGCTCTGAAGCCGAAACGCTCGATGCCAAAGCCACCAAGGCTAAGAAGAAGCCGACGCTCGACGCGCTCTTTGCTGAGCAGGATGCCAAGCAAGCAGCCAAAAAGACTGCTAAGAAAACAGAAGCTGAGGCTCCTGCTGAAGAGGAAAAGCCCGCTCCTAAGAAGCGCGGACGCAAGTCGAAGAAAGAGTTGGAGGAGATGGCTGCTCAGGAAACCGCAGCCCAAGAAGCTGAGCTGGCTTTCGCTGAAGCTCCCCAGGAGACTGCTGAGGTGCCCGAGGCCGTTGCTGCTCAGGAGGCTGACGCTGCCGTCGACGAGCAATTGCTAAGCCAGTTGCAGGAAAAGATGGAACAGCACAACCAGACAGCCGTCCCCGCCATAGAAAATCCTGGTTTCGAAACCAGCTACGAAGGTGTTTGGGAAGGTGACCCTGGTGATGGTACTGACTTCATCACCGTTGTCGACCTGCCTATTGAGGACGAGGCTGCTGTGCCTCCCGTCGACATTTTCGATCGTCCCATCATTCAGCCACCATTGCAGAATGGCGGTGCTATCCCAGAGAAGGTCGTTGCACAGCGTCCCCGTTTCGACTTCGAAGACCTTATCACAGGTAATGGTGTCTTGGAAATCATGCAAGACGGCTATGGATTTCTGCGTTCCAGCGACTACAACTATCTCTCCTCGCCTGACGACATCTACGTGTCACCACAGCAAATCAAGCGCTGGGCTCTGAAAACGGGCGATGTAGTAGACTGCACAGTACGTCCGCCTCACGACAACGAGAAATACTTCGCTCTGTCTGATGTGAAGAGCATCAACGGACGCCAGCCACATGAGGTTCGCGACCGTGTATCGTTCGAGCATCTCACTCCCCTATTCCCAGAGGAGAAGTTTACACTCTGCGGCGATCGTGCCACCACGAATCCAAGTGTCCGCATTGTCGACCTCTTTGCTCCTATCGGTAAAGGTCAGCGTGCACTCATCGTAGCACAGCCAAAGACTGGTAAGACCATCTTGATGAAGGATATTGCCAACGCCATTGCTGCCAACCATCCTGAGGCATACATCATGATGCTGCTCATCGACGAGCGTCCTGAGGAGGTGACTGATATGGCTCGCACCGTCAATGCCGAGGTGGTTGCCTCGACCTTCGACGAGCCTGCTGACCGTCACGTCAAGATTGCAGGCATCGTACTCGAAAAGGCAAAGCGCATGGTAGAGTGCGGACACGATGTCGTCATCTTCCTCGACTCTATCACACGTCTGGCCCGTGCCTACAACACCGTAGCGCCAGCAAGTGGAAAAGTGCTCACGGGTGGTGTCGACGCCAACGCCCTGCAGAAGCCCAAGCGTTTCTTCGGTGCTGCACGTAACATCGAGGGCGGCGGTTCGCTCACCATTATCGCTACAGCACTTGTCGATACGGGTTCTAAGATGGACGAGGTCATCTTCGAGGAATTCAAGGGTACTGGTAACTCTGAAATCCAGCTCAACCGTCAGCTCTCTAACAAGCGTGTATTCCCTGCTATCGACCTGGTACAGTCATCAACACGTCGCGACGACCTGCTGCATGACGAAACCACGCTCAACCGCATGTGGATTATCCGCAAGTTTATTGCTGAGATGAACCCCATCGAGGCTATGAGCACCATCCGCGACCGACTGGTTCAGACTCACAGCAACGAAGAATTCCTGCTGTCGATGAACGGATAAGGTTTCCGGAGATAAACATACTTATAAAATCGGTTTCGACCGACCGCTCGGACATATCAGGGCGGGCACTCCAATATATGATAAATACCAACACCATTCCTCTCCCCCTCGTCGGTGAGAGGGATGTTTCGTTTATCAGAATGGAGAAGTAAAGGCTCTCAGGGGGAAGGCCCCAGGCTTGCAGGGAGAAAGGCCTGAGGTAACAGGGAGAAAACCGCCTTGTAACTATCGTTTTCCTATACCCAAACGATTGTTCGGCTATACGCAAACGACTGTGCGCCTATACCCAAATTAAACCGCTTTTTCGGGATGTTTCTTCAGGATGGAGCATAATGACAGAGAAACAAAAAATACTCCTTGAGAAAATCAGCAAGGGTAAAACCTAAGGGAATTGCCGTAGAGAGAGCAGCGACCCAAAGCAAAATACAGACGACACGCTGAACGACTCCCATGGGAGAAAGCTTCCCAACACTTGAGAGATACTTATGAATCAGAGTATAGATGGGGATAAGCAATACCAGGAATAGTGCTCCGACAAAGATGGCAAGTAACATGGGATTACGTATCCATGCGCCAGTAAGGCCTAAGGTCGCAAGACTTGATGGAACGACGCTGTTATCTGGCACTACCATTGCATATATCATAGAAATCAGCACATACAGGATTCCTATGCATAGCGCAACACAGAGGACACCTGCTACCAGCATGAAGAATGCCAATGGCATCTTCCACAGACAAGAAGAAAGAAGTCCTAATCGGAATGACCAGGACTTCTTTTTGATATTTGAATGATTATTAATCACGTGCTTAGAAGAACAGATAGCGGTTGTCCTTCACACCAGCCTTCAGGTAGAGTTCCTGCATGAATCGGCCAGCTGCCTGCTGAGCCTGCTGCTGCAACATCTTGGCCTGCTGCTTCTCGTCAAACTTAGCACCCTCGCGCTGCTTCTTCTGAAGCACCTGGAAGAGATAAGCAGCACCATTACCCTTGATGACTGCAGGACTGAACTGACCAGCCTTCACACTGGCTACAGCACCACTCAATGCGGGTTCTGAAGCACCAGCAGCCTGAACAAATACAGGAGCTGAGAAAGTAATCTGACGAACGCTGTCAACAACAGCACCCTTAGCCTTAGCATCAGCAATAGACTTAACGCCATTCAGCTTCTGAGCAGCCTTCTCAAACTTCTTGTCGCGGATAACCTCCTGCTTCAACTGCTCCTTCACATCGTTCATGTCACGATAGCCCTCGGGATGAACCTTAGTCAGAGCAATCACCATCAGATGATCGTTGTTGCCACACTCATAGAGAGGAGAGACATCGCCAGCCTTAGCGTCGAAAATCCACTTCATAGCCTCACGGGTAGCACGAAGACCGGCTACACCATGCTCTGAGCTATACATGTCATTACGCTCCTGCATACGGAAACCAAACTTCTGGGCGTTCTTCTCCAAACCCTCCAGCGTGTTGTTCTCGCTGACATACTGGCTGAACTTGTTGTAGGCATCGCTATAAGTATTCTTCGAGAAATCAATGGTGTGCTTGACAACAGCTACATCATACTTGGTAACCATAGCCTTGCGGTTGGTAACCTGCAGAACAATGTTGCCGTTGGTGAACTGAATGTTCTTCAGCTCGTTGGGCTGCAATGTATTGATAGCATCAATATATGTCTTGCTGTCAGCATCGATGGCCTGAGAGCGCTCATACATAGCAGAGGTCATCCACTGCTTCTTGCCGTCCTGACCATAATTCTTAGCAATAGCCTCGAAATCAGCACCACCCTTAATGGCTGTGAAGATGCTGTCAGCGGTCTTCTTAGCGGCATCAGCAGTAGCACCACCAACCTGAATAACACGGAACTCTACAGAGTCGGGCATCTGAACCTTGTTGATGAGCTTCACTACATTGAGCGTATTATCGTAAGCAGTCTCGAATGGAGCGGTCACCTGACCAACAGTCATTGAATCGAGCTTTGCTGCAATATCATTGGGGAATGCGCCACGAGTAGCCAGGATACCGGTGTAAGGAACCTGTGACTGAGCCTTACGAACGGCCTCTGCAGGAACAACACCAGCCTGAAGCTGAGACTGAGCATCTTTCATTGTCTTCATCAAAGCATCACGGTCAGCCTTTGAAGCTACAACCTGATAGTCAACATACTTGATGTCGCGGCTCTCTACATACTGCTTGAACTGCTCCTTCTCCTCGTTGTACTTAGCCTTGATGTCGGCATCGCTAACCTCTACCTCAGTATCCTTGATAGAAGTGTAAGGAACGGCTGCCAACATAATGTCAGACTCCTCGTTCTGCTGGTCGAAAGACATTTTAGCAGATACAGGGTTGCTGATCAGACACTGGCCTAACAACGACTGGTACTTCTGAGCCAGCAACTGCTGACGGATGTTCTTCTCCATGAACTTCCAGTAGTTGTAAATAGTTGTGTACTGCTCCAAAGCCTGAGCATTGCCACCTTGTGCCTGCATCTTCTTATAGTCAGACAAGAACTTGGTGAGCTGAGAGGCATCGAAACGACCTGTCTGCTGATTAACAAACGGAGTCTGCATCAACATAGGATTGGTACCTGCCTTCAACACATTCTGCATCTCAGCATCGGTTACCTCCAAGCCAAGCTTACTAGCCTCAGTCGAGATGATGGTATTATTGACAAACTGCTGCCATACCTGATCCTTCACCTGGTTAAGTTCCTCTTCAGAGAGATTGTCGCGACCCTGAGTCATCTTGATGACCTCCTGGTACTCATCAACCAATCCCTGAAATTCTTGTACTGAGATTTTTTTACCTAACACCTCGCCGACCTGCTGACGACGCTCGTTGTTTGTTGCCTCACACGAGCGGAACATCTCTTCGGCAATGAATGCAAAAAGGGCCAGACCAATCACTGTTGCGAGTACTGGTCCCCAGCTTCTAATTTTTCCAATTGCTGCCATTTTTAGCTATTAATTTTTATTTTATTATTATTATTTTCAATTTCAGCCTGCAAAATTACAAAATTCCAAGCAAAACGCGGCATCTTTTTGCGAAAATTAATGATTTATTCCGCTATCTTTCTTCTTTATCGACGATTTTCAAGCGTACAAGCTCGATTTTCGTCATTGTATTCTTGATAATTTTGAATTGGAAACGACCAATCGTCACCACTTCGTTCAACTTCGGGAACGACTGATATTCATGAAGAATCAGTCCACCGACAGTCATATAATCGTCACTCTCGGGTAAGTGGAGGTCGAACAGTTCGTTCACCTTCTCTATTTCCAATCGTGCAGACAAGACATAGTCGCCATCGTCAAGATGCTTTGCCACATATTTCTGGTTGTCGTGTTCATCTTCAATATCACCGATAATCTCCTCGACAATATCCTCCAGAGAAACAAGTCCACTGGTACCACCGAACTCGTCGACGACAACACCCAGCGATTTTTTCTGTGCCAAAAAGATATGCATGAGTTTGCTGGCTGCCATTGTTTCAGGGACATACGGCATTTCACGGACCAACTGATCCAATTGTTGAGGAACAGGGCGGAAGAGGTCGCTAGAATGGATATAGCCAATGATATGGTCGATATCTTCGCGATATGCCACTATCTTGGAATGACCGCTCTCAACAAACTTCGACTTCAGAGCTTCAAGCGTACACTCTTCTATGTCAATCGCATCTATCTCAGTACGAGGCACCATACAGTCGCGCACTTTTGTATCAGCAAAATCCAGAGCGTTATGAAAGAGTTCCACCTCGTCATCAATCTCATCGTCGTTGCTGGCATTATCAATACTTGACTGTACCAGATAGTCGAGATCCACCTTCGTAAACTCCTTATCTTCAGCCTCTTTAGGCGTATGGACACCCACTAGTCGGAGCAAGCCACGTGACAAAAGCGTGGCGAAACGTGAGATAGGCCACAGCACCACATAACAAACCCATGCTGGCAATGCAAAGAAGGTGAGTAATCCATTAGGATTAGATTTGAAGATATTCTTAGGCAGAAACTCACCCGTAAACAGCACCACAACGGTAGAAAGCAACGTGTCGCAAGTCACGCGGACACCATCGCTGAAGGATGCGAACAGAGTGGCGTCGAAGATACGGGCAAACAAGATGCCGTAGATAACAAGCGCAATATTATTACCTACCAGCATCGTAGAGATGAAATTGTTGGGCTGACGATAGAACAAATCAATGGCCCGCTGTGACAATCCGTTCTTATCACGATCCATCTCAGCACGCAGACGGTTACTGGACACAAAGGCTATCTCCATGCCTGAGAAGAAGCCGGAGAATATCAGTGAGACAACGAGTCCTATGATTAAATGTGTCATGGTCTATAATTTGTTTTCTGTGTAGCCTTATGACGTGTGGCAGCCTGACGCACAGGTGCTTCCACCTTCGTGGTATCAGGCTTCTGCGCCTGTCCTGATTGTGCCTTGTTATCAGCAGGTTGCTGACTATTGTCATTCTCCATATCCGTCTGTTGGAAGGAGCCGGCACTATTGGACACCGCATAATGAGTCATGTGTTCATCGCTGCGGAAATGGGAGCCCTCGAGCTGGCGCTCTGGCGTAATCACCCGCGAGAACTTATGGGAATAGAATTCGTGGCGCAAGCCATCCCAAAACAACTCTTCGCTGCGAAACACAAGTCCATTAAGATTACGAATATATACTCTTCCGCGCAGTTCCCACAGTTTCTGTTGCTCATAATACCAGGCAGTATCTGCCTGGATATAGGCTTCTACATGAAACTTCTCGTCGAACTGCTCGAGGAAGATACCTTTTTCGAAGGTCCAGCGGGGCGGGTTCTTAACAGTATTGACATCCCAGCGCTCTGTTACAATCCGATACTTGATAACACCAGAGTCGCTGATAAGCGTGTTGATGCCATAACTAGTCATCATCGAGACAGAATCACGATCATGAATAGCGGGCGCAGTATGTTCGCGTGCCTCGCTGCAAGCCCCAACAAGAGCTGCCAATGCTAACAGGAATATGGTTAATCGACCTTCCACTTGGCAAACCAGCGCTCGTTAAACGTCAGTCCTATATTGATACGGAACGTATTCTCGGTGATGAAAGAGCTCGTTGAAGAACGCACCCATTGTGCTGATATATTCAGCACAGAACGGTTGTTCCAGCTATTGATAAGTGGTATTCCGAATCCTGCGCTGACTGACAGTTCCTTAGGTCCATCCTGTCCCTTTATATTATAATAAGGTGTAGCATAGGACACACCGGCACGATAATGGACGCGATGGAAAATGTTGCGACGACTCAAGGGATTGGGATCTGGAATATAGTCGGCTCCCAATGTCACCTTATGGCGATTCTTCAGCACACCCGCTGTCATTTCGTATTGACCATTCGATGGATTATACTGTGGATAATCCACGTCGCCCCAACGTTGCATCTGGTAATCGACACCCACCAACAAGCTCTGCTTATGGAGCAAAGTAGCACCAATACCCAAGGAGAGAGGCAGTTTGAAGGCATTTTTGACTGTTGTTGTATCAGCAAACGTCATGCTGGTGTTCACTTCAGTAGATGAAGTCCAAATCTCGTAGTCGGCACCCAACTTGTTTCCAAGTCCTAGGGTAGCACCTAACGTCAACACATCGTTTTTACTGATATTTGTCTGGAACTGTGTACCAAAGTCAAATTTAAAGCTACGAATGCTGGCACTATAGGTCTTGGCAATAATCTTAGAAGCCGACTCACTAGGTGTAACCACCAATCCGTGATCAATGCTGCCCCAGAAATAGGAGACGTTGGCACCCAATGAGAAGCCTTTCACTAATTCGTAACCGACACCCAGATAGGCCTGACTAAGACCACCGTCACCGGTATAGAGGCTATGATGGGTTACATTAGGATTAGAACGGTCGGTATGTTCGTAAGAGTAACCAATATTAGAATAAGGTACCACACCAAAGCTCATACCCAGATGAGGCAACACGCGGAAAAGAGCTACTGCATAGTCGAAATCAGCCGTCTTTCGGTTGATTTTCTTACCACCTTCCTTGAAATTTGTCAGCTGACCAGACACACCCATATCGAAAATCATCGTCAAGGAATCGACAGCGGAATAGGAAGCAGGATTCTGCATATTAGCAGCCTTGCTGTCGCGAAAACCGATAGACAGACCACCCATACCACGATTAAAGCCCTGCGACTGATCAGCAAGGGTACCAAGTCCAAACTGACTGTAAGGTGAGAGTGTCTTGCTCACCTGAGCGCTGGCCGAGAGGACTACGGCACCTGTCAGAAGGATTGAAAATATACGCTTTTTCATCTATTTTTTCTTTAGCATTTCATTTCGGGTTGCAAAATTATTGAAAAAAAACGAAATAAACGCACGATAAGTGGAAAATATAGGTTAATTTTGCATCGTGAAACATTTAAAAATCATTTTTAGGACATTTTTTCTGCTTTTTGCAGTTCTTTTGATGTCCATCCAAGCTCAAGGACAAGAAGGTTACCGGATAGAATATTTCGACTCCGTAGAGGTGTCCCTTCTCACCTGCCAACCCCACGACGAAGTATATAGTCTTTATGGCCATACAGCTATCCGTTGGCACGACCAGCACCCCAAAGGTCCTGATTTGGCTTTCAACTATGGCATCTTCAATTTCCATGCCCCGCATTTTGCGTTGCGTTTTGTGTTCGGTCTGACGGATTACGAACTGGGCGCTTTCCCCTACTCTCTTTTCCAGGAGGAGTACCGTCGTTTTGGCAGTATGGTAACTGAACAGGTGCTCAATCTCATTTCTGAAGAGAAAGCAAAACTGCACCAGGCACTAGGCGAAAACCTGCGTCCAGAGAACCGCGTCTACCGATATAATTACTTCTATAACAACTGTACGACCAAGGCGCGCGACATCTTAGAGAAGTGCATCAACGGAAACGTGGAATATGCTGAGCGTGAGGATTATACACCAACATTCAGGGAGATGGTTCACGAGATGACTCGTCGTAATCCCTGGTCTCGTTTTGGCAACGATATCCTGTTGGGTATCAAGTCCGATCTGAAGACGGGCAGACAGGAACAGGAGTTTCTGCCACACAACCTGATGTACGACTTTGACCGTGCTCAGATTTATGCAAACGGGCAGTATCGTCCACTTGTAAAGGAACGTATAGTAGCGGTGCCAGCAGGTGTGCAAATGACGGAAGAAGGTTTCCCGCTGTCGCCAATCCAATGTTTCATCATTCTGTTTGCTATTGCATTGATTATCTTCCTGATTGAATGGAAGATGCGTAAGATATTCCTTGTTTGGGACCTCGTGTTGATGTTGACAACAGGCATCATCGGCATCGTGCTGTTCCTCATGCTATTCTCGCAGCATCCTACTGTCAGCCTCAACCTGCAGTTCATTCTGTTCAATCCCCTGCCTTGGTTCTTCCTTTGGCCTGTCATCAAAGGCAAGAAGACATGCTACTGGAAACTGACAGCAGCACTATGCTGTCTGTTCCTGATTGGTGGTCTGTTCCAGTCGTATGCCGAGGGCATCTGGATTTTGGCATTATGTTTGCTGCTTCAGTGTATACTTCATATTAGCATAACGAAGAAATGAGAAACAGGTACTTGTACATCACCCTGCTGAGCATCATAGGTTTTAACGCAGAAACCTATGCACAGGCTATTGCACAAGCACCTCGTCTCGTCATCAATGTCAGCATCGGGCAGTTGCGTACTGACTATTTGGAAAACAATGCGCCTGCCTACACCAACGACGGATTACGACGCTTGATGGACGAAGGCCGCGTCTATACAACGGCATCCTATCCCTTTACCCCATTGGACCATGCTTCGGCAGTAGCCTGCTTGACAACGGGCACATCGCCTTACTACAACGGCGTAACGGGCGTGGAATGGATGAACCGCAACACGCTGCAGCGCGAACATATCACCAAGGGTGACAGTCCGCAGCAGATCGCTGTATCGACGCTAGGTGACGAACTGAAAATGGCTACCAATGGCCGAGCACACATCTTCTCGTTTGCTCCCAATGCCGAGTGTGCCATCTTGTCAGCCGGTCATGCTGCTGATGGTGCTGTCTGGATTCAAGCTGGGCGATGGGTATTCTCTAGCTATTACACGCCCGTCACTCCGTGGCTTCAGTCATTCAAACGCAACTATGCTCCAGATGCCGATAGCAACATGAGCGTGGTAAAAGCAGCACTCAACTGCTTGGAACAGATAGGTTTAGGACTCGACGACCAGACAGACTTACTATCCATAAGTCTGGAAGCAGGTAGCACTACTGACAGTTATCTGAGGCTCGACAATTGCCTCTCGTTCCTGATGAATGGCATCACCCAACGATTGCCTTTGGAGCGCGTGCTCTTTGTGGTAACTGGCAGCGGATCGACAGAAGAGGAAGAGCAGGAGGACAAAGCCGATGTCAGCAGATACCGCATTCCTACGGGTAAGTTCTATGTCCATCGCACCGTCAACCTGCTCAACATGTATCTGGGTGCCATCTATGGAACCGCCCAATATGTCGAGACATCGTACAGAAACCAACTCTTCTTCAACCACAAACTGGTAGAGAAGAAGAATATCAATATGGGCGAACTGTTGCGCCGTTCGCAGGAATTCATCCTGCAGATGGACGGTGTGCGCAACTGCTACACCTCGCATCAGCTGATGAAGGGCGACAGCGAACAGTTGCAGCGCATTCGCAACGGTTTTAATGTGGAGAAAAGCGGCGATCTGATTATCGAGATTGCACCAGGTTGGCAAATGGTCAACGACCACTCGCAAACCACGACCACATCGCGTCTGGGACATATTCATTTCCCCATCATCTTCTGGGGAGCAGGCATCCCTTCGCAACGCGTTGAAACGCCTGTTACCGTAGACCGTATTGCGCCTACGGTAGCCCGAAATATCCGCATCCGAGCTCCTAATGCATGCGAAGCCGAACCATTGTTTTGAGGCTTTTAACTCCCTTTAACGTCCTTAACTACGTTAAACTGCGCAAAATTTCGTAATTTTGCACCCGCTTTATATTAAAAGAGGTATAACCTCTGGAGTAAATAATATCAATATTGTAAACAATAAAAACAGAATACAGACATGAATTTCAACAAATTTTTACGTTCATTGTTCGGCGATAAGTCGTCGCGCGACATGAAACTTATTCAGCCACTGGTGGAGAAGGTGAAAGCCGCCTACCCCGCCATTCAACAACTGGATAACGACCAACTGCGCCAGCGTACAAAGGATATTCAGCAGCAGGTACAGAACTCTGCCAAGGTGCAGAAGGAAGAGATTGAGAAACTGAAGGCCACCATCGAGGATACACCCATCGACGAGCGTGCCGACATCTTTGCCCAGATAGATAAACTGGAGAAGGAAGTGCTCGACATCTACGAGAAGGCACTTGACGAGGTAATGCCCGAAGTATTCTCTATCGTGAAGGAGACAGCTCGTCGTTTTGCCGAGAACGAGGAAACCATTGTGACGGCTACCGACTTCGACCGTGAACTGGCAGCCGATCCCCGCAAGGACTTCATCACCATCGACGGCGACAAGGCCATCTACCACAACCACTGGACAGCGGGTGGTAACGACCTACCTTGGGAAATGGTACACTACGATGTACAGCTCTTCGGTGGTACCGTCCTGCACCAGGGTAAGATTGCCGAGATGGCTACTGGTGAAGGTAAAACGCTGGTTGCTACTCTCCCGGTATTCCTCAACGCCCTGACGGGTAATGGTGTTCACGTGGTTACGGTCAACGACTATCTGGCCAAGCGTGACTCCGAGTGGATGGGTCCGCTCTATATGTTCCACGGTCTCTCCGTCGACTGTATCGACAAGCACCAGCCGAACTCTCCCGAGCGTCGCAAGGCTTATCAGGCAGACATCACGTTTGGCACCAACAACGAGTTTGGTTTCGACTATCTGCGCGACAACATGGCCATATCGCCTGCCGACCTCGTGCAGCGCGCCCATAACTATGCTATCGTCGACGAGGTCGACTCGGTGTTGATCGACGATGCCCGTACTCCTCTGATTATTTCAGGTCCCGTGCCTAAGGGCGACGACCAGATGTTCGAAGAATACCAGCCATTGGTTGAGAAGCTGGTTAACGTACAGAAACAGCTGGCTACGCAATATCTGGCAGAAGCTAAGCAGAAGATTGCCGAGGGACAGGAGAAGAACGACAAGAAACTGACGGAAGAAGGTTTTCTGGCACTCTACCGCTCGCACAAGTCGATGCCTAAGAACAAGCCTCTTATCAAATTCCTCTCTGAGGAAGGTATCAAGAGCGGTATGCTCAAGACCGAGGAGACTTATATGGAGAACAACAACCGCCGCATGCCAGAGGTGGTAGAGCCCCTCTACTTCGTGGTCGACGAGAAGCTGAACTCCTGCGACCTGACGGATAAGGGTACTGCCTGGCTGGCTAATCAGGTGAACGATAAAGACCTGTTTGTGCTGCCCGACATCACCTCACAGCTCTCTGCACTCGAAGGCGACACCAAGCTCACCGACGAGGAGCGCGTCAACAAGAAGGACGAGATGCTGCAGCACTATGCTGTGCAGTCGGAGCGCGTCCACACCCTGCAGCAGTTGCTGAAGGCATATTGCATGTTCAATAAGGACGACGAATATGTGGTTATCGATGGTGAAGTGAAGATTGTCGACGAGCAGACCGGCCGTATCATGGAAGGTCGCCGTTGGAGCGACGGTTTGCACCAAGCTGTCGAGGCCAAGGAGCACGTGAAGGTGGAGGCTGCCACGCAGACCTTTGCTACCATCACCCTGCAGAACTATTTCCGCATGTACCACAAGTTGGCTGGTATGACGGGTACCGCTTCTACCGAGGCAGGTGAGTTCTGGGACATCTACAAGCTCGACGTGGTAGAGATTCCTACCAACAAGCCCGTTATTCGCGACGATATGGACGACCGCATCTACAAGACCGCCCGCGAGAAGTATCGCGCCGTGATTGAAGAAGTGGTTCGTCTGCGCAATATGGGACGTCCAACGCTGATTGGTACCACCTCGGTGGAGATTTCCGAGCTGCTCAGCCGCATGCTCGACATGTATGTCAATCCTGAGACGGGCAAGCGCGAGGGCATCCCCCACCAGGTGCTGAATGCCAAGCTGCACCAGAAGGAGGCCGATATCGTGGCTTTGGCCGGTCAGTCGACCAATGGCAAGGGTGCTGTGACCATCGCTACCAACATGGCCGGTCGTGGTACCGATATCAAGCTGTCGCCAGAAGTAAAAGCAGCTGGTGGTTTGGCCATCATCGGTACCGAGCGTCATGAGTCACGTCGTGTCGACCGCCAGTTGCGTGGTCGTGCCGGACGTCAGGGCGACCCGGGTTCTTCACTCTTCTTCATCTCGCTCGAGGATAAGCTGATGCGCCTGTTCGGTAGTGAGCGTATTGCTACCGTTATGGACAAGTTGGGATTCAAGGAAGGCGAAATGCTGGAAAGCCCCATGATTAGTAAACAGGTGGAGCGCGCCCAAAAGAAAGTCGAGGAGAACAACTTTGGTATCCGTAAGCGCCTGCTGGAGTACGACGATGTCATGAACAAACAGCGCACCGTGGTTTACTCGAAGCGTCGCCATGCCCTAATGGGTGAGCGTATCGGAATGGATATCTCGAACACCATCTGGGACCGCGTGGTCAACATCATCGAACAAAACGACTACGAGGGCTGCAAGGAGCAGTTCATTAAGATATTCGCTATGGAGTGTCCCTTCACAAGCGAGGAGTTTATCAATAAGAGCCACGAGGAGCTCTGCGAGGAGACCTTCCAGGTGGCTATGGGCAACTTCAAGCGCAAGATGGAACACGTTCAGGAGGTGGCCATTCCCGTCATCAAGAATGTCTACGAGAATCAGGGTGACCGTTACGAGCGCATCGTAGTGCCCCTGACCGATGGTCGCAAGATGTACAACATCCCCTGTAACCTGAAGGAGGCTTACGACAGCGAGTGTAAGTCGGTAGTCAAGGAGTTTGAGAAGCAGATCCTGCTCCACATCATCGACGATGCCTGGAAGGAGAACCTGCGCGAGCTGGATGAGTTGAAGCACTCTGTTCAGAACGCCTCTTACGAGCAGAAAGACCCCTTGCTCATCTTCAAGCTGGAGAGTGTGAAGCTGTTCGACAACATGGTGAACACCATGAACAACCGCTCAGTGTCTATCCTCATGCGCGCCCAGATTCCTGTGGTTCAGGAGTTGCAGGAGGCCGCTCCAGAGCAGCACACCCAGCGTTCGCAGTACACCGAGTCGAAGCAGAGCCTCTCACAGGAGCAGATGACCGATCCTAATCAGGCTGCCGCTGCCGCACAGGACACGCGTGCTCAGCAGCCCCGCACACCGATTATCAAGGACAAGTTGCCCGGACGCAACGATCCATGCCCTTGCGGTTCTGGTAAGAAGTTTAAGAATTGTCACGGAAAAGGTTTAGTATGATTACGATTAGCAATCTCAAGAAACAGTTTGGCGAGACTATCGCCTGCGATATTCCTTCGTTTACCATCCATGATGGCGAAATTCTTGGTCTTGTTGGCAACAATGGTGCCGGCAAGACCACTCTTTTCCGCCTGCTCCTCGACCTGCTCAAGGCCGACGACGGCTCAGTAGTCATTGACGATGTGAATCCTGCCGACAGCGAGGCCTGGAAGGAGCACGTCGGAGCCTACATCGACGAAGGGTTCCTCATCGACTTCCTCACACCCGAGGAGTATTTCTCGTTCCTCGGCAAGGTGTCGGGCATGAAGCAGGACGAGGTTGACGCTCGCCTGCAGCAGTTTGAGCGCTTTGCCAATGGCGAGGTGTTCGGACAGAAGAAACTTATCCGCAACCTCTCTGCCGGCAACAAGATGAAGGTGGGTATCATCTCTTCCCTGCTCCGCCAGCCCAAGACTGTGGTGCTCGACGAGCCCTTCAACTTCCTCGACCCTACCAGCCAGCTGGTGCTGAAGCATCTGCTTCGCGACTATTCGGCCGAAACGGGAGCCACAATCATTATTTCCAGCCATAACCTGCAGCACACCGTCGATATCTCTACGCGCATCGCTCTGCTTGAGCACGGAAAGATTATCCGTGACCTTGCCAACAGCGAAGGTAGCGCTACCGCGGAACTGCAGGAATATTTCGGCGCAGAATAGTCATAACGATGAAGATACAGGAAAAGCATCTTGCGCAAGCAATATGGCTTGGAGCGCTAGTGGTAATAGCTGGAGCGTTGCTCATTTTTGAGAGCGACCAACTCTGGAAGTTGCAGGAGAAGAACCTCTTTCTCTGTTCCATGCTTTACCTTAAGGAACAGTTGGTAGTGCCTGGCGGCCTGCTCACGTGGGTTGGCACATGGTTCACCGAGTTTCTCTATTATCCCTGGTTGGGCGTGTTAATGCTCTGCTGCTGGTGGTGGCTGATGATGGCCATCATCAAACGCGCCTTCCGCATTCCCGACCGCTGGGCCATCCTGATGCTGATTCCCGTTGCCATCCTACTGGTGGCCAACATGGGAATGGGCTACTGGCTCTATATGCTGAAACTGAGGGGCTATTTCTTCGTATCGACCATTGGAACGACGGCAGTTGCAGCCCTGTTGTGGGGTTTCCGCAGCCTTCCTGACAAGTATTATCTGCGCGTGGTCTACATCGCCATAACCTGCGTCTTAGGCTATCCGATGATGGGTATCTACGGACTAGCTGCCGCCCTGCTGATGGGCATCTGGGCATGGCGTCTTTCCAACCGCACAGAGGCTGCTATCAGCAGCCTTGTGGCCATTGTGAGCGTGGCTGCCGTGCCTCTGTTGTGCTACCGTTATATCTACTATCAGATTAATCTGGACAATATTCTCTGGGCTGAACTGCCGCTTTTCTTTATCACCGAGAATCATCCGACCTATTATATCCCCTATTATCTGCTGGCTCTCTTCTTCGTGGTTCTGGCCTTGACCTACCATGATGAGGTTACCAAACCGATGAAAAAGGCCTATTACCTGCTGAGCCAGGCCGTTGTGGCCGTTGCACTCGTGGGCAGTGTCTACACCTTCTGGATGAAGGACGAGAACTTCCACCGCGAACTGTCCATGCAGCACCGCATTGCCAAGCTCGACTGGACTGGGGTATTGGAGGAGGCTGCCGCTCAGAAAGATGAGCCCACGCGAGCCATCGTGATGATGCGTAATCTGGCGCTGAGCCGTCTAGGAAGACAAGGCAACGAGATGTTCCTTTACAAGAATGGCTCCAAAGCCTATGCAGCACCTTTCGGCATGCGCCTGATGCTGGTGGCCGGACCCATGATTTACTATCAGTACGGCATGCTGAACTACAGCAACCGCTTGTGCATGGAGATGGGCGTGGAGTTCGGTTTCCGCACCGAGGACTATCAGCTGCTGGTCAACTGTGCCGTTCTCGAGGGCGACAAGCCTCTGGCCCGCAAGTATATCGGTCTGCTGAAACAAACCATGTTCCATAGCGACTGGGCTGAACAGACCGAGCGTCTCTTAGGTCATCCGGAGCTGATTGCCAAGGATGCCGAGCGTGAGCCAATCACCCACATGCTCTACTACAAGAACGCGCTGGGCGGCGACGATGGCTACACAGAGCGTTTCCTCATGAATCAACTGGCCAGAAACATCTATACCGGCGACCCCGTCTTCCAGGAGCAATGTCTGCTGGCCACCCTGTGGACCAAAGACATCAACAGTTTCTGGTATCACTTCAACAACTACGCCAAGCTGCATCCCAACGGTCCCATGCCGCGCTATTATCAGGAAGCCGCCTATCTCTATGGCATGCTTGAGGGACGCAAAGATATGGACCAGATGCCCTTCGATGCCAGCATCAAGGATTCCTTCGAGCGTTTCATGACGTTTGCCCAGAACTACGACAATCAGGAGGTGGGCGTTGTTCGCGAAGGACTCTACCCCGTCTTCGGCGATACCTATTTCTTCGACTACTACACCATGAGTAAGTTACCAGAGTATTAAAACCGTTGCCGTTATGAGAATCAAGCAATTAGCTATTATCACATGCTGTCTGGCCGTCGTCAGTTGTTCAGGTCCTTCCCTGCCGGAAGTCTTTACCGAGACCGACCGCCTGCCAAAGATATATCCCGACTATACCGACGTCACCGTCCCCATCAATATTGCACCCCTCACCTTCCAGCTCGACGAGACTGCCGACGAGATGATTGCCCGCTATGCTGTGGGTGACGAGGAGATGATCTTTGCCGACAAGGCACAGCCCGATATCGATGCGTGGCGCACGCTGGCTGAAAAGGCCAAAGGCAGCGCTATCACCGTCGATGTCTATGCCCGCAAGGCCGACCAGTGGACACACTACAAGCCCTTCAACATCTTTGTATCACCCGACAGCATCGACAGCTATCTCAGCTACCGCCTCATCTTTCCCTCCTTCGTCAGCTACGAGGCCCTGACCATCAATCAGCGCTGTTTGGAGAACTACGACGAGAGCGTCATCTACGACAATGTGCTCTGCAGCTTCGAGAAAGACGGCCAGTGCATCAACTGCCACCACTACCAGCAGTACAATCCCCGCCGCATGCAGTTCCATGCCCGACAGAACAACGGCGGCACCGTTGTGTCCTACGATGGGCACATCAAGAAGGTGAATATGAAGAACGACTCCATCCTCTCTGCCGGCGTCTATCCCGCATGGCATCCCTGGCTCAACCTGATTGTCTACTCCACCAACAAGACCAACCAGAGCTTCCATACCGTCGACCATAACAAGATTGAGGTGTACGATTCCGAGAGCGACATCATCGCCTACAATGTCGACAAAGGCGAGGTGACCAATCTCGAGAACGACAGCACCGAACTGGAGGTGTTCCCCGCCTGGGCTCCAGACGGTAAGACACTCTACTACTGCAGCGCCCACTTCGAGCGCCACGACACCACATCGGTCAAGACAAGAGAGATTGTGAGGCGGTCTAAAGAAATCAAATACAATATCTATAAGAAGAGCTTCGACCCCGAGACCATGACCTTCGGGCCCCGACAGCTCGTCTTCGCTGCCGACAGCATCAACAAGAGTGCCACCCTGCCCCGCATCTCACCCGACGGCCGCTACCTCATGTTCGCACTTGCCGAATTCGGCGTGTTCCACATCTGGCACCACGATGCCGACCTCTGGCTGATGGATCTGCAGACTGGTGAAACGCGACCCGCCGAGGAGCTCAACTCGCCCGACACCGAGAGCTATCACTCATGGTCGAGCAACGGACGCTGGGTAGTCTTCAGCAGCCGACGCGACGATGGCACCTATACCCGTCCATTCTTTGCTCATATCGACAAGGACGGACACGGCACCAAGCCCTTCGAACTGCCCTGTGCCGACCCCGACTATCACCGCCAGTTCATGCGCTGCTACAACATTCCTGAATTTATCTCCGGTCCCGTCACCATCAAACCCCAGACCTTTGCCGACGTGCTGAAAGGCGATGGCGAACCCGTGAAATATGTGCAGAAACTGACGAAGTAGCACACATACTGTTGTCCAGATTTCTTTGCGTGATGCTTGCAATTCTATATTATTTTTCGTATCTTTGCAATCGAATATGAGTGAGATAAAGAACATAGCTTTCGACTTAGGTGGCGTGGTGCTAGCCCTGAATTATGAACAGGCGGTCTGGCGATTCGAGGAGATAGGCCTGAAGGATGCCCGCCGGCAACTGGATGCCTTTGAGCAGAAGGGTATCTTCGGCGACTTGGAGTCGGGCCGCATCGACGAGGAGGACTTCCGGCGTGAGTTGAGCGCGATGGTGGGCAGCCCATTGACGATGAACGACTGCTATTGGGCCTGGCACGGCTATGTTGAGCACGTGCCGCAGCACAATCTGGAAACGATTCTGAAGCTGCGCGAGGCGGGCTATAAGGTCTGTCTGCTGTCGAACACCAATCCCTTTATGATGCAATGGGCAGGCAATGATTTCGACGGGCATGGTCACGCCATCGGCTACTTCTTCGACGCCCTCTACCTCAGTTACGAATGCAAGGTGATGAAACCACAGCGCGCCATCTTTGAGATGATGCTGAAAGGACAGCAGGCCACAGCCGCAGAGACCGTCTTTGTAGACGACGGGCCCCGCAACGTGGAGGCAGCGGCAGCTATGGGCATGCACACCCTTTGTCCGAAGAACAACGAGGATTGGACAGGCGCACTCACCGATTTGTTGGCAAAGCTAAAAGAACGCACCAAATAAAAAACGATTTATTAGCAGATATGAATTATCACAACAGCAAAAGACTGATTATCATCGTGTTAGCACTGGTCGCAATGGTTGGTTGCAAGGATAATAATCGGTCTTCTGTTGACAGCAGCGACGGCTACAACCAAGCCGACTCCATCATATCGGTCATCGGTGACGAACGCAATCTGACACGATTGATTGAGATAACCGACAGCTTCGAACGCGCTGGCGACATCACAGAGGTGAGGGCTATCTTCTACAAGTCGATTGCCTACAACATCATGGGCCAACTGCGCACTTCACTGAACATGTATTATAAGTTGGCAAAAATCGACGTAAAGGAACTGAAGAGCAAAGCCGACATCGATTCGTATATCTATGCATATAAAGACTACATCCGGCTGCTCTGCAACATGAGACGCTACGACAGAGTGCTGCGCGAGGCTTATAACGCGGATCGCAAGTTGAAGGCTGCCGGTTACAACTCTTTTATAGACCATCACGACATTGCCCAGATGATAGGCGAATGCCAGCTTTATCTGAATCAGGCCTCGGAGGCCGCCAACAGTTTCCAGAAGTCGCTAAAGAGCATGCATGCGCGACTGGACGTGAACCACGAGCCGCTGGACTATCTGGAATGTCAGAAGAACATGAACGCCATTGCCAGAAGCTATATCCACACCAACCGATTTAACGTGGCTACCCCATGGATAGAACGGCAGGACTCGCTCTATGACGCAGCCATTAAACACCCACACCGCGATTCGATATTCATTGACGAGATGAAGGCCGAAATCAACTACAGCAAGGCTCTCTTGGCTCAAGCACAGGGACGCAAAGACGATGCTGAGCAGGCCTATGCCCTATATCTGTCGACCAATATGGCCAAGCAGCTGGGCAGCATCATCAACAGCAACGAATATCTGATGCTGACGCAACGCTACGAGGAGGCTGCCCGCAATTACCGAGAGTTGGACCGCTTTCTGAAAGAGAGAGGCTATAAGGCCGACCTCGAAGCCATTGGCCGCTACATGATACCCAAATACCGTGCGAACCTTATGGCTGGGCACCGCGATTCGGCACTCAGAGTAGCCTCGCTGGTGGCAGAATACTACGATACGGCCATCGTGCGTCAGAAGATAAACGATGCCGATCTGCTGTCTACCATCTACGACACCGAGGGCAAGGAGCGCCAGATAGCCGAGCAGCGTGCCGAGCTGTCACAGCAGCGACTGATAACGGTGGTCAGCGTGATGGTTATCTTCATCATCTTCTTCCTCGTCTACACCATCCAACGCCGCAAGGCTTATCGACAACTGATGCTGGCCAACGAGCGAGCTGAGGAATCGTCGCGCATGAAGACGGAGTTTATCAGGCAGATATCCCACGAAGTGCGCACACCGCTCAACTTGCTGTCAGGATTCAGTCAGGTACTGTCCAACTGGGATATCGAAATCAACTACGACGAGATGCAGGACATCTGTAAGAAGATAGGTGAGAATAGCGAACGCATCACCCATCTGATGGATAAGATGCTCGACTTGAGTATGGTTAACAGCGATGCCGAGATAGAATGCAGCGACATGGTATGCCCTGCCGACGTGGTGGCGCAGGCTGTCAAGGAGAGCCGCATCCAGAAGGCTGAACACTTGGAGTTCCAGTTGCAGCTATCACCCGAGGCCAAGTCGATATCGTTTATCACGAATCAGAGGGCGGCACTCAAGGCGTTGACTCAGCTGCTCGATAATGCCATCAAGTTTACTCATCCATTGGCATTTAAGAATCAAAAGCAAGAAGCCCATCATGCTCGCGTAACGCTCAACGTCAGCGTGGATCAGCAGCAGGTGGTCTTTGTAGTAGAGGATACAGGTATTGGCATTCCGCCCGAACAGGCTGAGAGAATATTTACCGCGTTCGTACAGCTCAACGAATATTCCGAAGGTACTGGCATTGGCCTCACCATTTCCCGTTCGCTCATCCGCCACATGCATGGCGACATCACACTCGACACCAGCTATACCGACGGTGCCCGGTTCGTCATGTCGCTCCCCCTATCCTAACAGTCTTCGGGCGTATTGCCGTCGTCCTTCAGTTGCTCTTTCTCTTCTTTTCTGTTCTTAAGCTCGTCCATGTAGCCTGCAGTGACAATACCGGAAGGAAGGGCAATAATAGCTATGCCAACGATAGAGGAAATAATGCTGATGACACGGCCCGTATCAGTAATGGGATAAAGGTCGCCATAGCCCACAGTAGTCAGTGTACAGGCAGCCCAATAGAAGGCATCGAAGAAATCGATGAACAGATACTTGCCGGTGGCTGGATCAATCTGTTCCTCGGCATTGAACATGATGAGCGCGGTAATGAAGATATAGAAGATGGCCAGCGAGAAGACGGTCATCAGAATGCGGCTCTGCTTACGCGCCACAGCAATAATGATTTCCAGGGGCTCAAAATAGCGAATAACCTTGAAGATGCGCAGAATCTTGAGCAGACGCGATACACGGAACACCTTGAACGTCGGACCCAGCAAGTTGAAGACAGGCAGGATGGACAACAGGTCGATGATGGCCATCGGGGTGAAGGGATAGATGACAAACACCCGCCATCCCTTGCGTTTAGAATCGTAGTCGGCTATCACCCAACGGAAAATGTAGTCGACAATGAAACAAATGCCCGAGAAGAGGTCGAAAAACCAGAAGAGGCGATAGTGCTCGCGAAACATCAAAGGAATAATGCCAATGGCGATGGCGAACAGCATCAGCATGTCGTAATTACTGGAAACAAGCCGATCGTGGTTCTTCTGCTCAACAATCTGGTATATTCTTTCACGCATACTCATAGCTTTAAAGATTAAAAATGAAGAGTTAACGGACAGTCATGTGGAAACAACCCTGCTTCACCTCGTACTTGATATAGCAGCGGCCTTCGTTGCGCTTGTCGCGAAGCACCTCGGAGAGCACCCACTTAAGGGTATCGTTGCGCACCTCGCGGCCCACAGGCTCGTAGCGGTTGTAACAGATATCGAAGGTAGTACCATAGAGATGGCAAGAGTTTTCGGTGGCATTGCCATTATGACGCTGCAGGCGGGCAACATCGTCCATGGTGCGCAGAACACTGGTGACGATGAGCTGGTTGAAGGGCACGCCCTTGACATAGAGGCTATCGTAGAAAGCCTGGCCAATGTCCTGCAACAACAGGGCAGCACGGGGTACCAGATAGGGAATGCTGCTGCTCAGACGGTCGACATGGTAATAGGGACTCTCGCCGACATAGACCAGTTCTGTCTTGCGCTTCTCGGCATCGTCGCGGTTCTTTACCGGTCGCACACCCCATTTGTTGGCAGCCACTATCTGTACCGCCTGACTGTCAGGAAATGCGGCCTGATAATTAGCCACAGAACGAATGCGGTGAGGCTTAGTGGCAGACATATCGGGGAGCGATGGAGTAAGGTCGGTCACCCCACCCTGCTCACGCCAATAACGGATACCAGCCAACAGGAGGACAACAGCCAAAAAGCCCCACACAAACTGGCGTTTGCCGGGCAGAAACGGAATCTTTTGGGAATGTCGGTTCTTCATTATCTTCGTTTTGTTTTTTCATACCATTCAAGCAACATGCCACGGGGAATACCACGATCCACAGCCATATCTAACACCCTCCGGGCCTCCTTGCGGCGTTCGAGCACCAAGAGAAGGTCGACATGCGACACCACATAGGTTGGATCACGAGGAGCCAGCTTTTCGGCCCGTTCCCAGTCGTAGAGAGCTGCATCGTCCTGCTTAAGGTCGCGTTCCAGATTGGCTCGGACAGCATAGGCCACCGCTGAGTCGGCATGATGCTGCACCAATTGGTTCAAATGATCAAGTGCATCCTGTTTGCGTCCCATCTGCTGTAATACAACAGCCAACGAGAGACGCGCCTCGAAATGATGAGGCAGAAACATCAAGAGGTCGTTAAGGTCGTTGCGCGCAAGATCGAAACGGCGCAGATGAGTGTGTGCATAAGCCCTGTAGAAGAGAGCTGCAGGGTTGTGAGGCTCGCGCTGGAGTACCAGTGAATACTCGTCGACAGCATACTGCCATTGTTTCAGTTGCAGGTTGGCATTTGCCTTGCGCAGGTGCAAATCAGTAGACCATGACGAGGCTGCAATCTGACGGTTCAAAGCCGTCAGTGTGTCGCGCCATTGCTGGCTGTTAGCTGTTAGCTCTTGACTCTTAACGTCTTGTGCCGCCAAAAGCCAAAAGCCAAAGGCCAAAAGCCAAAAGACTATGCCTTTGTGATATAATCTACAATCCATTGACCTACTTCGATAGTACCATATTTCTTTCCGCCTTCGACCTGAATTTCAGGCGTGCGCACATTAGCATCGAGCGAAGCATTAACAGCCTCGCGCACAAGAGCACCTTCTTTCTCAAGACCGAAGTGCTCGAGCAGCATAGCAGCCGAGAGGATTTGAGCCAATGGGTTGGCAAGATTCTGTCCGGCAGCCTGCGGCCATGAGCCGTGAACAGGCTCGAACAACGGGGTGTGCTCGCCAAGCGATGACGAGGGCTGCAAACCCATAGAACCGGTGATACAGCTAGTCTCGTCGGTCAGGATATCGCCGAAGGTATTTTCGGTCACGATGACATCGAAGAAACGGGGCTCGGTGAGAACACGCATCGAGGCATTGTCGATAAACAAATAGTCGGTCTTCACATCAGGATATTGGGGTTCCATTTCTTGTGCAACCTGTCGCCACAAACGACTAGAAGCCAACACGTTAGCCTTATCGACAACAGTCAGATGCTTCTTACGGGTTCTGGCCATTTCAAAGGCAACCTTCAGGATGCGCTCAATCTCAGGGCGGGTATAGATATTGGTGTCGTAAGCCTTATCATTATCCTGATATTTCTCACCAAAATACATGCCACCGGTCAGTTCGCGAATAACCACAAAATCGGCTCCGCGCAGCAAATCTTCCTTCAGCGGTGATTTATGAAGCAGGCAGTCGAAGGTGGCCACAGGGCGCACATTAGCATAGAGTCCCAACTTCTTGCGCATAGCCAACAATCCTGTTTCTGGACGGATTTTGGCAGTAGGATCGTTATCGAACTTCAGCGAGCCAACCGCAGCAAAGAGCACAGCATCGGCCTTCATACAAACCTCGTGGGTGCTGTCAGGATAAGGATCGCCAACCTCCTCTATGGCATGAGCGCCACAGATTGCCTCCTCATAAGTAAACTCATGTCCGCACTTAGCAGCGATCGCATCGAGCACAGCCACGCCTTGTTTCATAATCTCCGGTCCGATACCATCGCCCGGAAGCACAGCGATTTTTAATTTCATATTCTCAAAAGATTTATTTCGTTATATCGTTATTATGAAGTTCATTCTCTATGATGTTCAGCATCTTGAAGGTGGCCTTGATGGCAGAATCCGTCTGGTCGGCATCCAAGCCACGGGTGCGCAAGAGCGTGTCGCCATGATGCCATGTGATAACCGTCTGCACCAACGCATCGGTACGACCGCCAGGAGGAATGGAAACCTGATAGTTGGCAAGCACAGGGAATGTGCGGTTCAGGTATTTTTTGTAGATGTAGCGCAGGGCCTTGACGATAGCATCATATTGTCCGTCACCCGTAGCACCTGCCTCATATTGCTGTCCGTTGATTTCCACGCGCACATTGGCACCAGGCTTCAGACCGTAGGCCGTCGACACCACATAACTGATAAGTTTCACCTTATCCGTTGAACCATCGTGCTTCAAGACATCGGAAACGATATAGGGAAGATCTTCCTGAGTCACGATCTCCTTCTTATCGCCCAGTTCCGTAATACGTTCGGTGACACGCTTCGTCTGCTCGGGAGTCAGTTCCAGTCCTAATTCCTCTAGATTCCTAGCTATATTGGCACGCCCGGAGTTCTTACCCAAGGCATATTCGCGCTTACGGCCAAAGCGCTCAGGAATCAGCTCGTTGTAATAGAGTTTATCCTTTGAGTCGCCATCAGCATGGACACCAGCCACCTGCGTAAAAACATATTCACCCACGATGGGCTGGTTGGGGGCTACGCTGATACCGCTGAAACTTTCGACCATGCGCGAGATGTCGTTAAGCTGACTCTCCACGATGTTCGTCTTGGCATGAAACTGGTCCTTCAGAATAGCCTGTACACTAGCCATTGGGGCATTTCCACAGCGTTCACCTAATCCGTTTATAGTGACATGCAAACCCTTGGCACCGCTAAACACGGCTGCCAGCGAATTAGACACTGCTAAATCGTAATCGTTATGGGCATGGAAATCGAAATGAAGGTCTGGATAACGCTTCATCATCTTGCGGAAATACTCGATAACCTGCAAAGGATTCATCACACCCAAAGTGTCAGGAAGCATGAAACGCTTGATACTTCCTAAATCAACCAGCGCATCCATCAACTGATAGACATAATCTGGCGAATCCTTCATGCCGTTCGACCAGTCCTCCAGATAGAGGTTGACGCTCACGCCCTTCTGCTGGGCATAAGCCACTTCGCGCTTGATGTCGTTAATATGCTCCTCAGGCGTCTTGCTCAGCTGATTGGTACAATGTTTCAACGAACCCTTCGCCAACAGGTTGATGACCTGGCCTCCACACTCGACAATCCAATCGACAGACTTGCCGCCATCGACGAATCCCAACACCTCTACCCTATCCAGACGACCTATCTGCTGGGCATAACGACAAATCTTGGTAACGGCTTCGCACTCGCCTTCCGACACACGGGCCGATGCCACCTCGATGCGGTCGACATTCAGGTCGTTGAGCAGTCGACGAGCCATGACCAACTTCTCATGAGGCAGAAAGCTGACACCATTGGTCTGCTCTCCATCACGCAGCGTCGAATCCATAATCTCCACAAAGGGAGGAATACGCTGATAGTTATCTATTTGTTGTGCTGTTCCCATTCTACTGTTTTTCCCTGATTCTGAACCAGAAAATCAATATCATCGAGTCCGTTAATCAGACAATGTTTCTTATATCCGTTAATCTCAAATGGTTCCTGACGGCCGGTAGCCTTATTGGTGACCGTCTGACGAGGCAGATCTACCTCGACCTCCATCTTAGGATTCTGTTTGATGCTCTCGAAGAGCTCAGCCAAGAAGTCTTCGCTGACCACGACAGGCAATACAAAGTTGTTCAGTTCATTATTCTTGTGGATATCGGCAAAGAACGAGCTGATAACCACGCGGAATCCGTAACCCGCGATAGCCCAAGCGGCGTGCTCGCGCGATGAACCCGAACCGAAGTTCTTACCCGCTACGAGTATGCAGCCCGAGTAAACGGGATTATTCAGCACGAAGTCCTTGTTAGGCGTACCATCGGCGTTGTATCGCCAATCGCGAAACAGGTTGTCGCCAAAGAATATCTCCTCGCGGGTTGTAGCCTTAAGGAATCGTGCGGGTATTATCTGGTCTGTGTCCACATTCTCCAACGGAAGTGGAACACAAGTACTTGTTATCACATCGAATTTCTGTTTCATAATAGTTCTCTTGGATCGGTTATCACTCCAGTTACAGCGGCCGCGGCGGCGGTGAGAGGCGAAACCAGGACGGTACGAGCACCAGGACCTTGGCGACCCTCGAAGTTACGGTTAGATGTTGATACCGCCAACTTGCCAGCCGGCACCTTATCATCATTCATAGCCAGACAGGCCGAACATCCGGGCTGACGAATTTCAAAGCCCGCAGCCTCGAGCACCTTGTCGAGACCTTCCTCGCGAATCTGCTTATCAACTGCCCATGAGCCAGGCACTAGCCAAGCCACAACATCGTCGGCCTTACGGCGACCTTTTACGATAGATGCGAACGCGCGAAAATCCTCTATTCGGCCATTAGTGCAAGCACCAAGGAAGACATAATCCACTTTGGTGCCAAGGAGTTTGCGTCCCGCTTCAAACTGCATATAATTCAGGGCTTTATCGAAGTTTGCATCGCCCTCGGAAGGAATGTTTTCTGTTATACCGATACCCATACCGGGGTTAGTGCCGTAAGTTATGCGAGGTTCAATATCAGCAGCATCGAAGGTAAGTTCCTTGTCGAACACGGCATCGGGGCCGCTCTTAAGCGTCTTCCAGTAAGCCACAGCCTTGTCCCACTCCTCTCCCTTTGGTGCAAACTCGCGACCCTTCAGGTAATTAAACGTGGTAGCATCGGGAGCCACGAAACCTCCGCGAGCCCCCATCTCTATCGAGAGGTTACAAAGCGTAAGTCGACCCTCCATCGTCATAGCCTTAACCGTAGAACCGGCATACTCCACGAAGTAGCCCGTAGCGCCGCTTGTTGTAAGTTTCGACATCAAGTACAACGCCACATCCTTAGCCGTAACGCCCTTGCCCAGCACGCCGTTTATCGATATGCGCATAGACTTAGGCTTCTGTTGCAGAATGCATTGCGAGGCCATAACCATCTCAACCTCGCTAGTGCCGATGCCGAAAGCCACTGCCCCCATAGCACCATGAGTAGAGGTGTGCGAATCGCCGCAGACAATCGTCATTCCCGGCAGACTCAAACCCTTTTCAGGCCCTACCACGTGGATGATGCCGTTATCTTTCGACATCATGCCGTAGTGAGTCAAGCCGAACTCTTCGGCGTTCTTAGCTAGCGTATCTACCTGCTTCTTAGATACAGGATCCTCTATCGGTTTGTCCTGATCGTGCGTAGGCGTATTGTGGTCGGGCATGCAGTAGATCTGCTTGGGGCGGAAACATTTCAGTCCGCGAGCCCTCATGCCGTCGAACGCCTGAGGCGACGTTACCTCGTGGCAATACAAACGGTCGATGTAGAGCTGCGTGGGACCATCTTCCACCTGCTGAACTACATGCTTATCCCAGATCTTGTCGAATAACGTATTCATTCGTCCTCCTTCTTAAATTTGTTGATACAATCGATATAAGCCTCGACGCTGGCGGTCACGATATCGGTGTTGGCGCCAAAGCCGTAGTACAAGCTTCCGTCGTACTCTACCTGCATGTGTACCTTACCCACATCGTCTGATCCCTTCGAGATGGCCTGAATAGTGAACTCCTTCAGCGTCATCTGCTTCATGATGATCTTCTTCAGTGCCTTGATAGCAGCATCAACAGGACCGTTTCCGCTAGCTGCAGCCTCGAATTTCTGCCCGCTGATGTCCAATCCGATAGAGGCCACACTCTTCACACCCTTACCTGTAGTAACCTGCAGGAAGTCGAGTCTAACTGCGTGAGTATCAGCGGTATCTGCACCAGCAAGCATCAGAGCGTCAGCATCGGTAACCTCCTTCTTCTGGTCGGCTAGAATCAAGAATTTCTCATAAACCTTGTCGAGTTTCTCTTCGCTCAAATCTACGCCGTTTACATGCAGACGATGCTTCAGAGCTGCACGACCACTGCGAGCAGTCAATACGATGCTGTTATCATCGATTCCCACATCCTTGGGGTCCATAATCTCGTAGGTATGAACATTCTTCAGCACACCGTCCTGATGGATGCCGCTTGAGTGGGCAAAAGCGTTTCGGCCCACAACAGCCTTGTTGGGCTGAACGGGCATATTCATCAGGCTCGACACCATTCTAGATGTAGGATAAATCTTGGTGGTATTGATATTTGTCTCAATACCCAACTGCTTGTGGCACTTCAGTATCATGGCGATTTCCTCGAGCGATGTGTTTCCAGCTCGCTCGCCTATGCCGTTAATGGTAACCTCAACCTGACGGGCACCGGCCATCACGCCGTTAAACGTGTTGGCAGTAGCCATTCCCAAGTCGTTGTGGCAATGTGTAGAGATAATGGCGCGATCGATATTATCAACATGCTCCTTCAAATACTTAATCTTATCGAAATACTCCTGTGGCAAGCAATATCCGGTGGTATCGGGTATGTTTACAACCGTTACTCCAGCCTTAATCACCGCCTCTACTACCTGAGCCAGATACTCGTTATCAGTACGTCCGGCATCCTCGCAGTAGAACTCCACATCGTCTACAAATCTCTTGGCATATTTCGTTGCAGCAACAGCTCGCTCTAAGATTTCCTCGCGGGTTGAGTTAAACTTATATAGAATATGTTCGTCGCTCGTGCCGATACCCGTGTGTATACGCTTGTGCTTGGCATACTGAAGGGCCTCGAAAGCCACGTCGATATCGCGTTCTACTGCTCGTGTCAGCGCACAGATGATAGGCCATGTCACGGCCTTTGATATCTCAATCACACTGTTAAAGTCGCCTGGACTTGAAATAGGGAATCCTGCTTCGATCACATCCACGCCCAACTGCTCAAGCGCCTTAGCCACCTGAATCTTCTCTACGGTGTTCAACTGGCATCCTGGAACTTGTTCACCGTCGCGGAGCGTTGTGTCGAAAATAAACAATCTGTCACTCATCTTTTTTCCTTTTATGTCAATATTTCGATGAATTATACGAAAAGAGCCTCTCCACACCCGGAAGTGAGAAAGGCTCGTTCATATTTAATCTTTGTTTTTAATCTTTAATTTTCTGAATACCCCCATCACTTCCGGCCACTTTTACGCAGTCGAATAATAATGTTGCTAATCAGGTTCAGAGACTTCATCTTTCTTTTCATTTTTGTTTATCGGCTGCAAAAGTACTCATTTCTTCTGAAACAACCAAACAATTTGTCACTTTTTTGCATAAAGCAATAACATTTTCACAATCCTCTGGCACGGAGGATGGCTGAGGCATCAGGCTGTTGCATACCAGTAAAGTCAGCAAACATCTGCATGAGATCGCCTGTATTGCCACGACTCAATATCTTATCACGCATAGCCTGACCCGTTTCGGGCTTCAGGGCACCCAGTTTCTCAAAGGTATCAGCCACATTGACAGCCAATACCTCTGTCCACAGATAGCTGTAGTAACCAGCGGCATAGCCCCCACCCCATACATGATTGAAATAGCTGGTATGATAGCGGGGCGGAATCGGAATAAAAGGATTCAGAAGTCCCACCTTACGCAACGCCTCCGTCTCGAACTCCATAGCTTTGTCAGCCGACGGGATATCCTTCGAGGCGAGCATGTGCCAAGCCATATCGAGCGACGATGCAGCGAGGTTCTCACCCAAAGCGTAGCACGGCTGGAAGTTGATACTCTTGAGCATGCGTTCCTTCAGATCGGCTGGCATGGGTTCGTTGGTCTCGTAGTGGCGTGCATAGTGGTCGAACACCTCAGGAATGGTGGCGAACGACTCGTTGAACTGCGAGGGCATCTCGACGAAGTCGCGAGCCACGCTGGTACCTGACAGCTTGCGATAATTACAATTGGAGAGCATGCCATGCAGGGCATGTCCGAACTCGTGGAACATCGTAGTCACCTCGTCCCATGTCAGCAACGAAGGCTTGCCATCAGGAGCTTTAGCACTATTGCAAACATTAAAGATTACGGGTTTCTGGTTCCAATGGTGACTCTGGTCGATAAAGTTATCCATCCATGCACCACCACGCTTCGATGCACGACGGTAGTAGTCGCCATAGAACAAAGCCATCGATTGGCCGTCCTTGTCGAACACCTCAAAGACGCGCATATCAGGATGATACGTTGGAATGTCAGTACGCTCCTTAAAGGTCAGTCCGTAGGCACGATTAGCGGCATAGAACACGCCATTGATCAGCACGCTGTCGACATTGAAATAAGGCTTCACCTCGTCGTCGGAGACATCATGCAATTCCTTCTTCATCTTGGCGGAATAATAGAAATAGTCGTAGGCCTGCAACTGAAATTCGGCACCCTGACTCTTGCGGGCAAAGTTCTCAATGGCCTTTGTCTCGGCATCAGCCTTGGGCACATAGGCCTTAATCAGGTTCATCAGGAAATCATAGACATTCTCCGGGGTCTTGGCCATCGTATTCTCCAGTGAATAGGAGGCATAATTAGGATAGCCCATGAGTTCGGCCTGTTCAGCACGCAACTTGGCAATCTCCACCACGATGGGGAAAGTATTGAACTTACCCGTTCCGTCAGCACGATGTATGGAAGCCTCGTAGACCTTCTTACGCAATTCACGATTGTCGAGACTGGCAAGGGGTGTCTGTTGCGTGGTATTTACGATGACAATGGCATAAGGCGCCTTGCCCCCACGACTCTCAGCATCCTTCTGACACTGAGCAATATCGGCCTCGCTGAGGCCAGCCAAGTCTTCTTTATTGTCAACCCATACAATAGCGTCGTTAGTAGCAGCCTGCAAAAGATCACCCCACTGCTGCTGAAGGTCGCTGATACGCAGGTTAATCTCCTTCATGCGGGCCATCTTGTCATCAGACAAGAGAGCGCCTTTACGAACGAAGTCCTTATAGACTTCCTCTAAGAGTTTCTGATCTTCGCCCGTCAGCGTGTCATGCTGCTTGTCATATACCTGCTTGATGCGCTGGAAAAGAGCCTTGTTAAACGATATTTCGTTCTGAAGATCAGTTAACATAGGCTTTACCTTCTTTTCTATCTCGCTGAGTTCAGGCGACTTATCAGCTTCAATCAGAGCAAAGAAAACGCTACTAACACGACTCAACAAACGACCACTGTCTTCCAAAGGCAGGATGGTATTCTCAAACGTAGCAGAGTCCTGACTTTCAACAATAGCCTGAATCGCATCACGTTGCTGCTGCATGGCAACCTCAAAGGCAGGCATATAGTCAGATGTCTGAACCTTACCAAAATCTATTACGCCGAATGGTAAAGAACTCTCTGCCAGCAGAGGGTTCTCACGAGAATTCTGCTGGCAGGAGTTAAATGTTAGCATCATAGCGGAAGCCATTCCGATAGCTAAAATATTCTTTTTGTTCATATCATATCTTTAATCTCTCATCTTTAATTTTTAATGTTTAATCTTTAATTTCCTTACTGGTGTTGGTCGCGCAATAGATCATTAACTGTTTTTACAGGATTGAAAGTAGAGAGAGGCACCTCAACGAATACCGTTGACCAGTCGCTCATAGCACCATTCCACAAGCCAGGCAACTCTAATGCCTGCAACTCCTTACCACTCTTCGACTTCTGCGAGATGAAGCCTGTGGTAGGATCAACATACTTTGGCAGGTCAAAGGCATTACCCTTGTAGTCGCGAACAGCACAAACGAGGTCTACGGGATTGAAGTGAGTACCCTTGGTAAACATCTCCATATATTCCTTATTTGACTTATCAATCTGGCTCGACTCAAGAATCTGCAAGCTGACAGTGCCATCCTGATTGTAGGTAAGGAACGGGCCACCACCAGGTTCACCCACATTCTTAACCACACCACAAACACGCATAGGACGATTCAGTTTTTTGCGCAGATAGATAACCAGATCAGCATCCTCCAATTCCTTGATGTCTGCCTTACGACAGCACAGGTCTTGCTGCACGAAACGAATCATCTCTTCTATCTGCTCATGTGTATACTTACCTGTATCCAACAGACGCAGATATTCGAAGGCCTTCTTCTGTAATGTCACTAGCACACCAGCGATGACCTGTTTCCATTCGACGGTATCATCCTTCAAACGGTCGGGCACCACATTATCGATATTCTTCACAAAGATAACATCAGCCTCAATCTCGTTCAGGTTTTCGATCAGAGCACCATGTCCGCCCGGACGGAATAACAACGAACCATCAGAATTACGGAACAGCGTACCATCAGGATTAGCAGCAACAGTATCCGTCGAAGGTTTCTGCTCTGAGAAAGAGATGTCGTACTTGATACCATACTTCTTGGCATAGAGGTCAGCCTTCTGAGCCACCTTAGCCTTAAACAGTTCCATATGCTCGTGAGAAACGGTGAAATGCACATGAGCCTCACCATTCGAAGCAGCATAAAGTGCACCTTCTACCAAGTGTTCCTCCATAGGCGTGCGAGCACCTTCTGCATAGTTGTGGAACAAGAGCAAGCCCTTGGGCAACTGTCCGTAGTTCAGTCCCTCAGCCTTCAGCATATTAGCTGCAACGGCCTTGTAATTACCCTCGGCTATGAGCGCTTTAATACCCTTGCCCTGATTCTTCTGGCAGGCAGCATCTAGCTCATCGTAGAAAGCAAATTTCTCGATGTTGTCAAAATACTTCTTCTCGAAATCGGTGGTAGGCACGTCATAGTCGGCATCGACAAAGGCAAACATGTCTTTGAACATACGACTGGCTGCACCTGATGCTGGTACAAACTTCACTACCTTCTTGCCCCCTGCCTTGTACTGCTGCCAAGCCTCTACATACTGCTTGCGCTCAGCCTCCGACAGAGCAACAATGCCTTTGCCGATAGCTGCTGCAGCTTCCAACTTCAGGAAGGGGAAACCGGTTTTAAACTCACCTAACTGTCTCTCGATTTGTGCTTCAGAAATACCCTTCTGAGCCAACTGTTTCAGGTCTTGTTGTGATAACATAATGCTTATAACGTTTTAAATAGATTTGTTTCTAAAGGGCAAAGATACGAAATGATAGGCAAACAGCCAAACATTTAAACTTTTTTTAGCGATTAAGCCATGTTGCACACATCTCAGCACAACGCTCGCCATCAACTCCTGCTGATACAATACCGCCAGCATAGCCTGCTCCTTCGCCACAAGGGAAGAGTCCCTGTATACGGATATGCATCAGGGTTTCGGTATTACGAAGGATACGAACTGGACTGGATGTGCGTGTTTCAACTCCAATCATCGTAGCTTCGTTAGTCAAGAAACCATGACACTGACGTCCAAAGGCCTTGAATCCTTCCTGCAAGCGATGGCTGATGGGTTTAGGCATCCAAAAATGTAATGGTGAAGAGATGAGTCCTGGCGCATAGCTGGAGCGAGGCAAATCATAACTTAACCGTCCATTGACGAAATCAGCCATGCGTTGAGCCGGTGCAGTCTGCTTCCTGTTCCCCTGTTGCCAACAATCCCGCTCTATCTGTTCCTGATAACACATCATGCGCAGAGGGTCATTCCCTTCTAAATCCTCTGCTCGTGTTTCCACAACTATGCCACTGTTACTCCATTGCCCGCCACGATTGGAAGGACTCATACCATTGACCACCAGTTGCTCAGGACCAGTAGCTGCAGGAATCACAAAACCACCAGGACACATACAGAAAGAGTAGACACCGCGTCCATCAACCTGAGTCACAAACGAATACTCAGCAGCAGGCAGGTATTTGCCACGCCCTTGACGCGAGTGATATTGTATCTGGTCTATCAACTCAGAAGGATGCTCTAAACGTACACCAATAGCAATACCTTTTGCCTCGATATCAATCTTGGCATCTGCAAGATAACGATAAACATCGCGAGCGGAATGGCCTGTTGCCAAAATGACAGGCCCTAAGTATTCTTTATCAGCGGCAATACAACCTGTAACACAATCTCCTTTAATCATCAGTTGCGTCATCTTGGTTTGGAAATGCACCTCGCCACCACTCTTCAGTATCGTGTTACGCATAGCCTCTATGACACGTGGCAGCTTATCGGTACCGATATGCGGATGAGCATCGGCTAAGATATTCGTCGAAGCGCCATGCTGGCAAAAAACATTCAGAATCTTCTCTATCGACCCACGTTTCTTGCTCCGGGTATACAGCTTGCCATCAGAATAGGCTCCTGCCCCACCCTCGCCAAAACAGTAGTTGCTCTCGCCATCCACCTGTTGCGTCTTTGCAATCTGTGCCAGGTCTTTCTTGCGTTCATGTACATCCTTGCCTCGTTCCAACACGATGGGACGCAAGCCCAGCTCAATCAGTCGCAAAGCAGCGAACAAGCCACCGGGCCCAGCGCCTACCACAATAACTTGAGGCTTATCGCTGACATCTGGATATTCAGTATGCACATACTCATCGTCCTGAGGCTGTTCATTGATATAACAGCGCACCTTCAGATTAACGTAGATGGTACGCTGTCGTGCATCAATGCTACGACGCAGAATGCGAATGGCTGTCAGAGTACGGACATCGAATCCGTACTCTTCAGCCAAATAGCTGCGCAATGCCCTTTCGTTGGCAGCAATATGAGGCTGTACACGAATCTGATACTCCTGTGTCATTCTGTCTTAAAGAGGTCGTTGATTTCCTCTATTTCGTCCTCATCAAACCATTTAGATAAGCGCTTCCTGGCCTTTACCTGGATGTCTGGATCCACATCCGTCCACACCTTTTTCAGCACGAAGATAAGCACGCCTAAGTCGTCAGCTAATCCAGCAATGGGAATGGCATCGGGCACGACGTCGAGCGGGCTGATCAGATAGCCTAGCGCACCTATTATCATCGCTTTATTGGTGGCGCTGACCTTTGGGCTCTGCAATGTATAATAGAGAATCAGGGCTGCATAGACCAGTTTTGAACCAGCACTCTTTGCCACTCGGGCAATTTTTTCCGCAAAGTCCTTCTTCGAGAACTTATTGGCATAGTTCATAAAATCAGGTAATTCCATAATCAGTTTAGTTTATTGTTTTCATATTATTTATTCTTAACACACGAATACCAGTAAACGACTTATGTTTCTGCATATACTGATAGAGCGTCATGGGCTCATCGATGACCTTATGATGCAACAGCGAGGCATTCAGCAGATGAAGTCCATCCTTATGCCATACAGCGAATCCCAAATGGGCAATATCCAGTCCCCTCTTGTTACAAGTAATGGCAATGATATCGCCATCGCTCACCACCTTTCGCAACAGCTTCTGATTACTAAGAGCCGACTTGGGGATATAACGTGCCTTCAAACCGCTGACAGCCTTTTCCGATTGGCGGATTGCGGGTATCAGACTGGGATTGGCCTTCAGAGCCTTATAAGCCTCTGGATGCTCGGACATATAAAAGACATTAACCGTTTGGATAGCAGAAAAAGGAGGATTAGGACTTTGTATATCCTTGACAAACTGCATCTGCTTCTTATCTTCAATCCATTCGGTAAAATAATGCAATCGTGATGGGTAGCCATCTAACAGGCCTTGGCGATAGCGCAACTGACGCAACGTATTCAGATAGTCCTTCCACTGTCGCTGCCCTCTCTGTGCACACAATTTCAAGGCAGTAACCGTTTCAACCAATGTGGTACAGTCCAATTGACGGGTATTAACCACCAGTTGTTCCTGATCGTTCACTTCCAGGGTATGGGCAACATAAGGAACGCCCAAGAACTGGCGTGCCAGCCAGAGTGTCGTCGTCTCCGGTGTGCTTTGAGCCAACAGTTGGCAAATCCGGATGCTGTCCTGACGCTGATAGGTCACCTGGGCATAGGCAGGAAGCGGCAACAACAGCATAAATGCTATTGTCCATCCTGACACCTTATTATATATATAACGTTTCTTCATCATGTTTTCTTCTTTTTATAACCTGATCGTAAACCGAAATTATAACCGACATAAAAGTTCAGACTGCCAAAGATATTATTGGCTGCAAATCGCGACTTACGATAATTTAAGGCTCGAACAATAGCAGAAGCACCAGCGTACCAACGATTATTATTAAAGACTAGCGCAAAACGGCCAATGCCATCAATATTAAAGTTATTGAAGTCGAAACCTGTCTTATCCTCATCGGCTGTCATACCTCGTGATTTCTTATAAGCCAATGCCAGCGAGAGACTGGAGCAAAACAGAAATCTGGGTGCAAACACCCAATTATAGGCATAGCCTACAGAGGCATTAATATTATAGTATTTCACACTATTGAACATCAAGCCGCTATCCAACTTGACAGGTTGGCTGATTCGTGTCTGCAACACCTGTTGCATCTTCTCGTAATCAAAGTCCAACGAGTTACGCATATAGCCAAAGCCAGCCATCCACGAACCACAACTGATTTTCTGCATAGTGCTTTGGGCAAAGGCTGCAGGATAAGAGAAGCGCTGGTGGTTGAAGATATAGTAGATATTAAATCCTGTAATTCCTACATTTAATCCGTCAAAGGGCAAATCTTCGAAGCGTTCCTTCTCCATGCCATTTCCAAGATTCACATCGCGTATCTTATAATCAGAACCCGTCCGGCGATAGTAGATGTCAGCGCCCAGCTGTGCAGCATAGATACTGAAATCAAACTCCTGCTTTAATTTGCTCACATCCACATGATTAACATCAAAAGTATAGCCTGCAAATATCCAGCGCCATCCAAAATAAGGTCCGAACTTGATAGTTGGTGCTGGAGCAAAGGTTACCGTCTGGCGGTTACTACCTGTTGAACTAAGCCTATAGTAATCGTAGTTATAGGTGCCTTGTACCATGACAGACCAATTATAATGCTGTGGCTCCACGTAGTTGGTATCAATATAGCTGAAACCGCGAATGGTGCGTCGCAACCAACTGAGCTCCTTTTTAGGTTTCTCCACCTCAACGCTGTCAGATGCAACAGCCTGTATCCCCGTGAGCATCATCAGCAATATCACCAGCCACACCTTTCTCATACAACTCAGAATTTACCTAATATCCGGTCGAGTACCCAATTGACAGGCGTAGCGGAAATACTTGTACACTCGCAGAGTCCAATACCCTGCAGATGCTCGATGACATTTTTAATCAGCGGAAACTGTACATAGGGCGGATTGGGAACCGCAATGCTCTCCTCGCCATAAAGCGTATGCAGGCGAATGGGCTGATAGTCGAAGACTGAGAAAGATACGGAACCACGATCACCAATAAGGTCTATACGGTCTTCACGAGCAGACTCATGCGCCACAAAGCACCAAGAGCCGCTGCCTGGCAAGCCATTCTCGAACTCAAAGCAGGCGCTGACGGAATCTTCAGCCTTATAGAGACCACCACGATTGGCACAGATGCCTCTTGCCTCAATGATGACGCCGAAGATATGCTGCAACAGGTCGAGCTGATGGGGTGCCAAGTCATAGAAATAGCCACCACCTGCAATATCTGGTTGCAATCGCCAAGGCAGGTTCTCAGCATGTTCGTAGTCTAAGTCACGCGGAGGAACGGCAAAACGCACCTGTACATTGACCACCTTGCCAATGATACCACGATCCACAATTTCCTTCACCTTCTCAAAATAAGGGAGGTAACGACGATAATATGCCACAAAGCAAGGCACGCCCGTCTCCTCAGAGATGCGGTTAATACGCGCGCAGTCCTCATAACTGGAAGCCAGCGGTTTCTCCACGTAGACAGGTTTTCCTGCCTTCATGGCCATAATGGCATAAGTGGCATGACTGGACGGAGGAGTAGCAATATAGACTGCGTTGACGTCAGGATCATCAATGAGTTCCTGAGCATCCGTATACCACCTTGGTATGCCGTGACGCTCAGCATAATTGCGGGCCTTTTGCTCCTGGCGACTCATGACAGCCACCACGCACGAGCCTTCCACTTCCGAGAAAGCCGGACCGCTCTTCTTTTCTGTTACCTCACCGCATCCGATGAAGCCCCATTGCAATATCTTCATAATCGTGTGCAAAGATACAAAATTAATGTGAAATTCCTATATGGCAGCAACAAATTTTTCACTTTTCACTTTTCACTTTTCACTTTATTTTGTACCTTTGCAGGCGTAAACGCAAAAAAGCAATGGAAAAACAAGACGATTTGACACTCATGAAAGCCCGTAGCTACCGTAGTGTACTCAAGGCAGGCTTTCAACTCTATACAGGCAATTTCCGCCGCCTTTTCAAGGCTTCGTGGCAAATGGCATGCATCTATGCCTTAAGCTGTGGAGCCCTAGGGGCAATGGTTAGCATCAAGTTACCAGAAATCACCGTTAGTATTCTGCATCAGATCACGGTATTGCAGGCTATCTCGATAGAATTGCTCCGCCAATACTTCATCAACATCCTTGAAATCCTCGGACTCACCCTGTTGGCTATCGCTACGCTCAGTCTGGCCTCAGCCAGCATTTTGAATAAACTGAAGGAGCACAAGGATACAGGTACCATTACCCTACCCCCACATTGGTTTTCTGCATCACCGCGACTGATGGGACGCACGCTGAAAGGTGTGTTCCTGACTTTGTTGGTACTGCTTATTCCCCTGTTGATATTCATTGGCTTGCTGGCTACTGCCGACGCTTTAAGCCCCCAGTTCACCTTGCGCCATCTGACGACTGTGCTGGGAGCCATGCTGATATGTACCCTGCTGGTATTGCTCTTCGCGCTGCCACTTGCCCATGTGCTTATGAAATACCTGATGGAGGCCCCTTGTAACTACTGGAACACTTTGTTCAACAACTATGGTCGAGGTCTCCGCCACTGGGGCTCCCTCTTCCTGGTGTTCTTTGTCAGCCTGTTGCTGGTTGAAATCATGACCCTCGTCATTACTCTGCCTGCCAATATTCTCAGCTTTGCCAACCAACAGGCGCAGCAAGGAGTTCTGATAGGCGATCCATTGGGCATGCCCTCATATATACTGCCACTGACTTTTGTCACTTTTGCGTTGTGCAGCTTTATCCAGTTCTACGTCAGTCAGGTAACACTGACGCACAACTACTACATCTATGGTTCAATCGAAACGAATGAATATGAAAAAGATACTCTTCATTGATCGCGACGGCACCATTATCCAGGAGCCTGCCGACGAACAGATAGACGCATTTGAGAAGCTCATGTTTGTACCGGGAGCTATCCGCAACCTTATCTTCCTGCGTCAACATACCGATTACGAATTTGTGATGGTCAGCAACCAGGACGGGCTGGGAACCGATGCGTTTCCTGAGGATACATTCTGGCCGGTCCATAACTTCATCCTCGACACGCTGAAAGGCGAAGGCGTGGAGTTTGATGATATCCTCATCGATCCCCACTTCCCTGAGGATAATGCCCCCACGCGCAAACCTAACACAGGACTGGTAGAGAAATACATGAACAATCCCGAATACGATATCCAGCACAGCTATGTTATTGGCGACAGAGACACCGATCGTCAGTTTGCGGAGAACATCGGATGCGGATTCCTGCAGATAGGAAGCTGGGACAAAGCAGCAGAGATAGCCTTTGGCGGCGAGCGCAGAGCTGAGGTTAGGCGCACTACCAAAGAGACGGATATCTATATCAAGGTAGATCTGGACGGCAATGGACGTTGTGACATCCAGACAGGACTGGGATTCTTCGACCACATGCTCGAACAGATTGGCAAACACGGCATGATGGACTTGACGATTCATACCCATGGCGACCTGCATGTTGATGAGCATCACACTATAGAGGACACAGCTCTGGCTTTGGGCGAATGTCTGCTGAAGGCATTAGGCGACAAGCGAGGCATTGAGCGCTACGGCTATTGTCTGCCTATGGACGATTGTCTTTGCTCCGTAGCCCTCGACTTTGGAGGTCGTCCCTGGCTCGTTTGGGATGCCGAATTCCATCGTGAGAAGATTGGCGAGATGCCGACAGAGATGTTCCTGCACTTCTTCAAGAGTCTGAGCGATGCTGCCAAGATGAATCTGAATATCAAGGCTGAAGGCGATAATGAGCATCATAAGATTGAGGGCATCTTCAAGGCTTTGGCCCGTTCGCTGAAGATGGCTGTACGCAGAGACATTTATCACTACGAGCTGCCCTCGACAAAAGGCACGCTGTGAAGATTAAACATTAAACATTAAAGATTACACCTGATATTTTTTCTTTCGTTCGCGCTTGGCTTTCTGTGGAACATTATTGGGTGTAAAGCTGGAGCGAACAGTAGGAACGCCGCGATAACCATTCCAGCGTTCATGTATTTTGCGCACATACTCAACGGTCTCAGAACCTCGCATGTAGCCGTGTTTCACCACCGGGTCGTTATAGTATTCCGGACGAGCCAAGCCCAGGACGAATGGCTCCACATCACCCCAGCGACGGGGGTTACGCCCATTCTTCTGAGCCAGAGCCATTGCATCACGAATATGGAAATGTCCACCGTTATAGGCTGCCAATACAAATTTCGTACGCTCTGCTCGCTCAGGAATATCATTGAATGTCCGCTCCAACTCAGCCAAATAGCGGACAGCAGCTTCAATATTCTTTTCTGGATTATATAAGTCGCTACGCGCCAAGCCCAGATGGTCGGCCGTTCCTGGCATAATCTGCATCAAACCGCAGGCTCCTGCCCAAGAGCGGGCTTGCGGGTCGAAGGTCGACTCCTGATAGCACTGAGCAGCCAACAGCCGCCAGTCCCAGCGTATTGTAGAGGCATAACGCTGGAAAAAGCCGTCGTAATGTGATATGATGCCGCCAGCCCTGTTCAACATTGGCGCAAACACCTTACGCTTCACGCTACGTGATGACAAAAGGAATTCCTCTTCTTTCTTCACCTCAGCCAGGAATGATGGCTTATACCAGTTTTTCAGTTCCACCTCCAAGTCTTCCTTATCGGCACCTACCACCCATCCTATTCCCTGTTTGCTCAGCGGAAAGCAAATCAGGTCGGCCTCGCCATCAGCCAGCCGTTGCTGCATCTCGGCCGTATCGCGGCAAACCTCCATACGCAACATGACACCCAGTTTATCAGCAAAGCGTTGTGCCAACAGATATTGCGCACCCAAATGCTTACCACGATAGTCATAATAAGTCTCTGGTCCGGTCAGCGTCAGTGCTATCAGTTCACCGTTACGCTGGATGTCGTCCAAGTCGAAACTGTCGTCAGTAGGAATGGTATCTGTTATTTCACCCCATGGCGTCATCACCTTTTCCTGCTTCTTCTGTTGGCATCCAACAAATAGCAAAAGAAGGGCAAAAAACTGAATATATATGCCGTTTCGACTCATTTTCTATGCATTTTGGGTGCAAAAGTAATCATTTTCTTGCAAATATCACATAATTTGCGTAATTTTGCACGCTAAAAGAAGAAATTAATAGAGATATGTTAAGAATAGCTGTACAATCGAAAGGTCGTCTGTTCGAAGACACCATGAATCTGCTCGCCGAAGCCGACATCAAGATCAGTGCCTCAAAGCGCACTCTACTGGTTCAGTCGAGCAACTTCCCATTGGAAGTATTATACCTACGTGATGATGATATACCACAGAGTGTGGCCAGTGGTGTTGCAGATATTGGCGTGGTCGGTGAGAACGAGTTTGTAGAACGTGGCGAAGATGCTGACATCATCACCCGTCTTGGTTTCTCGCAGTGTCGTCTGTCGCTGGCCATCCCCAAGGAGATAGAGTATCGTGGCGTCAACTGGTTTAATGGCAAGAAGATAGCCACCTCCTATCCTAACATCCTGCGTAACTATATGAAGGAACAGGGTGTCGACTGCGAGATTCACGTCATCACCGGTTCCGTAGAGATCAGCCCGGGTATCGGTTTGGCCGATGCCATCTTCGACATCGTTTCCAGCGGCTCTACCCTGGTCAGCAACAACTTGCGCGAGGTAGAAGTGGTGATGAAGAGCGAAGCCCTGCTCATCGGCAATAAGAATCTGAGTGCCGACAAGCGAGCCACCATCGAAGAGATGCTGTTCCGCTTCAAGGCTGTAAAGGATGCTGAGGATAAGAAATACGTTCGTATGAACGCCCCCAAGGCCCGCCTGCAGGAGATTATCGACGTGTTGCCAGGTCTGAAGAGTCCCACTATCATCCCACTGGCCGACGACGACTGGTGCTCTGTACACACCGTATTGGATCAGAAACGCTTTTGGGAAATCATTGGCAAGTTAAAGGAAATGGGTGCTCAGGGTATTCTGGTGACACCTATTGAAAAAATGATTCTATGAAGATATACAAATATCCCGCAAGAGAACAATGGGCAGAGATTGTGGCTCGTCCGCGTCTCGACCTCACGAAACTGAACGAGACGGTAAGCACCGTGCTGAACGATATTCGTCAGCGTGGCGACGAGGCTGTGCGCGAATATGAACTGAAATTCGACAAGGCCAGCCTTACCAATCTTGCTGTCAGTGAAGCTGAAATGGATGAGGCTGACAAGCTGGTTTCCAACGAGTTACGTGATGCTATCATTCTTGCTCATCACAACATCAAGGTATTCCACATCTCACAACGATTCGTGGGTCAGAAGGTGAAAACCCAAGAGGGTGTCACCTGCTGGCAGAAGAGTGTGGCCATCGAGCGTGTGGGCTTGTATATTCCCGGAGGTACTGCCCCACTCTTCTCTACTGTCCTGATGTTGGCAACGCCTGCTAAGATTGCGGGATGCAAGGAGATTGTGCTCTGCACGCCGCCGAACAAAGAGGGAAAGGTCAATCCCGCCATCCTTGTGGCAGCGCGTATTGCCGGTGTCAGCAAGATTTTCAAGATCGGTGGTGTACAAGCCATCGGCGCAATGGCTTACGGTACGGAGAGCGTACCCAAGGTCTACAAGATATTCGGTCCCGGCAACCAATATGTGATGGCTGCCAAGCAACATGTTTCGCTCGACGAGGTGGCTATCGATATGCCTGCCGGTCCCAGTGAAGTCTGCGTATTGGCCGACGAGACTGCCAATGCTGAATTTGTGGCTGCCGACCTGCTGTCACAAGCTGAGCACGGCATCGATTCGCAGGTGCTCTTTATCACCACCAGCGAACAGAAGCTCCACGAAGTACAGGCTGAGGTTGATCGCCAGTTGGCCCTTCTCCCACGTAAGGAGATGGCCGCCAAGGCTCTCGACAACAGCTGCTACGTCCTTGTCGGCAATGCTGACGAGATGCTTGCACTCTCCAACCTCTATGCCCCTGAGCATCTGATTCTTCAGGTGAAAGACTACGAACAGCTGGCAGAGCGTGTAGTTAATGCCGGTAGTGTGTTCCTCGGTCCTTATGCTTGCGAGAGTGCCGGCGACTATGCTAGCGGTACCAACCATACACTGCCTACACATGGCTATGCGACGGCATACAATGGTGTCAACCTCGACTCCTACTGCCGCAAGATCACCTTCCAGCATCTGACGGCAGAAGGCATCCGCCATATAGGCCGCGCCGTAGAACTGATGGCTGAAGCCGAGCAGTTGGATGCTCATAAAAACGCAATGAGCGTAAGAATACGTTCAATTGAGAATTGACAATTGAGAATTATGATTAGCTTAGAGAAACTGGTAAGGAAAAATATCTGGAGCTTGGCACCTTACAGCAGTGCCCGCGACGAGTATTCCGGTAAGGAGGCTCACGTCTTTCTGGACGCCAATGAGAATCCCTATAACGAGCCATACAACCGCTATCCTGACCCCTTGCAGCGCGAGTTGAAGAGTGCGTTGCGTAAGGTGAAGGGAGTACCCGAGGAGAATATCTTCCTTGGCAACGGCAGCGACGAAGCTATCGACTTGGCTTACCGCGTCTTCTGCAACCCTGGCCGTGACAATGTTGTGGCTCTGGCCCCCTCTTACGGCATGTATCAGGTATGTGCCGATATCAACGACGTGGAGTATCGCTCGGTCATGCTCGATGATAACTTCGACTTTCAGGCAGACAAGCTGCTTGAAGCGTGTGATGCGAATACGAAGATCATCTGGATGTGCTCGCCTAACAACCCTACGGGCAATTCGCTCAATCGCGACGAGATGCTGAAGGTGATTGAGTGTTTCGAGGGTATCGTCATTGTCGACGAAGCCTATATCGACTTCTCGCAACAGAAGTCGCTGCGTCAGGAACTGCCCGGTCATCCTAACCTCATCATCCTCCAGACGATGTCGAAGGCATGGGGCTCTGCAGCCATCCGCCTGGGCATGGCTTTTGCGTCGAAGGACATCATTGCCATCTATAACAAGGTGAAGTATCCGTATAATGTCAACCTGCTCACCCAACAACAGGCATTGGAGATGCTGAAAGATCCCTACGAGGTCGACAAGTGGGTGAAAATCCTGTTGTCAGAGCGCTCACGACTCATGCAGTCGTTCTTGGAGTTGCCCACCTGCGAGCAGGTCTACAAGACCGATGCCAACTTCTTCCTGGCCAAGATGACCGATGCCGTAGCCATCTACAACTACCTGGTCGACAAGGGCATCATCGTACGCAATCGTCACAAGGTACAACTGTGTCAGAACTGTCTGCGCATCACCATCGGCACCCGTTCTGAAAACAACGAGCTACTCTCCGCCCTGCGCCAATATTGATGGAACGCCTTTGGAATAGCAACTATATCAAGGTGATGATAGCGAACTTCTCGCTATTTTCTGCCTTCTATCTGCTGACGCCCCTGCTCCCGCTCTATCTCTACGAGACCTTTGGGGCCACGAAGGATGTCATCGGACTCGTGCTCTCGGGCTATACCATCACCGCCCTGCTGTTCCGCCCTTTCAGCGGCTATATTGTCGACTCCTTTCCCCGCAAGACGGTGCTGATGGTCAGCTTCATGGCGTTTGCCATCTTCTTCGCCGGCTATCTGGCAGCCTCCTCCCTCTTGCTCTTCACCATTGTTCGCACGTTGCACGGAGGGCCCTTTGGAACCGTCACCACTGCCAATGCCACTGTCGCCATCGACGTGCTGCCGTCATCCCGACGCAACGAAGGCATCGGATACTATGGTCTCAGCAACAATCTGGCAATGGCCATCGCGCCAACCTTTGCCATCTTCGTCTATTCACAAACCCACAATTTCCAATTGCTGTTCTGGCTGGCACTACTGGTTGCCACCTTCGGACTGATTGTCGACTCCACGGTCAAGCTCAAACATCAACCGGCTGACGTCCGACCTCGCAAGTTGTCGCTCGACCGTTTCTTCCTGAAGCGTGGCTGGCTGATAGGCGTCAACATGGTGTTCTTCGGTTTCTGCTTTGGTGTGCTCAGCAATTATCTGGCTATCTACGGCAAACAGGTCATGGGCATCACAGGAGGCACAGGCACCTGGTTTATGCTATGTTCCATTGGCCTTATTCTATCACGTCTACAGGGAGGCAAGGCGCTGCGCAAAGGCCTCCTGACTCACAACGCAGCCGAAGGCATGGTCATCTCGCTCGTCGGCTACACCCTGTTTATCGCCAGTCCCAACACCATCGGCTACTATGGTTCCGCCATTCTCATCGGATTGGGCAACGGCCACCTGTGGCCAGCTTTCCAGAACATGATGATCTCGATGGCTCACCATAATGAGCGAGGTACGGCCAATTCCACCATCCTCATCTCTTGGGACATAGGCATGGGCATAGGCATCCTTATCGGCGGCGTCATCGCCGAGCTTTTTGGCTATGCAGCCGCCTTCTGGACAGTCGCTGGTGTCAACCTGACCGGTGTACTGCTCTATTTCCTGCGCTCCCAACAGTTCTTCAAACGAGTTCAGGCAATGGTGAACCAAGAGCAATAGAGTTGTTTTATTTAAATATGGTTCAGCTCCTTCGTTACTTCTCTCACTTCCTCTATGATTTCCAGACAGCGAGTACGGGTGATACGGATATTGGTGCCAACGGTAATCATGTCTTCATCTGTAGGAAGCCCATTAAAATTTACGGTTGAAGCATGTTCGCCTAAAGTGTCATCATTAGTCAAATCATAGGCTGGTGCTAGCGTCCATTGTCCATCATGACAGATGAAACTGAAGTTACGGGCATGGTCGTCATAGTTGTGGGCATATACGTTAAAAGCCATACGGCGGAACTGCTGTTCTACTTCTTTGGGCGACTGTGTCAGATAACCTGTCAGTTGCAATAAACTATGGTAATCCATCTTTGGTGGGGTAATTGGCTCATTAAGAAGTCCGCTAGCTGTCACTACATGCAGGCGCTCACCATTCTCGATATCGAAACGTTTAGACGCGAAGTACTTACCATCTATTAACTTGAAGTCAGGAACGACGATGCCACACTGACGGGCCACCTGATTATACCGATACTCTGTTTCTCCGATATTCTTAGGGTCGTAGGTATGACGGAACTTGACGAGCCAATGGCCATCAGCGTCTGCAAAGATACATTTAGGGCGGACACCACCAGAATTACCACTTCGATAGAAGAGCACATCCACGTTATCGTCTGACTTCTCAGACAGTACTTCAAGCGACATCCGCTGCATCTCGTCGAACGAGCCCTCCCATTGTATTTGGGGCATCTTAGTCTCAGGTTCATAGCACAATGCCCCCATGCCTGAACTGCCCACAAGACTCAATCGTTGAACAGGTGTTAAAGCCCCGTAGTTTACGCCCGTCTTGCTGAGCACTTTCCGCAACAGATATTCGCCATAGCCACCGGGCAAACTATCCTCGAACACGCCAAAGTTACCATTGAAAGGGAAATAATCGGCAGTCATAATGCCTGACTTCAATGGTAGTTTCAACGGAGAAATAGAGAAACCATTGACCAACCAGTCCTTATCGTATTCAAACTGACAGGCCTCCTTGGTGGCAACGGAAAGAGTTCCAACTTTACGTCCATGATAAATCACGTTAACAGCCTGTATGTCTATCATATGCCTCGCTTTCTTGTTTTGTTTTTATGGATTTCCAGCAACTCTTCCATCGTATCGTATTTTGGCTCGGAAAGCAATTGCATAATGTCTTCGGAGTATCCCAAAGCTTTTGCCAGTTTAACGTACGACTCCAAAGATATGGAGTGTTTTAGCTCAAAACGCTGGATACTGGAAGCAGGAACACCGCTCATCTCCGACAGACTCTTTGTTGATATCTTCTTCTCCAACCGCCGAGCCTTCAGGTTCTCTGCCAACCGCTGCATCGTCACCTGTAGCGGATAAGGATCAAATACATATCTATTCTGCATCATATATTATGCGTAAATATTTGTTTTCTTGTTTTATGCATCAAATATTATGTGCAAATATACGAATTATTATCCAAACAACCAAATATTTTGCCGTTTATTTATACGTAATTTTGAAATAGTCGAGTAAAGCCTTGTATTGGTCTTGGGCGGTGAGACAGGTGTCCGTCAGGAAACCGTTGATGTGTCCCCACTCGCGCAACCCTCTGTAATAGAACATCTTGAGATCGTCAGTGATGATGAAGGGTACAATGCCGTTAGCCAGACACTCCTTGAACATCAACAGGCGTCCCACACGGCCATTGCCATCTTGGAAAGGATGAATTGGGCAATCGCTTATAGTCACCCACTGCAAACCAGTCCTTACGACTGGCGGATGTACCCGTTTTTAGCATCAGATGGAGTTGTTTTAGCATGTTTTCTGCTGCAAAGATACTCATTTTTGCCGATACCGGCAAGTTTTGGGAGATAAATTATTCCTTATAATGCTCACTCTTTTTGTAAAGCGTATAACAAGTGATACCGAACATTTCCTTGTGCTTTTGACCTGCAGCAGTCTCGGTGAATGGCGTGAGGATGCCGATAAGCGTGTTGTATTGCTCTTGAGTCAGCTTGTGTGGATAGCTTTCACACATTTTGTGGAGTACCACGACAGCAGCAGTCTTGCCACCCGATGTCTCGCGCTGGTAAATCTGGCAGGCTTGCTTCACTTTTGCTAACAGTTCTTCGTAGGTCTGTGGGGCAGATGGGTCTGTGTTATATTTCAGCGTTGCCGTCATTGCCTGCGTGTCGGAATAAGGTTGAAAGAGAGGACTGTCGTCGAGTTTCTTTCCATAGATCTCATAGATGGTGCCATTCATCATCCATATATTACCGATCTGTTGATCTGTTTTGATTTTCTGCTCCCACACTAAAATGACGGCATAGCGGAAACCGTCAGACTCTTCGAAGGACAGCAGGCGGATGTTCTGCTTGTTGCCGAATACATATTTCCCACTGACATTTGGATTGCCAAAGAGCCAAAGTACGCCCGATGCCAGTGGAGCGCCCTCATTAGCATCGTGAATCATAACTTCCCTGGCATGAACGGCCTCACTGCGCAGGGTCTGCTCCAATTCCTTCAAGTGAGGGAACAGAATGCTGGTATCGTTAGTGCCCTCAACACCAAACACTTGACTAAAATCATAGGCCGTAGTCTTATCTCCAGTAACTGCGTCGCTGTTGACGACACGTCCTTGGCTGACGTTATACTCGCCAGAAGACACGAAAGCCTGCAGCGCTTCGTGGACACGACGAGCTGCGTCGCCTGTCTGGGCATTTATTGACATAGCCCATATCAGACCTATTGCTAATAAAAAGTTCCTATTCTTCATCTTCGTCATTTTTTACGTTATTAATATTGTTTGCCTCGCTGGACTTGACATCTTTGTGCAACTCATTCAGGATGTAGTTGTTGACGATACGCTGCAGTCGCTCGTCAGCATGCATCACCCGATGAATACGTTCAATATAGAGGCTGTCGTCCACCTGGGCCAGTTCGTGTTCTATTTTATTAATGTAATAATCGAGGCTGTCAGCAGATGAAGCAGAGAGCTTGGTTTGCTGTGCTACTAATGGTCTGCCTGTTCTCTTCGCTTGATGCACCGATACTCTTGCTGGCAGCATTCGACTTATTGTGTCTTGCTCGGTCTTAGGCGACAGACTGGAAGTTTGCTCCTTACGGACTACAAGTTCGCTCCCGTCGGACTGAGGGCCATCCTCCTTTGGCCAAACCATCAGCACGGCAAAGGCTGTGCAGGCTGCTGCGGCAAGGGCTGCGATATAGGCATATCGTGCTCTGCGTACAGGCTTGGGGGCAATCTCCTGCATGATGTCAGCACAGAAGTCTGCCGGCATTTCGGGTCTCGTCCGACGTGCTACCCTGCGTTTTAGGGCCTCGCGTATATCGTTGTCTGTCAGTTTATTCATTTTCTTTCTGTTTAATCATCCGTAAAAGCTTCTTCCGAATTCTGTGGAGTCTGGTGGCTAATGCATTGGGCTCCACATCCATGATGTAAGCGATGTCTCGCAGCGACTGGTCTTCATAATAATAGAGGTGCAACAGCATCTGTTCGTCAGGCGGCAGGTCGTCAATAGCCTCTTCCATCAGCACTATTCGCTCTTCGCGACCTGTCGACAGCTCTTCTTCGTCGTCTTCAATGGCAGGCAGGTTGACAATGTCCACGTAGTGAGGTTGCTGGCGGTTTAGGCGGTTCAGCGACTCGCGATAGGCAATACGGCAGACCCATGTGCAGAACGATGATTGGAAATTGAATGTGTCCAGCGAACGGTAGGCCTTCACAAAGGCATCCTGTGCCGTTTCTTTGGCATCCTCGGCATCAGGAAGCATCCGCGACGTGAAGTCTATCACCTGTTGTGAATATCTGTTCACGAACCAGGCAAATTCTTCGCGTTTTCCGTCGAGTATCCGCTCGATGCGAAGCCTTTCGTTGTCTGAATTATGGTCTACGACTATCTTGCTCATTCTACTTATTAGACAAGCACAATATAGAATGATTACAGATTTTAGTGTTAAAGAATCAAAACGCCAAAATGTTTTCTTACATAAACTCTATCCTGCGGATGGTTAGTATACCTATTATTATAAAACAAATGATAGCTGTAACAATCGACAGGAGTATCGCTTTCCAGAAATTATCTTCAATGTACCAGATGTATAGCCAGAAAGGGGCGACGATACTGATGAACCCTGCACATACGCAATAATAGAATTTGATGGGTTCCCGTTTTGGACGCAATAATCTATTACAATTTGGGCATTGAATAGTGTGATCAGTCCCTTTCATGAAATACTCCGATATCTGCCCGAGCCCTATCTTCGTGTCACAATGAGGGCATACGGCTTGGTCGTGGATAAGCAAAGTTGATAATAGTTTTTTCATATTTGTTCTGATAATAATTGTTATTCGTCTCTGTATTCAAGAATATCTCCTGGCTGACAACCCAGCTCGCGACAGATGGCCTCGAGTGTGGTGAAGCGGACGGCCTTGGCCTTGCCCGTCTTCAGAATCGATAGGTTTGCTAACGTGAGCCCAACCTTCTCTGCTAACTCGCTCAACGACATTTTGCGCTTGGCAAGTTCCACGTCTAAGTTTACAATAATCTGTCCCATAAGCCTAAATCGTTAAATCCTGCTCCTCCTGCAACTTCCGTGCATCCTTCAGAATCTTGGGGGTAAAGAAGTAGCCGATGATCATCCAGTACAAAGGCCCAACATACAACGTGTGAACCATTCTGGGGAAATTTTCGACGAACTGGGGCTCGATGTGATTAAAGACGTTTTTGCTGAAGATGCTGGCCCAACCGAAAAACAACAGTGCCGAGACTCCAAACAGATAATACACTCTGATACACCACTTCGAATACTGCTTATTAATATAAGTAAGAAAGACCATCAAGAGGAAAATGCAGAAGAAATACGTTCTGGCAATGTTCTCTATGAGATAAATCAGGTTCTGATAATAATCATACTGCGTCGTAGCCTCTTGCATTCTGCAGACGTCACGATACATCAGCCAACCCATATACACTGCCAAAAGCAGCAGAAATCCCATTCCCAAAAGGTTTTCACCCTTGCTAAAAAACTTTTTTAATTCCATACGATTTGTTGTTTTAATTAGTTTATTTATCGAATTTCGATATGCAAAAGTAGATATTCTATTTCGAATAACCAAATAAAAACGATAAAAAATTATCGAAAAACGACAAATTTAACTTTCATTAATCCTTTTCGGCTATCAATCAGGGTGAAACAGCACCACATTGTCTTCAATTTCTTTACAAAATTTAACGCATAAAACTTGTTTGTTTATGCTTTTAGCTCATTTCTTTTCAGTACCTTTGCATTCCGCTAAACCAAATAGCGTAACAATAAATTAAAAACTATTCATATGAAACTAACAAAAGCAAAGATGCAGAGGGCCTGTTTGACCCGACGCAAGGAAACCTCAGCTGTATCATGTATCCTGGGTTTCCGAAATGACAGCGTGTTTTTAACGATTAACGGCAAGAAAGGAGGGACGACGCTATGGCGAAGCTAGACCGGCTCCTGACGTTGGAGAGAATGATGGCAGCGTATGACACCATGAATATCGAGGATGCCTGGATTACGGGATGCCAGGCCACGTGTATTGAACATCTTGTTGACGATATTATTGCCCTGTTGAGCAGACTGCTGAACAGTAAGACGCGATTGAGTAGCCGAAACGTGTTGGTGGCCAATTTCGATACCATGACGAACCCCGTCCATTGGCTGAGATGCAAAATATTCACCGATCTGCCCGAAGCTATCAGCAGGGTGCTGAAAGAGAAGTTTGAGCAGATGGTTGAGTTGATGAAGGAACTGATGGTGAAGATTGTCAACGTGGAAGCCAGCTTTGCAGACAGGTTTTTCGAGAAGCTGATGCAGAGGTGCAAGAAATATAAGACGACCGACTACGACCTATGGAAAATACGGCAGGACAAACTGACGATCAAGGAACTTGTGAGATATGAGGTTGACTTGACGGCCAAGATGCTGAAAAACGGTGTTCTGAAATACGCTGACGAGCCCAACGGCGAGGAGCTTCAGGGTGTCAACGAGGACATGCTGAAGCTGAAGATGACAGACAGCAGTATGATAACCCCTGAGTTTATTGCCGAGTGTGCCAAGCTGCGCAGATACTCGTATTGGGACGGCTGCATGTTTATGATAGACTACCAGTTGTTCAGAAGCTACATGTTCAGGAATTTCGGGAGGCTAACAAGTGAACAGCACATCGACCTGTTTAACTATGACGTTCAGATGCAGCAGATTCATGAGGACATGAAGAGGCTGACGGCAGGGCAGCAAGACGAAAGCAACATCAGAAAGCTGGCTCGCGCTATCGAAAACTGCCAGGCGTATTTCTGGGGTAGCAGTGCGTATGCTGTGGCTTACTGCATCTATCGCGACGACTTTAAGGAAGAAATCAGTAAATCGGCATTTGAACAACTCATAGAGCAGCAGACGTATGAGAAACAGCGTACTTACAAATGTTCTAAGGGCTCGATTTCCAATGCCTTTAGCGACAATCCAATCTTTAGCGAGCATATCGACGACTGGGACGATTTCGACCCGATGCCACGCATCATCAAACTTCGTGATGCCATCAGAAATGAACTGAAATGACATGAAAGTTATACACAAAGTTATATAAAACGCCGTAAAAGTTATATCAGAGTTATAAAAGTTATATAGGTGTCTGGAACTTCTTCAGGCACCTATTTTTTATGTCTACCTTCGCCGTCAGAAATCTTTTTTTTATTCACTAACATTATTAATTAAAAGTATGATGAACAAAGAAGAAAGGAAAGAGCAGAAGGCTCTGTTGGCGTCGTGGACGGCGCAGTTGGCGAATTATCTGGTAGAGGACTGTTGCATGCCGCGGTCGGAGGCGTTCCGGACGGCGCACCTGACGTGCGACTTGCTGGACAAGCTGG
>JAEEGH010001073.1_pt1 | contig 82136 bp, 49 predicted proteins | sample 9134181 | NCBI WGS metagenome assembly JAEEGH01 (sample SAMN16246544, study PRJNA631951) | gut metagenome | biome: gut microbiome; feature: rumen; material: DP-attached | host: Bos | place: Iran: Karaj | collected 2018-10 | reverse complement strand
AGTGGCAAAATAGCGAAGAATGGTTATATTTGCAAAAATTAAGGCGTGTAACAAGTTAAACTAAAACCTATATATATTATGAAGAAAACTATTTTTACCTTAGCAATGCTGTGTTGCACCATCATGGGCAACGCACAAGTGACTGACGAAATCAGTGCCATCCTGCAAGTTGGTGACAACGCCCAGATATTCTATGGTGCCGATGCGCTGATTGAAGCAATGGCAGCCGCACCAGACCGTGGTGCTACCATTACGCTGTCGTCAGGTACGTTCAATGCCGCTGAGATTACCAAATGTGTCAACATCTACGGTGCTGGCTGGGTAACGGAGCTCTCTCCGAAGAACAACGACAATCCTGCGGACAACAGCATCCTGCCTACAATTATCAACAACACCACGAACATTAACCTGCCTGCCGAACTGGCAGCCCCCCACAACATTCATATTGAGGGAATAAAGTTCAATGGTTCGTTTTCATCCATCATAGGCTCTAATCCTATAGACGGACTGGAAGTCGTAAAATGCTATTTCACACAGGTTGGAGCTAATGGTTCGGGGTTCTATGACATGGAAAACAAGAACGTACACTTCACACAATGCTGCATTACCACAGGCATATTCTGCGCATTCTATGACATGACACTTCAGAACTGCTATCTTAGCGCAAACGGCTATGGTACAACAGGCATAGGACACTCAGATAAGGAAGGAAGCAATTTAATATTCAACCATTGTATACTCTGGTCTTCAAACGGCGGGAGCAATAATCGGTTTATTTGCAATAACAGTATTGTCAGTCTTTATAAGAAACGTACTTCTCAGATATACCGTTACTGCATCATGGCTGACGCGGAATTGGGTGCTGATTTCCTTGGCAGTGTGAACAACTGGTTCGGTATTAGCTGGGCTGACGTATTCAAAGACCAAGCCAATCTTGACTACTCCGACACCCGCACCTTCGAACTGGTAAATCCGGCTGTCTATGTCGGTGACGATGGCACACAGGTGGGTGTCAACGGCGGTAACTACCCTTGGAACAAGGCGCCTCATACTCCACTGGTTACAGACTTGAAACTGGCGATTGACGGCACGAACCTGAAGGTGACCTACAATGCTGAGACGCGATAAGTAAGACATCACTCCATAAATACGCTAACAGATGATAAAAGCAATCAAAGGAATGCTGTTAGCCGTGGTGATGATTATCAGCACTGCTGCTGCAGCACAAACAACCATCGCAGGAGGCGAGTACTGGATAGACGGTGCAATAGGTGCACGACAGGCGTTATCGTCGGGTGCTTCTATTGACATCAGTACCCTCCAGCCCGGTCTGCACACCCTCACGGTGCGTGTGAAAGACAGTAACGGGCTTTGGAGCAACCAGGTGGCGCGCATCTTCTTCGTGTCACCCCCGGGACGTACCGATGCCACCAGCGTGACAGCCTGCGAATACTGGCTGGACGGTGTGAAGAAGCCGGCGTACACCACGCTCAATATACAGACCATCGATATCAGCAGCCTTACACCGGGACTCCATACTATTATGGTACGCGTGAAGGACGACCTCGGTATCTGGAGCAACCAGATGAGTCGTATCTTCTTCGTGTCGCCTCCTGGACGTACCGACGCCACCAGCGTGACAGTCTGTGAATACTGGCTGGACGGTGTGAAGAAGTCGGAGTACACCACGCTCAACTCACAGGTCATCGACATCAGCGACCTAGCACCGGGTCTGCATAAGGTACTCGTGAGGGTGAAGGACGACCTCGGTACCTGGAGCAACCAGATGAGCCGTACGTTCTTTGTGGCTCCAGGTGCTCAGACCGATGCGACAACCATCACGAAACGGGAGTTCTGGCTGGACGGTGATATCGTTCACCGACAGACCATTGACGACACGCCCGCTGTCATCGACATCAGTGCGCTGGATGCCGGTCTACACATAATGACCATGCGTGTACAGGACGACAAGGGCATCTGGAGCAACCAGATGGCTCGTTCCTTCTATGTGGCACCGCTGCCTGCGCCTACCGCCACGCTCGCCAGGTATATGTACTGGATTGACAATGACAAAGAACATGCCGTCACAGGTGACATCACAGACGACAGCGGACAGCTCGTCATCGACCTGGAGCCGCTGGCACTGGAGGATGGAGACCATACACTGACATGGCTGGTCGGTGACTCGAAAGGTGCGTGGAGCGAGAAAGTGATAGAGACCTTCACGGTTGTTACCACTGGCATCAACAATACCCGTATGCCGACTAACCTGCGGAATGACAACTGGTACGACCTCTCCGGTCGTAAACTCAACGGAATGCCCACCCGTCCTGGCATCTATATCAACAACGGTCGGAAGATTGTTGTTAAATAAAAATACCCCGAGGAAAATAACGGGCGGCAGGAGCAAGAGGCTTCTGCCGCCATTTTTATATAAAAAGATGACAAAAACATGAGGATATCTGAGAATTTTACCGTACCTTTGCATCGTTATTTATAAATAAGGTATTAGACATGAAACTATTTGACGTATATCCCCTGTTTGACGTGAATATCGTAAAGGGACAGGGTTGTAAGGTTTGGGACGACAAAGGAGTGGAGTACCTTGACCTGTATGGCGGTCATGCCGTCATCAGTATCGGGCATTCCCATCCTCATTATATCCAAAAGGTAACAGCACAACTGAACAAAATCGGATTCTACTCCAACTCCGTCATCAATAAGCTACAGGTGGAGCTTGCCGAGCGTCTGGGAAGGATCAGCGGTTACAACGATTATCAGTTGTTTCTCATCAACAGTGGAGCTGAGGCGAATGAGAATGCCTTGAAACTCGCTTCATTCACCAATGGACGTACCCGCGTACTCTCTGCAGAAAAAGCATTCCATGGAAGGACCAGTCTTGCCGTAGAGGTGACGAACAATCCCAAGATTATCGCCCCCATCAACAACAACGGTCATGTCACCTATCTGCCCATAAACGACCTGCCAGCCTGGGAGAAGGAGCTACAGAAGGGAGATGTCTGCGCCGTCATCTTAGAGTGCATCCAAGGGGTGGGCGGCATCAAACTCGCTACGAAGGAGTTTGCGCAAGGACTACAGAAACTCTGCAAGGAGCATAACACTGTCCTGATCTGCGATGAGATACAGTGTGGCTACGGACGAAGTGGTAAGTTCTTCGCCCACCAATGGCTAGACATCAAACCCGACATCATCACTGTGGCAAAAGGTATTGCCAATGGTTTTCCAATGGCAGGTGTACTTATCAGCCCCGATTTCAAGCCCGTCTATGGACAGTTAGGAACAACCTTTGGCGGTAACCACCTTGCCTGTGCGGCAGCCCTTTCCGTACTGGATGTCTTTGAACAGGAAGGTCTGGTGGAGAATGCCCGCATTGTCGGAGATTATTTGATAGAGCAACTGAAGGCTATTGATAGTCCGCATATTCAAGATATCCGTGGTCGTGGATTGATGATTGGTATTGACTTGGATATTCCCCATAAGGATATCCGCCAGCCACTAATCTATCAAGAGCACTGTTTCACTGGTTGTGCGGGTACGAATATCCTACGTCTGCTTCCCCCATTGTGTCTGAGTAAGGCAGAGGCAGACCTGTTTATCGAAAAACTAAAGAAAGTATTAGCATCATTATGAAAATAACAATGATAGGTGCCGGTGCCATGGGTGGTGCAACGGTAGAAGGGCTCATTAAGGGTGAACGCTTCAAAAACGAAGATATTACAGTAGCAGACCCATCACAACAAGTGTTGGAGAAATTTGCCAGACAGAGTGTGTCAGTAACTACCGACAATCAGATGGCGGCACAAGATGCCGACATTGTCTGTGTCTGTGTAAAACCATGGCTGGTAGAGCAAGTGCTGACAGGTATCAAAGAGGTATTGAATCCTCAAAAGCAGATACTCATCGTCATTGCCGCTGGTGTTTCTTCTGCGAAAATCAAGGAATGGTTACCTGACTGTCCTCCTTTATTCCTGATGATTCCCAATATCGCCATCGCCCAACTTGCCTCTATGACCTTTATCGTTCCCTGTGACGCTGTGACACAACAGCAAACAGAACTAGTAAAGAATATCTTTGATGAGATGGGGCAGACCATCATCACCGACGAGCAGCACCTTGCCGCAGGCACAACATTAGCATCTTGTGGTATCGCCTATGCCATGCGTTATATCCGTGCTGCCTCAGAAGGAGGTGTAGAGTTAGGTTTTAAGGCTGACGATGCGAAACAGATTGTAATGCAGACCATGAAGGGTGCTGTAGAGTTATTGCAGTCTAGCGGTCTACATCCCGAGGCAGCCATCGACCTTGTAACAACCCCTGGCGGTGTCACGATCAAGGGACTCAACGAGATGGAACATGCAGGATTCACATCCGCTGTGATTCGAGGATTAAAAGCAGGAGCGAAATGAATTAATTGTTGAATGTTTAGAGTTTAGAGATATGGATGAGCAACTAAGACAAATTGGGGAACGGTTACGCGGACTACGTGACGTACTTGACATCCCCATCAGTGAGATGGCAGAGACCATTGGTACCACTTCAGAGGTGTATGAGAAGATAGAGGCAGGTGAGATGGATATCACTATTTCCAACTTGATGAAAATTGCACGTAAATACGGTGTGTCTACGGAAGAGCTGATCTTTGCGGAGTCACCGCACATGACATCGTACTACGTGACACGCAAAGGACAAGGGATGTCCATTGAGCGTACCAAAGCGTACAAGTACCAGAGCCTCGTAGGTGGCTTTGTTGGCCACAAAGCTGATGTCTTCATCGTCACTGTAGAGCCCAAGCCCGGTGCTCGTACCATTTATAAGAACACCCATGCCGGACAAGAGTTCAACATGGTCCTGGAAGGAGCGATGGAGCTCTATATCGGGGGAAAGACCATTGTCCTTGAGGAAGGCGACAGCATCTATTTCGACTCTACCAAGCCCCACGGCATGCTAGCCATTGGCAACAAGGCGGTGAAGTTCCTCGCATTTACAGTAGAATAACACAAAGACTATGATAGAAAGATTTTTGAAGCAGACCAGCTTCTCCTCAGTGGAGGATTACAACAAACATTTGGAGTTCATCATCCCAGAGAACTTCAACTTCGCCTATGACGTGATGGACGAATGGGCAAAAGAAAAGCCCGACGGACTTGCCTTGCTTTGGACCAATGACCAAGGTGAGGAGATTCGTACAACCTTTGCTCAGTTAAAGGAGCAGACTGATCAGGCTGCCTCTTATCTGCAGTCATTAGGTATCGGCAAAAACGACCCCGTAATGCTTATCCTGAAACGTCGTTATGAATGGTGGATCGTTATGCTCGCCCTACACAAGATAGGAGCTATCGTCATCCCTGCCACCCACATGTTGACTAAGCATGATATTGTCTATCGCAATACCCGCGCCTCTGTCAAGGCGATTATCTGTGTAGATGACGCATACGTCACAGAACAGATCAAGCTTGCCATCCCCGAGAGTCCGACAGTAAAGAATGTCCTAGTAGTAGGAGAAACTATAGAGACTATAGGTACTATAGGAACTATCACCTGGCACGACTACCTGAAAGAGGTAGAACAGGCTCCAAAATTTGTCAAGCCCACCTTTGTCAATGATAATGACGACACCATGCTGATGTATTTCACCAGTGGTACCAGTGGTGAGCCTAAGATGGTTGCCCACGACTACCTCTATGCCATGGGGCACCTAACAACGGGCGTATTTTGGCATAATCTGCATGAAGGTTCCCTACATTTGACCGTTGCCGACACTGGATGGGGGAAGGCTGTATGGGGTAAGTTTTACGGGCAATGGTTCGCTGGTGCTACCGTCTTTGTCTTTGACCATGAGAAGTTTAACGCGGACACGTTACTCCGCCAGATTGAAAAATATCATGTCACCTCTTTCTGTGCTCCTCCTACTATCTACCGTTTCATGATTCGTGAGGACTTGTCGAAATACGATCTCTCCTCATTGGAGTATTGTACCACTGCCGGTGAGGCACTGAATCCCGCTGTCTTTGATAAATTCAAGGAGAAGACAGGTATTCAGATGATGGAAGGTTTTGGACAGACAGAGACGACCATGACACTTGGAACCTTCCCATGGATGAAGCCTAAACCTGGAAGTATGGGTATTCCTAATGCACAATATGATATTGACCTTCTACGTGCCGATGGTACTCCTTGCGAGGACGGTGAAAAAGGAGAGATTGTCGTACGGGTAGGTGACCAAAAGCCTATCGGACTCTTCAAGGAATACTACCGTGACCGGGAATTGACAAAGGAAGCATGGCATGATGGCATCTACCATACAGGTGATATGGCATGGCGTGACGAAGACGGCTACTACTGGTTTGAGGGACGTATTGACGATGTCATCAAATCAAGTGGCTACCGCATTGGCCCGTTTGAGGTAGAGAGTGCTCTCATGACACATCCTGCTGTGGTAGAATGTGCGATCACAGGTGTCCCCGATGACATCCGTGGCATGGTGGTAAAAGCCACTGTCGTCTTAGGTAAGGAATGGAAAGACAAGGCAGGTGATGACTTGGTGAAAGAGTTACAGCAACATGTCAAGAAAGAGACTGCTCCTTATAAATATCCCCGTATCGTCGAGTTCGTTGATGAGCTGCCAAAGACGATTAGTGGTAAGATCCGCCGAGTAGAGATTCGTAATAAAGACAAGAAGCAATGAGACAGCGTATCGTAGTGAAGGTAGGTTCCAACGTACTGACACGTCCTGATGGCAAGCTCGATGTCACCCGTATGTCGGCATTGGTCGACCAGATTGCCTGGCTGCGTCAGCAAGACTATGAGGTGATACTGGTCTCCTCTGGTGCAATGGCATCTGGGCGAGGAGAACTGAAAGTCGACCATGACATGGATTCTGTAGAGCAGCGACAACTCTTCTCCGCGCTTGGACAGGCGAAACTCATTGGACTTTATTACGACTTGTTCAGGGAATATCACATGCATGTAGGACAAGTGCTCACCATGAAGGAGAATTTCGAACCTGGTGAGCAGTACGAAAACCAACGTGCCTGTATGACCGTCATGTTGGAGAATGACGTATTACCTATTGTCAACGAGAATGACACTGTCAGTGTCACTGAGTTGATGTTTACCGATAATGACGAGTTGTCAGGACTTATCGCACGTATGATGAATGCCGACACACTGGTCCTGCTCTCCAATATTGATGGTATTTACACTGGACATCCCGATGACCCAGCATCGCAACTGATTCGTAATGTAGAGCCAGGTACAGATCTCAGTCAGTATATTCAAGCAGAGAAGAGTGCTTTTGGACGCGGGGGGATGCATTCCAAATATATGACGGCATGTAAGATTTCCCAAGACGGTATCCGTGTCATTATTGCCAATGGCGAGCGTGACAATATCCTGATTGACTTGGTACAACATCCGCAAGAAATACCACACACTGAATTTTTAGCCAAACAACTATGAATCTGACAGAAGCCTTTAAAAATGTCAAAGCTGCAAGTAAAGGACTTGCACGACTCACTGACACACAACGAAACGAGATTCTTCTCGCTGTTGCTGATGCTATCGTGGACTACAAAGAACGTATCCTTGCTGCCAATGAGAAAGACTTGGCGAAGATGGATCCCAAGAATCCCCTTTATGACCGTCTGCAACTAACAGAGAAACGGCTCGATGATATTGCTGACGACATGCGCAATGTCGCCTCACTACCTAGTCCCTTAGGACATGTTACGAAAAAAAAGACACTGCCAAACGGTTTGCGACTTTGTCGGGTATCCGTTCCCTTTGGAGTGATCGGCATGATTTATGAGGCACGCCCTAATGTAACCTACGACGTGTTCTCGCTTTGTTTTAAAAGCGGTAATGCCTGTGTATTGAAAGGGGGCAGCGATGCAGACCTGTCGAATCAGGCATCTGTGGAACTGATTCATGAGGTCTTGGAACGTTTTGATGTGAACCCCGATGTCGTTACCTTATTGCCCGCCACCCACGAGGCTACTGGCGAGATGCTGAATGCCGTCGGATATATTGACCTTTGTATCCCGAGAGGCGGTCGCCGTCTGATTGACTTTGTCCGTGACACTGCCCGTATTCCTGTCATCGAGACAGGAGCAGGCGTTGTCAATACCTATTTCGACAAGGATGCCGACTTAGAGATGGGTAAAGCGATCGTATGCAATGCGAAAACCCGTCGTGTCAGTGTCTGTAACGCCCTTGATTGTCTCATTATCCATGAGAAGCGACTGGGTGATCTGGTGAAGTTGATGAAACCATTGCATGACCATAAGGTCACGCTCTATGCTGATGCTCCTTCTTATCAGATACTAACAGGACACTATCCGAGTATCTTGCTTCGTCCTGCCACCGAGGATTCTTTTGGTACGGAGTTCATGGACTATAAGATGGCTATTAAGACCGTTACCTCTCTTGATGAAGCATTGGCGCATATCGACCAATATGGTTCGGGACATAGTGAAGCCATCATCACGCAGAATGAAGAGAGCGCAAGGATTTTCCAGCAGCAGGTAGATGCTGCCTGTGTCTATTGGAATGCTCCGACATCCTTCACAGATGGTGCTCAGTTCGGACTGGGTGCAGAGATTGGTATCTCCACTCAAAAACTTGGTCCTCGTGGTCCTATGGCACTTGAGGAAATCACCACTTATAAATGGTTAATCGAAGGCGAAGGACAAACACGCCCCTGATTCGAATTATCGGAATAACGAAATATCTACAATATATGAAAACCTTTATCAACGTAGAAGACATTGGTCCTCTGGAGAAAGCACTCGCAGAGGCACAAGAGATTAAGAACGATCGTTTTAAATATCAGCATCTAGGTAAGAACAAGACCTTGATGATGATATTCTTCAATAACTCCCTGCGTACCCGTCTGTCCACACAGAAGGCTGCCATGAATCTCGGTATGAACGTCATCGTGCTTGACGTGAATGCCGGTGCATGGAAACTGGAGACAGAGCGAGGTGTCATTATGGATGGTGACAAGAGCGAGCATCTGTTGGAGGCCATCCCCGTAATGGGCTGTTATTGTGATATGATCGGGGTACGCTCCTTTGCAGGATTGACAGACCGTGAGTACGACTATGCTGAGACCGTCCTGAACCAGTTTATTAAATACAGTGGTAAGCCTGTCTTCGCCATGGAGACGGCGACCGTCCATCCCCTTCAGGCTTTTGCCGACTTGATAACAATTGAAGAATATAAAACTGTCAAGCGCCCCAAGGTCGTACTGAGCTGGGCACCCCATTGCCGTGCCTTGCCACAGGCAGTCCCCAACTCTTTCGCCCAGTGGATGAATGCCGCAGATGTCGATTTCGTCATCACCCACCCAGAGGGCTACGAACTGGATCCCAGATTTGTGGGGAAGGCGCGTGTGGAATACGACCAGAAGAAAGCTTTTGAGGGAGCCGACTTTATTTATGCGAAGAACTGGAGTAATCCAGGTGTGACAAATCCCGCTGACTATGGTAAAATCACTTCCAAGGACATGTCATGGACAGTGGATACTGAGCATATGTCATGGACCAACAACGGTAAGTTTATGCACTGCCTCCCTGTCCGTCGTGGTCTTATCGTAACCGATGATGTCATCGAGAGTCCGAACAGTATCGTGATTCCCGAGGCGGCAAACCGTGAGATCAGTTGCTCAGTAGTGATCAAGAGAATGCTGGAAACCTTATAACCAGCAAACGCAAACAACGAATCGTCATGATATCCTTTGAATGCGACTATAACAACGGGGCACACCCAAAAGTGTTGGACAACCTGATTAAATATAATGAGGCAAGACCGACACCCTATGGTTTTGATGAATTCAGTGATCGGGCAAAAGACCGTATCCGTGAGGCATGTGGGATGCCTGATGCACAGATTTTCTTTCTGACAGGAGGAACCCAGACCAACGCCACAACCATCGACTCTATGCTTTATCAATATGAGGGTGTCATCTGTGTGGAGACCGGACATATCAATGTCCATGAGGCAGGTGCCGTGGAGTTTACGGAACACAAGATTATCACCTTGCCTGGAGATCATGGGAAGATGAATCCGAAGGTACTTGACAAATACCTGGACGACTTCATGCATGATGGCAATAATGCGCATGCCGTTTTCCCCGGACTCGTCTATATCACCTTCCCCACAGAGTTGGGAACCATCTACAGTGCCAAGGAATTGGATGACATCTATCAGGTATGTCAACATTATGAGATACCTCTCTATATTGATGGTGCCCGCCTGGGATACGGACTGATGGCAGAGGGGAACGACATCACCCTGCCCTACCTTGCCCGCCATTGTGATGTGTTCTATATAGGAGGAACGAAGATCGGAGCCCTGTGCGGTGAGGCTGTCGTATTCACCAACCGCCGTGCCCATAAGCATTTCTTCTCCATCCAGAAGCAGCATGGTGCTGTTATCGCCAAGGGTGCCCTCATCGGTCTGCAGTTTGAGGCATTGTTTACGGACGACCTCTATTTCAATCTCTCCCGCCATGCCATTGAGATGGCAATGAAGATGAAAGCCATCTTCCAGCAGAAAGGTGTTGAGTTCTTTATCGACTCACCTACCAACCAGCAGTTTGTCATCCTGCCGGATGCCGTGGTAGAGGAGCTTTCCAAAACAATAGAGTTCACCCATTGGGGACAAGCCCCGGGGCACCGCACCATCTGCCGTTTCGTGACCAGCTGGGCAACCACGGAAGAGGAACTGGAAGTCATGGAAAAAACACTGAATGATGCACACTAAACTATCTAAAATACCATACACATGGCTGACAGCCCTCCTATGGGCTGTCGGCTGTTTTATATTCTTTCAAGGATACTATCCCTATCATTTCTTCTATAAGGAACAGAACCAACTATTCCTTTGGACGAATAACTACTTTTTCTCCTATTTCGACAAACCAGCCTGGCTTGCCTGCTGGATAGGTGATTTCCTGACCCAGTTCTACTATTACCTCTATGCGGGAAGTATCATCCTGACGGTCTCCCTGCTTCTGTTGATGGGCACTCTTTACGCTGCCTTGCGGAAAACAGGACAGAAAAAAGGATGGGCTTTCGCTATTGCTGTCGTACTGACGACCCTTGAGGCTATATGCCATCTCCGCTATGACTTCGGGTTAAGTTCCACCTATGCTGCAACAGGTGCCGCCCTGCTCTTTTGCCATACACCACGGAAGAATTTCTGGATAGCCATTCTCACACCACTTGCCTATTGGCTGTTTGGCTATGGCGCATGGCTTTACCTCCTCTTCACTGCCATCAGGAGTTGGAAATGGGCACTACCTTCTGGCATCGTTACCACTGTTATGGTATATATGTTGAAAGGGGCGTTCCTCCTCACCACAGGACAGCTCTATAGCTATCCTGGCATCGGCAAACTGACGATGCCGAACTGGTATCTGGAGAAACTGTTTCAGGTTGATGACGAGTATTACTTCGGCAATTGGAATAAAGTGGTGAGCCTCGTGGAAGAAGAGGATAGCCCAACTCCGGAGATGCTGTTCTTCTATAACCTGGTGAAAGCCCAACAAGGACAATTGCCAGAGGTATTGCTCAACTATCAGCCCAACGTCCTGGGAACATTCTATCAGATAGGTCCTGACACCCCCATGTTGACTATCAAGAATATGAATGAGCTGTACTATGCACTCGGTGACATGACGTTCTGTGAGCGGGCTGCCCTGATGGCATGTGTCTTCTCACCCAACAACCGTAATAACCGCATGGTCAAGCGTTTGGCAGAGTGTAACCTTGTCAAGGGCGATACCGCTGCCGCACAGAAATACTTAGGGCTGCTGGAGCACACGTTTGTCTGGGGCAACTGGGCGAAGACTGCCAATGCCAAACGTAACAAACACTATGCGGAGAAAGCCCTGTTCATGAACCGGCAAGACACTATCAGTGTATCTGATAATGCTCATTTTATCATGATGCAACTCCTCGACTCCAATCCTAAGAACGAGGTGGCACTCGACTATATCTTGTGCAGCAACTTGCTACTAAAGGATGTGAAGAACTTCAAACGTGACTACGACCGTTACTGTTCGGATTCCCCTCGTATCCGCAGACTCTATCAGGAGGCTCTCTGCATCTGGCTGGCAGCCTCTGAGGCTTCTCAGGAGGATTGGCAACAGTATATCAAGGACCCGAACGTCCTCCAAAGATTTACACAATATAACCAACAACGTGGTAATATTCAGTTCAAGGATACCTACTGGTATTATTACGACAAAGGAAAGGCACCCAAGATATGAGATTCCTACACGCCCTACTCTCTATCATCATCTTACAGACTTTGCTCTCTTGCACACCGACCCCTTCGGATGTCACTAAGAGCGAGGCACTCCCTGCTATCTATCCTGACTATATGGATGTGACGATTCCTGTCAATATCGCCCCTTTGAATTTCCTCGTCAGGGATAATATTGAGGCAATACAAGTGACTGCTGGCACTATCACTATCAATGCCAAAGGAAATGAAGTGGTGTTCGACGAGGACGAATGGCATGAGTTATTAAAGACGAATGAGGATATCAAAGTTACGATAACCACCTTGAAAAACGGTAAATGGACGGAATACCGCTCTTTCCACTGGCTGGTCGTCAAGGACAAAGTGGACCCCTACCTCACTTACCGTCTCATCGAGCCCGACTATGAGATATGGAACAACCTGCAGATCAAGCAGCGTTGCGTAGAGAACTTTAATGAGAAAGCACTCTGTGACTATCACCTCGCCAACAACCAGTGTATGAACTGCCATATGACAGGCGGTCAAGACCCTAACCTCTCTATGATGTATGTCCGTGGACCACATGGAGGAGCCATTCTCAACCAAAACGGTAAGCTGCGCAAACTTGCCATCAAGACCAGTGATATGATCAGCGGCTCTGTTTATTATGGATTCTCTCCGACAGGACGATACATCACCTTTTCCACCAACATTATCATCCCCGCTTTTCATAGTAACGCAAGCAAACGCTTGGAGGTGTATGATGCCAAATCAGATGTTTATGTCGCCGACTTACAAGAGAACCGCATCATCCGCTCTCCACTGCTGAGCGACAGTCTCACCTTTGAGACATTCCCGACCTTCTCGCCCGATGGTAAATATATCTATTATTGTACTGCGAAGCATGTGACACTGCCACAGGAGTTAAAACAATTGCAATATGCCTTAGTACGTATCCCATTCGATGAGAAGACAGGGACGATAGGCAGCAAAGTAGACACTTTATTCAACCAAAAGTCTGTATGTCATCCTCGCATCTCTCCCGACGGCAGGTATCTGGTCTATACCGTTGCCGACTACGGCACATTCCCTATCTGGCATCAGGAGTCTGACTTGCGGATGATGGACTTACAAACAGGACAAATAGACACGATGAAGAAGGTCAATAGTTCTCGCAGCGACACCTACCATTCCTGGTCCAGCAACTCCCGCTGGCTGGTATTCGCTTCCAAGCGTGACAATGGTCTTTATGGCAAACCCTATTTCTGTTATATCGACCACAACGGGAAACCCCACAAGCCCTTTGTGTTGCCACAGGAGTCCCCGACATATTATGACGAGACCTTGAAATCATTTAATGCACCAGAATTCTCCAAGGGCGACATTCCCTTCGATGCCGTTGATGTGGAACGCCTGCTAAGACAAGAGGCAGAACCCTTCCATTAAGTCCTGCCTCTTATCCCCTATGGTATCCTATGTTGCGACTCTGTCGCAGCCTTATTTCACTTTCGTCTCTACCCGTCGGTCACTCATCACCTCCGAGGCAGCCGCCCGGTCATCAAAATCCACCTTCCGTTTAGTGAAATCAGGCGTGTTAAAGGAGTAGACACTCTCGTCGTAATAGTTCTTCGGATGACGCTGGGGTAACATGAACGGCTTGGTAAACTTTCCTTTGTCATCGACAGAAGCAAAATAAAGACGGGAATACAACCCATCGTCCCGCCGACTGGTAAATACGATCCAATGAGAATTGACATTCCAGTTATGGTAGCTGTCAGCCCTCGGACTATTGATCTCTTTCAAAGGACGTGCCTCCCCGGTCTTCAAATCCAACAACCACTGTTCACTCTCCTCATGCCAGATAGAGAAATAACCATAGTCCATTAAGGTGAAAAGGATATACTTGCCATCATAGGAAGGACGCGGCCATGTCACACTCTTCCCCATTGACACAGCGTTAAACAAGGTGTCCACATGGTCACCAAATGTTCCTTTCCCGGGGTCAAAGGCAATCTTACAGAGATTGTATTTCTCGTCTTTGTATTGAGTTTGGTCACTATGTTGCTTACTAGTTATATAATACAACGTCTTTCCGTCAGGAGAGAACACAGGAGAGTTCTCCATCCAATCCTTAGTCTGCAACAACGTGTCCGTCAGGATCTCATGGGTAGTAGGAACATAAACAAACACATCTGAGGAGAGGTCTTTCACCTCAATACGCTCATTCTGCACGACATGGAATCCTTGACGGGTCTGGTTGGTAGAGAACGCACAATACTGACCGCTGGGGTGCCAATAAGGATACACCATCGAACCACCTAACAAGTCGTTGCTTGCCTTCAACCACTCACGTTTTCCGTCTGTCTGTATCATCGTGGCGCCATGCTTTCCACGGACATGAAACACGAATCTGCCGGGATCGGTTCGGTTAGACATATGGCAGTTCAGACACTGAGCCGGCACCTGACGGTTATCGAAGATCGTCGTCTCGTCAAAATTGGACAAGTCACGCTGGTAGAGTCCCATGTGACTATATACCTCATAACCCGGGGCGATACGACGGTAGGTCACTCCCCACTCCTCTAAAGCATAGGGACTCACAAAGATCTTGAAGTCCTGGTATTGTAACCACTTGCCGTCCTTACGGACACAGACGGTGACCTTCAACTCGCCACCCTTGTTCTGCTCCGTCAGCGCATGCCACTCGTCGATATCGAAATCGGCATACTCTCCGTTGGCATGCAGCTCACCACCCTTGCTACCAGTCACCTGTGCATCGACCCTGTCGATACCCTCCCCGATGACATTGAAGTTCAATGGTGCGATATCCACAGGTACTGTCACCCCTATATAGTCAGGATAGATTACTGGCTGCTGCTTCACCAAAACAGCATCTGCAGGTTCCTGCCGGCACCCTGCCAGCCCTAACAACCCTATCAATCCTATCAATAAAAACTTCCTCATCTCGTTCCCATAAAATAATACCATGCTGTATTTCTATATTGTCCTAACTGTGGAGCGTCCTTGCCTCCATTTTGATAGATAGTGGCAAAGTCGTTAAACTGACGCATCACCATCTCACTAACATATCCTTGAGGTGGACGCTGGTTGCGTTGTGCGAAAGCAAAGACAACAGCCTCCTGACAACTACGTGGGCAATAGCCCAAATGGAGATTGTCGACGTACACCATATAATTCATAAACGTATTAATGTCACGGTCAAGAAGCGGGGCGGCGAGCAGGTATTGCAAGGCAAGACCGTTCTGTTTGTTATGCATCACCAGTTGACCGAAGATCTTACTCAATTCATGATCATCGAACAGGAAATCATCCTTGAGACGAAGCTGTCGCATCCGCCCATAGACAGGATGCTTGTTAATCGCCTTCTCATTGTCTAACAAAGGAAGGGTACGACGCGCCCATTGTCTATAAGCAAGGGTCTTCTCCAATAGCTGGAGATACTTACGTGCCGTAGCGTATTGTCCATTCACCAGACTCGTTTCAGCAAGTCGCTTGACGGCACGACAACTCTTGGAATAATCCGGAATCGCCTCCATCATCTCAAAGGCAAGCCGCTGAGCAGTATTCACCAATCCCAAATGCCAATAAACCTCACCTGTCAGCATGGTAGAAGAGAAATTACGCTCAAATGACGGAGCCAGTCCCTGACTCCCGTTTTGGTAATAGTCAAAGAGACGTTCCCCTAACTGTCCCTTCATGCCCAGTGCGAGATTTGTGGCGCATACTGTCATCGGCAGATCAGGAGTCTTCTTGTCTGCCTTGGCGATGATAGCATCCCAGTTCTGACAACGGACCAGATAGTCATATTCCATCGCATCATACTTTCGGGTATCATAGAAGGAGGGGCGTAGCAGAAGGAATGCGGCAATGACAATGATTGCCTCACAGAAGCCCACCCATCGTATTTTCTTAAAGGAGGGTACCCAATAAAGGGAGACTGGTATCAGCACACACAATACCATAGTGATAAGCAACATCAGGTAATAGACTTCCACAAAGCGGTAGTAGTCTATTCCATAGAACAAACGGAACAGAGGATAAGGGACGAGCCATGAACTTGCCAAGATACATGCTAACGCATAAATGACTGCAAGCGCACCTGTCAACAACCCTGTCCATTTTGAGGTCTGGAACTGGCGTATCACGACCCATGCGGCAAATAGCAGTACGACAGGTCCCGCAAGCCAGTAAAGGACTGGTATTAATATTATAATGAGGTATGTACGAAGCCGTTTCCCTGTCATTTCATATACCCACATCGTCGCCAAGGCGAGTATCAGGGCAATAGCGAATGTCAACAGCACACTCTCGTCACCCAGCATCAACCACAGGGACAGGACAGGTATGAAACTAAGGGCGTAATGTCCACCTGCCGTTTCACTGACTGCCGCCATCAACCTCCATACCAGTCGCTGGATCATCACAAAAACGACAGCAAGCACCAGGGCACCCTGTGCATGGTTGACATAGAACTGGGTTAGAAACTCCCCCACACAATGGGCAAAGCCGTCAGGGACAGACAGCAACTGCCAAACATAGTCACCATCCATCAGGAACATCTGATACTGTTCCTGATACGACAAAGCATGGGGATAGCCTAAGCCCCAAAATAAGAACACTCCGATACCCATCAGTATCGTGAGGCCCCATTTCCAGTATCTCGTTAGTAGTATAGCCATATTCTTTGCAAAGGTACTAACACTTTTCGACCCCACCAAATAATTAGGAGAAAAACAAAACCGCCTTGATGTTCCAATGCCTGGAATAACGTATCCCATTGCCTGGGATGTGAAATCCGGATAAAGGGGATCAAGTGTTCCATAGGGTGGAACAAAGTGTTCCATGGCATGGAACTAAATGTTCCATAGGGTGGAACAAGCTCGAAGGTGCCACCTACTTCTGGCTTTAGCGGCAACTAGCGGCAACGATTTTTCGCCCTTGTCACCTGTAATCACCTGTCAATCAATTAGTTTTGCAAGGTGACAACGATTGCAAGGGTTTTAAAAAATACATGTAAGAAGAAACCGCCCCGCATCGGATGACGATGCGGGGCGGAATAATTATAGAGGGATAGGATGATTACTTCTCATCTTCTGTGACGGCTCTGAATACCCAGAAGCAGCCTTCCCAAGTAGCATCGTTGGTATGCTGTGCTCTAAGTACGAGTTCTTTCTCTGTCAAAAGTGTGACATCATAGATAGTTGGATGATAGTCACCCTGATTGATCATGATAGGATAGATGATGTTACCAGGCTCTGTAGTCTTTAACGTGAAGAGGATGCTCTTCGATTCATCTGTTGTAGAGAAGTCAAGAGAGAATGGACCAGAACCACCCTTATCACCTGCTGTGTTAGACTCGTCAAAGATAACCTTTGTCAGGGTAGAGTTGGCAAAGTCGAAGGTGATGGTGCCATTAGAACCGCCTTGACCCTCAACAGTTGTTGTCCACCATGAAGGTTTCTTATCGTTATTACCGCCATTACCCCAGTTGTTCTCGTCAACCAGCGTCCAAGTCTTTGTTGCTGTAGGAGCAGTCTCTGGATCGTAGCCAGTCAGCAGTTTAATACCCTCAGGCAGGTCAGAGTAAGCCTCTGCCTTAAATGTTCCAAGACTGACAGATCCTGTCTTTCCAGCAGCGTCGAGATACTCAACAGTCAGCTCCTGATCAACATCCAGCGAATAGGTTACGATTTTACCAACATTGGTGGTCATAGTACTTGAACCCCATTTGAAGGTACATAGTGAGGGGTTAGTATTACTCTTAACGGTAATACTGTTACCTGGCTTACCTGTAAGCTCATCAATGGCTTGCTCAAACACAATCTTACTCTTGCTGAAGCCCTGACCGAAATAGGTGGGAGCACCAGTCTTGCCGATGCAGAGACGATCACTGATAGCGGATGTGATATAAGAAATAGTATCAACCTGTACGGTGATCTGCTTAGTGACGGGGCTGCCACCAGTGTTAGTAGCAGATACAGTAATCACATTGGTGCCAATCTTTGTAACATAGATGTCACCTTCTGTAGTTACCGTGTGAGTAGTGCTCTCTATCAACTGAGGTGCATCCCATGCAGTTACTGAACCAGAAGTAGCCTTCACATGAATCATGTTGCCGTTCTTTCCATCCACTTTTGCAGGTTCGGCTTCTGCCTGAATCTGGTCTGCTGTGATGGCTGCCCATTCAGAACCTCCGTCAATCTCAGAGGGGTTGCAGGCAGTCATTGCCAGTGCCATGAAAGGTATTGCAAAAAATATCTTTTTCATATAAATATATCTCTTTATTATTAGACTTATGTTAGATTACCAGCCCTGATATTCAGAGTCAGCGGATGTCCAACCTTCGTTTTGTGCTACACGTCCCTGAAGCACCTGATTCTCAGGCATCTTCTGGAATCCGGCAGTCGCATTGTAACGAGTTTTGTAACCACCATTGTGTGCTTTGTTCGTATCAGGGATACCACGTGAGTAGGTTGGCTGGTTGGTTTGCTTTTCCAAAGCATCAGCAGCTATATGCCAACGGCGAATATCGTTCCAGCGAACACCTTCGAAGGCAAGCTCCCAGCGACGCTCGTTACGTAGAGCGGTATCTGAATAACTGCTAATAGTAGGCAGACCAGCGCGCTGACGTACTCGGTTGATACCTGTTACGTCTTGCTTCAACTCAGACTGCATTAGCAGGACATCGGCAAAACGGAGAAGTACAAGGTCGTGAATGTTAGAGGTCTGGAAGTTGACACCGTTCGACCATCCCTTATCTCCATACATGAACACTTCGAAGCAAGGCTGATAGGTGTCACCATCAGTACCAGCAATAGCGCATTGTTTCTTCTCAAAGTAGTTGGTCTCCTGAATGAAGTCTGCCCACGTAGCTCCGCCGAAAGCATATTGTGGGAGCTCGCGAACATCCTGGATAGATGCATCACGACGGATATCAGAGGGTTCTGCGGCCGTCCAGTCAGATACGAGGTTAGGAGCAACAGGACCAGCACCCCATCCTTGTCCGAATGGGAAGGTCTTGTCTACGTCCTGACCACCACGGATACCGAAGTGGAGGGCATAACCATTACCATATCCAATCGTGGTGTTCCAAGAAGCCAACTTGTTGAACTTGATAGCGAACATAGACTCTGGATTTACGGCATTGTCATCCTCCACCCATTTCAGACCTTGTCCGGCAGTGTAGGGATAGCTTTCTACAGTGTACTTATTGGTGTAAGCCCACAGGTTACGATAGTCTTCAACCAGGTCATAGCCAGAGTGCTCTACGCAGTCATCAACATAGTCAATTACATTCTGCTTAGTCAGTGTAGTTCCATCAGGAAGCTCGACACTTTGCAAAGGATTGTAAGATGTGCTCGTCAGCTGAGCAATCTCCTCACCATTACCATAGAATCCGGTATAGAACAACCAAACACGTGCCAGCATACCCTCAGCGGTGTATTTGTCAACATGACCATCTGTCAGTTTCTGTTCAGGCATGTCTTCTGCAGCGTCACGCAAGTCCATGAGTATCTGTGCCCAGAGGTCATCTACGTCACCCTGTACAGGATCTTGTCCTGGTTCTGTTGCGAGAGGAACATTGCCATACTGAGAAGCAAGTTCATAGTAATAGAACGCACGGAGAAACTTAGCCTCACCAATAGCCTGAGCTTTGAAATCATCGCTTAGGTTTGTATTTGGAAGAGCCTGCAGAAGTGCGTTAGCACGTCCAATTCCCTCATAGCGGTCCTTGTAGAACTGCTCAGTCATGTTGGCATTGTAATTGCAAAGCAAGTCCAAAGCCTGCATCAACTTATCGTTGGCACCGCCACCACCAAGATTGTCATCAGAGGCGAGCATGGAGAGATAATAGAACGAAGCCTGTGGAGTCGCATTCACAGCATTCAGGTTCTCGTAAATAGCAGCAAGTGATGCAGTAGCATCTTCCTCGGTCTTAGGGAAGTTCTCTGATGTGCTGTCAGTCAGGTTCTCTGCGTCAAGTGAGCAGGAAACCATTCCCAGACAGAGTACTGCACTGGCAGCAATATATAATATCTTTTTCATTGTTATTCCTTATTATAGTTTAGAATTTAATGTTAACACCTACCGTGTAGATACGTGGCTGTGGATAGTTACCAACATCAACACCTGTTACCCAAGGCTCCTCGCTCTTGAGTGCCATACCATTCTCAGGATCCATACCCTTGTAGTTGGTGATAGTGAAGAGGTTCTGAGCCTGAACATAGAGACGGAGCTGCTGGAAAGGACAACCCTTCCACAGGTTCTTGAAGTCGTAACCGAGCTGAATGCTCTGGAGGCGGAAGTAACCGGCATTCTCGACATAGAGGTCAGATACTTGCTGCCAGTTAGGACCACTGTTACCTGGTGCTAAGAGAGGATACTTGTTAGAGGTGCCCTCACCATGCCAGTAGTTGTAAACCTCAGTGGTGTAGTTCTCATACTGTCCGTCAGTGAATTTACGCCAAGAGCGTGCCACCTGCTGTCCGAGAGCGGCATAACCTGTTACGCTGAAATCGAAGCCTTTCCAGTCAAAGCCGATGTTCATACCCATGGTTACGCTTGGGTGAGGATCGCCAAGTTCTGTCTTATCACTGTCATTGATGACACCATCACCGTTGACATCCACGAACTTCAAGTCACCAGGCTTGATGCCTGTACCCTGCAGCGAGTTGGCAGCATCACCTCCACAGTTCTTGTCAAGGTAAGCCTGAACATCGGCGGCATTCTGCATCACGCCCTCAGTCTTGTAGCCATAGAAGAAACCGATTGGTTTGCCTACCTGCATACGAGCCATGTTACCAGTATTCTGGGCAAGCAGGTCATTACCGCCTTCAATATAATCTGCGGCACCGTTAATCTCGGTTACCTCATTCTTGTTGACAGCGATATTCCAGCCTACGTTATAGTTGAAATCCTTACCAATCTTGTCGCGCCAGTTCAGGGCAAGTTCGATACCTGTATTCTTGACGGTACCAGCATTGCGCCACTGGTTTGCGAAACCTGTTGATGCAGGAATCTGGACATACAGCAGAAGGTCCTTCGTCTTCTTGCTATACCAGTCGAAGTTTACACCCAGACGACCACCGAGGAAACGGGCATCAAAACCGAGGTCCCACTGCTCTGAAGTCTCCCAAGTCAGGTCTGCATTAGGAAGGCGAGTGGAGTAAGCACCTTGTGTCGAGTCATCTTTTGTGCTACCGAACGAATAGTTACCAAAGTCGCCATAGCTGAAAGTTGTCATATAGGCAAATCCATCACCGATGTTCTTGTTACCATTCTGTCCCCAACCAGCACGGATTTTCAGGAAATCAAGCCAGGAAGAGGTTGGCTGCATGAACTTCTCGTTGGTGATAACCCAACCTGCAGATACTGATGGGAAGGTACCCCAACGCTTACCTTTGGCAAATTTAGAAGAGCCGTCAGTACGGAGTACCAGACTCAGCATATAAGTCTCATTGAAGTCGTAGTTGATACGTCCGAAGAAAGAGAGGGAAGACTCGTCCCCATAGGGAGAACCACTTACAATAGCCTTAAAACGATCATTGGTCAGACCGACATAAGCCTGCTTCATGTTTCCAAAGATACTTCCAGTTGACTCTGCATTCAGTGTCTCACCGAACCCAGGACGACTCTGTCCGTACTCTGTACCAGCCAATATGTCGAAGTGATGATCCTTCAAGCTGAACTTATAGTTCAGAGTGTGGGTCGTACCCCATCCCCAGCCAAGACCTTGTTGCTGTATAACCTTGTCGAGGTCACGCTTCGCACCTTGGTCGTTGCTGTAATATTCTGGCAGATATGCACGCCAGCTCCATGAGCTCTGGTTATAGTTCACCTGTCCACGGTATACCAGGTTCTTGATAGGCTGAATCTCCACATAAGCAACAGCATTCAAGTTGAAGCTCTTACTCTTGTTGTTGGCACTCTGGTTGTTCATCATGTTATAAATGGGGTTACCCATATAGCTGTTGAAACCAAACCATCCTGACTGATTCAGATAATCATGAGCAGTATAGTTGCCATTCAGGTCATACATAGGAAGTAACGGATTGGCACGCAACATGTTTGAAATCTCATTGCTGTACTGGTTACCAATCTGAAGACCTTGGTTTTGTTTGTGCTGGTAGTAGAAATTCTCACCTACCTTGATGACATCATAGTCACCGCCTCTGCTCTTAAGCAGGATGTGCTCAGAGTTCAAACGGATTGTGAAACGACGGAAGTCAGACTTTGCCATATTACCGAATACACCGTCCTGATACTGATAGCCAATACCTGTTGAGAACTTAGAGTACTCTGAGCCTCCTGCAATGTTGATAGCATGACTTGTCGTGACGGCATTCTTATTACGGAGTTGGTCAAGCCAGTTGGTGCCTGCGTTCTTACCACTTTGATAAGCCTCCAGCAAACCGTCATTGATACCTGTTAAGTCTGCGTATGAACCATCATCAGCCTTGTTAACCTTCATGAATGATGACCAGTCATATGCTGCACCGCCATTGTTCTGGTTCACCATATCTTGAATCTGCATGAACTGACGGGCATTCAGTAACTGCGGCATCTTGGCAACGTTCTGCCAACCGATATTACCATCATAGCTGATGCTTACCTTACCTGCCTTACCTTGCTTGGTGGTAATCAAGATAACACCGTTGGCACCGTTAGCACCGTAGATGGCTGCAGAGGCAGCGTCCTTCAGTACGTCGATACGCTCGATGTCGGCAGGGTTCAAGTTGTTGATATCACCACCTGTCACACCGTCGATAACATAGATAGGCTTGGTGTCGCTGTTGGTACCAGCACCACGGATGGCTACCTTAAAGCCATCACCAGGCTGACCGGAAATAGCCTGAATCGTCACACCAGGACTCTGGCTCTGAAGAGCACCGAGGACCTGAGTGGTGTTCAACTTGGCGATATCCTCGCCTTTTACTTCTACTGTTGCACCGGTAACCAGTTTTTTCTTCTGGACACCGTAACCTACAACCACTACCTCCTCCAGCTGGGCGTTGTCCTCCAGCAGGGTGATGTTGAAGTTTGACTGATTGCCCACTGCCACCTCCTGAGTGGTGTAGCCGATGTAAGAGATGACCAAGGTTGCACCTGGTTTCACGTTGAGTGTAAAGTTACCGTCGAAATCAGTAACGACACCATTGGTCGTTCCTTTCTCAACAACACTTGCACCAATCACGGGACCCTGTGAGTCACTGACGGTACCCGTGACCTTCTTCGTTGTCTGCTGAACAGCCTCCACCGATGCCTCGGGGTTAGCGGCCATTACAGGTGAGTACACGCCCAACAAAGAGCACGCACCCATCAGCAGCGCTGTTTTTCTGATTTTTTGATTCATACTTAGGTATTTTTCTTAGATTGATTTGAATAAATACATTTTTAGGTTATTTGAGTGGAGATTAGAAATCCCCTTCCATGCCAAGCCCCTAGGACCCGCAATGGCAGAATGCTAATTACTTTGTTATACTAGTTATGGTTTCAAATTTAAATTATATATTAATAGTAGTTATACGGTCTTACGTGAAATTTTTCACGGTGCAAAAATAAAACTTTTTTACGAAATGGAGTTATCTTTATTTGACAGATGTTGATACTATTTTACTTTTTGGCTGTTTTCCGATAGTTTTGTTAACAAAATCAACCTTATTTAGTCAATAAGTGTAAAAGGGACAATAAGAGTTAATAACAAAAAGAAGAGGGTCCGTTATGCAAACGGACCCTACACCTTATTTATAATTAAATATAGTCTTAAGGAACAGCAACGATCTTATTAACCGTGAGACCATCACCTTGCAGGATGATTGCAGTGTTACTCCATCCATCAGCGATCTCACCACTGATACATTTCAGCATGTCCTCCGTGACAGGCACCTCAATCTCCTCCAGTTCACCTGACCAGTCGTTACAAGACACACCGGCGAATGATCCCCAGTTAGGATTATTCCACTGAATCTGTCCAGTAGTTCCTGCAGCCTTATAAACCACAAACTTAGAGCTTGTTGTCAATCCAAGGTTCTCAAGGGAAGGATCACCCATACCTCGCATGATACGAATCTTACCGGCATCATCACTCCATGAAGGATAGTAAGGATATTGCAACGTTGGCGATGTGCTTCCACCTTCGTTTTGATATACTGTGAATTCCTTGATATCATACTCCGATGGACCACCTTCACCATCTTCTACCCAGATTTCTTCTTGGAAGTAGAGCTCAAGAACAGTATAATCAACACCAGTGAAAAGTAAGTGCTTTTGGTCAAGATCATTTACAATAGGATCTTCCCCGAAATTGATTTCCACATAGAAGGTACCATCATCGTTGGCAATGACGCGCTCAGCCATCTCAGGATCCCAAGGAGCAATATTCCTTCCAAGCCATGTAACATCCCACCAACCATTTGTTATTTGAATCTGATAGGATGATGTATTTGGTATATCAATCTGAATATAGAATGTGCCATTCTTCATCTGATCCCAAACATCCTGAGGAATAACATAGCACTCCTCGCCTGTCGGATTACTTTCAGGTGCAAAACGATAGTTTGCGTTACCCCAGTCAACAACACCAATTGATGTGTTATTCTTCCAAATACTGGTTTTCACAATCTCCCAGTGTCCTGTAGCAGCAGGCTCATAGGCGAGCTCTGGCATAGGGATCTTCTGACCGTCATAGGTGTATATATAACCCACAAAAGTACCTTTGTAAATATTAAACTTGGGAAGGGTAAAAATAACATTACTAGTACCTTGACGATAGAAATCCTTATGGTCTATCAGCATGACATTCCCATCTGCATCGAGCAACTCTACAGCATTGATAAACTCTAGGTCAGAACCATAAATGGTAATATTAGTACCACCAGTAACAGTCTCACCTGGCTGTTTGTCAAAACCAGTTACTATTGTTTTACCAACAGTCAACGGCAGACGAGACTCTGCCTCGGCATCGATAGTGCGAACAATAATTTTACCACCATCAGAAGCAATGCCTGAGGGTGCTTCTACCCTGATCATGTCATCGCTGACAATCTCGAAATCAGTAACCTTCACGCCACCAGGGAATTCTATTTCAGTAACATCAGAGAAACCTGAACCATTGATGGTCATCGGCTGGTTGGTGACTACCTTGGTCGGAAAGAACACTTTGATGCCCAGTCCTACATTAGCCGAACCATTGTCGTCATCACTAGAGCAGGCTGTGAAGGCAGCTCCAATCAGAACCACCGCAAGCAGCGTACTCAAATAATTGATTATATGTTTCATAATTCTACTATTTTTCAATTTTTCAATGTCTATTCAACTTGCCATCCTGGGTTCTGAGTCAGATTTGGATTCTTCTTTAGCTCCGACTGTGGAATGGGATAGAAATAATACTTGTCATCCCACTGACGAGTAACAGGAGTGCGTGAGAGTATCAGACTGCTGCTGATAGTTGCCAACTGGATGTTCTTAAAGTACTGGGGACCCTTCTTCCAACGGCGTACATCCCAGAAACGTTGGTTCTCGAAGGCGAACTCAACCAAGCGCTCGCGCTCATAACGCTTAACCCATGCCTCACCATCCTCGGTGAATAACGGCATTTGGATGTCAGCACGATTACGCAATACGTTGACAGCCTCATTTGCAGTCATACCGAAAGTAGCATCGTTAGCACTGCCAGTAGCATTGAATACGGCCTCTGCATAGTCAAGGTAGAATTCTGCCAAGCGGAACACAATCCATGTATGACGACGTCTGGTCTGATTGTCGGCAGTGGTCACACAAGAACCATCGACAAACTTACGGAGATAGTAACTCGTAGGAGTGGCTCCATACTTAGGAGCACCATTGAATCCACCTACAAATGACTCTATTGCTTTCGCCTGTGCACCATTGCTGGGCCATTCATCACCGTTCTTTACAACAGTGAGGGCAAAGCGTGGGTCAAGCCCGTCATAAGGATTAAAGGTTTCGAGGTCGGAGACATCGATACTGCCAGGATAACGCTCGCCAAAAGTCTCACCATTGTCGGCAAACTCATACTGGTCTACCAGACTCTGAGTAGGACAGTTGCCAGAAGAACCATTCTCCACTCCGATAGGATAGTTTGCTTTCTCGAAATCATTGCTTTCACCACGACCGATCGCAAAGATCATCTCTGGGTTGTAGAAAGCATCATGTCCCCACAATGCGCCATAAGCACTAAGTTTCAAACCCCATGTAGCAGCATTGTCAAGGATATACTTACAAGCTTCTGCTGCTTGAGCCCACTTGGTCTTGTCACCCGTCGGGTTATGAAGCGGAGAGGCAGCATAGAGCAGTGTACGCGCTTTCAGTGCAAAGGCTGCAATACGAGTGGCACGTCCAATCTCAGCACCATTCTCAGTCTTATAATTAACAGGCAGATAAGGAGCTACAGCATCACATTCCTCCACAATGAATTTCACGATCTCATCGGCTGGGGTACGCTTCACATTATTAGCTTGCCCGTTAGTCAACGTAGTCGTTACCAGAGGAACATCACCATAAGTCTTAAACAACTGGAAGTAGAAGAAGGCTCTCAGGAAGCGAAGCTCATAGGGGAACTTCTCCATCTGATCCTTCCAGTCAGGATAGGCGGGGTTATACTCCCATTCAGAGATATCTGTCTGGTCAATCTTCTCCAGATACATGTTGACATCAGCGATTGCCGTATACGACTGTGTCCATGTTCTGTCATAGGGATTGGCTGGGCTCCATCCACCATTCCAATAGTTGTTAACAGCACCTGTCTCAAGGGCATACTGAGCTTCATCAGTAGCTCCGGCAAGGAAATAGGCACTATTATTCTCAAACTCATTATTATATACCTGTGCATAGACACCAGATACCAAGCCCTTAATTCCCTCATTGAAATAGGTGAATGTCCACTCCTCGTCTCGACTGTTCTCCTCCGTATACTCCAAATCGGCACAAGAAGTCAGGAAACCACACAGGATGGTGCCCAGCAAGAAGCAAGAAGCAACATGGTAGAGGGTGCGGCTGCTATTTATATGTTTGATATTCATAACCTTTCGATTTTTCAAATTATTGCTTATCATTTATCATGTCTTAGAATTCAACGGAAAGACCAACATTCACTGCCTTCATTACAGGATAGCCTGTGTTGAGATTCTCAGCATCCAAAGCATCGATATTGGTAGAGGACAAGAGATTCTGTCCCTGTACGAATATCTTAGCACTGGTGATCTTCAGAGGCTCAATAGCCTTTGCAGGCAACTTGTAATAAATCTCACAGTCACGCATCTTCAGCCATCTGGCATTACGATACCAAATAGTGGAGTTCTGGGAATTGTTTGCTACATTCTCCGTTGAAAGACGTGGATAGAGGGCATTCTCGCCTGCTACATCGAAGCAGTTATTGTAATATTCCTGAGAGAGATTACGGTTGTCTGAGAGTGCTCCCCAGACACCATCCACATAGCGGATGTTCTTCACCTGATGAGCTGCACCCTGGAAGGTGGCATTGATACCAAATCCCTTATACTCTGCTCCTAGAGTGAAAGCATAGTTAATAGTTGGGAAGGCATTGCCATAATCCTGTGCCACAAAGTCATTCTGATTGATGACACCATCTTCGTTGACATCCTTATACTTGATATCACCGACCTTTACCTGTCCGAACTGCTGCTGAGGGCTGTTGTCAATTTCCTCCTGGCTCTGGAAGAAGCCCAAGGCAATAAGACCACGCTCGTAATCAGCAGGACCATCTATTAGAGAGAGGTTAGGATATGCGGGGTTCTCAATCCACTCCAATATCTTGTTCTTCACAGTTGAGAACGAGAAACCAGCATTCACATTCAGACCGTTTTGGAAAGTCTTAGCATAACGCAGTCCCAGTTCCATTCCGTAACTTGCCACACGACCCTTGTCATCGTACGAGGATTGGATACCAACCACTGCGGAGTTAAGGGAATTTGCACTAACCAGAATGTTACGACGTTGCTGATAGAACAAATCAAGTGTAATATCCAACGAATTGAACAATCTCAAGTCTGTACCAAGATTGGCTTTATAAGCAGCTTCCTGCACGAAATTGTCTGTGGGGAATTGGGTCAGGAAAGCACCCCATGAAGGAGAGAAATCATCACCCATCCAGAAATTACCATGACCATTGTTCCATCGAGCAAGCCAGAGTCCTGCCTCGGGTACATAGTCAGTATGCTGGATACCACCAGAGAGGCGGACCTTACCATAGTTGAAGATCTTGTCTTCAGGCTTGTTGATGTAGATATAACCTAAACCTAATGTGGGAGAGAAAGCCCACTTGGCAGGATAGCTGCGATTGGAGCCGTTAGCAGCAAGAACAACGTCTGCCATGAAACGGTTAGCGTGGTCATAGTGCAGGGCAAGCTGCCAGTTAGTACGATACCATGTATTGCTTTGACCGTCACGAATCTCACCTTTTACGTTATAGTTAGCATTGGCAGCAAGGTTGTCGCCATTATTCAACTGCATAGCATACTTGAATCCTGCGTTGAAGGTTGCGATACGCCATTGTGAGTCAACCCAGTGGCTAAACTGTAATTTATCTTCAACGGTACCCATGACAGTCTCCCACAAATCACCGGCGCCATCATACCAGTTCCAACCATACGAATAACCTTTTGAGCGTCTCTCAATGGTATTGGAAGAGTTGTCGTAAGAAGCTCCCACATAGAATTTCAGGCCCTTCGTGATAAAGTCAAGGTCTTGTTCCAAAGTCATGTTCGCCCAAATCTGACGCTGATGAGTCTTCTGGAAACCAGCACCCTGTGACTTCGCCAAGAGGTTGTTATCACCAAAAGTCTGGCTACCACCCCAAACAGGTCCCATTGGTCCAAGTCCGACAGTTTTAATGGGAAATGCCAAAGCTGGTACCTTGTACAAATGCCACCAAGCATCGTTTGAGTTGATGTTGGGCACGCCGTTGGTCTCCATCAGGATACCCAGAACATTAGCACTTACACGAGTGGTCTTACTTACCTGGAAGTCCACATTGGCACGGATATTCAACTTCGAATACTTCAGCTGTGAGTTAAAGTCACCCTGATCGGGATTCTTATACAATCCACGAGCATCGGTGTAGTCCAACTGAGCGTAATACTGTACCTTCTCAGTACCACCGAAGAAAGAAAGATAAGTATTCGTCTCATGAGCAGTGTTTTTGAACACCTCATCCTTCCAGTTTATATTAGGATACACATAAGGATCGCTGCCATCTCTGAACTTCTCCAATTCCGCATCCGTATAAGCAGGAGTGCCACCGTCATTCAAACGGGCACGGTTCAGTGCGTTGGCATAGGTATAGGCGTCAACCATGTCTGCCATCTGGGGATCAAACTGGAACTTATGAGAGAAGCCCACCTTAAAGTGGTATTTTCCGTCCTTTGTACCACGCTTGGTCTTCACCAACAGCACACCATTGACACCCTCATGACCGTAAAGTGCTACGGCAGCAGCGTCTTTCAAGACGGTAACACTCTCCACCTCCTCTACAGAGAGACGGTCGATGGGTCGCTCTACTCCATCCACCAGGATGAGGATACCTGCTTCCCCTGGAGTGTCATTCCACTGACCATCCCGGAAAACCTGAGTGCCATTCTTATTAGCGGTCTGGGTTCCACGGATATTGAACGTAGCACCACGTCCTTCCTCGCCCTTGAAACCTGTATTCTGGTAGGCATTCAATCCAAGAAGCTTACCGTACAGGGCATCTGCCAAACTGATGGCTGAAGTACGACGAAGTTCTTCTGCAGTGATTGTTGTTGCTGCCGCAGTCGTGAGAAACTCTGTTTGCTCCACGCCATAGCCTAAATCTACCTTCTGCGACTGCTTGTCGCTCAGCGTCACCTGGGCATTCACCGCTAATGGAGCGCCACAGAGTCCCGCCAAGGTATATATAAATATATTTTTAAGTTTCATAGTCATTTCTATTATTCAATTCTTCAATTTTTCAATCTTAAAAGAATTACCAGCCAGGATTCTGAGTAAGTCCATATCCTTTCTGAATCTCCACACGAGAAACTGGGTCAAGATACCACTTGTTCGTCCAATAACCAGGAACCCACCATTGACGGGCACCATTGACAATCTGAGGCTTCTCGTATTCAAACTTCGGCCATGGTGTTCCTTGCTCCCACTGTGTATCGCCATCAGTCATGCGATTACCGGTAGCATCCAAACGATAGATTCTGATTTCATGAAGTGGCTTGGTAAACAAGTCCTGACACTTACGGCGAATCATGTCATAGACACGGTCACCACACTCAGCACCAATCTCGCAGTTACGCTCACGGAGAATCTCTTTAATCAGGTTCTCCTTATTGGAAGTCAGATTCAGACCTGGGTTTTTGACTTCCAGACGACCAAGACCTACACGACTACGAACTACATGTAAATCGTCCAAAGCACCACGGAAATCACCTGTTTCAGCTTTAGCCTCTGCACGAATCAGATACATCTCGGCAAGGCGGATATAGGATACTCCAATATAGTCGTCATTCAACCTATCGTTCGTATAGTCAAGCATCCACTTGAACTTTCTGTAACCAGATGCACAATCGTCGCTGGCATAATCTCCAAACTTATCTTTGTTGTTATACATCGCACCACCGACCCATGTGTCAGCATAAGATTGACCAGCATAGTCAAAACCAGCAGGCAATGAATTTCTGGGAACCAACATGGTTTCATACAAACGAGGGTCACGATCAGCAAAGATATCAACGCCTTCAGGATTCTTACCTGGTCCATAAATTTCCTTATATCTAGAATCTTTACCCTTATAATCGTCTGAGTAATAGAAAACTGAACCGTCCTGCATGCCAAAGCATTCCATCAACTCGTTGGTTGGAACGGCACCGCCCTGACGAAGTCCGTCGAGACAGAAGCCTTCCCAGCCCCAACCCCATCTGTTATTTCTGGAGCCATCGGGATTGATATCATCTGACAAGTAAAAAGATGGTTGGGCATCAAAGAGCTTCTCATGACGTGTCTCAGTGTTACGATAACGATAAGCACGACGATAAGCCATGCGATAACCTGCTTCGTCTTCCGTTTCCGGCTGAACTAACTGATAATAATCACCATTAGCCGCATTGTCGGCAAAGAACTCATTGCAATACTGCAAGCAGCGGTTCCACAATGTGGGATCTTCCTTACCGAACCATACATGTTCCGGATTTTCCAATCCTGTAGGCGTTTTGGTATAGTTAATATAAGGTTCAGAATTATTGAACAGAGGAGATGCGGCATGCATCCACAACTTGGCACGAAGGGCACGAGCAGAAGCACGGGTCAGACGACCTGACCACTGACCGATTTCATTATTAGGAATATTCCAGATGAATCCTGGCTCCTTAATCGCACAGTCAAGCAAAGAGTCGATGAACTCAACCGTCTTAAAAGCTGTAGCACGACCTTCTTCAAAGCCTTCTCCTACTGCATACGATTTTTTTACAAGGCAGAGACCACCGAAATTACGGAAAGCGTCAAAGTATCTGCTTGCCATAATGGTATAAGCCTCTCCACGAAGACGACTCTTTTCAGCATCAGACATATCTGGAATCTTCTCCATATTTTCTACCAACAACCAGCACTTACGAACGGTCTCATAAATAGAAACACGACCGTCACCACTTGGATTACCGGTTTTATAGGCGAATTTTCCTTGATAGTTACCATTAGGATTGTCCTGACTATCCTCTGTCAAGTTTCCTGTGTAGTAGGTCTGCTTAGGACCACCCCATCCACAATAGCACTGATAGGAGTCTGACAACGCATCGATAGGCGTAGCATTCATCATATTTCCTGTAGTGTAAGTACAATAAATTTGTCCGTAAGCACTCCACAGGAAGTTGCGAGCATATTCCGCCTTAGAGAACACCGTATCAACATTCACATCAACACCAGGGGCTTTCTCCAAGAAGGCATTACCCACATTGATGTCGTCGACACAGGCAGTGAAGATGCCCGTAGCCATCACCAAAGCCAATATGTAATTAAATATCTTTTTCATAATTTTCTTTTACTTTAGAAGTTAACTTGCATACCGAAATTATACACACGTGTCATCGGATAACGCATACCAAGATCAAGTCCGGTGCCTGGTGCCTCTGGGTCATTACCCTTGAAGTCAGCAATGGTAATCAGGTTCTGACCTGATACATAGAAACGTACGTAATTAAGAAGTGGTAACCACTTTGGTTTGTTAATGGTATAACCAAGCTCGATATTCTTCAGACGCACGTACTTAGAGTTAATCATCCAAGCACGAGAGTCACGGTTATTATGAACACGGTTGTTAAATGAGATACGTGGCAGGATGGCATTGGGGTTATCCTCCGTCCAAGAGTTGTCGGCAACCCACTGTACCAAAGCTGAAGTATTGGTAGAACCAAACTGATCACGGAAGTATCCGTTCAGTGTACGACTGGTGTTATTAGCACCTATCCACAACATCGAGAAATCAAATCCCTTCCAGTTAACGTTGGCATTAACAGACCAAGTGATCTCTGGGGTTTCAGTATAGCCGAGAGGCTTCTGGTCATTTTGGTCAACAATACCATCATCATTCAAGTCTACATAGACGGCATCACCGTATTTCAATTCAACATTCTGATCTGGCATCTCCACACCATATTTATCAAAATAACGCTCCTCGGTACCTGGCTGATAGAACTCAAACAACTCGTAACCGAAAGGCTGTCCTACTGGCAGTCCTGTACGGCTCAGATAGTCATACATTGGCGGAACCTCGAGCATATCAATCACCTTGTTTCTAGCAAAGGCGATACTCGGACTGATGCTATAGCGGAAATCACCAATCTGGTCTGCCCACTTCAAAGTCAACTCATAACCGTGATTCTTCACACGACCCTCGTTGACATAGCTCACTGGCAGGCTGGTCACTGCTGGCAGCAGAGAACCATTGGACACCAAAATATCCTTACGGTCTTCCCAGAATATATCGAAGTTCACCGTCAGACGATCGTTGATAAAAGCGGCATCAACACCAAGGTTCCACTTAGAAGCGGTTTCCCAAGTAACGTTCGGGTTACCAGCGGTCAGCTCTTTAACTGCTTGTAGCCAGCCTGCACCACCTGTACCAAAGTTAGCGCCACGTTCTTGTGGGTTAGAAGTCATCGTACCACGATAGAACTGCCATGCACCTGGCAGGTAGAGGAAACGAGCACCATTGGTGTTGTCATTACCGACCTTACCCCAAGAACCACGCAGCTTCAAATAACCAATATACTTCTTGATGGGCTCCCACCACTTTTCACTTGATGGAATCCAACCTACAGAGAAAGAAGGGAAGGTACCATAGCGCTTACCCTCAGCAAAATTCTCTGAACCATTGTATCCGATATTGAAGTCAATCATATAACGGGTATCATAGTCATAGGTTACACGTCCTACAAGACCTACATAACCTTTAGGAATTGATTCGTAGATGCTGCCATCGGAATCCCAAGGATAATATGTTTTGCTCTGGTTGTACAACAACAACGCTCCTACATTGTGTTTACCGAACTTACGAGCATAGTTGAAACTTGCCTCAGCATACCAGTTACGGCTTCCCCATTTTGCCTCAGAATAAGGTATCGGCCATGTGATATTCTCCTTGCGAAGAACTTCTTCTCCTGCAGCATTAAGTGTTGCCACATAAGTGACACCAGTACCAAATCCATTCTGACGGTTCTTTCTAGCGGTATATTCAGTATTATAAGAACCTTTAATCTTGAAATCCAAACCTGGAGTAATGAAGCTCATGTCAAGTTTGTACTGAAGGTCAAGGTTCAGCACATTAGTACTCTCATTCTGATAACCTAAGTCATAATAGTTAGAAAGAGCGTCACGGTCATAAGTTCCTACAAGGTTCTTGTCAGCAATAATGTGACGACCTTCTCCATCAACACCAATACCAGCGTATGGGGTAGCACCTTGCAGATAGCGGAAGATGAATCCCTCACCACCACCCATCGTGGTACGATTCTGAACGCGACCTCCTAAGGTCAGTGCTAACTGGCTGTACTTGGATACGTCAATGTCCAAGTTGGCACGATAGTTGAAACGATTGAACTTAAACGTTTCATCATCATTCTTAGAGAAAGTCTTAAAGAGAGAGTTCTGGTTCAAGAAACCAGCAGAAATAAAGTATCTTACTTTCTCCGTACCACCACTGACATTCACATTCACCTGCTCCTGCCATGCAGCATCCTTCATCATATATCCAATCCAATCGGTATTGGGGAAGGTTCTCGGCATGTCACCTTTACGGAAATGCTCCATGACATCCTGATTGAACTTGATACCAGTACTTGCGTAATCATTATAGTTTGCAATATTGGTAGTACCTGGCCATTGGCTCATGGGCAGAGCATCCGTGATAGCAGTATAGTTCCACATCTTTCCATAAGTATAGGAATCAGCGAAATCTACGAATTGTGAAATCTGCTGAATAGCTGCGCTTGCCGAAACAGTAACAGATGCTTTACCTGGAGCACCACGCTTGGTAGTAACAAGAATAACACCATTAGCACCACGCACACCAAACACAGCTGTTGCCGAAGCATCCTTCAGGATAGAAATGTCCTGAATCTCATTGGGGTCAAGTTGTCCGAATGGGCGCTCAACACCATCCACGAGGACGAGAGGATCTGCACTGTTCAACGAACCGGTACCACGAACACGGATTGTAGGTGCATCGTCACCAGGCATACCAGAATGCTGTACTACCGAGATACCTGGCAATTTACCCTGCAAAGCATTTGCCACGTTGGCGACAGGTGCCTTCAACAGCTCCTCACCACCTACTGCAGAGACGGCACCCGTAATGGTCACCTTCTTTTGCTGTCCATAGGCAATAACCACCACTTCTTCCAGACTCTGCAAGTCTGGCTGCATGGTAATGGACATGCTGCGACTGGGTTTTTGTTTCTGAGAAACATAACCAATGTAGGAAAACTCCAAAGTCGCTTTTTGTGAAACAGAGGGCAAAACAAAATTGCCGTCGAGATCGGTAACCACGCCTGTCCCGCTGCCTTCTATCACAACGGAGACTCCAATCATAGGTTCACCTTTCTCATCTTTCACCTGACCTTCAACCCTGATGTTCTGAGCAAAAGTCACACTGGGCAAAAGGCACAATAATGCCAATAGCCCAAAGAGATAAGATTTACACTTAATTTCCATACAAAAAGGATTAAAATAATAATATAAAGTTTAAGTTTTTTTCGTTAATAGTTATTATTTGTCACATGTAGTTATGCATGATGACACAATTTCACCATGCAAAAATAAAACAATTTTACGAAATGACATCACTTTTCCTTGACAAATTTTAATTTTTGATTACTTTTTCATACCTTTCTCATTGTATTGTTAACAATTTCTACACTTTTTTACTAATAAGTGTAAATTTTACAATTTGTACAGAGAGCACGAAAGTATCTTTCGCGCGTACCTTAATAATATTATTTTAATTATGGAAGGAAGATACGTTCCAATTGACCATCATAGGTAGGGATGGTCAAACGAATCGTATCGAGTTTAACAGTATCAGGAAGAAGGATACTGATAAAACGACGACTGGTATAATATTGGGGGACACCACACTGGTCGTGAAGTAACCGAAAAACAGCCGTACATGTCTGGTCATCATTATGACGGATGGTGTCTTGGGCAAGTGCAACCTTCTGTGTGCCGTCATTATCGTCTGCTTGTCCTGTCTTGAGCAAAAGTCCGAGGTTCAGGTATTTCCTATTCTTACTTAGCCAGGCACTCTCTATTCCTATCGGATCTTCGGGTTGTTGTCCCAACTGCCAATGCTTAACGGCACGCAATGTAGGAACAGCACCAAGGGAGACAGGCTCCGCCGTTGTCTCGCTGACCTGATTATAATAAAGGATAGCACGATAGGTAGTGTCTGCCGTCTCTATCCATTTTGCTGTAGCATAGGGAGTCAGTGTGAAACGGTTGCCGTCATCTAACGTGAAAGCTGTCGCTTCTTTTTCGCTATTGATGGAGAGATCAACCAGTTCTGCCTGCATCAATGAATACTTGCCTTGTCCTTTGTCATAACTGTCCGTCGTACAGGAAAGGAGTAAAAAAATAAAAAAGTAAAAAGGTAAGGCAGTCTTTGCCATCCATTTTATGATATGTTTCCTAATACTCATCGTTTTTTCTTTTTACTCTTTTGCTTTTAAAAAGTTCCGTAAGGGGTTGGCATACATGGTCAGCATCCGCTCACGCAGAAACGCCTCATCCTTATTGGGGATTTTGATTTTCGCCAGTTGTGCGGAGAGGTATTCCTCAAAGCGAGTGACATCAGAGGGAGTGTAATGACTAGCGAAACTAGTATTTCCAGGAGAATCAGTACTACTAGAAACACCAGCATTCTCAAGAAGATCCAATGCGATATAGTTACAGGGATAGAGGCTGTAGTGGCGATGGATCTCCAGATCCATACGCTGGGCAACAGCCTTGAAGAACTCATTCTTGGGAAGGTCCCGTAATTCATCAATCCATTCATTGATTGGAGTACCACACTGATAATGTACCCTGCCCTTATAACCGAAAATACCCGTCTTCATATTATCGAGGTCATCCTGTTTACTCTTCTTGAAGTTAGGATTGTCCCTTTTCTGCTGAAACTCCTGTGCCTTCAGATAGTCACATGGATCAAACTCATAACTGATGGTCAAAGGCACGATGTTGAGTTCTTTTAAGTCGCCTCCCATGGCAAGCATTTTCAATACCGACTCCTGGGTACGGTCATCAGAGTCCTTTGCCCTTCCTTCTCGCTGGGCAATCCATATATTTTCCTTTTTCTGTGTTACGGCATAATGGATATAGCTACTCATCAACTGACTGCTGCGCATCATCTCATGGGCAGTCAGTCCACGACGGACAGTAAAAGCCTTGTTCATGCGAACCAGTCGTTTAATCCAAGGATAAATCAACAAATTATCTCCAATACCAATCTCCACCGTAGTCGGATAGCCCTTCTTATTGAGCGACACATCCAGAAAAGCAGAGTCAAGAACAATATCACGATGGTTGGAGACAAACGTGTATCTTTCTTGGGAGGTGAGAGGTGAAAGGTGAGAAGAGAGAAGAGAGTCTTCGAAACTGAGTCCATCCGTATATTTACGGACGAAATGCCAAACGACAGGTTTCATGAATCGAAGTTGGAAATCCAACGGTGTCTTCACCCCGATGAAGGCAAGGCGCAATAGTCCGTTGCGAACAGCCTTCGGCAACCAAGGCACAAACCCCTTCAGCAACAAAGAGAACTGACGATCGTTTATCAGTTCCTCAAATGCTTGCTTCATCTCCCCTCTTTCGTATGGGCGAATCTCATCAAACTCCTTCCTATCCATGGCGGCAGCAAACTATCTACTATACACTCTAATCTAAGAAAACTGGTTCTCCACAATATCCGTCAGTACTTCCGTCATGGAGAGCCCTGCGGCTTTTACTTGCTGAGGAATGAAACTGGTAGGAGTCATGCCCGGAGTAGTGTTCACCTCCAGCATGTATATCTTACCTTCCGGAGATATGATATAATCAATACGGATAATGCCATTACAATGCAGGATGTCATAGATATGACTAGTAATCTCACCAACCCGGCGTGTCAAGCTTTCACTAATGCGTGCCGGTGTAATTTCCTTCACCTGCCCATTGTACTTCGCATCATAGTCGAAGAACTCATTCGAAGTGACAACCTCCGTAATGGGGAAAGGAACAGCCTTTTCTTTTGTCTTATAGATACCCATGGTTATTTCAGTACCTTTCAGATACTGCTCCACCATCACCTCAGAGCTTTCCATCATCGCCTTACGGATGGCAGGGGCAAGTTGATCGGCATTCTTCACTTTTGACACACCGAAAGATGAGCCATCAGTGGCAGGTTTGACAAAACAAGGCATACCGATACGCTGTTCTATCTCATCATCACTCACGAGTTCCTCATAGCCCTTGCGAATCAGCAACGAGTCTGCCACAAGGATACCATAGGCACGCAGATACTGATTAAGGACAAACTTATCAAACGTGATTGCCTCCACTAAGACGCCACTGGTGCTATATGGAACACCTACCAAATCGAAATAGCCTTGCATGATACCATTCTCACCAGGAGTACCATGAATGGTGATATAGGCATAGTCAAAGCGTTTTGCTATTCCATCCTCAATAAAAGAGAAATCGTTACGGTCGATTCTAGCCGTTGTACCGTCATGCAGTTCCACAAGCCAGTCTTGTCCCTTCACATCCACAATATACACATCATACCGCTCTTTGTCAAAGAACGAATACAGACCCTGGGCAGAGCGCAATGACACATCATGCTCAGAAGAGTCACCACCACAGACGATGGCTATCACACGTTTTAAATTCTTCATATTATTTTCTTTTTTTTCGATATTTCAATATTTCGTTATCTCGAGATGTCGAGATTACGATATTTCAGTATTACGACTATAGTGCCGCCATTTCTCAATAAGTGCCGCCATGTCCTCGGCAAGTTCAGAGGTAAAATCCATCTGTTCACCAGTAACAGGATGGACAAAGCCTAACGTCTTGGCATGCAGTGCCTGACGGTTACAGAGTTTGAGACAGTTTTGGATATACGCCTTATAGGAGGCAGTACGTTCACCTCGCAGAATCTCTGTCCCCCCATAGCGTTCATCACCGAAGAGCGGATGCCCAATATGTTTCATATGGGCTCGAATCTGATGAGTCCGTCCGGTCTCCAAACGACACTCCACCAAGGTCACATAACCATAACGCTCCAACACCTTATAATGGGTAATGGCACTCTTGCCGACCTCTGTCCCTGGGGGGAATACTGCCATCCGAAGGCGGTCTTTAGGATCACGTCCGATATTCCCCTCAATACGTCCGGTGTCTTCTGAGAAGTTTCCCCAGACCAAGGCATGATAGCTGCGGTGCGTATCATGATTGAAAAATTGTGCTCCTAATTCTGTCTTCGCCTCTGGTGTCTTGGCTATTACCAATAGTCCGCTGGTATCCTTATCGATACGATGTACCAGTCCCACGGACGGGTCATTGGGATCATAAGTTGGCAGATCTCGCAGATGCCATGCTACGGCATTGACTAATGTTCCGTGGAAGTTGCCACAACCAGGATGCACCACCATCCCTGCAGGTTTGTTGATGACCATCAACTGATCGTCTTCATAGACAATCTCTAACGGAATATCCTCCGGCTCTATCGTCGTATCATAATGGGGACGATCGAGCATTAAGGTTATCACATCCCCTGGTCGAACCTTATAATTACTCTTGACGGGCTTACCATTGACCTGGATGAACCCAGCGTCTGCCGCTTTTTGAATGCGATTGCGGGAAGAATGCTGCACATGCTCCGACATATATTTGTCAATGCGAACGGCTTGCTGACCACGATCCACCTCCATCCGAAGGTGCTCATACAGGTTATCCTGTCCCTCGTCATCCTCCATCAAGGTGATTTCATCCAACTCCTCTATCATGGTGCCGTAACTTCTACAAAATCATCCACCTCGCCGGCAGGATTACCCTCATGGACCTCATGAATGCCCTCCGTCGGATCTGCCTCATAGGTGGGATCCACATATTCATCTAATACCGCATCATCCTCATCATATGAGCCTGTCCCTATCAGCAACGTCAAAGGAAAGTCTATGGGGACACGGTCACCGTTTGACACTCTTCTGCCCCGACAGACAACACCATAGACCCAGTCTTTCTCACCTACCACCCTCTGAGGCTCTGTCAAACGGAATCCCATCGCCATCAGTTTTGCCTCTGCCTCACGATAGCTAGAGTTATCAACGATATCAGGTATCGCAAAGGTGGGCGACGACGGGGAGTTGACTGTCACGTAAATAGTATGACCGGACTTGACCTTCGTACCAACCCCTGGCGTCTGAGCAAGAATACAGTCTGCAGGTAATGTCTTTTGGAAGCCAGAATCGCTGACCACGATATTCAGCCCTTCTTCCTCCAATAGTAGCCGCGCCTTATGATAAGTCATCCCTTTCAACTCCGGGACATCAATCCCTTCACCATGATGGGTATATATATCCAGTCCATACTTCACACCGACACAGAACAGCACGACAACGACTGCCATGGCAAACAGGTTGAGAAGCACATATTGGCTGGCTATCTTTTTCCAAATTTCCTTCACGTTCATTATATTATTATAAACTTCACGTTCTAAACGGCAAAAATACAAAGAATAATCGACAATGCCAAATAATCGACAAAAAAAATCGAGAGCTAACCTTATGGTTACTCCCGACATTTCTTCCATTTACTCCTTTAAAAACGGAGATTACTTTCCGTGATGCTCGTCAGAAACAGTCAACTTCTTGCGACCTTTCGCACGGCGGGAAGCCAATACACGACGACCATTCTTTGTTGCCATACGCTCGCGGAAACCATGCTTGTTCACGCGGCGGCGATTGTGTGGCTGAAATGTTCTTTTCATTGTTTTTTATCTTTATTTTATTGTTATTATTCAATTTCGGACTGCAAAAGTACGCATTAATTTCGAATTATGCAAGTTTTCTTGTAATTTTTAATGTTTAATCTTTCATTTTTCATATAAAAGTATTACCTTTGCACCCGCAAAAGGAGATATATACATTATTAAAATAGCTATTTTATATGATTAATTCACAAGACATTAAGAAAGGAACTGCTATCCGCATGGATGGCTCTATTTGGGTTTGCATCGATTTCCAGCATCGTAAGCCAGGTAAGGGTAACACCATCATGAACATCAAGATGAAGAATGTCACTGACGGTCGTGTATTGGAGCGTCGCTACAACATCGGTGAGAAACTGGAGGATGTGGTCATCGAGCACCGTGACTATCAGTATCTCTACGAGGATCAGGAGGGACGTATCTTCATGAACCAGGAGAGCTTTGAGCAGATTCCTATTGCCAACGACCTAGTGATTGGTCATGAATACATGAAAGAGGGTGACGTGGTATCTGTTGTCAGCGACACCACAGACGGTACCATTCTCTATGCTGAGATGCCCGTTAAGACGAATCTTCGTGTGACTCACTCAGAGCCCGGTATCAAGGGTGACACTGCCACTAACGCTACCAAACCCGCAACACTGGAGACTGGTGTAGAGGTTCGTGTTCCTTTGTTCATCAATGAGGGTGATCTCATTCAGGTTGATACCCGCGACGGCAGTTACCTGAACCGTGTGAAGGAGTAGTTTCAATTGAAATTGATCATTGACAATTGAAGTATTCGATTATCGTTCCAGTATTCAATCGCCCTGACGAAGTGGACGAATTGCTTGAGAGCCTTTGCTCCCAAACACTGAAAGACTTCGAAGTGGTAATTGTTGAGGACGGATCAGAGATACCATGCAAGGATGTTTGCGACAAGTACGCAAGCATCCTTGATTTACATTATTACCAGAAGGACAACAGCGGTCCTGGTCAGAGTCGTAACTATGGAGCAGAACGTGCCAAAGGTGACTGGCTCATTATCCTTGACTCCGACGTGGTACTCCCCCCAGGATATATGGAGAGTGTAGAACAAAACACTCAACGCTCAACGCTCAATACTCAACTGGCATGCTGGGGCGGTCCAGATGCCTCCCACCTTTCCTTCACCCCTGTGCAAAAAGCCATCTCCTATTCGATGACCTCTTTCTTCACCACTGGTGGTATCCGTGGTGGCAAGAAAAAACTCGACAAGTTCTATCCCCGCTCCTTTAATATGGGTATCCGTCGAGATGTCTACTTGCAACTGGGGGGCTTCTCCAAGATGCGCTTCGGAGAGGACATCGATTTCAGCTACCGCATTGTGGAGGCTGGCTATCAGCCCCAGCTTTTCCCAGAGGCATGGGTATGGCATAAGCGCCGTACGGATTTTCGCAAATTCTTCCGACAGGTCTATAACAGCGGTATTGCCCGCATCAATTTAGAGAAGCGGCATCCTAATACCCTCAAACTGGTACATTTGTTACCATCGGTATTTACTATCGGAGTAATTGCAATGGTTCTTGTCTCCGCTGTCGGACGTGTCCTGATGCATTATGATGACGTACACCGTTGGTTCTGGCTCTGCGCTGCTCCATGGCTGCCTATCATCCTCTACAGCCTCGTCATCCTCATCGACTCCACCATACAGAACAAAAGTCTGAAAGTAGGGCTACTCAGTATTCCCGCTGCCTTCGTCCAACTGATGGGCTACGGACTGGGATTCATCGAGAGTTGGTGGAAACGATGTGTCTTAAAACAAGACGAGTTTACTGCATTTGAGAAAAACTTCTATCAATAGCAAATCTTTCTTATTATCAACTAAAAATGGAAAAACTAACTATTAATCAATGGGCGGAAGAAGACCGTCCTCGTGAAAAAATGATGCGACAGGGCGCAGAGTCACTGAGTAACGCCGAGTTGCTTGCCATCCTCATCGGGTCTGGCTCCACCAAAGAGAGTGCCGTAGACCTGATGAAACATGTACTGAACGACTGTCACAACAACTTAAACACCTTAGGCAAAAAAAACATTGGCGAGCTCTGCCAGTATAACGGTATCGGAGAGGCGAAAGCCATTTCCATACTCGCTGCCTGTGAGTTAGGGAAGCGGCGTCAGATAGAGACACTTGAGGAGCGTTCTGACTGTGGGACCGCCACCCGTATCTACAACCACATGCATCCTGTGATGCAAGACCTGGACACTGAAGAGTTTTGGATTCTACTTATGAACCAGAATTACAAACTTATCAAGAAGATGCGTGTCTCACATGGTGGCATCACCGAGGTAGCAGTAGACATCCGTATCATTCTCAAGGAAGCTGTCCTTGCCAATGCCACCATCCTTGCAGTCTGCCACAACCACCCTTCAGGTAATCTCCGACCCAGTAAGGAAGATGACCACTTGACAGAGAATCTGCAGAAAGCATGCAGGGTGATGCGCATCCTTTTCCTTGATCACGTCATCGTGACTGACGGTCATTATTACAGTTACCACGAAGAAGGACGACTGTGAGCGTTGCAACCCAGTTGCAGAAAGGACCACTTTTTCTTCATTTGCAACCAGGTTGCAGAACTCTTTCCATACCTTTGCAGCAGAATTAAAAAATATAAAGGTATGTCACACGAACATCATCACCAAGAGTGCTGTGAGCACAATCACCATCATGAGCATGGATTGAGAAAGCAACTAATTCTTATCGTCCTGACCGTTATATTGCTGGGAGTAGCTGTTATCATCGAGAATAACATTCAGTTTTCTACATGGCAATTGTTACTTATTTACCTCATACCCTATCTGCTGATCGGACACGACACCTTGAAAGAGGCAGCAGAGGGGCTTGCCCATGGTGATGCCTTCAACGAGCATTTTCTAATGTCTGTAGCGACCATTGGCGCCCTCTGTATCGGTTTCCTTCCTGGTGCCGAGACAGAATTTCCCGAAGCCGTCTTCGTCATGCTGTTCTTTCAAATCGGAGAGCTCTTCGAGGGTTATGCTGAGGGAAAGAGTCGTGAGAGTATTGCTCATTTGATGAACATCCGTCCAGATATGGCACGGATGGAGGTAAGAGGTAAGATAGAAGAAGTAAAACCTGAAGAAGTCGTCATAGATTCTATCATCGTGATTCGTCCCGGTGAGAAAATACCCCTTGACGGTATTGTCATAGAAGGGACATCTGCCCTCAACACGATCGCACTAACGGGAGAGAGTATGCCCCGTGAGATTACTATTGGCGATGAAGTCATCTCGGGATGTGTCAACCTGTCGGGTGTCATCAGGGTACGGACAACCAAGAGTTATGGGGAGAGTACCGTATCAAAAATCATTGAGTTGGTAGAACATGCTACCAAACATAAGTCAAAGAGTGAGACGTTTATCACTAAGTTCGCACGCGTCTATACCCCTATCGTGGTCTTTGCCGCCCTTGCTATCGCCATCCTCCCGCCCCTCTATGTCGCATTAGCCAGTTCTCAGCTCTCAGCTTTCACCTCAAACCTCTCCACATGGCTCTATCGCGCCCTGATGTTCCTTGTCGTCTCATGCCCCTGTGCCTTGGTCATCAGTGTCCCCCTCACCTTCTTTGGTGGTATCGGTGGTGCCTCCCGCAAAGGAATATTGATCAAAGGCGCTAACTATATGGACGTTCTTGCCCATATCAATACTGTGGTCTTCGATAAGACGGGCACACTGACCCACGGACAGTTTGTCGTAGAGGCTGTACACCCCGACTCCTGTGACGAGCAGCAGCTACTCCATCTCGCCGCCCATGTAGAGCACTACTCTACCCATCCCATCGGCGCCACCCTTCGCGACGCCTTTCCAGATGAGGCGACTGACGGCTGTCATATCTCTGACGTTAAAGAGATGGCAGGACAGGGTATATGTGCTAGTGTAGAGGGAAAAATTGTTGCAGTCGGCAACACCAAGCTGATGGACGCTGTCGGTGCGAAATGGCACGACTGCCCACTTTGTGAACATGAACATCATCCTATTACGGGAACAATCATCCATATCGCCATTGACGGTATCTATGCCGGACACATTGTCATCAATGACAAAGTCAAGGACGATAGTGCGAAGGCGATACAACAACTTCGGCAATTGGGGATCAGCAGGACTGTCATGCTCACAGGCGACCGGCAGGAGGTGGCGGCGCATGTCGCTCAAGTCCTTAAGATGGATGAATACCATGCCGAGCTTCTACCTGCTGATAAAATCTGTTATTTTGAGAAAATGGTCAATGAACAGTCAATGACTAATTCGAAAACAGCCTTCGTCGGCGATGGCATCAACGACGCTCCCGTTTTGGCTCGCGCAGATATCGGCATCGCCATGGGAGGACTAGGTAGTGATGCTGCTATTGAGGCTGCCGATGTCGTACTAATGGACGACCATCCCTCAAAGATAGCACTTGCCATCCGCATTGCCCGACGCACCCTCCGCATTGCCCGTCAGAACATAGCATTCGCCATTGGGGTGAAAGTAGCAGTGCTCCTCCTTGCCGCCTTTGGTCTTGCCACTATGTGGCTCGCTGTCTTCGCAGACGTCGGTGTCACCGTCCTTGCCGTGCTTAACGCCATGAGGGCATTAAAATACTCAAAATAATTAGGTATTTCTCTCATTTTGGATAAATTTCTTGCACTCAAAAATGAAAATACATTCTCATTTTGTTCGCTTACTCGAAATTTTGCACTATCTTTGCAGATGTTATGACACAAGAAGAGAAAACCCATTTGGAAGAACGGATTGTAGACGTGCTGAAAACTGTCTATGACCCAGAGATCCCTGTGAATATCTACGACCTCGGCATGATCTACAAGATTGACGTACAAGAGGATGCTTCCGTAGAACTGGATATGACGTTTACGGCACCTAACTGCCCTGCCGCCGACTTTATATTAGAAGATGTACGCACGAAGGTCGAGAGTGTGGAGGGTATCACCTCCGCGAATGTCAACCTCGTCTTTGAGCCTGCCTGGGACCAGAGTATGATGAGCGAAGAGGCACGTGTCGAGTTAGGACTTGATTAAATTGTAAATCGTAAATTGTCCAATTGTAAATGAAGAACGTCTATTTCCTTTCCGATGCCCACCTAGGGTCACTTGCGATTCCCCATCAGCGGATGCAAGAGCGGCGATTAGTGCGTTTTCTCGACAGCATCAAGGAAAAAGCTGCCGCCATCTACCTGCTGGGCGATATGTTCGATTACTGGTATGAGTACAAATACGTAGTACCTAAAGGATTTACCCGTTTTTTGGGGAAGCTCTCTGAGCTGTCGGACATGGGTGTTGAGATACATTATTTCACTGGCAACCATGACATCTGGTCATATGGCTATCTGGAAAAGGAGTGCGGTGTCATCCTCCATAAGAAAGAGGAGACGACAGAAATCTATGGCAAGGAATTCTTCCTCGCCCATGGTGACGGATTGGGTGACCCTGACAAATCTTTCAAAGTCCTGCGCTATCTCTTCCATAGCAAGGTTTGCCAATGGCTTCTCTCCAACCTCCATCCTCGATGGAGTATGGCACTCGGTCTCAATTGGGCGAAACACAGCTATATCAAGCACAAGGAGACTAACGACATCCAATATATGGGAGAGGAAAAAGAACACCTAGTGCTCTTCGCCAAAGACTATATCGAAGACCATCCGGATATCGACTACTTTATCTTTGGGCACCGACATATTGAACTGGATATCAAAATCGCCCGCCATACCCGCTTGATGATTCTTGGTGACTGGATTAGCCAATTTACTTATGCCGTCTTCGACGGTGAGCATATGTTCTTAGAGGAATACGTAGAAGGTGAGAGCCAACCATAAGAAAACTAAATTAACAACCAATGAAGAACTATTTAGTAATCATCACCACATCCCTGCTGTTCATCCTTACCAGTTGCAACCAGCAGCAGCCACGTTATGTCATCGGAGTCTCCCAATGCTCAGCCGATATCTGGCGAGAAAAGCAAAATGCAGAGTTGCGTATGGGTGCCTATATCCAAGACGATGTGGAAATGCGTTTCGCTGCTGCCTATGACAGTGACGAACGACAGATACAGCAAATTGACAGTCTCGTCGCCACAGGCATCGATTTGTTGATTGTCGCACCAAACCAAGTAGCGACCATCTCACCGGCTATTGACCGTGCCTATGACCAGGGAATTCCTGTTATTGTCTTTGAACGTAAGACCAATTCCAAGAAATACACCGCCTTTATAGGTGCTGACAATTATGAGATGGGGCGTACCATGGGAGAATATATCGCCCGTCAACTGAAAGGGAAAGGACGTATTCTAGAGATCAAAGGACTTAAAGACTCCTCTCCTGCCATTGAGCGTCATAATGGTTTTGCCCAAGCACTCAGCCAATACCCCGAGATACAATTGGTTGAGACCTTGCAGGGAGACTGGACTGAGGACAGCGGTTACAAAGCTGTCAAAGACTATCAGGGCGACCTCAGCAAGATAGACTTCGTCTTTGGACAGAATGACCGTATGGCAATGGGAGCACGCAAAGCACTTTCTTCCCTTCATGCCTCTCCCTCCGCCAAATACTGCGGCATTGACGGTCTTCCTGGGAAAGACGGAGGTATCGAATTGGTACGCGACTCCTTGTTGAATGCCAGCTATATCTATCCCACCCATGGTGACCAACTCATCCAACTTGCCGTTAACATCCTTGAAGGCAAACCCTATAAGAAGGAGAACCTCTTAAAATCGGCACTTGTCACCCGTGACAATGCCAATGTACTGCTATTGGAAAGTGAGGAAATCATGCGTCAAACAACCTATCTAGATCAACTGCATGAGAAGGCTGACACATACCTGCAAGAACTTGACACCCAGCGCACGATCACATTTCTTGCCATTGGCATCATCATTTTGCTGCTGATTACCATGGTACTCTTCTATCTTTACCACATAGGTCAGATGAAACTACGCAGAGAACGTGTCGTCAATACCTTATGGAACCTGAAACCAGAGGAAGTTCCTCAGATGGCACCTGAGACATTGGCGAATGAGGAGAAAGCTGATGACAACGAACCGGCAGTAGTTTCCGTCTTCATTACCCGTTTCAAGGAAGCGGTGGAAGCACGTCTGGATGAAAGTGAGTTAAGTATAGAGGACCTGGCTGCCGACATGAACCTCAGCCGTGTACAACTTTATCGTAAGGTGAAGTCCTTTACAGGCTCTACCCCTGTGGAACTGTTACGTACGGCACGTTTGAAACGAGGTTACCATTTGTTGATGACCACTGATAAAAGCGTCAGTGAAGTAGCCTATCAAGTGGGGTTTACAGCACCCTCCTATTTCACCAAATGTTTCAAGGAAGAGTATGGTGTACTACCTGGTGATGTCCGCCACTAACAGAGTCTTTTTATGCAACTGATAATAAAAATCGTTCAATATTTAACACAAATGTTACATTGAACGATTTTTTTAGTTGTTTGTAACATGTGTTACATCCCCTGCCTATAAATAGAAGTACTTTTGCGACAGTTAACAAAAGTACTAACCAAATTAACAAGCAAATGAAACAAGCGAAAAGATTCATTTTAAGCTTCCTCGCCTTGGCGCTATGTACAATAATGTACGCGCAAGAGGCAATCACGGGTAATGTCGTCGACCAGACAGGAGAGCCTGTCATCGGTGCTACCGTGATGGAAAAAGGAACGTCAAACGGTACAGTAACCGATTTTGACGGTAATTTCTCGTTAAAGGTAGCTGCAGGCAAGACCCTCGTCTTCTCCTACATCGGTTACCAGACTGTTGAGTTGCCCGCTGCCAATGGTATGAAGGTGACGATGCAAGACGATGCCTTCTCACTGAACGAGGTTGTCGTAACGGGTTACACCACCCAGCGTAAGGCAGACCTGACAGGTGCCGTATCGGTTGTCAGTGTCAGCGAACTTGCCAAACAGAATGAGAACAACCCCATTAAGGCAATGCAAGGACGTGTCCCTGGCATGAACATCTCTGCAGATGGTGCTCCCTCTGGTGCTGCTACCGTCCGCATCCGTGGTATCGGTACATTGAACAACAACGACCCGCTCTACATCATCGATGGTGTTCCCACCAAGGCAGGCATGCATGAGTTGAATGGTAACGACATTGAGTCTATCCAAGTATTGAAGGATGCAGCCTCAGCAAGTATCTATGGTAGCCGTGCTGCCAACGGTGTTATTATCATCACTACCAAAAAGGGTAAGGAAGGTAAGATCAAAATTGACTTTGATGCCAGCATCTCTGTTCAGACCTACGCACACAAGATGGAAGTGTTAAATGCCAAAGAGTTCGGTCAGGTGATGTGGCAGGGTTATGTCAATGACGGCCTCGACCCCAACATGAACGGACTGGGTTATCACTATGACTGGAGTTACAATCCACAGGGTATGCCAGTACTCAACGGTATTACCATGAATAAGTATCTGGATCCTGCAGGCACTACTCCTGCTGCCGATACCGACTGGTTCAAAGAAACCACTCGCACTGGTCTGATACAGCAGTATAACGTATCACTGAGCAGTGGTTCTGAGAAGAGTTCCTCTTTCTTCTCTGTTGGTTACTATGGTAACAAAGGTATCATCAAGCAATCTGACTTCAGCCGTATCTCTGCCCGTATTAATACCGAATATAAGTTATTGAAAGTGAAGGATCTTGACGTAATTACGGTAGGTGAGCACTTCACTTTGAACCGCACCAGTGAAGTGAATGCCCCTGGTGGTTTCCTGGAGAATGTACTTCAGTTCAACCCGTCACTGCCCGTACGTACCATCAACGGTGACTATGCAGGTCCTGTAGGCGGTTATCCCGACCGTGAGAACCCACTCGCCCGTTTGGATCGTAATGCCGACAACCGCTACACATACTGGCGCCTGTTCGGTGATGCCTATATCGATATCAATCCCCTCAAGGATTTCCATATCCGTTCCAGCTTCGGTCTTGACTATAGCCAGAAGGAGCAGCGTATCTTCCAGTATCCTATCACTGAGGGTACTGTAGCCAATCCCATCAATGGCGTAGAAGCCAAGCAGGAGCACTGGACCAAATGGATGTGGAATGCTATTGCCACTTATAATCTGGAAAAGGGCAAGCATCGTGGGGATGCCATGGTTGGTATGGAGATTAACCGCGAGGACGACAAATGGTTCAGCGGAAAGAAATACGACTATGCTGTGCTGAATCCCGACTATATGTGGCCTGATGCCGGTGTCGGCGAGGCAGAAGCCTTCGGTAATGGTGGTGGTTACACCCTGGTATCATTCTTCGGTAAGGTGAACTACACCTACGATGACAAATATATGGCTTCATTCACAATCCGTCACGACGGTTCCAGTCGTTTCGGTAAGAACCATCGCTATGGTACTTTCCCCTCTATTTCTGCCGGTTGGCGCATCAACCAGGAGAAGTTCCTGAAGGATGTTTCCTGGATTGACAACCTGAAGCTGCGCGCTTCTTGGGGACAGACAGGTAACCAAGAAATCGACAATATCGCACGTTATACCCTTTATGTAAGTAACTATGGTGAGGCAGGCTTCGGTGGTCAGAGCTATGGTACCAGCTACGACATTGCAGGCACCAACGGTGGTCAACAGCTGCCCAGCGGTTTCAAGCGTAACCAGTTAGGCAATGACGACCTGAAATGGGAGACCACCACACAGACCAACCTCGGTCTCGACTTCGGCCTGTTCCGCAATGCTCTCTACGGCTCGTTCGAATGGTACTACAAGAAGACCAAGGATATTCTGGTTTACATGCCAGGTATTGGTGTAATGGGTGAAGGCTCCAGCCAGTGGATCAATGCCGGTGAGATGGAGAACACTGGTGTCGAGTTCAATCTCGGTTACCGTGGTGAGATCGGCAAACTGTCATATGATGTAACAGGAAACTTCGGTACTTATCGCAACGAAATAACCAAGATTCCTGAGACTCTTGCCGCCAATGGTACATTCGGTGGTAATGGTGTGAAGAGTGTGATAGGTCATCCTATGGGTGCCCAGGTAGGCTATGTCTATGATGGCATCTTCAAGAGCCAGGCAGAAATTGACAACCATGCCACACAGAATGGTGCCGGTCTGGGACGTATCCGTTGGAAGGACCTGAATAACGACGGTGTCATCAACGAGGCTGACCAAGACTGGATCTACTCTCCAGTACCCGACTTCACATGGGGTCTGAACATCTACCTGCAGTATAAGGATTTCGACTTCACCATGTTCTGGCAAGGTGTTCAGGGTGTTGATGTCATCAGCGACCTGAAGAAAGAGACCGACCTCTGGAGCGGTCTGAATATTACCAACCTGAACAAAGGCCGTCGTCTGCTGGAAGCATGGAGTCCTGCCAACCCAGGTTCTAACATCCCTGCTGTCAGTACGATGGATAACAATAACGAGAAGCGCGTCTCCACCTATTTCGTCGAGAACGGCTCTTATGCCAAGCTCCGCACGATTCAACTAGGCTACAACTTCCCAAGGAGCATCTGCGAGAAGATTCACCTGTCACGTCTGCGTATGTATCTCTCTGCTCAGAACCTGCTCACCATCAAGAGCAAGAACTTCACGGGTGTAGATCCTGAGAATGCCAACTTCGGCTATCCTATCCCCCTCAACATCACGTTTGGTCTCAATGTATCATTCTAAATATAAGCAATCATGAAAAAGATATTATATATCATCTGTGCTATCAGCGTCATCTGCGGCTTCACGGCTTGCAACAGCTTCCTCGATGAGCACACACCGCAGGGAGTCCTTAGCGACGAACAGGTGAAGACTCCCGAGAATGCCGAGGCTATGGTAGTTTCTGCCTATGCTATCTTCACCTCCGCCGAGGATATCAACTCCTCCTTCTCTATGTGGAATTTCGACGTACGCTCTGACGATGCCTACAAAGGTGGTAACGGTACCAGTGACGGTGACGTGTTCCACCAACTGGAGATACAGCAGGGTGTACTGACCACCAACTGGAACATCAACGACATGTGGGTACGTCTGTACAACTGCATCTCACGTGTCAACAGTGCCATCGCACTGCTCAACACCACTGGCGACGACTTTAAGATGAAGAGCCAGCGTCTTGCCGAGATGAAGTTCCTCCGTGCCTACGCACACTTCCTGTTGAAGCGTCTCTACAAGAATATTCCTTTCGTCGTGAATGAGAATCTTACCTATGAGGAGTATAACACCTTGTCGAACACAGAGTACAACAATGACGAGGGCTGGCAGGTCATCATCGACGACCTCATGGAAGCCTACAACACCCTGCCTGCCACTCAGCAGGATAAAGGTCGCCCCACCAAGGCTGCCGCTGCTGCTTTCCTGGCTAAAGTATATCTCTACAAGGCTTACCGTCAGGATGATGAGAAGAGCAATCAGGTAACCTCTATCAACAAAGGTGACTTAGAGAAAGTCATTGAGTTTACCAATCCCACGCTTTATGCCAACTACGGTCTGGAGAATGACATCCATAATAACTTCCGTCCTGAGGAGCAGTACGAGAACGGCATTGAGAGCATCTGGGCTATCCAGTATTCTCGCAACGACGGTTCCACCTATGGTAACCTCAACTGGAGCTATGGTCTGATTCCTCCCAACATCCCTGGTGCTACCGATGGCGGCTGCGACTTCTACAAGCCCTCACAGAACCTTGTGAACGCCTTCCATACAGGAGATAACGGACTCCCATTGTTTAACACCTTCAATCAGAAAAAATACGACATGGCTGTCGACAATGCAGACCCACGTCTGTTCCTTACCGTTGGTATGCCAGGACTCCCCTATATGTTCAACAAGAACTTCATGATGGAAGAAACCAGTATCTGGAGCCGTTCAAACGGTCTCTATGGCTATCATGTCTCACTGAAGCAGAATGTTGATCCTGCCCTCATCGGTGAGTATCTCATCAAGGGTTCCTACTGGGCAAGCTCTATGAACCGTATCGTGTTCCGCTATGCCGACGTATTACTGATGCGAGCTGAGGCTTATGCACAGCTGGGTAACACCGATCAGGCTATTGCACTGGTTAACCAGATCCGCACTCGTGCTGCCGGCAGCACCCAGATGATTTCCAGCTATCCTTCCACCTATGGTGTGAAGATGTATATCGCCAACTATAAAGGTTCCTACAACAAGGATGAGGCTGTCGAGATTGTGAAGATGGAACGCCGTTTGGAGATGGCTATGGAGTCTGAGCGTTTCTTCGACCTCGTCCGCTGGGGCGATGCTGCCACAGTACTCAACAAATACTTTGCAGAGGAGATCAGCAGTTGCGCCATCTACAGCAACGCCCATTTCACCGCCAATAAGGACGAGTATCTGCCTATCCCATTCAGTCAGCTCTCTGCCTCTAACGGACATTACACCCAGAACATTGGAAACTGGTAAGATAGTTTAAAGTTTAAAGATTATAGAATTATGAAAACGAAATTATTAAATATCATAGGTGCGATGATGGTCATGCTTGCCTTTGTAGCATGCTCCGACGACCATACCAGTGACCTGCGACTCAGCGGTGACTGTAAGGTAGAGACATTCGCACTCGACGGCTACGAGGGGACCATAGATTTCACCACACGCAGCATCGTGGTACGTCTTCCAGAAGTCTACGATATCTCTGCCATGAAGGTTACCTCGCTTGCTATCTCCAATGGTGCCCTAAGCGACATAAGCCTGGGACAGACCCTGAATATGGAGGCAACCAAAGTGATGCACGTCTCCAACGGTGATGTCTTCATCGACTGGACCATCAGTGTTCTTCGCGATGAGGCTCGCATCTATCAGTTTGTTGTCAATGACATCTATCGTGGCAATATCGACCAGGATGCTAAGACCATCTCGATTTACGTACCCGCTTCTGTCGATATCACAAGTCTCGTTCCGACCATTGAGTTCAGTGCCAATGCCACTATCACACCGGCATCTGGTGTAGCTCAGGACTTCTCACAGCCTGTCACCTATAAAGTGACCAATAATTCGGCTGAGAGCACCTATACCGTAACGGTGATTGCCATCGATAAGCCAAAGGCTCTCTTCATCGGTGCAGCAGCTACGATGGACGACCTTGATCTGGAGGCTAAGGAGGCATGCACTTGGATGATGAGCAACGTAGAGGGAACACTCTATGCGTCATTCGCCGACATCCATGCTGGTAGTGTCGACCTCTCTGAGTGTAAGATTATGTGGTGGCACTATCATAAGGACGGTGGTGTCGACGGACACGACCAGTTCGTCGCCAATGCCCCAGAGGCACTTGAGGCTAAGAATGAGATTCGTGCGTTCTATGAGAATGGCGGAGCACTCTTCCTGACCCGCTATGCTACCAATCTCCCATCGTTCATCGGAACCACTGGTGATGACGAATGGACGACACCTAACAACTGTTGGGGACAGGACGAGGACAAGGCTGAGCTTTGCGGAGGTCCATGGGACTTCAAGATCTATGGTGGACAGAACAACCATCCACTCTATGCCGGACTTATTGCCGGTGACGATCCTAATGCCGTTTACTGTACCGATGCCGGTTACCACATCACCAACTCTACCGCTCAGTATCACATCGGTATCGACTGGGGAGACTACCCCAACCATACCGCATGGGAGACCCGCACCAAGGGTACTATCCTCGGTGTAGGTGGCGACGGTGCCGTTGTTGCTTGGGAATATCCTGCCAAGGACGGTAAGGGTGGTATTATCTGTATCGGTTCCGGTTGCTACGACTGGTACTCCTACACCTACGAGGCAGGTTATGTGGAGAACTTCCACAAGAACATTGCCATTATGACAAAGAATGCTATCAATTACTTAACGAAATAATGATTATGAAGACGAAGATATTTTCAACATTCGCTATCATGCTGTCAGCACTTACGCTGACAGCGTGCAGCGAGGACAGCTTTGGTCCCGATCCCGAAAAGGACTGGGCAGGAACTACCGCCTTCTTCAACTCTACCGACGAGAAGGGTTTCCTCACCTACTATCATCCTGCTATCGGACGCTGTGGTGACCCCATGCCGTTCTACGATGAGAAGGAAGGTGAATATAAGGTGCTTTATCTGCAGGAGTACGACAACAACGGTCCTTGCTATCACCCCTTCTGGGGTATCAGTACCACCGACGGTGCTTACTATGAGTCTCTGGGCGAAGTGCTGCCGACAGGTACGTCCGTTCAAGAAGCTGACGCTGCCCTCGGAACAGGTTGTGCCATTTATAACGAGGCAGACAAACTATATTACATATACTATACAGGACATACTTCCAAGGAAGTCGTTTTGCGTGCTACCTCTCCCGATTTCAAGACATGGACGAAAGACCAATCATGGCAGTTGAAGGGTGAGGACTTTGCCTCTGCCAGCGATTTCCGTGACCCTCAGGTTTTCAAGGCTGACGACGGTCTGTGGCACATGGTCATTGCTGCCAAACTGAAGTTTGTCGACTTTAAGTCAAGCGACCTGAAGAACTGGGAGTTTGCTGGTCAGTTCAATATGATCTGGGACCGTATGTGCGAGTGTCCCGACATCTTCAAGATGGGCGATTACTGGTATCTCGTCTACAGCGAGGCATACCGTACCGACTGGAGCCGCAAGGTGAAATATATGATGGCAAAGAGCTATGACGACCTGAAGGCTTGCTTCAACGATCCAGGTGCCAACTGGCCTAAGGATGGTAAGGAGGGTGTACTCGACAGTCGTGCGTTCTATGCTGGTAAGACCGCTTCCGACGGTACTGAGCGTCTCATCTGGGGTTGGTGTCCAAAGCGCGAAGGTGCTACCATCTTCGACAAGAACGTCAACGTAGGTGCTGACGGTGAGCCTGCATGGGCTGGTGCACTGGTATGTCACAAGATCATCCAGCATGCCGACGGAACTCTCACCCTTGGTGCCGTTCCTGCCCTGGCAAATAAGTATAGCCAAGCTCAGAGCGTCAATGTGATGGCAAGCAACGGTTACAACAATGGCTCCCTCTCTGGTGATGGTGCCTATGTGCTCTACAACCGTCTGGGCAACCACAACCACATCTCTTTCACTGTCACCACCAGCAACAACTGGGATAAGTTCGGTATCTCACTTGTTCGTGGCTCGGATTCCAACAAATACTACACGATGGTAGTTAATCCCGAGAACGAGAACTGGCGTAAGATCAACTTCGAGGAAGAAGGTGAAGACGGCAAGGGATTCATCCGTGGTATCGACGGCTATGGTTTCGCCCGTCCTGACAATAATGTCTATAAGGTTGATATCTATACCGACAACAGCGTGATGACGATGTATATAAACGACAATGTCTGCTACACCCAGCGCATCTACGGTATCCAGAAGAACTGCTGGAGTATCAACAACTACGGTGGTTCTATCACAATTAGCGACGTAAAGGTTACACAATATTAGGTTAGAGTTTATTTAGTTAATAGTAGTTTGAAGTTTTCACAGTAGTGAGAAGATTGTTTCAGGATAACATATAAAACAACTACTCCGCCCAGGTGCCTTGATGGTTCCTGGGCGGAGTTCTTTATTTTTTTCCTACCGATTGAAGGCTTCATTTGATGGCAATGCCTTGCATCACTCGTTCCAGTATCTGGAATACCCCTATAACAGATATTGGAACAAGGTGAAGGAGATACTGGAGCAAGCCTTCGCAGATACTGGAATCTCTCGCATTACAGATTACGGATTACAGTTCGCGATTTCAGTTTTCAGTTTTCAGTAAGTGAATTTGACAGTTGACAGTTGACAGTTTATCATTTGACCGGATTTTCAAACAAATAACAGATAACAGTTAGCGAAAAAGGAAAACAGTCTCAGTCTCAGAATCTCAGCAAGTGTTTTGACAATGACCGAAACGCAAACAAACAAACAGTAAACAGTGAGAGAAAATGAATGATGACTACACAAAATAAATATATTAATATATTATTTTATTATATATATATTATATATAATATATATATAATAAAAATAGTGGTCAACTTTTTTAGTACGACTCAACAAACTGTTTACTGTTTGTTTGTTTGCGTTTGCTTACTGAGATTCTGAGACTGAAACTGCCAGTACCATACTGAAGAAGTTGACGCCCTACTCTGGGGATCATTGACGCTTTTTCTAAGAACGTTGACGCTTACCCTGGAAAAGTTGACTCTCACTAACTGTCAACTGTCAAACTGTCAAAACGCTTACTGAAATCTGAAATCGCAAACTGTAATCTGTAATCTGAAATGCACAATGGTACATTTTCAGAATTATATAATATTAAAATATTATATAATTTATATATTGTACAGACAGTGTCTTGCCCTAACCTCCCACTAAAAATGCCGCAAACCTCGATAAATAAAGGGCGCAAGACCGGTTGGAGGTTGTCAGAACCTCCCACTAACGTCCAACCCACCTCCCACTATGTTAGAGGTTAGTGAGAGGGCAGTTAGAGGTTAGAACAACCTCCAACTGCCCACAAACGCCCTGTACATCGGTATTTCAGAAGAAAACAGTTGGAGGTTAGGGGTTATTATAAAAGGAAGCATTTCACCCACATTGTAGCAGGGATAGCAGGATTTTTGTTTCGGGATTAACACAAATGACTTCAAATGAGCTTCATTTTCAGCATCATGACGCGTAACTTTCTCTGCGCCTTTTCTCGTGATTTTGATTATGTCACCCGTATCTTTGTTAATATAATTACCACGCATGTTCTCTCTGAGATATTTTTCGGCAGATTTGTTGTTTAATTCATAGTATCCTTTATATTCCATACCTGTTGAGATGACAGGCTGGCTATCTTTGAGTTTTTTGAACTGTATAATTAGTTTCGTTTTAGTATCCATAAGTTAATTAGAATAGTTGGTAACTATGCTTTTGCAAGGATACGAATAAGCGAGTAAAGAACAAAATAAAAGAGGAACTTTTCTTGTAGAAAACCTTGGTATTACAAAATAATTTCGTACTTTTGTAAGCCGATGTTTAAGAGAATTCTCATCTTGATGCTGACATGCATATCCCTGACAGGGTATGCACAGACAAACGGAAAGTTGTTTTCTACCGGACAACTCTCCGTATGTGATGTCACCTGTGTCAGTCAGGACAGCTATGGCTATATCTGGATAGGTACGACCTACGGTCTTGACAGATTTGACGGCTACCGCTTCTATAACTACAGATATAGCAGTAGCGACTCGACGAGTATTCCCCAGAATGAGATCTGCACCTTGTTCTGCGACAGCCAAGGACGGTTATGGGTAGGAACAGGAAGCGGATTGGCAAGGTATGACTTCAGTCGTAACGGTTTCATCCGACAGCATTTCCCCGGAGGTCGTCATCCACGAGTGAACAGTATCATAGAGACGAAGAACGGAGACCTGTATATCGGTACGGCAGGTATGGGTATCTTCTCGATGAAGAAGGGGACGGACGTGCTGGTAGAGGAGAAGAGTTTCTATCATCTCCTACCCGACAATTTCCTGAGCCGCTTACATGTAGACCGCCAAGGGGCGATCTGGTGTAAGGGCAGAGGGATCGAAATCTATCAGTTCCTCATGGAGAAAGGACAGGCTGTCCAAGCAAGGAGGTACCAGCCACAGGAGACCGTCCAAGAGTTATTGACAGATGCTGACGGGAGGATGCTTGCCGTCTTCCCGAAGAGTATCCAATACTTTGACTATACGGAAAAGACGTGGAAAGATGCTGGTTATCATATAGAAAGCATCGTCCATAACGCCGACATGCGTGGCGCCTTCCTGAGAAGCGACGGTGACTTATACCTGGGGACCTCCGGACATGGGATCTTCGTCATCCCCAAAGGACAGACGACCCCACATGTCATAGACTTCCGTGACAAGAACTTCCAACTCTCAGAGTCGTCGACCACAGCCTTTGAGGAAGACCGTTATGGAAATCTATGGATCGGGTGCTTCCTGAAGGGTGTTGCCCTGCTCAGCAAGCAACAGACCGCCTTCCATTCCTGGACGTTCTCTCCCACGGATGCTGCCTTGAACAACTCCCAGATCTCATCGGTGGCATTGGCAGAGAACAACGGGTTATGGTGCACGGTCTGGTATCAGGGGCTATACCTGTTTGACGCTGACGGAAAAGTGGTAGCCCATCCCTCCATGCCATATGGCACCAGCCTCATCTACCGCGATAACGACGGCTCCTATTGGGTCAGTGCGAACAAGGGCTTGTTCACGTTTGACCCCCATAATGGCAGTACACGACTGGTATTGTCCTCATCGGAATGGCTTAACGCCATCTGCGATGCGGGACCATGGCTCTTCGTCTCAGAGTTCGGTCAAGGATTCCTCAGATATGACAAACGGACAGGTGAAGTCAAACGCTATTTCACCCGTATGACAGGTGAAGGAGGACATCCGTGTAATAACTGGATAGGCTCCATGCTACTGGACAAGCAAGGTGACCTGTGGATCTCTACCGCACGCGGTCTCTGCTGTCTGAATATTGCCGATGACAGTTTCAAGAGCCATGGCTGGGAAGTCCTTCTGGACACCATCGCCTGTGGTCCTCTCTGTCAGGATTCCAAAGGTAATATCATTATCGGAACAAATGCCGGTCTTTTCATATACGACCGCCAGCATCACAAGGCAGTACCGCTGCCACATGGTGACGCGCTGGCAGACACGAAGATCTGCCGTGTCGAGTGTGACGAGGAGGACAATCTCTGGATAAGTACTCCCATCGGTATCTGGCAGTATGAGGCAAAGACCAAGAAGATGATCGCCTATAACACGGGTAACGGACAAGTCACAAGTGAGTATCTGAGCAATATCGGCATTCGCACCAATAATGGTATGATCTGTTTCGGTATCAACAATGGTCTGACCACCTTCTATCCCAAGAATATCAAGAACAGCAACCATATCATAGGAGCCGTACATATCACAGATATCAACATCAACGGCAAGTGGGTGTCTCCCGTCCAGGAACGCATCACCGTCGACTACGATGAGAACACCTTCTCTATCAGTGCCTCCCTGTTTGACTTCATGTGGGCGGAGGATATCAGCTATGAGTATCGGATCAATGGAGGAGAATGGCAGGGAAATATCACCGATACCAATACCTTCCCGTTCAACCGTGTTCCTCCTGGTAAGTATATAATAGATGTACGCGCGAAGTTTGGTAACCACTACTCTACCGAGTATGCTACGGTGACGATTGTCGTGAAGGACCCTTGGTATAGCAGTCCTTGGGCATATGGCTGTTATGTATTGCTCCTTTGTGCTGTCTTAGTCGCCATCTTCCTGTACTACGCTAGGATGAAGCGGATGGAGCTGGGTGATGAGAAGATGAAGTTCCTGATGAACACGACGCATGACATCCGTTCCCCATTGACCCTCATCCTTGGTCCTCTGGCGAAGCTGAAGGACATGGTGCACGATGAGAACTGTCAGGCATATATGGAGACCATCGACAGGAATGCGCAAAGGCTGTTGCTCCTCGTCAACCAGATTCTCGACGAACGGAAGATTGACAAGAACCAGATGCGCCTGCACTGTCAGGAGACTAACATGGTAGGATTTGTCAGTAACCTCTGCAAACTCTATCAGTACACTGCCAGTCAGAGAAACATCACATACACGATAGAGCACGAGAAAGACTACCTGATAGCGTGGATTGACCGTACACAGTTTGACAAGGTCATCTCCAACCTGCTCTCCAACGCCTTCAAATACACCTTTGACGGTGGAGAGATCAAAATCATACTCAGGGAGACTGCCCAGCATCTGGAGATAGAGGTTATCGACAATGGTGTAGGTATCAAGCCCAGTGACTTCAAACACCTCTTCGACCGTTTCTATCAAGGCAAGAACAATCTTGGCATAGGCATGCAAGGAACAGGCATCGGTCTGAACCTGAGCCGTTCCATCGTAGAGCTGCATGGTGGAAAGATCAAGGCACGTCGTAGGACGGACGGACAGCAAGGCACCTCGTTCGTCGTCACCATTCCCTTAGGCAACAAACACCTGAAGCCTGCGGAGCTGCTGACAGACAGTCCTGTCCGACAAGTCATCTCCGAGAACAAGGGCAAACAGGTCTTCAGGGAATTCAACATCCTTATCGTTGATGATGATGCGGAAATTGCTGATTACATCATGGGAGAGCTTAGCGAGAAATACCGGTTCACCTACCGTTCCAATGGAAAGGAAGCCATGAAGGAGCTGCTGACGAACCCCTACCATCTGGTCATTAGCGATGTCATGATGCCGGAGATGGACGGTATCACATTCCTCAAACAGATCAAGAGCAATCCAAAGACCATTGACCTGCCAGTAATATTACTGACATCCAAAGCAGAGGTCAGCGACAAGCTTGAAGGTCTCAAGAAGGGAGCAGACGCCTATATCGCCAAGCCGTTTAACATGGAGGAGTTACATATTCAGATTGACAACCTCATCAATAACGTACGCCGTCTCCGTGGGAAGTTCAGTGGCGCCTCCTCGCAGACCGAGCGTGTGGAGAACATAGAGGTGGCTGGCAATAATGACGCCCTGATGGAGCGCATCATGAAATCGGTCAATGCCAAGATGTCGGATCCGAACTACAATGTGGATGTGCTGGCAGCAGATGTCGGTCTCAGCCGTACCCAACTGCATCGTAAGATGAAGGATATGACGGGGATTCCAACTGGTAAGTTCATACGTAACCTGCGCATGGAGCAGGCTGCCCGTCTGATCAAAGAAGAGAAGGTGAATATCAGTCAAGTGGCGTTTTGTGTCGGTTTTAACGACCAGACACATTTCTCCACAGTGTTCAAGACATATTTCGGTATGACACCTTCAGAATATGCAGAGCAAGAGAGCCTGTAACCCGTGAACTTTGCCAAAAGTATCATGCATTTTGTCACATGTTGCAAAATGCATGTTTTTTTTTCATTGAAATATTTTCCAATTCTTATGAAACGTTTTTCTAAATATATATTATCAATATGTTCGTAATTTTGCGCCCAGAGACAATTCACATCTATTAATCAGTTAAACAACTAACAATGAGAAAAAAATTATTTCTTCTACTACCAGTGCTTTTGCTAAGTGTAGTTGGGGCGTATGCACAAAACGTGCTGCGCGGCATTGTGATTTCCGCGACTGATGAGGAGCCGATTATCGGAGCCTCTGTCGTTGAAAAGGGCACAACGAACGGAACAGTGACCGACATGGACGGTAGGTTCCAACTCTCAGTGAAGGGGAATGCCACACTTGTGGTCTCTTACATCGGCTTTACGACTAAAGAAGTCACACCTGCAGGCAGCGGAGAGATCAAAGTCGTTCTCTCAGAAGATGACAACCTGTTGGATGACGTCGTAGTGGTTGGTTATGGTACCATGAGGAAGAGCGACCTGACGGGAGCTGTCAGCAGGGCTAACATCCAGGCATTCGAGAAATCACCTAACACAAACTTGTTACAGTCATTGCAAGGTACCGTTCCTGGACTGAACGTTGGTCAGGCTAACTCCGCCGGTTCCGACCCCGCTCTTTCTATCCGTGGCGCGAATACCATTTCTGGTAGCACCGCAGTATTGATCGTTCTGGATGGTATCATCTATACAGGTAGCATCTCCAGCCTGAACCCCGCAGATATCGAGAGTGTGGACGTTCTGAAAGACGCCTCTGCCACTGCCGTCTATGGTGCACAGGCTGCCAATGGTGTCTTGCTGATCACCACCAAGAAGGGTGCTAAGGGTAAGGCAAAGGTTACCTTCTCTACAAGTTATAGTATACAGTCACCTACGCACAAGTTACACACGATGAATCGTGACGAGATGTTGCGCTTCGACAACGAGTGTCTGTGGCTGTACTCCAAGACAGAGGCTTCTGGTTACAGAGAGCAGGATCCTAACTTCAAACTCTCTGAGCGTATGCCTGACGCCTGGATGACTGACGATCAGGGTAATATCATTCCTGGTGACTACAACTGGTGGGACGACTTCACACGTAACGGTTCTATCTGGGAGAACAAACTGAGCATCTCAGGTGGTAGCGATGCGATGTCTTACCTGATCTCTCTGGGTAACACCAAGCAGAAGAACTATCTGCTCAACGATGACTACAGCCGTAACTCTATCCGTGTCAACCTCGACATTCAGCCTGTCAAGTGGTTGAAGGCTGGTATACAGGCTTTCGGTTCATTTGAGAATCGTGACGGTCAGGAGACATACCTGCCGTTCTTGATTGAGTGCAGCCCGCTTACAAAGCCATACGACGAGGACGGTAACATGATCCACTACCCTGCCCATGATGCACGTGAGAATCCATATCATGGCTCATTGGTAGATGACTACGATCGTACCAACTCTTTCTTCGCTAATCTCTATGCAGAGGTGCAGTTGCCTTTGAAGGGTCTTACCTATCGTATCAACTTCGGTAACAACTATCGCGTCGGTGAGCATAACTATGCCAGCGAGTTCGCTGAGAACAACAAGGGTCAGGCTTACAAGCACCACTCTACCTATTATGATTATACATTGGATAATATCCTGAACTATAACAACACGTTCGGAAAGCATACTGTAGGTGCTACATTTGTCTATGGTGCTTCACGCCGTAAGTATAGCTATACAGCCGCAGATTCCAAACTGTTCCCAAGAATGACACTGGGTTATAACTCTCTGGAACTGGCTGAGATCCAGCAGACTTCTTCTGACGCATGGGTAGAGACACTGCTCTATCAGATGCTTCGCGCGAACTATTCTTATGACGGACGCTACCTGATTACCGCCACTGTACGTCGAGACGGTTTCTCTGGTTTCGCCTCCAATAACAAATTTGCCGTGTTCCCCTCTGTAGCACTCGGATGGGTAGTGACAAATGAGAAATGGTTCAAGGTTCCTCATCTTGACTATTTGAAACTCCGCGCCGGTTATGGTGTCAGCGGTAACCAGACTTCCCGCTATTCCTCACTGGCAAGAGTCAACTCCTCTATCGGTTATGTCTTCGGTGACGGTCAGCCCGGTGCTATGCGTCAGGAACTTGCCTCCATGCAGAACTCTGACCTGAAGTGGGAGAAGACTGCTGGTTTCAACTTCGGTCTTGACTTCGCTGTACTTAACAACAGAATCAGCGGTAATATCGAGTTCTATACCACTAAGACCAAGGATTTGCTCTATGACGTGGCTATTCCTAGTATCACTGGTTTCACCTCTATCCGCTCGAATGTTGGTGAGATCAAGAACAAAGGTTTTGAGATGACCATCAACTCTCGCAATATTGTCACAAAAGACTTTGAGTGGACATCTATGTTCAACCTGTCAACAAACAGCAATAAGATCACGAAACTGGCAGGTCTTGACACAGACGGTGATGGTAAGGAGGACGACCTCACATCTTCTTCTTTGTTCATCGGTGAGTCTCTCTCTTCTATCTATGATTACACCATTGACGGCATCTACCAGGTAGGTGACGACATCCCTGAGGGTTATCATCCAGGAAACTACCGTATCGTCGATATCAACAATGACGGTGAGATCAACGAGAAAGACCGTAGCATCATCGGTAAGACAGATCCTTCTGTTCGCATGGGCTTGCTGAACAGCTTCAAGTACAAAGGACTGACCCTGAGCTTCTTCCTCAATGCCGTTGTCGGTGGTAGCAAGAGCTATCTGGGTAAGAACTCTTATGCTGAGCTTGTCAATGATAACACACTGCGTCATAACAGACTGACTGAACAGGTTGACAAATTCTGGACTCCTAGCAATCCTGGTGGTATCTATGCACTCTATCATGCAAACCCTGCCATCAATCCTTTCCGCTATGAGAACCGCTCATTCTTGCGTCTGCAGGATATCACCCTGTCATACGATCTGCCTCGTGAATGGATGCGTAAGATCCATATTGAGGGCATCAATATCTACATGAGCTGCAAAAACCTGCTGACCTTCACTGGTTGGAACGGATGGGATCCTGAGCCTAACGCAACTTATCAGGACATCAATGGTCAGAACCGTGTAACTGGTATGCGTTACGAAGACCGTCCTGTTATGAAGAGTATTACATTTGGTATGAACATTAATCTCTAACCCATAATGAAAAAGATTTTAATTTTTTCCTTGTTGGCAGCCTTCATGCTGACGGGATGTAACGAAGATAAATTCCTGGAGGAAAATCCACTCGACTTCAATTCGGCTTCTAACTCATACGAGACAGCCGCCGATTTTGATGCCGCTATCACTGAGCTCTACTTCCTGACCCGAGAAGAGTTCTATACTACTTACGACCGTACGACGGATCTCTCTAAGTTTGCAGATATGTGGATCACCGCTGACCCACTTCAGTCAAACGTTGTCGCTGACCTCTCGCCCTCTGGTGGCATCGCCAAGTTCTACTGGGATGAGAACTACAAGCTGATCGCCCAGGCAAACACTGTCATCAGTCGTCTGCCTAGCTCATCCAAACTGAGCGACGAGGAGAAGACTGTCTATGAGGCTAAAGCTCGCTTCTTCCGCGCCCTGGCTTACCGTACACTGGTACTGCTCTATGGTGATGTGCCCTTGCAGTTGGAAGAGGTGTCTACTCCAAAGACTGACTTTGTTCGCGAGTCAAAGGATGTGGTCTTGGCTCAGGTCGTAGAAGACTTGCAGTTTGCCGCTGCCAACCTGCCTGAGATCAACGCTGTCAAAGATGGTGAGATCAGTAAACCTGCTGCTAACATGCTTCTGGCTGAGATGTGTCTGGCTACAGGTAACAACGACGGGGCTGTCACAGCTGCAACAGCTGTCATCAACAATCCTAACCTCGCCCTGATGAAGAACCGTTTCGGCTCACAGGCTAGCGAAGATGGAGATGTCTTCTATGACTTGTTCCGTCCGAACAACCAGAACCGTGCCTCTGGTAATACTGAGGGTATCTGGGTGATTCAGTTTGAGACGAATATTGAAGGTGGTGGTAACAACACCAGCCACTTCTTCTGGAATCCAGGTAGCTTCTGGGGAGAGCGTTTCTTCGCTCCTCAGGTGGATAAGTTCCAGATTATCAAACCCGACGGCACCAGACTCCAGCTCTTCAACTGGCCTATCGGTGACATGACTGGTGGTCGTGGTATCGGTACACACTATGCTGTTAACCATCTCTATAACGAGATTTGGGCTGACGACTTTGACGATATGCGTAACTCAGAGTATAACTGGCCACGCCGCTTCAAGATTCACCGCACCAACGTGCTGGATGACAATCCTGAGTTAAAGGCTGCTATGCCTGACGGATACTTCGATCTTGAGAATACCGTATTGCCTGCTGGATGGTCTATGGAGACTGGTTTCGGCGGTGGTGTCAATGCTACCACACAGCTTCCTAACCGTTTCATGTGTGGCTATTCCACCAAGATGACCACTCCGTTCCATCATCCTGATGCACAGTATCAGAACAAAGACACCTACCAACTTGCCGGAACAGGTGGTAAGACTTACACCGACCAGTACTTCTTCCGTCTTGCAGAGGCTTATCTGCTGCGTGCAGAAGCATACATGAACAAGGGTGACAAGGAGAAAGCCGCTAACGATATCAATGAGTTGCACAAGCGTGCCAACGCAAAACCATGTACGGCTGCTCAGATAAACCTCGACTATATCCTTGACGAGCGTCTTCGTGAGCTCACCTGTGAGGAGAAGCGTCGTCTGACCCTGTCACGTGTTGGTAAACTCAGCGAGCGCATCAAGAAATACAACCCTTACTTCAGTGCTGCTCACAGTGCTGACGGCAAGGATTATGATGCTCATTTCGATTTGCTGCCTATCCCATTGTCAGCCATTCAGGCAAACAAGGATGCTGAATTGAAGCAGAACCCCGGTTATTAATCCAAGGGGAACGATTAGTTAATTATAGAATATAATGAATTTTAAGATTTCTCAATTAAGAATGTGGCGCGTAGTGATTACGTGCCATATTCTTATTATTGGAGTATGTCTCATCATGCCCCAGCAAGCCTTAGCCGGTCATCACCTGCGGGTTCATGAACAGGCAAAAGGATTTGCACTATACACAGGTACCAAGACTGCCACTATCTGTGTGTCTTCCCAGGAAGCATTGGTAGTAAAGAAAACTGCACAGTTGCTGGGTGATGACATACGGCGTGTTACTGGAGTGAGTTGCAGACAACAGTCTGCCCCAACCTCTTCTGCTCCTGCCATCATCATTGGAACACTGGGCTGTAACCCATTGGTTGATGCCGCCGTCAAAGAAGGACATCTTCAGGTTGACGGTATCAAGAACGGTTGGGAACAATTCCTCATCAAATGGGTTCAGAATCGGTTGTATATTATAGGCAGCGACCGCAGGGGGACTGCCTATGGTGTATTCACGCTATCTGAGGCTATAGGAGTATCACCCTGGTACTGGTGGGCAGATGTACCTGTTAAGAAGCGGAAGGCGGTCTATGTGGATGCTGACTATATCTCCAAACAACCGTCTGTCAAGTATCGTGGGATATTCATCAATGACGAGGACTGGGGACTGAAACCATGGGCTGCCAAGAATTTCGAGCGCAACCTGGGTGACATCGGTCCAAAGACATACGCCAAGGTGTGTGAGTTACTGCTCAGACTCAAGGCGAATATGCTTGCTCCTGCCATGCACCCTTGTACTGGTGCTTTTTATTCCCATCCGGAAAATAAGCTGGTAGCTGATTCTTTCGGCATTATCATCACGACTTCGCATTGTGAGCCGTTATTACTGAATAATGCCGCTAAGAGTGAATGGGACCTGCAGAAAGATGGTGATTGGAATTACCTGACAAATGGGGAGCATATCAGGAATAAGTGGAATCAGCGTCTCACGGAAGCTGCTCAGTATGAGAATATATATACCGTTGCCATGCGAGGACTCCATGATGCAGGACTTCGAGGCGACATATCCAAGGAACAGCGTGTCACACTGTTAGAACAAGTCATCAGCGACCAGCGACAACTGCTTGAGAAACACATTGACAGTCCTGCCGCTCAGATTCCACAGATATTTGTTCCATACAAAGAGACGATGGACATCTATGAGGATGGACTCAACGTACCCGACGACATCACACTTGTCTGGGTAGATGACAACTATGGTTATATGAAACGTGTCTCCAATCCGGAAGAGCAGAAAAGGAAAGGACACTCAGGGGTCTATTACCACCTTTCATACCTAGGGGCTCCTCACGACTATCTATGGCTGAACTCCACCCCACCCGTCTTGATGTACGAGGAACTCAAGAAAGCATACGACACAGGGGCTGACAGATATTGGTTGCTGAACGTTGGAGATATCAAACCTATGGAATTGGGCATACAGACCTTCATGGATATGGCATGGGACTTCACAGCCTTCGATACCGATAAGGCGGGTAAATATCAGGCACGTCTGCTGGCAAACATGTTTGGTGACAGACTGGAGGACGATTTCCAGAGAATATTGGACAGTTACTACCGTCTTGCCTGGTCAAGAAAGCCTGAATTCATGGGTTATGAATACGAATGGGACGATGCCGCACATAGTGGACTGCATAATACTGATTTCTCTTTCTTTACAGGTACAGCACAACAACGCCTGGCTGATTATCATCAGATCGCAGAGAAAACACAGGAGATGATTCCCTCAGAAGCCCGTGACGCCTATTTCCAATTGGTTGAGTTTCCTGTCTGTGCCGCCTACCAGATGAACAGGAAGTTCTTGATGGCTCAACTGAACCATGAGCTGGCAAGTCGTTTGAATGCGGAAGGTGCTAACTGGGCAGCACAGCAGATGACTATCGCCTATGACAGTATCCAGGCACTCAACAACAGGTATAACCAACAGTGTCATGGGAAATGGAAAGGAATCATGGACCTGCCGACTGGCTGGTGTGCCCTTTATCAAGAAAAGCCCGCTGTCACTTTCAATGCGCTGGAAGGGATCATTGAACCAGATCTCCAACCGACAATGAGACAGCATACGCCTATTAATCTTTCATCCCCGACAAGTATGTCAGATGGAATCCGATTGGTAAAGGGGATAGGTATGGACTGGGTGGCAGTACAGATGACAGAACCGTCAAATGTGGTGAGCGATGCCACATCCCTCAAGAGTCCACATATCACCTATTCATTTGTCCATGAAAACAAGGATAGCGTGGACGTATGGTTGTCGACAGTACCTTTCTGGCCGTTATACAAAGGAAGGGAGAACAAGATTGGAATCTCTATTGACGGTTGTCAGCCGCAGGTCTTCAACAATCTCTTTTCCGAGTACTCACGACTTTGGAAGGATCAGGTATTGAGAAATGAAGCATCTTGCCATCTTCGCTTTGCCGTCAACCCTAAAAAGAAGGATCATTCCATCACCATCATTACAGGTGATCCTGGACTAATGGTACAACGGATTACCATAAAATAAATTCTAAATTAATCCTAAACTGACAACAGATAAAGATTGTGTTTACAAAATAACCACTATCTTTGCAGCAGACAAAACTGAGAACATGAAATATTATTTATTTTCCGCCCTCTTCGCATTGCAGACAGTAGTTGCAGAGGCACAAGACCGGCTTTATGCCAATGAATTTCCACTGGGTGACATTACCCTACTCGACAGTCCGTTGAAACGGGCACGTGACCTGAACATCAAGACGCTTCTGCAATACGACTGCGACCGTCTGCTGGCACCATATCTGAAAGAAGCCGGACTTACTCCCAAAGGGAAATCATATCCTAACTGGGATGGTCTCGACGGTCATGTGGGTGGTCACTATCTGACAGCTATGGCTATCAATGCTGCCACTGGCGACAAAGAATGCCAAAAGCGCATGGACTATTTTATCAGTGAGCTGCAGGCATGTGCCGATGCCAATGCCAAGAACCACCCTGCCTGGGGAAAGGGGTATGTGGGTGGTGTACCTGGCAGTGACCGTGTGTGGGGAAACTTCAAGAAGGGTGACTTCAGTGCGTATTACGGCTCATGGGTGCCTTTCTATAATATTCATAAGATGTATGCCGGACTACGTGACGCATGGCTTTATTGCGGCAATGAACAGGCAAGGCTGTTGTTTCTTGGTTTCTGTGACTGGGCAATTGACCTAACAGCGGGACTTTCCGATACCCAGATGGAGCATATCCTCGATACCGAGCACGGAGGAATGAACGAGGTACTTGCTGATGCCTATGCCATCACCGGTGAGCAGAAATACCTTCATGCGGCACACAGATTCTCACACCGCCGTCTGCTTAACCCGTTGATGCAACGTCGTGACTGTCTGGATAATATGCATGCCAACACCCAAGTGCCTAAGGTAATAGGTTTTGAGCGTATTGCCGAGCTGGGTGGTGACGAAGCATACCATACGGCAGGTGCTTTTTTCTGGGATATCGTCACTGGTGAACGCTCACTGGCTTTCGGTGGTAACAGCCGCAGAGAACATTTCCCGAGCAAAGAGGCGTGCAAGGATTTCGTGGAGGACATCGACGGACCAGAGAGTTGTAATACCAATAACATGCTGAAACTCACTGAAGACCTGCACCGCCGTAATCCCGAGGCACGCTTTGCCGATTTCTACGAGTTGGCGATGTTTAACCATATCCTCTCCACCCAGCACCCAGAGCATGGCGGCTATGTGTATTTCACCTCTGCCCGTCCTCGTCATTATCGTAATTACTCAGCACCCAATGAGGCAATGTGGTGCTGCGTGGGAACAGGTATGGAGAATCATGGTAAATACGGACAGTTTGTATATACCCATAAGGAGGATGCCCTGTTCGTAAACCTCTTCGTAGCCTCTGAGCTAAACTGGAAAGAGAAAGGTATTCAGCTCCGTCAGGAGACAGGTTTCCCCTATGCGGAAACAAGTCGTATAACCATCACACAGGGCAAGGGTAAGTTTGCCATGCAGGTACGTTATCCAGGCTGGGTAAAACCTGGAAAGTTTACTGTTAAGGTAAATGGTCAACCTGTCAGCGTCATTACAGGACCATCATCGTATGTCACCATCGACCGCCAGTGGAAGAAAGGTGATGTGGTAGATATCCAATTCCCCATGCATAACAGCGTGAAGTATCTGCCGAACCTGACACAGTATATTGCACTGATGCATGGTCCAATCATGCTGGCAATGAAAACAGGGACAGAGGACCTTGCCATGCTGATTGCCGACGACAGCCGCTTCGGTCAGTTGGCTGTTGGCAAGAAACTGCCTATCGACCAGGCTCCTATCCTTATTAACAACGATATCGAGAACATTGCCGACCAGTTGCAACCTGTTGCCGGCAAACCACTACACTTCACACTCTCCACCAAGATGGTTAACGAGATTCGTAACGAGCTGATCCCATTCTTTGAGTTACATGACGCACGTTATATGATGTACTGGCTGGCTCTCTCAGAAGATAACTACAAAGGATATCTCGACAATCTGGCAAGACAAGAGAAAGAACGTCAGGAACTGGAGAACCGTACCGTTGACAAGGTACAGCCTGGTGAGCAACAGCCAGAGAGTGACCACTTCATGGAGACCGACGAGTCATTCAAGGGCAACACGAATGATGTGTTCTACCGTGATGCCAAAGACGGTCATTACTTCAGTTATCTGATGCAAACAGGTGGAAAGACCAACCTGTGTCTACGTCTGAAATACTGGGGTGTCGGCGAGTGGAAGAGTCATGAGTTCGACATCTTCGTCGACGATGTCCTGGTGAAATCAGTGAATAACACAGGTAAGTACCGTATCTCTGAGTTCAAATATGAGACCTACGACCTGCCCGCAGATGTATTAAAGGGAAAATCCCAGATACGCGTCAAGTTTGTCGCTAAGCCCCAAAAGCAGATTGGTGAGATTTATGGTGTGCGACTGGTGGAGTCCTTGGCGAACTGACCGAAATAGCCGAGACACACATCACGCCATTCTTTGGCATTCTTCACCTGAATCTGAAGGCGCTCATCGACCTCACGCCAACGCTGCTCGTCAACATAAGCGCGCATCTTGTTGTGCCAGAGGTTCTCGTAAGTCTCCGTCATAATGACACCTTGGTTATAGTGATACTGTAATGATTCCCACAGCGTGGAACCGTCTTTCATCTTATAGTTCCAAGGGACATGATGGAACCACAATAGTAAGTTCTCAGGACAGGTCTCTACCTTATCATACATAGAGGCATAAGGTTCACGGTATTGGCTCACAGCATCCGTCCCCGTAGAGGAACGGTCGAAGCCAATACCGTTCTTGTCTGCCTTATGATAATAGACAGGACACCACTCCAAGGGATATTCCGCTTTGAAGCCATCAGGTTCAGGACCATAATGATGGTCGAACTTGAAGATGTGATGCAGTCCTAGTGGCATCATGTAGTTGACACACGTCTCACGACTCTCCTCCATAACGGTAGACATGAGGAACACGAAGTTCTCATCAATGGAGAAAGTCTGCTCCAGCCACTCCCTGGCAATCTTCTCCGACGACAAAGAAGGATCCCACGCCAGTCTTCCGAAAGCATACCAGTTAGCCTGTGAGAAATGATGTCCGCACCAGTTCGTATCCTTTCCGATATTCGCCACCCCGGCAATACCTGCCAACCAGTTGGGCTCCACATACTGGAAGAACTCTTTCCACATGGGAGCGAGGTAGACTAGATGGAGAGATTGTCCTAGATACTCCTGCGTGATTTGCAATTCCACCATGTTAGGAGTCTTGCTGATCTGGTCGAAGACAGGACTATATGCCTCTCGGGGCTGGAAGTCCAAAGGACCGTTCTTCGTCTGCAGGATGACATTCTTATGGAATTTACCATCCAGCGGTTTGAACTCCGAGACAGCCTGTTTCACACGGTCCTCTCCCTTATGGTTGGCACCATAGACGAAACAACGCCACATCACGATACCCTGATAAGGCTCCAAAGCCTCAGCCAACATATTGGCACCATCGGCATGCGTACGGTGGTAGTCACCAGGTCCCGGTTGTCCCTCACTGTTAGCTTTCACGAGGAAACCGCCAAAATCAGGAATCAGTTTATAGATCTCCTTAGCCTTGCCTTTCCACCATTTACGAACACTCGCATCCTTAGGATCAGCCGTTGTCGTCTGTCCCAGTGCCATCGGTGTAGCGAAATTGATAGAGAGGAAGACACGGATACCATAAGGACGAAGGATATCCGCGATTTTCTTCACCTCTTTCAGATAGGGCTTTGTCAGCATCTTCGGTGAGGCATTGACGTTATTGAGCACAGAACCGTTGATTCCGATGGACGCATTGGCACGAGCATAGTCACGGATGAGTTGTTCATCCAGCTTGAACCACTCGAAGATACTCTCTCCCGCATAGCCACGTTCGATAGAACCGTCAAGGTTATCCCAGTGGTTGAGCAGACGCAACTTGAACTTAGGCTCCTGCTTCTCGTCTTTGACAGGCATGTCCGTAGCCTGCAGTCGAAGAGCCTCGTATGCCCCATAGAGGAGCCCGATGTCATGACGTGCCGTGATAGTCAGCTGGTCATCATTCCCGTTCATGACAAAGCCCTCGTTATCAGGCATGGAAGGATCGAGTCGCAATATCACATGCGAGCCCTGATAATATTTCTCCAACTCCCCCTGGGCAATACTGATAGTTGGTGAACCGGCAGGAGCCTCTACCAATGCGGTATGGACAGGGTTATACCTCAGCCAAAGACGATGACCGTCTTCTGCCTTTGCAAATGATACTGTGACAATGACTAAAACAGACAATAATAGTTTTTTCATATCTTTTTTGTTTTTTCTTGATGATTCGTTGTTTCCTCTGATTCCTCCGTAGTATTGACATGATGCATCATCGCATAGTCTTTCGGATTCATACCAAAATATCTCTTGAACACCATTGAGAAATGCGCCTGAGTGTTGAAGCCTACGGCATAGGCAACTTGTGAGACATTGATTTTCTGCTCTTTGATAAGTCGTGCCCCCTGTTCCATTCGGATATTCCTCAAGAACTCACCTGGAGTCATCCCGACCATTTTCTTCATCTTACGATGGAGGTGTGCGCGACTGACACCAATGATCTTCGCAAGCTGCTCAGTATCGAACTCAGAATCATCCAAATGCTCATTAATGCAGTTCACCACTTTATCCATCAGGATCTCGTCGTTCCCTTTCACCTCTACATCCTCCACTTTCTCCTCTTTTAATGAAACGACAGAGTATTTCCCTTTCAACCTTCTGACATTATCTACCAGATTGTCAATCAGGATATGCAGTTCCTCCATAGCGAAAGGTTTGGCAAGGAAAGCATCCGCACCTTTCTTCAACCCTTCCAGACGGAAGGACACTTCCGACTTAGACGTCAGCAGGATGACCGGGATGTCACTGATCTTAGGATTAGACTTAATGGCACGCAGCAAGGAGATACCATCCATGACAGGCATCATCACATCAGTAATGACAAGGTCATACTGATTGGTGATCAGTTTCTTCAGTCCCTCCTTTCCATTGGAGGCATAGTAGAAGCGATACCATTCCTGTAGCTCATGATGGATATACTTTCCTATTTCCTCATCATCGTCAACAATTAATACCTTGAAATTACGAGAAGCACGTTGTTTCTTATGATGAGCGCTATTTTTCACTTTCTGTCTCTCCTCGATCTCCTCCGGCTTCAGATGCTTATTCCCCATGGGCAGTAGGACGGTCAGTATCGCGCCAGAGGTACCGTCCGTCCGATTGGCAGCACTGATTTTTCCTCCGTGCATCTCTGTCAGGGCACGACAGAGGTTCAGTCCTATACCCGTTCCGTCGATATGCAGGTCGTTAGAGTGCTTACCTTGATAGAAACGTTCGAAAAACCGTTCTGTCTTGTCATCCTCGAAACCCACCCCGCTGTCGATGACCTCGATGACTACCTGCTTAACATCAGTCCGTTGACTAAGACGTACAACGATCTCCCCATTGTCGAAAGTATATTTGAAAGCATTCGACAAGAGGTTGGAGATCACTTTATCAAATTGCGTATGGTCAATCCATGCTTTGACAGGTTCTTCCGGATACTCGAAGCGGAAGGTGATATTACGTTGTTGTGCGTTATATTCATAAAATTTGAAGATACCACGGATAAAAGCCGTCAAGTCAGTCTTCTTACAGGAGAGCCTCATTTGTTTCTTGTCAATCTTACGCTCATCCAGTATCTGGTTGACCAGCAGTAGCAATCGGTTGGCGTTCTTGTCGATAGTATTGAGGTCGACCTGGCTCTCCGTGTCTGTCAGTCGTTTTTTCAACTTCTCCAGAGGTCCCATAATCATGGTGAGCGGAGAGCGGATGTCATGGGTGGCGTTGATGAGGAAGCGCATCTTCGACTCCTCCAAGTCACGACGACGTTGTCTCTCGACATTAAAAACGATTAGAGCCAGGAAACCCATGATGATTGCCATATAGATCAGGTATGCCCACCACGACTTATACCAGGGTTTCAATACTATGATATGGAGGGTATGTACATCTTCGCTGAAGATACCATTGCTGCTGGCTCTCACCTCCACGAAATACTGACCGGGAGGCAGTTGCGTGAAAGTGATCTGGTTAGCCCCCTCGTTCGTCTGCATCCATGTAGGGCTCCCGTTGACACGATATTGGAAGACGATATTGTCCGTATTCTGATAGTCGAGCAAGGAGAATTCCAGCGTAAAAGTGTTGTCGGCATACTCTAACTGGAAATAGTCCTCCAAGGGGTTCAGTGAGTGTCCGTTGCAGAAGAAGCGTGTGAGATATACCTTCCCCAGATGATACTGTCGGTTGTTGATATCCTGAGGACGGAAAGTGGTGATGCCATCTGCGGTACCGAAGAAGATACGGTCGTCGCTGCGATGGAGTGCTGCACCGAGGATATACTCTTTCGCCATCAACCCATTGTCTCCAATATAACCGACAGCTTGTTTGCGTTTATCAGAATATTGCCAGATACCATTAGTTGTTGATATCCATATTTCCCCTTGACTATCCCTCACCATGGAGCATATCATCCTGTCATTGAGAAGCTGGGCTTTAGGGTCCTCCTTCACCTGATTGGTCTTCCAGCTATAGCGGTAGAGTCCTGACTCAGTACCTATGAGCATATCCCCGTTTTGTGTCTCACAGACAGAATAGCACTGCAGTCCTTCGAGCAATGCGTTCCATCCCCTGCTGTTGAAGACAAGGCCTTCAGGGTTCATCATGGATATACCATTGGTCGTCGCTATCCACAGCATCCCCCGTGAGTCGAAAGTCATCGCCTTGATCCAGTCGTTACAAAGATAGCCCTCACTGCGATGCGTCTGTTGCATACTGACCATCTGTGTCTCATGGGTATGGGTATCATAGATGCAGAGTCCCATTCCGAAGACACAGATATAGAGTCGCCCTTGTCCGTCGTCTACCATACAGTTCAGCCCTCGTCCGTCAAAAGTCTTCTCCATGACAGCCTGTCTCGTCGCAGGATGAAACCTGTAGAGTGTGTTCTCCGTCGTCAGCCAGTATTGCCCCAGGCGGTCCCGGTACATAATACGCGTACCACCTGGCGAGGCAGGATGCTCTATAATATGCCCCATCTCGTTGAGACGATAGATTCCGTTATTCTGTACCGTACACCAGATATCCTCCCCTTCTCCCTGTACGACAGATGCCACATTACCACCTGTCACATAATGCTGATTAGAGAAGCTCCATGAGTTAAAGGAAGCCTTTTGTTTGGAGATGAGGAGGAGTCCTTTGTTATAGAATGCTGCCCATAAGTTATGATCTTTGTCCTCCATGACATCCACCACATTGGCAGAAGTCATGTCGATCCTGGCGGTGACGTTCTCAATGCGCTGCATACGGCGCTCCCCTTTGGGGATGACCATCAGTCCGCAACCGGCAGTGGCAAAGTAGATATTCCCCTGACTGTCCATCGTCACCCCCTCGATACTCACATTACGATCCAGCAGTGTGAGGTCAAAGTCTGCCCTCTGTAGCTCCCCCGTCTCATAGTTATAGCTCATAATCCCATACATACACACGATCAGCATCTCCTTAGGGGAGTATTCGATATAGCCCACAGGATGTCCGCATTCCGACTGATAGTCACGCAGGGATGCCGTCTTCTTGTTCTTAAGGGTATAGCGGGTGATGGTGGGGATATGACTGCTACGCCAGAGATTGCCGTTTCGGTCGATATGGATACGGCTGCAGAAATCGTCTATATGCCGTTGACAGAACAGTTCCTCATAGTGGATATCCTCACTCCCCTTTTTCAAGGAGAAGAGACCATAGCCTGCTGTTCCTATCAACAAGTCTCCCGTGGCAGACTCTATCAGTGAGTTGACACGAGGGAATCTGTTGTCCGGGAATTGATAACGCTTGAAACAGTCATGCTCATAATCATAGCGTGCCAGTCCCTTGGAGCCACCGACCCATAGGTTGCCACTCTTATCGACGAACAAAGACGCGACCTCATTGTCGGAGATGGTCGTAGAGTCTTTCCTGTTATGATGATAAGCGGTATAGCGGTAACCGTCAAATTTATTCAGGCCATACTCCGTACCGATCCAGAGATAGCCGTAGCGATCCTGACAGATACAGGTTATCAAGCCACTCGACAGTTTGTCTGGCGTATAGAGATGACCAATGTCTGCCATACCTCTCATACAGAAGAGAAGCATGGCAGACAGCAATAGTTGATGATATAAGTTCCTCATGTAATGATGCTAGTATGGTTTCTAAAATTACCTTTTCAACAGGTTCAGTTTCTCCTTCGGAGCCAGCACATTGCTCACCTGCTCAGTATATGCTGTCAGGCTCGTTGTGACATTTGTCCTGATGTCACGACTGGACGCACCGATCTCGAAGACATATTGTCCTGCCTCGACGAGCCAGCGGCTGTTAGCCTCGTCAAAAGAGGCAAGGTCGCGCTTCGCCATCTGTATCGTCAGTGTCTGACTCTCTCCCGGTTTCAGCTCACGGGTCTTGGCGAATCCCTTCAACTCGTGACAAGGTTTCTCTATCGTTCCCTGGGGGGCAGCGACATACACCTGTGCGATCTCCTTGCCAGCCACCTTTCCTGTATTCTTGACCGTCACGCTGATTGTGATATTGTCACCACTGACCTTCACGGCAGGCTTGCTGTACTCAAAGGTGGTATAGCTCAGACCATAACCGAAAGGATAGGCAACGTTCTTGTCGAAACTGTCGAAATAGCGGTAGCCCACATAGATATCCTCCTCATGGTTGGTGAAGGCATAGCCGGAGATCGGCATATTCTGACCAGACATCTCCTTAAAGGTATAGAAGTCCACGTTACCAGGGAAGTTCTTGGTGGAAGGATGATCTGTAGCAGCGACAGGCCATGTCATCGTGAGCTTACCAGAAGGATTGACCTTACCCGTCAACAGGTCGGCAATGGAGTTTCCACCCTCCATTCCTGGTTGCCAGGCACAGAAGATAGCATCGGGATAACCACTCCAGGAGGCTGTCTCGATGACGCTGCCCGAGTTAATGATGACGATGACCGCTTTACCGGCGGCATGGAAAGCGTTGCAGACATCAATAATCAGGTTACGCTCCTCAGGAACCAGGTTGAACTCCGTGTTAATATCGCGGTCGACACCCTCTCCTGCCTGGCGGGCGATGGTGATGATAGCGGCATCGGCATTCGCCACCTCCTTCTGGATACAGATGGGATCAATACTGATCTCAGGATATTTCTGCTGTCCGAAGTACTCCATCTGGTACCACTTGGCTGGATGACGCTCTGCCTGGAACTTCACTTTGGCAAACGCGATATACTTACGATAGATATCCGTCAGGGTCTCGGAAGAGTTGATTCCTGCGTTTTTCAGCCCCTCGAGCATGTCAACCACATAAGGAGGGTGTACACAACCAGAACCTGTACCGCCACTGAGGAAGTCATAAGACTTCTCTCCAAACAAAGCGACGGTCTTCACGGCACCGTTTTTCCAAGGTAATATACCATTGTTCTTCAGCATGACGATACCCTCGGCGGCACTCTGACGAGTGATGGCGGCATGCGCCTTGAAGTCAGGATTGTTAGAGGCAGGATATTTGTGGAAACTCGGTGTCTTGACGATATACTCCAGCATGCGGCGCACGTTACGGTCGACATCAGCGATATCGAGTTTGCCGTCCTTGACACCTTTGATAATCTCCTCCACCTGTGCGGGCTGTCCCGGTTCCATCAGGTCGTTACCGGCATGTACCTCCGAGATGGTCGGCAGTCCCTTACGGATACCAATCCAGTCGGTCATCACGATACCCTTATATCCCCAGTCGTCACGCAGGATACTGGTCAGCAGGTCATGATTACCCATCGAGAACTCACCGTTGATCTTATTATAGGATGCCATGATGGTCCAAGGGTTACTCTCACGGACGGCGATCTCGAAGCCACGAAGGTAAAGCTCACGTGCCGCACGCTGACTGACACGCTCATCGACACTGGTACGGTCTGTCTCCTGAGAGTTGACGGCGAAGTGCTTGGCACTCACACCGGCTCCCTGGCTCTGGACACCATTGATATAGGCGGCGGCAATCTTTCCCGTCAACAAGGGGTCCTCGCTGTAGTACTCGAAGTTACGTCCGCAGAGCGGGTTACGATGCAGGTTCATACCAGGACCCAGGATGACGTCACAACGGTACTCCTTCGTCTCATTACCTATCGCCTCACCCACTTTGCTCACCAGTTCACTGTTCCAGGTGGAGGCGAGACAGCTGCCTATCGGGAAGGCTGTGGCATAATAGGTCTTGGTGGTACCCTTGCGTGTCGGGTCGATACGCACACCGGCAGGACCGTCAGTAAGTACTGTGGCAGGGATACCCAGTCGTGGTATCGCCGGTGATGTTCCTGCCGCGCCGGCCACAAGGTCTGCCTCGCCGCCCACGACGGCTCCCGCACCGAAGAAGTTGTTGGCTCCTCCTACTAATAATTTCGCTTTCTCCTCAAGGGTCATAGCCTTGATCACTTCGTCGATATTGTCAGCACGAAGTTGAGGTTGTGCATTCGCTGTTGTCATAGTCATACTGGCTATCATGCCAAATAATAGTACTTTCCCTGTTCTCATAATGTTTGGATTCTTAGCTGTTTCGTTAGTTTCTTGCAAAGATAGTACTTTTTACGCAAGTAGCCAAATTTCATATTATATTTTTACCACCATTGCCTGTAGTTTGAAAAAAAAAGTGTACCTTTGACTTTGTCGAAGGTACTTTCGTTTGAAAGAAAAAATAAATTGAATTTATTTTGTTCTTTACTCACTTATTAGTACCTTTGCACCCAAATTTCAAAGTATTAATAATTTAGAATAAGATTATGGCAAAGAAAGCATTACTCATGATTCTCGACGGATGGGGAATCGGTAAGCATGGCAAGGGTGACGTGATCTATAACACGCCGACTCCGTATCTCGATTTGTTAACAGCCACTTCGGCTCACTCCCAACTGATGGCATCTGGTGAGGATGTCGGTCTGCCCGACGGACAGATGGGTAACTCAGAGGTCGGTCACCTCAATATCGGTGCCGGACGCATCGTCTATCAGGACCTCGTGAAGATCAACCGCGCCTGCAAGGACGGCTCTATCCTGGAGAACCCGCAGGTGAAGGCTGCCTACAGCTATGCCAAGGAGAATAACAAGAAACTGCACCTGATGGGTCTGACCTCTGATGGTGGCGTACACTCCAGCCTTGACCATCTGTTCAAGCTCATTGAGATTGGTAAGACATACGGTCTGAAGAACCAGGTGTTCGTACATTGCTATATGGACGGTCGTGACACGGACCCACGCTCTGGCAAGGGCTTCATCGAGCAGGTCAGCAAGGTATGTGCCGACAATGATGCCGCTATCGCCTCTATCGTCGGTCGTTTCTATGCGATGGACCGTGACAAGCGCTGGGAGCGTGTGAAGGAGGGTTACGACCTCATCGTCAACGGCACCGGCAAGCAGGCTACGGATATGGTTGCCGCCATGCAGGAGAGCTATGACGAGGGTGTGACGGACGAGTTCATCAAACCGATCCACAATGCCAGCGTCAACGGCTGCATCGAGGAGGGTGATGTCGTTATCTTCATCAATTTCCGCAACGACCGTGCCAAGGAGATGACCATCGCGCTGACCCAGGAGGATATGCCGGAGCAGGGCATGAAGACGATTCCTAACCTGCAGTACTACTGTATGACCCCATACGATGCTAACTTCAAGGGTGTTCATATCCTCTTCCCCAAGGAGAACGTGGAGGACACCTTAGGTGAGTATCTCTCCAAGCAGGGTAAGAAACAGCTGCACACTGCCGAGACAGAGAAATACGCACACGTCACCTTCTTCTTCAACGGTGGTCGTGAGGCTCCTTACGAGGGTGAGGACCGTATCCTGGTTCCTTCTCCGAAGGTGGCTACCTACGACCTGAAGCCTGAGATGAGTGCCTATGAGGTCAAGGACAAGCTCGTCGCCGCCATCAATGAGAACAAGTACGACTTCATCGTCGTCAACTTCGCCAATGGTGATATGGTGGGACACACTGGTGTCTATAATGCCATCGCCAAGGCTGTATGGGCTGTCGACAACTGCGTCCGTGAGGTCATCGAGGCTGCCAAGGCTAACGACTACGAGGCGATCATCATTGCCGACCACGGTAATGCCGATAACGCCATCAACGCCGACGGCACTCCCAATACCGCTCACTCCCTGAACCCCGTTCCGTTCATCTATGTGACCAACAACAACAGTGCTACTGTGAAGGACGGTCGTCTTGCCGACGTGGCTCCCTCTATCCTCCATATCATGGGCTTGGAGCAACCTGCAGACATGACGGGTGAGTGCTTGATTTCGGACAATTAAGCTTCTCCGATATGATTCATAAAAAAAGGTCGAGAATTCGACCTTTTTTTTGTTACCTTATTCCTCCTTCCTTCTTTTTTATTTCTCGAGAATCTTTTTGCCATTTACGATGTAAACACCCTTGGCTTGTGAGGGCAGATTTAACGTATTTCGCTCGACCTTAGGTCGCTTGCACGGCAAGAACTTTCATAAACGTGTAGATAAGGGGGCATTATGACAGACTGATGAGGCATAAGTACCTCAAAATGCGTCCTTTTAAGAAGATTTTCTTCCGTATCGGAGCATAAATAGAATAATTTTTTGTACCTTTGCTCCGAACATTCAACTTAAATACGTATTTATTATGGCACTACTAATCGCAGAAACACCAGTACTGTGACCATCCACTGCTGCTGATGATAATAATAACAATAACAAACTAAACTACAATAAATATGAGAAAAAAGACTAAGAACAGGCACGGAGCCTTCGGGCTGCAAGTGCTGATGCTGCTGTTCCTGCTACTTGTCGGAGCTAACGGCACATACGCTCAAGGCGACTGCTGCGAGTATGAGGGAA